>Ga0209233_1000907_pt1 | contig 12948 bp, 10 predicted proteins | sample AraplaCL_Cvi_mCL_FD_184269 | JGI IMG/M metagenome (GOLD analysis project Ga0209233, IMG submission 184269) | Arabidopsis root microbial communities from the University of North Carolina, USA - plate scrape CL_Cvi_mCL (SPAdes) (version 2) | ecosystem: Host-associated > Plants > Roots > Endosphere...
AGGTCGCGAGTTGCTGCGCTTCCGGTCCCGGCAGCAGCATGCAGTAGTTGAGGGCGTGCAGGAAACGTCCTTCCGATATCCAGTTCTTCTCCTCGACCAGAATGCGATGCATCACGGCGATCTGGCCGGCCGGTCCGCCGAAGCTCAGGATGGCGACACGCATCCAGACGAGCAGCGCCTCGTGAAATGAGATGCCGTGCGCGTGCTCCTCTCCGCGCGCCCTTGGTGTCGTTGCGACGTCCGTCATGGCTTCACCTTGCTGGTCGGCCAGTTGTGCGTCTCCCGGGTCGCGTCGCGGCACCAGCGATAGAAGGCGTCGTAGAGCAGCATGCCGGCGCTCAACTGTTCGAGGTCGTCGTCGAACATGCGCGACAGGCCGAGCGAGGCGGCGAGCAGTCCGGACGCCTCCGGCGAAAGCTCGAGCCGCGCGGTGTCCGCGGCGCGCACCATCGTCGCGAGCCGCTCCAGCGCCGGCGTCGAGAGACCAAATTCCTTCACCATGACGTCGAACGTGCAGAGTTCGCCGCGATGGCTCCAGAACACATTCTCGATATCGAACGGCGTGGCCTCGAATCGTTCGGCGACGCCTTCGACCTCCGCCGATGTGACGAACAGAAAGACGGCCGCGGGATCGACAAAGCGTCGGATCAGCCACGGACAGGCGATGCGATCGATCTTCGGTCGCGATCGCGTCACCCAGACGGTGCGGCCGCGCCCGTCACGTTTCGGAATCCTGTCGGCGGGAACGGTCGGAAGTTCCGCTTCCCTCCAGCCGAGGTGCCCACCCTCCAGAACTTCAGCTGCAATGTTGCTGCACCGCAGCCAGGCGGCGGTGCCTTCGGCCAGTTTCTGCCCCTTCTGGCAGACGACGACCACGGATTGGCCGGAGAGGCCGGAAGCCCAATCCTCGACGTCGAGATGGGAGCGCCGGATAGCGCCCGGGATCAAGCGCGGATCGGCGACGAAATCCTCATCGAGGCGAACGTCGACAAGCGCCGGCGCCTTGGCCGTACCGATGAGACGAGACAGTTTTTCGGATGAGATCGATGTGTATGACGACATGGTGCGTCCTTGGTGAACAGGACGCGATTCTTGGGCATGTCGCCTCGCGGGGAGATCGCACATCCCCGTGCCCCGGAATTAAGACCTTGTGTTGATCGATGTCAACCGGAGTGCGCCCGCGGTCACAAGCGAAACGTCCAGGTCACTGTCACGAACAGTTCACCTGCGCGGTTTGGAACAATGTTCCGACCGCGACGCAAGACTCAGACGGTCAGGATCGCTGCGATCTAGAAGCCGCAATCCCTGAATTGTTTTGCGCCGACGTGAAATCGCGAGCCTTGCTCGACGAAGTCCACGTCCAGGCACTGGTTGCCCCGACGGAACGCGCCGATGCCGTTGCATCGGAGATATTCGAGGTTTATCCGCCAGCGTTTTTCACGCGGCGAGTAGGTCGCGAAGTCGTGTTGGGCGCTGGCTGGTCCTCTGCAAATCCCTGCGATGTATTGCCGGACTTCGGACGGCAAACTGTCGATGTGATCGGAATTCCAGGGGCCGTCATTACGCCCGATGCTGCTCTTGGACACGGCCGGCAGCTCGCTCGAAAGCAGGATCGGGAGAGCCAACATCAGGATGTGGACTTTCACGCGACGCCTCCCTTGCCAGTTGTTTCGTGACCCTTGTTCCTAGATTGACCGGATTCAATGCCGTCGGCGCCGCAATGTAAAGCGCGGGCCAGGCAACCCAGCGTGAGCGTGGCCGCGCCCGCGCACCCCGCCGGGGCCGAAACGGGTTGACCCATATAGGGTACCCCCCTATATTATGATCATGTCGCACACGATCAAGCACAAGTCCAAGCTCGTCGGCCGGGTCCGCCGCATCAAGGGTCAGCTCGAGGCCGTCGAGCGGGCACTCGAGTCCGAGATCGGCTGTGCCGACGTGCTGATGCTGGTGGCCTCGGTTCGCGGCGCCATCAACGGCCTCACCGCGGAACTGCTCGAGGACCACATCCGCCATCACGTGGTGGACCCTGCCCGGGAGAAGGATCCCGAGAGAGCGCAGGGCGCGGCGGACCTGATCGACGTCGTTCGTACCTATTTGAAGTGAAGCACATGACCGATCTGTCCCAGCTGCTCCAGCAGAGCAGCGCGCATGCATGGCTGTTCATCCCCAGTGCGATCCTGCTTGGCGCGCTGCATGGTCTCGAGCCCGGCCACTCCAAGACGATGATGGCGGCCTTCATCATCGCCATCCGCGGCACCGTGGTGCAGGCGGTGCTGCTCGGCCTGTCGGCGACGATCTCGCACACGGCCATCGTCTGGATCATCGCGCTGGCGGGGCTGCATTTCGGCCAGCAATGGTCCGGCGAACGCAGCGAAGCCTGGCTGCAACTGGCCTCGGCGGCGATCATCATTACGATCGCAGCCTGGATGGCCTGGCGCACCTGGCGCGAGCAGAATTCGGAACACGACCATCATCACGATCATGACCATGATCACCATCATCATGACGAAACGCGGCAATTGACCCTGGCCGGGCAATCGCTGTCGCTCGAAGTCTTCGAGGACGGCGTGCCGCCGCGCTGGCGGTTGCGAAGCGAGGCCGGGGCGCTTCCGGCAGCCGGCGAAGTTGACGTCGTGACGATCCGTCCCGACGGCAGCGAGCAGCACTTTCGCTTCGCCGCGCGGGACGGCTATCTGGAAAGCATCGATGAAATTCCGGAGCCGCATGCCTTCAAGGCACGCGTGTCGGTGCGGACGGACACGGCCGAAGTCCTGTTCGAGGAGCATGACCATGCGCATATGGACCTCGGTGACGCGGACGATGCGCATGCGCGCGCGCACGCTGCCGACATCCGCAAGCGCTTTGCCGGACGGACCGTCACGACGTGGCAGATCATTCTGTTCGGCCTGACCGGCGGGCTCATTCCGTGTCCGGCGGCGATCACCGTGTTGCTGCTCTGCCTTCAGCTCAAGCAGTTCAGCCTCGGCTTCGTGCTGGTGCTCTGCTTCGGCATCGGGCTTGCGATCACCATGGTCTCGGTCGGCGTCGCGGCGGCGCTCAGTCTGCGTCATGTCGAGCGTCATTGGGCTGGCTTCAGCCGCTTCGCCCAACGCGCGCCCTACGTGTCGGCCGCGCTGATCGTTTTGGTCGGCCTCTACACGGGCTGGCTGGGGTTGCACGGGATCACGGCCTGATCCCACTTCCATCTTGAAACCTGCGCGAGGTGGTCTAGAGTTCCTGCCAAGGGGACAAGGCAGACTCCCCGTGAGACTTCGGTCCAAGCTCTGCGCGACACTCACCGTCGTGGAGCTTTGATATGGACACCGAACAGCACACATCCCGTCGTTCCAAAATCGCCATCCTGTGGCGTGGCGATGCCGCGTCGCGCCGGGAGGCGACCCCACAAAACAGCCGTTTCGTTCGCGTCTTCGAAGCGCTTGCCGCTTCCGGCATCGATGCTTTTCCCGTCGTCTATGACGAGACCTTCGCCGATCTCGTCCGCGACCAATTGCTGACCGCGGACGGTGTTCTCGTCTGGGTCGATCCGATCCATCAGGGCAAGACTCGCGCGGCGCTCGATCCGCTGCTTCGCGAGGTCGCGATGAAGCGTCCGTGGGTCAGCGCACATCCCGAAATCATCCTCAAGATGGGCGTCAAGGACGTGCTCTATCGGACGCGTCATCTGGGCTGGGGCGCCGACACGCATCGATACGCCACCGCGGACGCCTTCCACGCCGAATTCCCGTCGCGCCTTCGCGCGGCCGGGCCGCGCGTGCTCAAGCAGAACCGTGGCAATGGCGGGCAGGGCGTCTGGAAGGTGGAAGCCTTGAAGGTGGAAGGCTTACCGAATGCGGACGCCACCGTCCGCGTGCTCCACGCACTGCGCGGCAGCCGGCCCGAGGAGCTGCCGCTGGACACTTTCATGGCCCGCTGCGACCCGTATTTCGGTTGGGGCGGCTGCATCATCGATCAGGCATTCCAGCCGCGGCTGCCCGAGGGCATGATCCGTTGCTATGTCAGCGGATCGAAGGTCGCGGGCTTCGGACACCAACTGATCAAGGCCTTGATCCCGCCGCCGCCGCAAGGTCCGGATTCACCGGAAGCTCAACCCGGACCGCGCATCATGCACGGTCCTGATGCCGCACAATTCCAGACGCTGCGGCGGCTGATGGAGGACAAATGGATTCCAGGGTTGATGGCGGGGCTGGCGATCGATGAAGCGTCGCTGCCGGTGATCTGGGATGCGGACTTCCTCTACGGCCCGCGCGATGCCGATGGCGCCGATACCTATGTGCTCTGCGAGATCAACGCGAGCTCGTGCTTTGCGATTCCCGACGAAGCGTCGGCGGCGATCGCACGGACGGTCGGCGAGCGCGTTCGTCGGCATCTGGAGAGCGATACGGGCCGGTAGGGCAGGCGCGCCAATCTCTCTCGTCATTCCCCGGTACGCAATTGCGCCTCTGCTTCGCAGCGCTTCCGTTCGCGCACTACTTCGCCCGCATCGCCTCGGGCGTATCCGGCCGCGCGGAGGGATGCGCCTTGGCGAACGCCGGCAGCGCCATCGCGGTGTCGTGGATGCGCTTCACGGTCGGCCAGGGCGACAGGCTGATCTGCTGGTTGATCGCCGCGGTGACATGGCCGACCAGGCAGATATCGGCGAGGGTCGGCGCATCGCCGTGACAGAACTGGCCGGTTGCGTTGTGGCCGGCGAGGTGGCCCTCGAGCGCCGCAAGCGCCTCGACCGTCCAGTGCCGCCGCCACGCGTTCTGCTGGCTGTCGCGCAGATCGAGCTCGCGGTCGAGATAGCGGCGCACCCGTGGCGTCAGCAGCGGATGGCCCTCGCAGGCGACGATCAGCGCCAGCCCGCGCACCCGGGCGCGGCCGAGCGGGTCGGGCGGCAGCAACGGCGGGCTCGGGTAGGTCTCGTCGAGATAGTCGATGATCGCGAGCGACTGGAACAGCACCGTGCCATCGTCGGTCACCAGCGCCGGCAGCGCCATCTGCGGATTGATCTTGCGATAGGCATCAGTGCGATGCGCGTCCGCATCGATGTCGACGAACACGACCTCCGCCGGCACGCCCTTCAGATTGAGCGCGATCCGCACCCGAAAGCTCGCCAGCGATCGCCAGAAGGAGAAGAACTGCATGGGGAGGGTCCGATGTTCACCTCGCCCCGCCCATTTGCGGGGAGAGGTCGGCGCGCAGCGCCGGGTGAGGGGCATGGCACGATCGTGCCGCACTATAGCCCACTCCGATTCGGAAATCCTCACCGGACAACAAAGGAAACCGTCATTGCGGAGGAACCCCTCACCCGAAGCCTTCGGCTTCGACCTCTCCCCGCAAGAGCGGGGCGAGGTGAAGCGGCGGCTGGAGCTACCCCGCACCCACCTTCTTCTTCCGCCAGGCAAGGTGCACCGCGCAGGTGCAGCCCTGCGGATGCGAGGCCAGTTCCCGAGACTCCTCGTCGTTGGCGGGCGTCGCGGCAGGCGCGATCGCCTGGCCCTTGGCGCCGTCCTGCGAGGGGATGTAGTTCAACACCGGCGCCAGCCAGCGCTCGACCTCGGCGACCGTCATGGCCTTGCGGGCAGCGTAGTCCTCGACCTGGTCGCGCTCGATCTTGCCGACGCCGAAATAGAAGCTTTCGGGATGCGAGAAGTACAGGCCCGAAACCGACGAACCCGGCCACATCGCGTAGCTCTCGGTCAGCTTCACGCCGGACGTGTTCTCGGCATCGAGCAGCGCGAACAGCGTCCGCTTCTCGGTGTGGTCGGGCTGCGCCGGATAGCCGGGCGCGGGACGGATGCCGTAATATTTCTCGAGGATCAATTCGTCCGGCGACGAGGCCTCGTCGGGCGCATAGCCCCAGAACTCCTTGCGCACGCGCTGGTGCATGCGCTCGGCAAAGGCTTCCGCCAGACGATCGGCCAGCGCCTTGCACAGGATCGAGGAGTAGTCATCATTGGCGTTCTTGAAACGGTCGGCGACCGCATCCTCGCCGATCCCCGCGGTGACGACGAAGCCGCCGATATAGTCGGGCAAGCCGGTCTCCTTTGGCGCGACGAAGTCGGACAGCGCGGCGTTGAAGCGGCCCTCGCGCTTCTCGAGCTGCTGGCGCAGCGTGTGGAAGGTCGCGATCTTCTGCTTCCGCGTCTCGTCGGCATAGACCTCGATGTCGTCGCCGACGGCATTTGCCGGCCAGAAGCCGATGGCGGCCCGCGCAGTGAACCACTTCTCCTGGATGATCGTGTCGAGCATCTTGCGCGCGTCGGCATAGAGCGAGCGGGCGACTTCGCCGACCTTGGGGTCGTCGAGGATCGCGGGGAAGCGGCCGGTCAATTCCCAGGTCTGGAAGAACGGCGTCCAGTCGATGTAATCGGCGAGCTCGGCGAGATCGTAGGCGTCGAAGCTCTTCAGCCCGAAGAACGCCGGCTTCTTCGGCGGCACTGCCGCAAAGTCGATCGCGACCTTGTTGGCGCGGGCGTCGTTGAGCTTCAGCCGCTTCTTGTCGGCCTGGGCGCGGAAATGCGCGGTCGAGATTTTTGCGTATTCGGCGCGCACCTCGGCGGCATAGGCCTGCTTCTTCTCGGCCGACAGCAGCGAGGAGGCGACGCCGACGGCGCGGCTCGCGTCATTGACATGCACGACCGGGCCACCCGGATAGTTCGGGTCGATCTTCACGGCGGTATGCACCCGGCTCGTGGTGGCGCCGCCGATCAAAAGCGGCACGTTCATGCCCTGCCGTTCCAGCTCGCCGGCGAGGAAGCTCATCTCGTCGAGCGAGGGCGTGATCAGGCCGGACAGGCCGATGATGTCGGCGCCCTCGGCCTTCGCGGTATCGATGATCTTGTTGGCGGGCACCATGACGCCGAGGTCGATGACCTCGAAATTGTTGCACTGGAGCACGATGCCGACGATGTTCTTGCCGATGTCGTGGACGTCGCCCTTCACCGTCGCGAGCACGATCTTGCCCGCGGCGTTGCGGCCGCCGGTGATGCCATTGGCGAGGTTGCGCGCCTTCTCCTCCTCCATGAACGGCATCAGATAGGCGACCGCCTGCTTCATCACGCGGGCCGATTTCACGACCTGCGGCAAAAACATCTTGCCGTCGCCGAACAGGTCGCCGACCACGTTCATGCCGGCCATCAGCGGTCCCTCGATGACGTCGAGCGGACGGGTGGTGTTCTGGCGGGCGGCCTCGGTGTCAGCCTCGATGAACTCGGTGATGCCGTGCACCAGGGCGTGGGACAGCCGCTTCTCGACCGGCCATTCGCGCCAGGCGAGATCCTGTTCCTTGGTCTGCTTCTCCTTGCCGCGGAATTTTTCGGCAAGCGCCAACAGCCGCTCGGACGCGCCCGGATCGCGGTTGAGGATCACGTCCTCGCAGGTCTGGCGCAGCTCGGGGTCGATGTCGTCATAGACGATCATCTGTCCGGCATTGACGATGCCCATGTCCATGCCGGCATGGATGGCGTGATACAGGAACACCGAGTGCATCGCCTCGCGCACCGGCTCGTTGCCGCGGAACGAGAACGACAGGTTGGAGACGCCGCCTGAGATGTGGGCACCCGGCAGGTTCTGGCGGATCCAGCGCGTCGCCTCGATGAAGTCGACGCCGTAATTGTTGTGCTCCTCGAGGCCGGTCGCGATCGCAAAAATATTCGGATCGAATATGATGTCCTCGGGCGGGAAGTCGAGCCGGTTGACCAGAAGGTCGTAGGCACGCTTGCAGATCTCGGTCTTGCGCGCGAACGTGTCGGCCTGTCCGGTCTCGTCGAACGCCATCACCACCACCGCGGCGCCGTGACGCTTGGCGACCGTCGCCTCGTGCAGGAACTTCTCCTCGCCTTCCTTCATCGAGATCGAGTTCACGATCGGCTTGCCCTGGATGCATTTCAGGCCCGCCTCGATGACGTGGAATTTCGAGGAGTCGACCATCACGGGCACCCGCGCGATGTCGGGCTCGGCGGCGACGAGGTTGAGGAACGTCACCATCGCCGCTTCGGAATCGAGCAGGCCCTCGTCCATGTTGACGTCGATGACCTGGGCGCCGTTCTCGACCTGGTCGCGCGCGACCTGAAGCGCGGCGGTGTAGTCGCCCGCGGTGATCAGCTTGCGGAAGCGCGCCGAACCCGTGACGTTGGTGCGTTCGCCGACGTTCACGAACGGAATTGCGTCGGTCAGCGTGAACGGCTCGAGGCCGGAGAGCTTGAGCCGCGGCTCGATCTCGGGCACGACGCGCGGCTTGTGCGGGGCGACGGCCCTGGCGATCGCCGCGATATGGTCGGGCGTGGTGCCGCAGCAGCCGCCGACGATGTTGACGAGGCCGGCGGCGGCGAACTCGCCGATCAGCCGCGCCATGTAGTCCGGCGTCTCGTCATACTGGCCGAACTCGTTGGGCAGGCCGGCGTTGGGGTAAGCGCAGACCAGCGTGTCGGCGACGCGGCCGATATCGGCGATATGCGCGCGCAGATCCTCGGCGCCGAGCGCGCAATTGAAGCCGATCGTGATCGGCTTGGCGTGCCGCACCGAATGCCAGAACGCCTCCGGCAGCTGCCCGGAGAGCAGCCGGCCGGACTTGTCGGTGATGGTGCCGGAAATCATCACGGGCACGTCGATGCCGCGCTCCGCGATGAGCTCGGCGATCGCATACAGCGCCGCCTTGGCGTTCAGCGTGTCGAAGATGGTCTCGACCAGCAGCAGGTCGGCGCCGCCATCGAGCAGGCCCTTGGCCTGTTCGCCATAGGCCTTGCGCAGATCGTCGAAGGTCACCGCGCGATAGCCGGGATTGGAGACGTCGGGCGAGATCGAGGCGGTGCGGTTGGTCGGGCCAAGCGCGCCGGCGACGAAGCGCTGCTTGCCGTCCTCGGCGCTCACCCGCTCCGCGGCCGCACGCGCGAGCCGAGCGCCCTGCAGGTTGAGCTCATAGGCGAGGTCCGACATGTCGTAGTCGGCCTGCGCGATCGAGGTGGAGGAGAAGGTATTGGTCGCGACGATGTCGGCGCCGGCGCGCAGGTAGGCGGCGTGGATGTCCGTGATCGCCTCAGCCTGGGTCAGGATCAGGAGATCGTTGTTGCCCTTGATGTCGCGGTGGAAGTCCTTGAAGCGTTCGCCGCGGAAGGCGGCTTCGTCGAACTGCAAGCCCTGGATCATCGTGCCCATGGCGCCGTCGAGCACCAGGATGCGCTCGCGGGCAGCCGCGAGCAAAGCGTTACGCTTGGGGGAAACCGGTACGGACATGATTCAGGCAGCTTTCTGGGCACCGGTCGGCCGGATGCCGAGCAGGTGGCTGATCGCGAACACGAGGTCCGCGCGGTTCATGGTGTAGAAGTGGAAGGTGTCGACGCCGTGCTTGAACAGCTTCTGCACCTGGCCGGCGGCAACGGTGGCGGCGACCAGCTTGCGGGTCTCGGCGTCGTTGTCGAGGCCCTCGAATTTCTCGGCGAGCCAGTCCGGCACGCTGGTGCCGGCGCGCGTCACGAAATTGCGGGCCTGCTTGAAATTGTGCATCGGCATGATGCCGGGCACGATCGGAATCTCGATGCCGCGTGCGCGCACCCGGTCGACATAGCGATGGTAGAGATCGTTGTCGAAGAACACCTGGGTGATCGCGCGTGTCGCGCCGGCGTCGACCTTGGCCTTCAGCGTGTCGATGTCGGCGTCGAAATCGGCGGCTTCCGGATGCTTCTCCGGATAGGCGGACACCGAGATCTCGATGTCGGCGTGGCGCTTCTTGATGGCGGCGACGAGCTCGGCTGAGCTCTGGTAGCCGTCGGGATGGGTGAAGTAGGGCGTGCCGATGCCGCCGGGCGGATCGCCGCGCAGTGCCACGATGTGGCGGACACCGACCTCATGATAGCGGTCGACGATCTCGTCGATCTCGCCGCGCGAGGCACTGACGCAGGTCAGATGCGCGGCCGGCAGAAGATCGGTCTCGCGGAGGATGCGGCTGATGGTGGAGTGGGTGCGCTCGCGGGTCGAGCCGCCGGCGCCGTAGGTGACCGAGACGAAGTTCGGCGTCAGCGGCGCCAGGCGATTGATGGTCTCCCAGAGACTGCGCTCCATCTCCTCGGTCTTCGGCGGGAAGAACTCGAAGGAGATTTTCGGCGTTTTCGGCGCGCGCTGCCCGTTCGGCAGGGAGGAAATGGTCTCGGTCATGATACGCAAAGGCTCCGCAACTGGAGGGCAGACGTCCGGCCTGGCTATGGAGGCCCTAAGATAGGCGAAACCGGTGGGCCGAAACAGCCCATCGGATATGGGAAATTGCCCATTGATGACGATGATGTGCTCAAAATGAGCGGTCGAAAACGAGTGGTGGGCTGCGCCTTCAGTTGGCGAGCAATGGAATTAATTCATTGAATTATATTAATAAAAACGTGATTCTGGAATCGGTTGGATGTCCGAACCGGGCGTGGGCAGGGCCGCATGTCAACGAATCTTCGTATTTCGTCCCAAGAGTCGCGATGACCGGCGCCGACTTTCCGGTGCGGGACTGGTCTGCGCGGCCGGCGTCTTTGTCGCCTCGTGGCGCCCCATTAGGTTGTCGGCCATGATCCCGCTCTCCGTCCTCGACCTGTCCGTCGTCACGTCAGGCACCAAGCCCGCCGCTGCGCTCCGCAACAGCATCGATCTGGCGCGCCATGTCGATGGTCTTGGCTACGTCAGATACTGGCTCGCCGAGCACCACAACCTCGCCTCCGTCGCGAGCCCGGCGCCCGATCTGATGATCGGGCAGATCGCGGCGGTGACGCAGCATATCCGCGTCGGCTCCGGCGGGGTGATGCTGCCCAACCATGCGCCGCTGGTGGTCGCCGAGCGCTTCAAGATGCTGGAGGCGCTGTTTCCCGGCCGCATCGATCTCGGCCTCGGCCGTGCGCCCGGCACCGATGGCGCCACCGCTTACGCGCTGCGCAGCCGGCTCGATCGCCGCGAGGGCGACGATTTCCTCGAGCGGCTGCATGAGCTGACCTTGTGGGAGACGCGCGATTTCCCGGCCGGCCATCCCTACAACAATGTGGTGGCGATGCCGGATGATTCGCCCCTGCCGCCGATCTGGCTGCTCGGCTCGAGCGACTATTCCGCCGAGCTTGCCGCGCAGGTCGGGATGGGCTTTGCGTTCGCGCATCATTTTGCCACTCACGACGCAATCGCGGCGATGACGAACTATCGTGCGCATTTCAAGCCGTCGGGCTGGCGTGCGACGCCGCGGTCGATCCTGGCGGTCGCGGCCGTTGCGGCGGAGACCGACGCGGAAGCCGAGCGGCTTGCGCTATCGATGGATCTCAACCGGCTGCGCCGCGACCGCGGCCAGTATCTGCCGCTGCCGAGCGTCGAGGAGGCAGAGGCCTATCCCTACACCGACGCCGAGCGCGCCTCGATCGCGCGCAACCGCGCGCGACTTTTCGTCGGCAGCCCCGCAACCGTGATGACGAAGCTGGAGCCGCTGATCGCGGCGAGCCAGGCGGATGAGCTGATGGTGATCACCGCCGTCTACGATCACGCGGCGCGGAAGAAGTCGTACAGCCTGCTTGCGGAGGCGTTCGGGCTGCAGAAGAAAGTGGCCTAGCTCTGCGTTTCGCTAAACGTCGCGCGGAACGGATGGCCGGGATAGACGCCGACGATGCGGAATTCGCGCGAGAAGAATTTCAATTCCTCCAGCGCGAAGGCGAGTCCACGGTCGTCGGGGTGGCCGTCGACATCGGCATAGAATTGCGTGGCGAAGAAATTGCCGTCGACCATGTAGCTTTCGAGCTTGGTCATGTTGACGCCGTTGGTGGCGAAGCCGCCGAGTGCCTTGTAGAGCGCAGCGGGCAGATTGCGCACCCGGAAAACAAAACTGGTGACCAGCGGCCCGGAGCCCTGCGCAGCCCATTTGGCCTCGCGCGCCAGCACCACGAAGCGGGTGGTGTTGTGGGCCTCGTCCTCGATGTCCTCGGCCAGAATGTCGAGGCCATAGATATCGGCGGCGAGGCGCGAGGCGATCGCCGCCACGCTCTTGTCGCCGCGTTCGGAAATATCGCGGGCGCTGCCGGCGGTGTCGCCGGCGACGATCGACCGGATGCCGAGCTTGCGGATGATGCGCCGGCACTGGCCGAGCGCGTGGACGTGGCTCTCCACGCTCTTGATGTCGGCGAGCTTGGTGCCCTTGACCGCCATCAACTGGTGGCGGATCGGCAAGAACCATTCGCCGACGATGAACAGGCCCGAGGCGGGCAAGAGATGATGGATGTCGGCGACGCGGCCGGCGACCGAATTCTCGATCGGGATCATGCCGAGATCGGCCTCGCCCGAGGAAATCGCGGCCAGCGCGTCCTCGAAGGTCGGGCAGGGCATCGGCTCGGCGTCCGGATAGGCCTCGGCGATCGCGATATGGGAATTGGCGCCAGGCTCGCCCTGGAACGCGATTTTCAGCTTCTTGGTCATGGGTGGCCTTTTAGCAGCGGCTTAGGCTTTTGCCAGTATCCGCCGGGCGGTTTCGAGGTCGGCCGGGGTGTCGACGCCGCGGGGCACGGTGTCGACGATGGTGATGTCGATCCGCATCCCGGCCTCCAGCGCTCGCAGCTGCTCGAGCTTCTCCTGCTGCTCCAGCGGCGAGGGCGGCAGCCGCACGAACCGCTCCAGCGCAGCCCGGCGGTAGGCGTAGAGGCCGATATGGTGGTAGCGCGGTCCGTCGCCGTAGGGCGCGGTGGCGCGGGTGAAATAGAGTGCGCGCAGTCGGTTCGCGCCGATCGGGGAGCCGACCGCCTTGACGACGCTGGGAGCCAGATCCTCCTCCTCGGTATGGATGCGCGAGGCCAGGGTCGAAATGTCGACCGCGGGATCGGCGAGCGGCGGCATCACGCTGCGGATGGTTTCGGGCGTGATGGTCGGGAAATCGCCCTGCAGATTGACCACGATCTCGGCAGCGCCGTCCGGGTCGAGGATCGTCATCGCTTCATGGATCCGGTC
>Ga0209233_1000908_pt1 | contig 12943 bp, 12 predicted proteins | sample AraplaCL_Cvi_mCL_FD_184269 | JGI IMG/M metagenome (GOLD analysis project Ga0209233, IMG submission 184269) | Arabidopsis root microbial communities from the University of North Carolina, USA - plate scrape CL_Cvi_mCL (SPAdes) (version 2) | ecosystem: Host-associated > Plants > Roots > Endosphere...
CTGATCTCAGGGATCGCGCAGCTGCTTTGTCAGCGGTTTGCTGAGCCGGGGCGGCCTGCCGCGATCCGGATCGGCGGCTCCGCGGCGGCCATCTTGGTCAGCACGTCCCGAATCGGATCGCGCGTCCAGGCTGATGTCACGTAGTCGCGATGGCCGATGCCGTCGGGCGTCTCGACGAAGACGACGCTGCCCGGCCGTAGCGGCCGGTCGATATCCTCCGACACAGCGATGTCTTTGTCGCGCAGCATGCTCATCAGCTCATGGTCGTGGCGCGCGGTGTTGCGCGTGTACGAGCTGACGAAGAAGCCGGTGCGGTTGCGCGCGATCCAGCCGGCGAACTTATCGAGTTGGCCATAAACGGCATCGAGCAGCACGACGCCGCGGATCCGGTCGGTGACGCCGCCGACGTCGAGGCTAAAGGCCGCCGGCAGGAAGCCGCCGCTATAGCCGACGATCACGATCGGCATGCGGGCGAAAGCCTCGGTCGCGCTGCCATCGCCGGTGAGACTGGCGAGGTTCACGGCTGCCTCATCCATGAAGCGTTTGAATCCATCCGGCTGCCAGAACTTGCCAGCGCTGGAATCGGCGGCATCCACCGCCAGCTGCGGGGCGAGCAGCACCGCGTTGACGCCGGAATCGCTGATCTGTTGCGGCACCAATTGACGATCACGAACGTCGCGCTCAAGCGTCGCGCCATTGCCATGGAAGAACACCACGATCACGCCGGGTTTGCGGACGTCAAAATTCTCCGGCACGTGCACCAGCACGCGGCTATCGCTGTAGGTCTGGTCCTGCCAGTAGACCCGCCCCGACAGACTGCGATGGCCGCGCCGCTCGCCATTGCTGACATCAAGGAAGGGCCCGTCCGACACGGGATTGTTGCCGAAATACGGGAAGGCCGATGATTTCATGCTGACCAGTGTGGTCAACTCGTTCCTTAGGGCTTGCGGGGCGGAAGCCTGCGGTTCCAGTAAAGCCATCTGGGTGGGCGAGCGCCGCGCCGGCCTGGACGGGAAGTCAGCCGGCGAATGCAGCTGGAAGCTCTCTGCCGGGGAAGGGAAGCGGTCGCCGAATTGCACGGTCGGGAAGCGCTCGTCGAAAGTGGATACCGGTGGAGCATTGGCGGCGATCGCGGCCGGCTCCGGTGCCTTGTCGCACTCCGCCAGCATGAGCGAGGTCAGAGTGAGTGCAGCCAGCCCTAGGCGCCGGCGCGCGCTGCCTCCGCGGCAGGCGGCCCGGTCCGGTCGGCTGCCTTGCCGCGCACGCCCGCGCTCAAGGAATTTCGGATTGGCTCGGATCATCCGCCCCAAGATCCATGCAAAGACGCAAGCAGACCCACAACGCAGAACAAACGACACGACGGTCGCAAACAGTTCTCACATCCGCTCGGCTTCACCAGACGTCGACGGCCACGTTAAGCCGAACGGCCCCAGGCAACTCCCCACATCCGGAGCACGTGACAAGCAGGAAATCGTGTCCCGATTGTGGGACCAGCGGCGGCCGGACGCAACGCCGTAACGTGCCGGGGATTCGAGATCGGGGCACTATGATACCTTTATTCGCGCCTTATTTAGCGCGCGTTAACCATGCTTGAATGGTTGCGGCCTCAACCTGCGATCGATCGGGCTCAGAGGAGGAGGGGCGCTTAGCGTCCCCGGTGCGAGATGGCGGCATCCGAGGCAGGCGACAATTCCTGGTCCGCCCGGCCGCGCGACGGCACACCCCGTTCGGTGTCGGTGCTGGCGGCGACCGCGCTCGTCGTGGCCAACATGATCGGTGTCGGTGTCTTCACCAGCCTCGGTTTTCAGGTCAAGGACATCCCATCCGGTTTCTCGGTGCTGCTGTTGTGGGCGATCGGTGGCATCGTGGCGCTCTGCGGGGCCGTCGCTTATGCCGAGCTCGGCGCGATGTTTCCGCGCTCGAGCGGGGAATACAATTTCCTGTCGCGCGCCTTTCATCCCGCTGTCGGCTTCATGGCCGGTTTCGTCTCGGCGACGGTCGGATTCGCCGCGCCGGTCGCGCTCTCCGCCATGGCCTTCGGTCAATATGGTGCCGTCGTGCTGCCCAGCGTGTCGTCGCGCGTGCTCGCGGTCGCCGTGGTGTGGCTGGTGTCGCTGGTGCAGCTCGGCGGCGTCAAACATTCGAGTCGTTTCCAGCTCGTCTCCACCATCCTGAAGGTCGGCCTGATCGCGGCCTTCCTGGTTGCAAGCGCCGCACTTCGAACGCCGCAACCGGTCAGCTTTGCACCGGCGCTCTCGGATCTCGGCCTGATCACCAGCGGACCGTTTGCGATCGGGCTCGTGTTCGTCATGTATGCCTTCTCGGGCTGGAATGCCGCGACCTACATCATTGGCGAGATGCATGCGCCGGAGCAGAGCCTGCCGCGATCGCTGCTCGCAGGCACGGGAATCGTGCTGGTGCTCTACATCGCGCTCAACGCCATATTCCTGCTGGCAGCGCCGATAGCGAGCCTCGCCGGCCAGCTGCAGGTCGCGAGCATCGCCGGCAGCTACATCTTCGGCGAGTTCGGCGGCCAGCTGGTGGCGGCGATGATCTGCATCGGCCTCGTGCCATCGATCGCCGCGATGATGTGGATCGGCCCGCGCGTCACGATGACGATGGGCGAGGACGTCCCAGCGCTGGCCGTCTTTGCCCGCCGGTCGCGCGGCGGCGCGCCGATCTATGCCCTGCTGTTTCAGCTCGCCGTCGCCAATCTGATGCTGCTGACCGACAGCTTCGAAGCCGTGCTCGACTTCATCCAGTTCGCGCTGCTGGCGTGCTCGTTCCTGACCGTGCTCGGTCTCTTCAAGCTGCGCGTGACGCATCCCGATTTGGCGCGGCCATACCGCGCCTGGGGTTACCCGCTGACCCCTGCGGTGTTCCTGCTCGTGACCGCCTTCATGATGTACTATCTGTTTGCGCAGCGGCCGTTGCAGGCCGGGCTCGGCAGTTTGGTGATGTTGTGCGGCCTGTTGATCTATCTGTTGGCGCACAGGCATCCCGGCGGGAAAGCCGCCGCCGCATATCCGGGACACGAGATGCGATGATGCGTGTCACCACAATGCTGGCGTTGCTTGCTGGCGCGGTTCTGCTGGCGTTCGCGCCTGCGGCGGCAGCCGACCCCACGACCGCCGACGACACCGCGCGTCTGCTCGCCGGCATGCCGCCATCGGCCGCATCGCCGCTCGCGTCCCTGACGCAGGATCCCGCTTGGCAACGCCATCAGCGCTTCTTCGACAGCGCCTTTGGTCAGCTCGAGCAGCGCCAGCTCAGTCGGATCCATGCCTGGGCCGAGGCCAATTTGGCGGCGCCGCGGCCGGCGATGTTCTATTTCTTCTCCGGACCCGACTTCCTCTACGCCGATGCCTTCTATTCGAAGGCAACCACCTATGTCATGGCCGCGCTGGAGCCGACAGGACCGGTGCCGGACCTGACGAGACAGCCGCGCGGCGGCGTCGGGCCGGCGCTCGCTTATGTCGAACGCTCGCTGCAGTCGCTCCTGAGCTTCTCGTTCTTCAAAACCAAGGACATGAAGACGGATCTGAACGAGGGCGAACTCGGCGGCACGCTGCCGATCCTCTATGTGTTCCTGGCCCGCACCGGCAAGACCATCCGCAGCGTCGGCCTGGTCTGGCTCGACACCAACGGCGTGTTGCATGAGGCCGGCGAGCCGCAGCCGCCGAATGCGACGCAGGGCGCCCGTATCGTCTTTGCCGGTGACGACGGCGCCGAGAGGACGCTGTATTACCTCTCGACCGATCTCTCCAATTCGGGTGTGAAGGCCAGCGGCTTCCTGAAGTTCTGCGCCACCTTCGCGCCGGGCAACAGCCTGCTCAAGAGCGCCTCCTATCTGCTGCATTCCGGCGGCTTCTCGACCGTGCGGAGCTGGCTGCTCAACAACAGCGCCACCATCATCCAGGATGATTCCGGCATCCCGCTTGCCAGCTTCGATTCGAATGCGTGGCGCTTCTTCCCGTTCGGCCGCTATGCCGGCCCGGTCGAGAAGTTTCCGAGCATGTATCAGGAGCGCTACGCCAGCCTGTTCGAGCGTGCGCAGCCGCTCGATTTCGGCATCGGCTATCGCTGGCGGACCAAGGAATCCAATCTGCTGCTGTCGGTCAGATTGCCGGCGGGTGATGCCAGCGCCTCGGCGGAAGCCGCCGTCACGCCCCAGGTGAGCGAGCAGGTCGAGCGACCCCGCCGCGCGCTGCGGCCCCCGGCGCCGATCCCGTTGTCGCCACCGCGGCCGCGGCGCGACGGCTTCTGGTTCTGGCCGCGTTGGTAGTTAGGGCGCGGATAGATGTTCACGGAGCCATCTCGCTGGGCTGACCGCTCCCACCTTGCCGCCTTGCTTCAAGGTCAACCGCTGGCTCCCACTTTGGAAGGCGAGTAAGCTGCCCTCCGATCCCGGAGACAGGCAAGCATGGGCACAGAGCGCGTAGAGCGACGGCTCACCGCCATCCTCGCCGCCGATGTCGCTGGCTACAGCCGGCTGACCAGCGTGGACGAGGAAGGAACGCACGTCCGTTTGAAAGAGCATCTGTGCGTCCTGATCGGCCCGAAGATCAGCGAACACCGCGGACACGTTGTCAAGAACACCGGTGACGGAATGTTGGCCGCGTTCAACAGCGTTGTTGATGCCGTGCGTTGCGCCCTCGATGTCCAGCGCGCCATGGCTGAGCGCAATGCAGGGATGCCTGGGGACCGGAGGATCGATTTCCGTATCGGCATCAATGTGGGCGACGTCATCATCGATGGGGGCGACATTTTCGGCGATGGAGTGAATGTTGCAGTTCGTCTGGAAAGCATCGCTGAACCGGGCGGCATTTGCGTTTCGGCACGCGTTCAGGAATACGCGCAAGGGCGGGTGGACATCACCTTTGAGGATGCAGGCGAGCAGCTGCTGAAAAACATTCCTCAGCCCGTACGCGCCTACAGATTGAAGCTTTGCGATATCGCCCCCCGATCGTCAGCACCGTCGGACACGGTGAGTGGCCCGCCAGGTCGGCCGCGCTTGTCGATCGTGGTGCTGCCCTTCGCCAATCTCACTGTCGACAGCCGGCAGGACGACTTCGTCGACGCCATCACAGAGAGCCTGACCACGGACCTGTCGCGCCTACCCGACTATTTCGTCATCGCATACAAGACTGCATTGGCATACAAGGGAAAGGCGGCAGATGCTCGCCAAATCGGCCGCGAACTCGGTGTTCGCTACGTGCTGGAAGGCAGCATCCAGAGCAGCGCCGATCGCTTGCGCGTGAACGCGCAGCTCATCGACGCGGAATCAGGCGCGCACCTCTGGGCCGAACGGTTCGATAAGCCGCAGGCGAACCAATTCGACATGCAGGACGAGATCACAGCGCGGCTTGCGCGGGCTATGGATATCCAGCTGTTGATCGCAGAGACGCGGCGCCTGAAGCGTGAGCGGCCAAAGGAATTGGATTCGGTCGACCTGACCCTGCGCGGTTGGACGGTTTTCTATCAGAAGGTCTCCGTCGCCGGAGCGCGCGAAGCACGTGGCATCTTTGAGGAAGCTCTCCGCGTCGACGACGCGAACGTCGATGCCCTGATTGGTTTGGTCGAAACCCACATGTGGGAAGTCAATTCTTACCTGTCCTTCGCGCGTGACGAGCAGGTTCGTTTGGCCGAGGCAGCAATGTCCAAAGCGTTGGAATTGGCGCCACTTACTGCCGGCATTCATTTCTGTCGGGCCGCCGTATTGATCGCCTCGCGAGCGCCAGAACGAGCTTTCCGCGAGATTGAGCTCGCCATGAGTTTGGATCGAGATTTGCCGTATGTTCACGTGAGAGCAGGGTGGGTTAAGATCTTTCTCGGGTGTGCGGAGGAAGCCGAGGGCCACTTGAGCAGGGCGATGCGGCTCAGCCCGCGCGATCCCATGCTCGGGAACTGGTACGCCATCCTTGGCTTGGCGGATCTCCACCTCGGCAGGCTCGACGATGCGGTGGACCGTTTACGGAAGGCGGTCGAGATCGCACCAAATCACGAGATTCCATATTTTTATCTCGCGGCGGCTCTGGCACTTGAGGGCCTCGGGTCGGAAGCAGCGCGCGTCTGCGAGGTGGGGAAGAGGCTGGCTCCCATCTTTCGCATCGGTAAGTGCCGCGCCGAGGTGCAAAGCGAAAATCCCGTTTTCTTACTGCAGCGCGAACGGGTCTATGAAGGTCTGGAAAAGGCCGGGCTCCCGGAGTGATGTTGCCCGTCGGCGTAACCACAAAGATCCGCACGATGCGGCCGTTGACGTGTGCGTTGGCCTGATGTGATGCCGATACGCGTTGATTGCCGCTGGGCGTCGCTAGCGAGCCAGTCGCTCGATTTCGGTATCGGCTATCGCTGGCGAACGAAGGAATCCAATCTGTTGCTGTCGGTCAGATTGCCGGCGGGCGATGCCAGTGCCTCGGCAGAAGCCGCCATCACGCCCCAGACGAACGAGCAGGTCGAGCGACCGCGCCGCACGCTGCGGCCGCCGGCGTCGATCCCGTTGTGGCCACAGCCGCCGCGACGCGACGGCTTCTGGTTCTGGCCGCGTTGGTAGTTAAGGCGTGGACCCGATTGCGAGCGCGAACGCAACAGCCAATCTCTGCTCGTCCTCAACGCCCAGCTTCTTCCTGCACTGCGGAATGCGGGGTTGGGCCGCGTGCATGCTCGCGCCGGGTCGGAAAACGCGCTACAATCCAGATGTGAGGTCAAGTGAGCCCAACCAAGGAGGCTCGTCATGAAATCACATACTGTCCCCTTCGAAAATCGCTGGACCAACGGTGAGCACGCCTGGCAATGGCATCGCGAGCTCGAGCGGCTCGGCGTACAAAATGTCAGGGCCATGTTTTGTGAGCACGAAGCGCACCATGGCGAGGAGCGCGCCGTTGTCTTCGACATCCCTTCCGGATTTGTGCGAGACTGGCTCGCTTTCCATGACCGGCAGACCGCGCGCCAGCAGCTTATCTGGCGCGGCAGCGTCATCGCCTTAGGAATAATCGCTGCCTCGGGAGCCGTGCTCGGCTTTTTGAAATAAAATGGGCGACGCTTTGTTGGCGGCAAGAGCGTTCGAGCTGTTCCAGGGCTTACGCGCGTTGACAACAATTGGGCCTTCGCCGATCCGCGCCGCTATCGGGAGCCTAGCAGAGTTGAGGCGCTGTGAATTATGAGTATACGCCCGCGTAAGCAAACCGACTTCACCAATGCACGTGTTGGCTAGGGACGATGTAGCCGGTGGTGCTGGGAGGCAGGGCGGTGGTGTCCTCGTAGTAGCGCCAGACTCCGACAATGATCACAGCCAGCGCCAGGATGGCGAGCAGATCGATTTGCCTTGGGTCACGCCCTGATGGGCTTATTCTGAAGCGCATGGTGTTTCCTCCCATCAGGAAACATCACATCAACGCGAGACGTGCGGCGGCCGTTCCCGGCAGAACGATTTCGCCCCGCATCCTAAATAATAGCGCGATTAGTCCCCGACGATTGATGAATCGTGAGAGGACACGGGTATCGGGCGCGTGAATAACGCAAATGCTTGCTGCGGCGCGGCGGTTAGTTCGGACCGTTGACGCCGCGCCATCGCGCATAGCGCCACGGCAGATACCAGCGCGCGCCGGTCGGTGTGCTCGCAGGAACATTGTCGATGCCCGAGGTGCCGAAGGGTTGGCAGCGCAGCAGCCGCGCCAAGGTCATCCAGCCGCCGGCCCACAAGCCGAATCGTTCGATGGCTTCATCGGCATAGACCGAACAGGTCGGCAGGTGACGACAATTGTAACCGACCAGTGGAGAGAGCGTGCTGCGATAGAGCCAGATCAGCGCCCGAGCGACGCGGCGCGGGAGCCCCGGAATCATACGGACCAGGGCGTGATGATCATGGTTATGTGAGCATATTGAGTGTTTCATAAGCGCCATGATCGAAAATGAGCTCTTAGTTGCGCGGTTCCTGAGCGGGGAACCTGCGCCTCGCGCACTTTTGTGTGTCATTGCCGCAAATACCACAACATTTCAGTGGCAATGCAGCATGGCGGTGGCTGGACGGTACGCAGTTCCCCGGATAGGCTTTCCTAACGGGGATGTGACAGGATCGTAACGCTTTGGCGCGAATCTTGCCACAACTGGCTTACCAGTGCGGCGGTGTTGAAGTTCCGATCGCTTGTTCCGTACGTTCCATCGGAACTTCGCCAGGTGCAGCGTCGCACCAAACTAAAACCTCTATCGCTCCTATGCTTCCGAAGTTCGCTTAGGAGCCGGCCTGAAATCTGCGCGAACTTCGGACATGGCGCACTTTGGGCATGGGGCTTGGGAAGGATTGGGTGTGAGATTTTTGAAGTCGCTCAACCTGCGCTGGCTGCTACTTGGCAGCGCAGTATTTACTGTAGCGCTCGGGAGCGCCATCTTCACTGTCGGCAACACGGCTCACGCGGGCGCCACGCTCGAGGAGCGCAAGCTGCCGATGCGCTTCAGCTGGGTGGCTTGCGATCCCAATTGCGGCTGGGTTTCCGCAGTCGGCATCGTCACCGGCGACACGCCGAAGGATTTTGAGGACTTCGCCAAGGGACGTGACCTGAACGGCGCGACGCTGGTGCTGGATTCCAGCGGCGGCTCGGTCAACGATGCGATCACGCTCGGACGCAGGTTCCGGGGCCTGAACTTGCGCACCACGGTCGGCATCAGCTCGCGCGGGCGTGGGCAGGGCGACCAGGCCACCATCGCGCCCCAGGCCTACTGCGAATCGATGTGCGTGTTCCTGCTGCTGGGCGGCACCACGCGCTACGTGCCGGACGCGGCGCATGTGCGCGTGCACCAGATCTGGATGGGAGACCGCGCCGACGACGCCAAGGCGGCGAGCTACAGCGCGCAGGACCTGATGATCGTCGAGCGCGATATCGGACGGCTCGCCAAGTACACCTTCGACATGGGCGGCGCCGGCGATCTGTTGTCGCTCGCGCTCAACGTGCCGCCGTGGGAAGACCTGCATGAGCTGTCGCGTAACGAGCTTCGGCAGACCAATCTGGTGACGACCGACCTGGTGGCCGAGGTGCTGCCGCAGCTCAAGACCGGCACGCCGGTCACCACTGTTGCAGCCAAGGGGCAGGACCGTTTCGCTGACAAGGCCGGGCAGGGCCAGCCGACGCAGAGATCGACCCGCACCGCGGAAGCGCTGCCGTCCAACACGGTGGCGGCGACCCCGGCGCAGTAGGACCTGGAACCGGTCTGGAGCCTCCGTTCCGATTGAATCGGAACGGAGGCTCCAGCTTTTTGTTTTGACGCGTTTTTTTTGACGCGAACCGGCATCCACTTCGCTTGAAAACGCTTTAGCCCGCCACGGCGGGTTGCTCGACCGGCTCTGCGTTGCCTGATTTGGCCTCGATCTGGGTGATGGCGTCGACCACCGCATCGAAAGTCAGCATGGTCGAGGCGTGACGCGCCTTGTAGTCGCGCACCGGCTCGAGCAGCGCGATGTCGGCCCATTTGCCTTCCGGCGGGGCGCCGTTTTCCTTCAGCATTTTCCGCACCGTCTCGCGCAACTCCCGCAGCTCGGCCGCGTTCGAGCCGATCACGTGGCGGGCCATGATCGAGGAGGAGGCCTGGCCGAGCGCACAGGCCTTCACGTCATGGGCGAAGTCGGTCACGACAGGGCCATCCATCTTGAGGTCGACCTTGACCGTCGAGCCGCACAGCTTGGAATGCGCGGTCGCGCTGGCATCGGGATCGCTGAGCCGTCCGAGGCGCGGAATATTGCCGGCGAGCTCGATGATGCGCTTGTTATAGATGTCGTTCAGCATGCCCAACGTTCCCGGATGTGCCGGCGCGGAAGCGCCCATTACCGACGCCGACGGCCTTGGCGGGCGGTTTTCACAGCCCTATATTGGGACTATATGGAGCCGAAAGGCGGAAATTCCAGCCATATCCTCAGGCGTCTGGCGCATGATCGCCCCGTCTGCCGGTGACACTCCGGTCGGATCGCCGACCGGTCGAACGGAGAGAAGATGGACGCTTTGATCAAGACCCTGCGCGCCAACAAGCCCGATGCGAAAACCTCCGAGGCCAAGCTGCCTGAGCGGCCGGCCGAGCTCGATCCATCCGAATTCCTCGCGGCCGCCGTGCGCGCCGACCGGCCGCGCCCCTCGCGGGCCGAGGCCGAAGCCGCGGTGACCACGCTGCTTCATTACATCGGCGAGCAGCCGACACGCGAGGGCCTGGTCGATACGCCGCGCCGGGTGGTCGAAGCCTTCGATGAGCTCTACCAGGGCTATCACCAGTGCCCGGCCGAGGTGCTCGACCGGACCTTCGGCGAGACCGCGGGCTACGATGATTTCGTCCTGATCCGCGATATCGAGTTCACCTCGCAATGCGAGCATCACATGATGCCGTTCTACGGCAAGGCGCATATCGCCTACACGCCGGTCGAACGGGTGGTGGGCCTGTCCAAGCTGGCCCGGCTGACCGACATCTTCGCGCGGCGGCTGCAGACCCAGGAGCATCTGACCGCGCAGATCGCGGCGGCGATCGACGAGATCCTCAAGCCCCGCGGCGTGGCCGTGATGATCGAGGCCGAGCACACCTGCATGTCGGTGCGCGGCGTCGCCAAGCATGGCGCGGTGACTTTCACCAGTCGCTTCACCGGCATGTTCCGCGACAATCCGGCGGAGCAGAGCCGTTTCCTGTCCATGGTGCGGGCGCCGCAGCGCTAGAGCGTTTTCAAGCGAAGCGCAAACCGGTTCGCGCTAAGAAAACGCGTCAAACTAAAGAGCTAGAGCTTTCCCGATCCGACTCTCGATCGGAACGGGAAGGCTCTAGCCTCGCCAATCGCTTAGCGAGGCTTTCGTGTCTTCATCCTCATCTGAGCCCGAGGAAGGGCTCGCGTTCCAGCCCAAATTCGACGCCGCCGGACTCGTCACCGTCGTGGCGACCGACGCCGCGACCGGTGACGTGCTGATGGTCGCTCACATGAACGACGAGGCGCTGCGCAAAACGGTCGCCACCGGGGAAGCCTGGTATTTCAGCCGCTCACGCAACGCGTTGTGGCGCAAAGGTGAGACCTCGGGTCAGACCCAGCGCGTCGTCGAGATGCGCACCGATTGCGACCAGGATGCGGTCTGGCTTCGCGTCGAGCAGCAGGGCGCGGCCTGCCACACCGGCCGACATTCCTGCTTCTATCGCAAGGTCGAGCACAGCGCTGACGGCGCGCGGCTCGCTTTCGTCGATGCCGAGCGGCTGTTCGATCCGGCATCCGTCTATCGCAAATAGGGCGCTGGCCGAGCGCAGTCGAGTGCGCCTGCGCCAATGGCCGAGCAAGTGACGGTGCGGGGTTCCGAATTTAACCCCCCATTAACCATAACCGACGCAAGTTGGCCCCGCTCGGGACGCTCGCTGCGCCCGGCATGTGCGGCGCGTTCGTCTGCCACGAATCTGCAAGAAGCAGTCTGCAGGAAAGCGGGTCATCTCATGTCGGTCGAGGCTTCCAATTCCACGCCATCAAGTCCGCTTGACACGGTGCGGGCGAAGGTCGCCGGTGCCATCAAGCAGGCGGCTGACACGGTCGGGGCGAGCTTCGAATATTTGCTGTCGACCGCCAAGATGGAGTCGGATTTCAATCCGTCCGCCGGTGCGTCGACCTCCTCGGCGCGCGGGCTCTATCAGTTCATCGACCAGACCTGGCTCGCGACCGTCAAGGAAGCGGGCGGCCAGCTCGGCTACGGCCAGTACGCCGACGCTATCACCAAGACGGCGTCCGGCGACTACACGGTCAGCGATCCCTCGATGCGGCAGGCGATCATGAAGCTGCGCGACGATCCGAAAGCGTCGTCGTCGATGGCTGCCGCGCTGACCCAATCGAATAGCTTCCAGCTCACCGGCAAGCTCGGCCGCCGGCCGACGGACGCGGAGCTCTATATGGCGCATTTCATGGGTGCGGGTGGCGCCGCCAAGCTGATCACCAGCGCCCAGGACACGCCGCGTGCCACCGCCGCTCAGATGTTTCCGAGCGCGGCCGCCGCAAACCGCCCGATCTTCTACGACCAGGATGGCCAGGCACGCAGCGTCTCCCAGGTCTATGCCGTGCTGACCTCGCGCTATTCCGGGGCAGCGAATTCGTCGAGCACGCGCGGTGCGCTCGCGCTCTATGGCGGCGCGTCCAACGTTGCGGGCGGCGGCGCGATGCCGACGACCGACACCGCGACGTTCCTCTCGATGTTCCCCGACACACGCAATGCGCAGGGCGCTGCTATGGCTTCTGCCGATGGTTCGTCGTCGAATGCGACGTCGTCTGCTGATCCGATGTTCCGCTCGCTATTCCAGGTCGACGGCCAGTCACAGCAGGCGGTCTCGCCGTCGGTGCGCCAATTGTGGGGACATTCGTCATCACCGGTCGCGAGCGCGTCCTCGGCCGACCAAGCTACCGGCAATGCGCCGCGGCCGCTCGATCTGTTCAGCGACCCCAACGGCACCTTCTCCGGCTGACGCGCCTCGCGCCGCCGCCCGGCAGCCGTTTCCTACCAAGCCCCTCTGAGATCTCACGAAAATCGATCGTCCCAACGCAAGGCGACGCTCGCGGGAGCGCGTCTCGTCGCGTGCAGACGCGCCTGTCCTCGCCCGCAGATTGGTCGTATCGTACCGGTTCCCCTTAACAAAAGGTCAATGAAACCAGCTACTTATGGTGAACGCTTTGTTAAGCGTCATGGTTTACTGTCTCTGATGTTGAGGCCCTTTCGGCCTCGTTTTGACAGTTGCGTAAGCCGGAAAGACCATGATCGTTCGGCAGTTCATCAGTTGGGTAAGAACCGCGTCGGCCGGCGAGCGGGCCGAAGCAACGCGGGCCCTGGCGCGAGCCTGGGTGATTTCGGATCTCTCGGACGAGGATCGTGCGGCCGCCGAAGGCGCGCTGCTGATGCTGCTGGATGATCCTTCGCCGCTGGTGCGGCAGGCGATGGCGCAGGTGTTCGCGCATTCG
>Ga0209233_1000909_pt1 | contig 12931 bp, 9 predicted proteins | sample AraplaCL_Cvi_mCL_FD_184269 | JGI IMG/M metagenome (GOLD analysis project Ga0209233, IMG submission 184269) | Arabidopsis root microbial communities from the University of North Carolina, USA - plate scrape CL_Cvi_mCL (SPAdes) (version 2) | ecosystem: Host-associated > Plants > Roots > Endosphere ...
CACCACGGCTCGGCGTCTAACCGAACACGTATGCGCATGACGTTCGATGTCCCTGATTTGCGAACGATTACCGCACCGCAAAAGCCTTTGTCCGCTATTTTAGAAAGCTGCGTTCACGATCTTCTACCGCTCGCAAAGGCGCGAAAACGAGATGCGCCAGATCTCTTGGAGATCGCAGCCGTTACGCCGTCTGAACTGACCGTATCTACGGTATCCGATGGACTCGAAGCCCTTCGCTCATTCGCCGAACATGCGCTCAACGGAGTGGAACTAGGTATAGGAGAATCCAATGATCTCCTTCAAGCAGCGTCGATCTCATTCAACGAGAAAATTAACAAGCGCGATTGCACTCTTATTGCCACTGCATTCCAGAAACTAGGCTTAGGGATCGAACCCGACGTTCGGTGGCTCGGACCAAAGATCGCACGCGGCAGCAAGGTCGTCATATACCGTAGCAATTCGACCGAGTCGGCACGCACGCCAACGCCCGACTATCGTCTCGCTCAGCTGTTCATGCAGATGACCGTATCGTTGGCTTCAGCCGACGGGGACATTGACGAGTTGGAGCTCGATCAAGCACGTGCCTACGTGGATTCTGCGAAGGCTTTGAGTGATGCAGAACGCAAAAGGCTCAAAGCTCACCTCATATGGCTTACAACTGAAAGGTTCTCGGTCGCCAAGCTACTCCCCCAACTCAAGGCACTGCCGGTCGAACAACGCCAAGCGATAGCCGACGCAGCCATTCGCATTGCCGCTGCAGACGGGCGCGTAGACTCGGACGAAATGAAGATGCTGGAGAAAATATTCAAAGCAATGGCCCTAGATGAAAACATCATCGCCGCAGAACTACACCGTGTACTCACAGGATCCAAGGTTACAAATGTTCAAGCGCAAGCTGGTGAGTTGGACGCCTCTGCGATCGAGCGAAAACTAAAGGAAACTGCTGACGTACAGCATCTTTTGACGTCAATCTTCTCCAACCCAGAAGAAATGATTGCCGCGGAGTCATTCATGTCTGAAACGCAACAAAGCGGTCGAGCCTTTACCCCGCCAGAGAACGCAAACGTCTTTGGACTCGACATGGCTCATTCGCAGCTGTTGCGTCGGATCTTGGACTCGGCCGCGAGTGCTATCGAGCGCTCGGTAGTGGACGATTGGTGTCGTGTGCTGGGCTTGATGCCAGATGGGGCGCTCGAAAGCGTAAACGAAGCCGCATACGCCGCGGCGGGTGATACGTTGTTTGATGCAGATGACACTATCGTTGTGCATGAGGACGTGCGCGCCCAATTGAAACAAGCTATCGGGGAAGTTTACGCATGAATGCGCCCATCGTTCGAGCCAAAGACAGAGATACCGTACTTCAGGCACTTCGCGCAGGTGTGGTGCCACGAACAGGCCTTCATCTGATTCAGGTTGGGCGCGCCAGAGAAGTTAGAGCAATGCTTGAGGATATCGAGCGAATGACGGACGGTGGTGCTGCGGCACGGTTCGTAATCGGTGACTACGGATCCGGTAAAACCTTCTTTTTGACTCTAGTTCGTATGATTGGACAAGAAAAGGGGCTCGTCACGGCACATGCAGATCTCAATCCGGACCGGCGCCTCCACGGGGCTCAAGGCCAAGCACGTAGCTTATACCAAGAATTGATGCGGAACCTGGCAACTAGAACCAAGCCCGACGCTGCGGTTGCGAGCGTCGTCGAACGATTTATTACCTCAGCGATGCAGGATTCCAAACAATCTGGCGCGGCCGTCGAAACAATCATCCATACCAAGCTCCACACGCTGTCTGAGTTAACCAATGGCTACGACTTTGCTGAAGTGATTGCGAAGTACTACGCAGCTTATGAGCAAGGCGACGAGGCACTCAAAGGCAATGCGGTCCGCTGGCTTCGTGGCGAGTTCACGACAAAGACGGACGCACGTAATGCGCTCGGCGTTCGTTCCATTGTGGAAGACGAAGCGATATATGACCAGCTTAAGCTTTTTGCTCGCTTTACACGATTGGCGGGTTACAAGGGCCTGCTCGTGTGTTGCGATGAACTAGTTAATTTGTTGAAAATTCCTCACGCCGGCGCACGGAATAGCAACTACGAGCAAATTTTGCGCATCGTCAATGATGTGCTTCAGGGTTCAGTCGAAGGCCTTGGCTTCGTCTTTGGTGGAACACCCGAGTCGCTGATGGATGTGCGGCGGGGTTTATTTAGTTACGCAGCACTAGAAACACGCCTTCGCGAAAACGCCTTCGCGAAAGCACGCGGCGTGGACGATGTATCTGGCCCCGTCATTCGATTGGCATCACTCTCAGCAGAGGATATGTATGTCCTTCTTACCAAGCTACGCTATGTTCAAGCTTCAGGTAACTCTGATCGCTACCTGCTTCCGGACGAGGCGTTGCATGCGTTCTTGAGTCATTGTAACAACCGGATAGGTGCCGTCTATTTTCAAACACCTCGCAACACCATCCGCACTTTTTTAGATCTCATGGCTGTCTTAGAAGTATCGCCGACGTCCTCGTGGACTGACCTAATCGCGTCGCTTCCCGTGGATATTGACTTGCCGCCCAAGGTCGACGATGAAATGGCCGAAACTGAAGTATCTGCCGGCGGTACATCTCGTGCGGCGAACGGTGAGATCCAAGAGCATAAGGATGATGAACTAACCTCCTTCCGGCTCTAACCGGAGAAACAATGCAAGCGTGGGAAGCACTTCATCCTGGCGTACAGCAATGGCTTTGGCAACAAGGCTGGCCATCGCTCCGCGATGTCCAGGCAAGGGCCATTCCCGTCGTTCTAGCTCGAGATCGGGACGTTTTGATCTCTGCGCCGACTGCGGGCGGTAAAACTGAGGCCGCTTTTCTCCCGATCGTTTCGCATCTTGCGAGCAACACACCATTGGGTGTTGGATGCCTCTGTATTTCGCCTTTAAAGGCGCTCATCAACGATCAAACGCGCCGCCTCACTTCTTTGTGTGAGGCGGTTGGACTAAACATCCAGCCGTGGCACGGTGACATCAACGCGGGTCGAGCACAGTTCTGGAGGAAGCCCGCGGCAGTTTTGTTAATCACGCCGGAGAGCCTGGAGGCAATGTTCATTCGACGCCCGGGCGATCTGGTTAGGGTGCTTTCCGATCTTCGATATATTTGCGTCGACGAACTTCATTCATTCGTGGCATCCGTTAGAGGGCGACAGCTTCAATCGCTGCTGCATCGAGTCGACGTCCTGATCGGCCGTAAGGTGCCTCGCGTCGCTCTTTCCGCAACGTTCGGAAATAACAATCTCGCGGCGCAGTTTCTCCGAACAGACGGTTCCATCCCTTCCGTGTCTATTGAAAGCTCGCAGGGTGGCTCGGAGCTGTGCATGCAGGTCCGAGCGTTGGTCCACCCTGATAGGGGTCCCGACCCGCAGAACGAGATCGCGAGTCAACTGTTCAAAGTGTTGAGAGGTCAATCGAACCTCGTCTTTGCCAATCGCCGCGAAACGGTTGAATGGTTCGCAGATGCGCTACGCGAGGCGTCCGAGCGCGCTGGAGTTCCGAATGAATTTTTCCCCCACCATGGCTCACTTTCTCGAGATCAACGCCTATGGCTTGAAGAGCGACTCCGAGATGAGAACTTTCCTACGACTGCAGTCTGTACGTCTACGCTGGAGTTGGGTGTCGACTTGGGCGATGTTGCGTCAGTTGCTCAGATCGGGGCTTCGCCGACAGTCTCTGCGCTGAAACAGAGGCTTGGGCGCTCCGGCCGTCGACCGGGACAACCGCAAGTTCTTCGTCAGTTTGTGATTCTGCCTGAAGTTGAGATAGGGAGCCCGCCGAGTGATCGTCTCCGCCTCAATTTAGTCCAAGCGATCGCCACCATTGAGCTGATGCTCGACCGTCGATATGAAACGCCGGATCTGTTCGGCGATCTGCACTATTCGACACTTATCCAGCAAATCGTCTCCGTTATCGCGCAACAACACGGTGCGACTGCCGACCATCTGTTTAGACTCCTGTGCCAAGAAGGGCCTTTCGCCAGAGTTGATGTCGCAAGCTTTAAGGAATTGCTGCGCGGAATGGGCGCCACCGGCGTCATTGAGCAGCTTGAGGATGGAGCCTTAATGCCCGGAGAAACGGGAGAACATCTGCTTGCGGGCTACGACATTTATATTGCCTTCGTGGTGCCAGAGGCGTACCGGTTAATTTACAACGGCCGTCCACTGGGAACCTTGCCGCTGAGTACCCCGGCCATCACTGGGACATTCATCGTGTTCGGCGGACGTCGTTGGAAAATTGACGCGATCGAAGCTTCCTCACATTCACTTATATTGATCCCTGCGCCGGCCGGTAGGCCGCCTAAGTTTGGCGGAGGAGCGGTAGATGTCAGTGGGCTAGTTAGGACCAAGATGCGGAAGGTTCTTATGTCGGATGAACTGCCGCCCTACCTAGATGCCACGGCTCAAGATCAACTCATTGCAGCGCGCGCAGAATTCCAATCCATGGGACTCGGGACATCAAGTTTCTATGCAGAGAAAGTGGGGCTTTGGCTTGCGCCTTGGGCGAGCGATCGTGCTCTCACCGCGCTCCGACTTGCGCTGGCAAAGCACGACATCGAAAGTGTTTTGGAAGACGCGTTTCTAAAAGTCGAATTGGTTCAGCTGGTAGATATCGTACGAACACTGCAAAAAATCAATGAAGAAGGCATGCCCGCGGCCGATGTGTTGACAGAGCACATCCGGCCGCTTCCCGAGCAAAAATTCGACGAATATCTTACCGAAGAGCTTCTTAGGACTAGCTACGCAGTACGCCACCTAGATGTTGGTGGTGCAACGGTCGCTGTGCGGACGCTGCTAGCCGGCGACCCTCAGCGAAACACGCGACCTCTTCTACTTCCGCTGGACCCGACACATCTCAAGCATTAACTGCTGCCTTCGGTAGGCCTGCGAGAGCCCGGTCGTTCGAAAATGCATTCCAGGAGCACGTATGCAAAAGCAGGGTGACTCGTTGCTACTCAGCGCCTCCGATCTGGTCGGACACCTTGCCTGTGCGCACCTCACAGGCCTCGATATTGCGGTTGCTAACGGCACGTTGGCCAAACCTGCAACCTGGGATCCGTTATTGGAGTTGCTTCGAGAACGCGGCGCGCAGCATGAGCGTGGCTTCGTCGAACACCTGCGGGAGCAGGGACTTGGCGTCACAGTCATCGACGGGGTGGGAGTTGACGATGAAGCGATCGCTCGAACGCGAGCGGCGATGCAGGTAGGTGACGCTGTCATTGTGCAAGGCGCATTTCAGGTGAACGGCTGGGTTGGGCGCACAGATGTTCTTCGCCGCGTCGACACTCCCAGCACATTGGGGCCGTGGTCATACGAGGTCATCGATACCAAATTGGCTCGCGAAACCAAGGCCGGGACGGTGTTGCAGTTGTGCTTGTATGCAGCGCTTCTCGAGGCCACTCAAGGTCGGTGTCCTGAATATAGCTACGTCGTCGCACCATGGACGGGATATGAGCCACAGGTTTACCGAATGGATGACTATGCGGCTTATTACAGGCGTGTTCGCGCAGCGCTGGAATCGGAAATTGATGCGGGATCGGCTCAAGATATTTACCCTGAACCGAAGGAGCACTGCGATATTTGTCGCTGGCGTGCGCACTGTGACAACCGTCGGCGCTCCGACGATCATCTGTCGTTGGTGGCCGGCATCTCGAAGCTCCAAATCGACGAACTAACCACCCAAGGCATTGCAACGCTGGCCAGTTTGGCTGTCATGCCGCTTCCCATGCCTTGGAAGCCGAAGCGCGGCTCTACTCAAGCGTACGAGCGCATCCGCGAGCAAGCTCGAATCCAACTGGCCGGCAGAGAGACTGGCACGATTCAATATGAATTGCTCCCGGTAGTGCCGGGATTCGGGCTTGCGACTTTAACGGAGCCTTCACCGGGCGACGTTTTCCTGGATCTGGAGGGTGATCCGTTCGCGGGCCAGGGTGGGTTGGAGTATCTGTTCGGGTACGTCTACTCCGACGGCGATGACCAGCCAATCTATGTAGGCGATTGGGCACTGACACGGGACGAGGAGAAGAAGGCTTTCGAGCGTTTTGTGGACTTCGTAGTCGAACGACTCAAAGTCTATCCTGATTTACACGTATACCATTTTGCGCCATACGAGCCCGCTGCTCTGAAACGATTGATGGGTCGCTTTGCCACCCGAGAATCCGAGATCGACGGACTGCTGCGCTCGCGCGTGTTTGTTGACCTGTATGCCGCAGTACGACAAGGACTTCGGGCCAGCGTCGAGAGCTACTCGATAAAAAAGCTCGAATCGCTGTACCAATTCGTGCGGGTCGAGCCCTTGGTCGATGCGAGCAAGGCTTTGGCAAAGGTCCAGGCCGGGCTTGAGCTAGGGGATCTGAACTTGGTCGATGCGGACGCCCGCGAAACAGTCGCGCGTTACAATCGGGATGACTGCTTGTCTAATCTACGGCTTCGCAATTGGTTGGAAGAACGCCGCGCAAGTCTCGTCACTCAGGGTCAGACCGTGCCTCGGCCGGCTACGGCAGGTGCGGAGGCGAGCGAAGCCGTGAGCGATTGGCAACTTAAGATCGCAGACTTGGTCGCACGACTCACCGCTGATGTGCCTGTGGACAAGATCGCGCGGACTTCGGAACAGCACGCGCGTTGGCTCCTCGCGCACACTCTTGATTGGCACCGCCGGGAACAGAAAGCGGTGTGGTGGGATTTTTTTCGTCTCTCAGATTTGCATGCGGACGATTTGCTGGATGAACGCGCGGGTTTATCCGGCCTATCCTTCAAGGACTCTCAAGGCGGGACAGCGAAATCTCCCATCCATCGGTACGAATTTCCTGCGCAGGAAACCGAGATACGAGTCGGGGAAGATCTACATCAGTTGGGCGGCGCGAAGCTCGGTACGGTGGAAGCCATCTCTCTGGAAGAGGGTTGGATCGATATCAAGAAGCGTAAGGACAGTGCGGGGCTCCATCCCGAGGCAATCTTTCGGCACAGAGTGGTTAACGCTGACATCTTGGCCGATGCGCTTGTGCGCCTCGGCGAATGGATCGCGACCAATGGTATCGAAGGTCCCGGCATGTACCTGGCAGCCCGCGATCTGTTGCTGCGTCTCAGCCCAAGGATCGGAGGCGAACCTTTGCAGCGCGATGGCGAAGCTTCGCTCAATGCTGCTTGCAGAGTGATTCTAGCCGCGCAAGGTGGCGTCCTGCCGATCCAAGGTCCGCCCGGGTCGGGCAAGACGTACACTGGCGCACGTATGATCTGTGCGCTGGTACAGGCTGGGAAGAAGGTCGGCGTCTGTGCCACCAGCCATAAGGTGATTCGCAATCTGCTGGATGAGGTCGTGAGGGCGTCCGAGCAGCAGTCTATTGAATTTTGCTGCATCCAGAAACCGGCGGACCTTGAACCCGACAAACCTCGGCTTCGGTTTGCGAAGAGCAATGCGGACTTGTTTGCAGCTCTAGGCGCAGGCGTGCACGTCGCGGGAGGCACGGCCTGGTTATGGGCCTCCCCAGATGCCGCCGGGACTGTAGATGTGCTCTTTGTCGACGAAGCTGCGCAGATGTCTTTGGCCAACGTCCTAGCTATCTCGCTGGCTGGCGCACAGATTGTGCTACTAGGAGATCCTCAGCAACTGGACCAACCGATGCAGGGCAGCCATCCGGAAGGCACCGACGTCTCGGCGTTGCATCACGTTTTGGGTGAGGAGCCGACCTTGTCGCCCGAACAAGGCCTATTCCTCGCCGAGACCTGGCGCTTGCATCCAGACATCTGCGCCTTCACCTCGGAGATGTTTTATGCCGGTCGGTTGCGGTCCCATCCGGGGTTGGAACGCCAATCGATTACGTCCGCGAGTCGCGTTCACGGCTCAGGACTGCGCTATCTACCGATTCCGACACACGGCAATCAAAGCGCCTCACCCGAGGAGGCCGACGCTGTGGCGGCACTCGTAGGCGAAATCCTGTCAAGCGACGCCACGTGGACGGACAAGCACGGCACGCAGACACCGATAGCCCTTCAGGACATATTGATTATTGCGCCCTACAACGCGCAAGTCTTCGAACTAGCAGAGCGAATTCCTGGTGCCCGTATTGGCACGGTCGACAAGTTCCAAGGGCAGGAGGCGCCGATTGTCATCTATTCGATGACGACCTCAAGTTACGCCGATGCCCCGCGCGGTATGGAATTCTTATACAGCCTCAACCGGCTCAACGTTGCGACCTCGCGGGCGAAATGTCTGTGTGTCTTGGTAGCGTCGCCGTCCGTGTTCGAGGTCAGCTGCCGAACGCCACATCAAATGCAACTAGCTAATGCCTTCTGTCGCTACTTGGAACTGGCCGTGCTCTTGCCAAAAACGTGAAACCGCAACCCATAGATGCGGTATGCTGACCTCATGGACTAAAATGTCTGGCTCCAAGATGGGATTAAATCGACTCGCAGCTATTCAGTACATTGGCATCTCCGGCTCATCGCAGGATTGCGTACTTGCCGTCGAGCAGCTCATCCAATGTCGAATGGAGATAGTATCGGCGACGTTACTTACTTGCGACAACGACCATGCCTTTCTCCTGAAGGTATACGAATCGGACTTAATCGCCGTCAAATGGGGTTTTACTTCGGGATACAGTGGCGAGGGCCCAAGAGCTTTAGGCAGAGTGCTGAGCCTTCTCTCTGGGCATAGAGTGATGGTTGAGGAAGTTCTTGTTGGTCGTCGCCTCCTTTCACGCCTCGATCTTTCGGCGCTTACCGTCAAAGACATAGATTCAATTGAGACCTCCAGGCCAATTAGGCCTCTTAGAATCCATGATTACATTTACGACGCATATCACGGCAATGCAGCGGTAGAGTCACTCTGGCCGGGATTCCGTAGGATTTTGCCTCTTGCAATAATAGATAGGCGCATCGTCGATCTCGCGCTGGTTTTCTTCGATCGACCAAATGAAATTCTGCTGACTGGATTTCGACGGCTCGAAGACATTGTTCGAAAGCGGATAAAATCCGCCGAATCTGGCACTAAATTGTTCAGTCAAGCGTTTCTTGGCGATTTCGCGAAACTCGGCTGGAAGAACGAAGACGTCGCAGAATCGATTGGCAGGGCCAACATTTTCATTGGCGCATATCTGGCACATCGAAACCCAAGGGCGCATCGAGAAATCCCAGACGATTTGGATTCTCTACTTAGCGAATTCCTCGTTTTGAACCATCTATTTCGGCTTGAGGAGTTGGCGACTCTAAACGCGCCACCCCAGCCCCGCAGCTAGCTTGGTAGGCCAATACGGATAGCTGAAAATTGCCCCCGATACGATCATGTCCGATTGTGATCAGCGAACCTTATCGCGGGTAGGGAAGTGCAGCTATCGACATATGGTGGGCACCCGCCGTAATGACACGCTATCGATCGGTAGGTTCTTCTATACTGGTAGTGAGATTCTCGACTGTGATCGATTGACCTGAAACGAATCATGTAGCCATTTGGATGGTGAGTTCTCTTAACCTATTTGGTCAAGGAGAACTCCATGAAGAAGCGACACAGCGAAGAGCAGATCATCCGCATCCTGCGCGAGGCCGAGGCTGGCAACGTTCCGATCCGGGACATCTGCAAGCAATACAATATTTCCGAACAGACGTTTTACCGCTGGCGCGATAAATTCGGCGGTATGGAAGTGGCCGACGCGCGCCGCCTGAAGGAACTCGAATCCGAGAACGCCAAGCTCAAGCGCATGGTCGCGGAGCAAATGCTGGTGATCGATGGGCTGAAGGAGTTCAGCCAAAAAAAATGAGTACCCCGTCGGGACGGCGCGCAGTCGTCGAACATCTGACTCGTCGGGGCATATCGCAGCGCAAGGCTTGTCGATACTTGGGGCTGAGCCGCCGGGTGGCGTGCTATGCGTTGAAGCAGCCGTGCAAGGATCGCGCGGTCGGCGATCGACTGATTGCGGCTTCACAAGACGTACCGCGCTTTGGCTACCGCCGCATGGCGGCGTGGCTGTCGCTGAGCGAATCACGGGTGCGCCGCATGTGGCGCACGTTGGGGCTGAACATCCCTCGCCGACGTCCACGCCGCCGCCGCTCGGGTAGCGATATCCGGCTACCCGGTGCGGTGCGACCCAATGCGGTGTGGAGCTACGACTTCGTTCACGACCAGTTGGTCGACGGCAAGGTGCTCAAGCTGCTGTGCGTGGTCGACGAGTACACGCGTGAGTGCCTGGCGATCGAAAGTGGTGCCAGCTTGCGCTCGCAGGACGTGATCCTGACGCTGTCGCGATTGATGCGGCTGTATGGCAAGCCGGCCTATGTTCGCTCCGACAACGGTGCCGAGTTCACGGCGGCCAAGGTGATGCGCTGGCTGCGCGACAACGCGATCGGACCAGCCTTCATCGCACCGGGTAGTCCATGGCAGAACGGTGTTGTCGAAAGCTTCAACGGCAAACTGCGCGACGAGTTGCTCAACCGCGAATGGTTCCGCAGTCGAGCAGAGGCGCGTGTGCTGATCGGACGATGGCGCCACTTCTACAACGAGCAGCGGCCACATAGCGCGCATCGTTATCAGCCACCAGCTCAGGTTCGCCGAGGCTGGCAAGAACCCGGTAATATCGAGCCGAGACTCACCGCCTGACTGGCTACAAAAAATGATCTCAGGTCACGATCATGCCTAATATCGGCAACATTCTTAAACAGGAAATCAGTCGTTTGGCGCGACGCGAGGTCAAACAGCAGACTGCCGCCCTCCACAAAGCGGTGGCGAACTATCGTCGTGACATCGCAGCACTCAAGCGCCAAGTCGCTTCTCTGGAGCGGGTTGCAAAAACGCAGAGCAAGCAGTTCAAGAAGGCGCTGCCTGTCATCGTCGAGCCCGATATCGAGCTGCGCTTCAGGGCAGATGGATTCAAGACCTTGAGACAGAAGCTTGGCCTGTCGGCGGAGCAGACCGGAAAATTGCTCGGTGTCAGTGGGCAGTCGATATATGCCTGGGAGACGAAACGTTCTTCACCGCGGCGTAGCCAGCTACCCGCCATTGCCGCCCTGCGCAAGATGGGCAAGCGCGAAGCCGCTACGCGCCTTCAAGAACTACTACCCTGAGGTCGAGTCGCTATCTGGTACGTGGATGAGCGGTTTGGCCTGCAAGGAGGCTTGAATCGGCATTTTGCAGTCAAATCAGACGGTTGAGTAAAGTGCGCCATCGCTGAGGCTGCGCAACCGAATAGCGGGAATCCGGCAATTTCCGTCAAAAACTACGGGCAATTACTGTCAATCCGGCTTCTAGCATAAAGTGTCAAAAGTGACACTTTATGCTGGTATGACCAGAACTATAGAAGTCGCTGTCGAGAAATGGCGCGCCCGGAGGGATTCGAACCCCCGACACCCAGCTTCGGAAGCTGGTACTCTATCCAACTGAGCTACGGGCGCGTGGTGCAGCGGCGTGACCCGGCGCGACGTACTCAACAGAGACGGTCGCTACCGGTGACCGCGCCATTATCCGCGAGATGCGGCGTATGCGGAAGCCGCGCGGGTCAAATGAGTGACAAATTCGGCCGCTTGTCGGGGGAAGCCGTCGCCATATCGACTTCATTTTCCACGCGGCGCAGGTCATTTCGCCCTTATTATGCGGCCGGTGAAGCGGCTTCAACGAACATTCCATGGACATTTTCAAGATATTCCACATCGAGGCCGCGCATCGCCTCACGGGCGTTCCGCCGACACACAAGTGCGCGCGGCTGCACGGGCATTCGTTTCGTATCGAAGTGCACGTGTCGGGTGACGTCGATCCGGCGACCGGCTGGGTGATGGATTTCGCCGACGTCAAAGTCGCGTTCGCGCCGATCTTCGACCGGCTCGACCATCATTATTTGAATGACATCGAAGGGCTGGAAAATCCGACGAGCGAGCGTCTCGCCGCCTGGATCTGGGCCGCGCTGAAGCCGCGCCTGCCGCTGTTGAGCCGCATCGTCGTACACGAAACCTGCACCGCCGGCTGCGCCTACGCCGGGCCGTAAATTTTTCGCGCGCCCCGCGCGAAAGTAATCGATACTTCGTGACGCGACGCGCAAAACGGGTGTTCGATCCCCGTTTTGTCAATCTGCTGAAACCTTTATCGGACAAGGTCTTCAGCTCGAAATCGCGGTTCGAAAGCGCGCATGTTGCAATGCACAAAAACATGCGATATAGTGGTCGCCACTAACCCAACACCTTTTTCGAGGCTACGATCATGTCCGAATATTTCAACACTCAGGCTCTCGCCCTTTCCAAGACCTTCGCCGATGCGGCGTTCAAGGCTCACACGCTGGCCGTGGAAGGTCTGGAGCGCGTCACTAACCTCAACCTCAAGGCGCTGGAGACCAATGTCGCCGCGACGGTTGATTTCCTGTCCGAAGCCGCCGAAGTGCGCGATTTCGACAGCCTGAAGACGATCTTCCCGAAGGGCGTCAACCTGGTGAAGGATTCCGCTGAGAAGCTTTACGCGAACAGCCAGGAAGTGTTCGGCGTCACGGTCAAGACCGGCGAAGCGCTGAGCCAGATCGCCAAGGGCAGCTTCGAAGTTGCCAACGACAGCTTCAAGAAGCAGGTCAATGCGGCGTCGGCCGACTTCAACAAGCAGGTCAATGCGGCGGCGAAGAAGGCCACGCGTTAATCGAATTTCCGCGGGAAACTGCGGGATCGCGCTGCGGCAATCCCTCCCTCCCCTTAGTATTCCGCAGCGTTTTTCAGCCGGATGGTCCGCCATCCGGCTTTTTTATTGCGTTTTTCGCGTGGCTGCAGTGACTGCGACGAGCAAAATCCGTTAAGCTCGCCCGACCTGTGCTGCAGCCCTATAAGCGTGCCGATTTCGCTGCGGCATGATGTCGCACGGTCTGCCAACCCCGTTGCGAGCCCTGCGGCGAAGACGTCGTCGTCTTGCGGGTGCAAATACCCGCCGGCTATAATCTC
>Ga0209233_1000910_pt1 | contig 12914 bp, 11 predicted proteins | sample AraplaCL_Cvi_mCL_FD_184269 | JGI IMG/M metagenome (GOLD analysis project Ga0209233, IMG submission 184269) | Arabidopsis root microbial communities from the University of North Carolina, USA - plate scrape CL_Cvi_mCL (SPAdes) (version 2) | ecosystem: Host-associated > Plants > Roots > Endosphere...
AACGGTAACCGTGTAAACGCCGAACTGCCCATTAACTACACCGGCAAGCCGGAAGACTTTGGTCCGGATGACGTCTCTACCGTTTTGGGCCTGGTTCCGCGTCCGCAGGAAGGTCCGGTGGTGATTAACGATCTTCCAGACCAGACCACACCTGCTGCGCGTGCGGGTCTGCAGAAAGGCGACAAGATCGTTGCCATTGATGGCCATAAATTTCACGGTACGGAAGCCACCAGTGCTTATCTGAGCGATGTGGGTGGGCGTGCTGTCACACTCACCATCGACCGCAATGGTGACACGTTGCAGGTTCCCATCACGCCGCGCCTTACACCCGGACCCAACGGTGCGCAGGCTTACAAGCTGGGCTTTGCCGTCATACCGCCGCCTGTCGTAACGACGAAGCAGCCGTTGGACGTGGCAATGAAGACAGGCTGGAAAGATTTCACGAAGAACTCCACGCTTGTGTTCGACGTACTCAGCGGCATGTTCAAGCGTCAGGTTTCCGTGCGCAACCTGAGCGGGCCTGTTGGCATTGCGCAGCAGGTAGGCATGGCACGCGAAATGGGCACATGGACGGTGTTGAGCCTGGCCGCAGCCATCAGCCTGAACCTGGGTATCTTCAATCTGCTACCCATGCCGATTCTTGATGGCGGCATGATTCTCTTCCTCATTATTGAAAGCATCATTCGCCGCGATGTGAATGCGCAGTTGAAGGAACGCATCTACCAGGCGGCGTTTGTCTGCATTATCCTGTTCGCGATGTTCGTCATCTTTAACGACATCACCAAGCTGTCCATCTTCAGCCACAAGGGATAACGCAATGCGCATTCTGATGGTGGGTGCCGGCGCCACCGGCGGATACTTTGGTGGGCGCATGGCGCTCGCAGGTCGAGACGTCACGTTCCTCGTCCGTGGCAAGCGCAAAGAACAGTTGCAGCGTGACGGCATTCGCATTGTTGGTCCATCCGGCGATGCAGTGCTCACCGCACCAAAGCTCATCACCGCGGAGGAACTGAAGACCGCAGATGCATTCGATGTCGTCGTCATCAGCGTCAAAGCTTATTCGCTTGATAGTGCGATGAACGACTTCGCTTCTGCAGTCGGTGACAACACGGTCATCGTGCCTATTCTGAATGGCATGAGCCACCTCGACACGCTTGCACAGCGCTTTGGCAAAGAGAAGGTCATGGGTGGTTCCGTACGCATTGTCTGCGACGTGGAACCTGACGGACTTATCCGTCAGATGACAAAGCTTGACCACATGAACTTTGGCGAGATCAGCGGCGAAGTAACCACGCGCGCGCAGGCATTGCGCGATACATTCGACGTTCCCGGTATCACGCTTGCGCTGTCGAAAGACATCATCGACACCATGTGGCAAAAATGGTGGATCCTATCGACCATGGGCGCGGTCTGCGTGCTTGGTGGCGGCAATGTTGGCGAAATTGTGGCAACTGGTGAACATGGAGTTGCGATGGCGCTTGCAGTGCAGGATGAAGCTATTGCAGTTGCAACGGCGAACGGCCATCCTGCCGACGCAGAGTTTGCGAAGGGCCATGCACAGCGTATGACAGAGACAGGTTCGTCGCTGACGTCGTCGATGTATCGCGACATGACTAAGGGATTGCCTGTGGAAGCCGATCACATCCTCGGCGATCTGCTGGCCCGCGCCAACGGCGTGAAAGCACCGCTGCTGGGCGCGGCTTACACGCACCTGAAGGTGTACGAAGGAAGGCGTGGATGAATCTGCGTGTGCTGTATCACAACAACTGTTTCGACGGCGCATGCTCCGCATCGCTCTTTACGAAGTTCCATCGCGAATGCATTGGTACCGCCACGGAATACAGCTACAAGGGCCTGGCACACAAAGCCGGAGTGCAGTTTGATCCCGCCGATTTCAGCGGCGATGAAAACGCCATCGTCGACTTTAAGTATTACGATTCGTCGAAGCTGACATGGTGGTTCGATCATCACCAGAGCGCCTTTCTGACGGAAGCCGATCACGAAGATTTTCTTCGCGACAAGTCTGGCAAGAAGTTCTTCGATCCCACGCGCATCTCCTGCACTGGCTTCATTGCGGACATTGCACGCGAGAAGTTTGGTTTCAGCACTAACGGTTTGGAAGACTTGCTGCTGTGGGCCGACATCATCGACGGCGCAAAGTTTGAATCGGCTGATGCCGCTGTGGGCCTTGCTGCACCAGCCATGAAGTTGATGATGGCGATTGAAGGAACCAGCGATCCTACGTTCATTCCGCGGTTGATTCCGCTGCTGACATCGCAGCCGCTGGTGGACACGCTGCAGGAAAACTTTGTGCAGGAAGAAGTACAGCCGCGACTGGAAAAGCATCACCGCGACATCACGCTGCTGCGTTCGCGTGCAGCCAGCGATCACGGTGTGATCACATTCGACATTACCGATCAGCCCACCGAGGGCTACAACAAATTCATCCCGTACTACCTGTTGCCGCAGGGCGTGTATGTAGTGGGACTGTCGAAGTCCAGCTTCCGCACCAAGATTTCCGTTGGCACGAATCCGTGGACAACGGTCTCTGCAGACAAGCTTGCGAACATCGCCGCTATTTGCGAACGCTACGGCGGCGGCGGACATCCGCGCGTGGGCGCCATCAGCGTGCCGGTGGATCGCGTGGATGAAGCGCGCCGCATTGCTGCGGAAGTCACGGAAGAGTTGAAAGCGCTGGATCAGCGCAACATTCTCCCGACCGACTCACATTAAGTCCTACGTGGAGCTCTGCAAGCGGCTTTCATCCAGATCCAGCTCACGCTCCAGCGTGCGGTAGATGCTTTCATCCACGCGGCCCTGATCGCGGAGGGCGATCAGTTCCTGACGCTCTGCGCGGTACGTCTCCGCCAGAATCGTCTCCATGGAACGTGCATGACGATCCTGCGCAGGCACGCCAGGACCGCAATCCTGAATCGACTCCAGCCGATGTTCGTACTGATGTAGCAAGTCGTCGTACGCGTGCTGCAGCGAGGGATCATCGCCTTCGCGCGCCGAAGAGAGATAACTCATCGCACTGCGAATCAGAATGCGTCGTGCCTCACCCTCATCGCATTCACTGGTGGGAAGATTCTTCAGTCGCAACACACGCAGCAACGCCGGCATGGAAAGCCCTTGTAGAACCAACGTCACCAGGATGACGCAGAACGTAAGGAAGATGATCATGTTGCGCTGGTGAAATGGCTCACCATTCGACAGTTGATAGGGCAACGAGTTTGCAGCGGCCAGCGCTACTACGCCGCGCATGCCCGTCCATCCCACAACGAAGATGCTGCGTGCGGACGGCTTCGGTTCCGGCTGATGTTGAAAACGCCTGCGTAAGCGATATGTGATCTGCCCCATGGGGAAGCACCACAGCAAACGCAGTGCGATCAGAACAGCCGCAAAGCTGAGACCGTAAAGCACAGCCTGCGTGTGAGTGAAGCCACGAATGCCATTCAGAATCGGTTGAATCTGCATGCCCAGGAGCAGGAAGACCAGCCCGTTCAACAGAAACTCGGCCGCGTCCCAGACGGCTGTGATCTGAAGGCGCACGCCGGGCGAAAAGAAGGTCGCGCTCTTACGGCTCATGAACAGGCCACACACCACCACGGCAATCACACCAGATGCATGCACGGATTCCGCCGTCAGATACGAGCCGTACGCGACGATGAAGGACACGGCAATCTCTACGGGACCGTCGTCAATGTAGCCTTCAAACCAGACCGCCACTTTGCCACAGAGCAAGCCCGCGCCCACACCACCGGCAAACAGCCACAGCAGCCGAAGCAGGCCTTCCGTGAGCGTGGGTGCTGAACCGCGCAGTAGCATGTCCACGCCGAATTCCAGCGCCAGCAGGCCCGTGGCATCGTTCAGCAGGCTCTCGCCCTCCAGAATGTCCACAATGCGCTTCGGCATGCCGATCTTGCGTGCGATCGAAGTCGCCGCCACAGCGTCCGTGGGCGATACCACCGCGCCCAGCAGGAACCCAATACGCCAGTCGAACTCCGGCAGAAAGTAATGTGCCGCAACCGCTACGCCGATTGCAGTGAAAAACACCAGTCCCACGGCCAGTGAACTAATGGTGACAATGTTGTATTTGAAATCAGTCCAGGACGTCTGCCAGGCTGCTGCGAATAGCAGCGGAGGCAGGAACACAAGGAACACCAGGTTCGGCGGAAGCGGAATATCCGGCACCACCGGCAAAAACGAGGCAAGCAGTCCCGTCACCACCAGGACGATGGGATAAGAGACAGAAAGCCGCCGTGCCACTCCTGCGATTACTGCAATCGCAATCAGCAGCCCCAACAGTAGGGATTGCAGAACATGAAGGTTCACCTCTCTAGTGTGCCATCCGCAACGCCACTTCGCGCAAGGGAGCCGGATACAGAGATTCGATTGCGCCCCCCGCATCCGTTCGAAACTGCCAAAACCTCAATCCCACTCGAACAAACTCTTTCCACAAAGCTAGACTCGTAAGAATCACCATGTTGGATAGAACCAAAGCAGAGACAAAAGGCCACGCGCGCTTTGTCACACGAGCCGATGCGCTTGCGTGGGTCGTGCTAGCGCTCGCGGCGATACTGGCGGCTCTACCTTTGCTGACACGCGGCTACTCCTGCGGCCACGACTTCGACTTCCACCTGCGGAGTTGGATGGAGGCCAGCACACAATGGAAGGGCGGCATCGTTAAGCCGGTGTGGGCCTTCCATGCTGCATGGGATGCGGGTGAGCCACGTCTGCTTTTTTATCCGCCGCTCTCATGGATGACCGGCGCGCTACTCACATTGATCCTGCCTTGGAGCGGCATCGTCTTCAGCTTTACGGCGCTCATTTTCTTCCTCAGCGGCGTCACCATGCACCGCTTGCTGCGGCGATGGGTCTCACCGGGCCTCGCTGTTTTGGGTGGCTGTCTCTATCTGGTGAATCCGTACATGCTCTTCTGCGCTTACGAGCGCACCGCTTATGCGGAATTTATGGCCGCGGCGTGGATGCCGCTGCTACTCATCGGGCTGTTGCGTGAACGCGTCACCGCGTGGCGCATCGCCGTCGCCATCGCGCTGCTGTGGATGACCAACGCGCCCGCAGGCGTTGTGGGTTGTTATTCCATGTTGCTCATCGGCGGCATGCGCTGGCTTTACCTGCTACGCAAAGACCGCGAGAACGCGTGGCCCTATTTCAACCGCGTCACCGCAGGATTTTTGCTTGGCGTCTTGCTCGATGCCTTCTATCTCTTCCCTTTCGCCATCGAACGCAAATTCATCACACTGAATGCAGCATTGACACCTGCTGCCAGCCCGGAAGCCAATTACCTCTTCGAATACACGAAGGACGAGTTTCACAACGGCGTTCTGCTGCATTCCTCAACCATCGCCGTTGCGCTGATAGCTGCAGCATATTTGTGTGGCGGCGTGACTTTGTTATTGCAACGCAAGCAGGTGCGAGCCTTCACCGGTATGCATGACCGCGACGCGTCCCGGCAGCAACACAGTACGTGGCACATTGCCGTGCCAATACTGATGATCTACAGCATCGTCGTCCTTCTGCTGCAAACACCACTCTCCGGGCCAGTGTGGCACCACGCACCACAACTGAATTTCCTGCAATTCCCGTGGCGCTTTCTCGCGATGCAAGGCGCAGTTTCCGTAACCGTTGTGATGCTGATGGTGAAACGCATCACCGCATCCCATGCAGTCACACTCAAAACCAACGCTGCATGGATGCTTGCAGGTCTCTTACTCGCCCTCGCCGCAGCCTATGGCTTAGCCAATCCAATCTTCCGCCAGGGGTGCGATGACGAAGAAGGCCTGGCACCACAGTGGATGTTCTTTCAACGTGGCGACGGCTTTGAACAGACAGATGAATACACTCCCATCCATGACGACAACGATGCGCTGAAGATCAAACTTCCACCGGCATGGATTGCACAGGATGTGCGCGACCAACCTGCCAGTGGCAACGGTTCTTTTCCGAAGGGAACGCCACTGCCGGCGGAGCAGATCCCGCATTCTGACGACCTCATTTTCACACCCGATGCGACGCACGCCAATGATGTGTTGATCGTCCGTTTGCGTCCTTTCCACGGCTGGCATGTGTTGCTGGATGGCGTGGAACAAAACGCTCTGCCTCAGCGACCGGATGGGCTTCTGGCCGTGCCTCTGCGCACGGTGGGGCCGCATCGGGTGGAAGCGCGATATCGCAAACCGTGGGACCAGTGGGTGGGCGGCGGATTGTCATTGCTGGGGTTAGGCTTCGTTCTCCTGCTTGGCATGCGCGAAGAATCCTCGCACAGCGGTCTTCTCCGGTAGAATCAAAGAGATCGCTCACCCACACATGTCTGTAGATTTTTCGCAACTCGTTCAGGAAGGCCTGGCCCAGACCGACGCAGCGTTGGAACGCCTGCTGCCCGGCCCGGATGCGCAGCCGCACAACATCCATCGCGCCATGCGCCACAGCATTTTTGCGGGTGGCAAACGCTTGCGTCCGTTGCTGGTGTTGGAATCCGCACGCATGATCAACGGCACACTGCCTGATGGCGCGGCCGACGTAGGCGCAGCCGTTGAGATGCTGCACACCTACTCGCTCATCCACGATGATCTCCCCGCGCTGGACAATGATGATCTGCGCCGCGGCAAGCCCACCTGCCACGTGGTCTACGGCGAAGCCATGGCCATCCTCGCAGGCGACGCGCTGCAGACGCTGGCTTATGAAACCCTCGCCAAGCTGCCCGGCGATGCGCTTGCAAAGATTGAGATCGTTAAGGAAATCGCCATTGCCACCGGCACCGGCGTGGGCTACGACGGTCTGGCGCCTGGCATGATCGGCGGCCAGGTATGGGACATTGAAGGCGAAGGCACCAAGCCCACGGCCGAACGCGTGGAAGCGATTCACCGCTCCAAGACCGGCGCGCTCATCACCGTCTCCATCGTTGCGGGTGGTCTCATCGGCGGCGCGTCCGCGGATGAAGTCGCCAGTCTTCGCCGCTTTGGACAGAAGGCCGGACTCGCCTTCCAGATCGTGGATGACGTGCTTGACATGACGCAGAGCAGCGAAGAACTGGGCAAGACCGCTGGCAAGGACACGGCCACTGATAAAGCCACGTGGCCTGCTGTTTTTGGCATCGAGAGCAGCCGTGCAACTGCCGTTGAACTGCTGCGACATGCCCTTGCGGAACTTGATCGCTTTGGTTCAAACGCTGACCGCCTGAAGGCCGTGGCCCGCGCTCTGGTTGAGCGCACACACTAATTCCGATGCTTACCGAAGACGATGTTCGCGATGCGCTCCGTGTCTGTTTTGACCCGGAACTACAGGTGAACATCGTCGATCTCGGCCTTGTTTACGGCATCACGATCACACGCGACGAAGAAGCTCCGGGCTTCGAGCCTCGCTACCTTGTCCACATTGCACTAACGATGCGTGCGCCAAACGACGAACGCGAAGCTCTGCTCATTGGACAGGTGCAAAACCGCCTTGCAGGCATGCGTGAAGTGAGTCGCGCCACCGTCGAAGTTGTATGGGAACCAGCATGGACTGCCGACCGCATGACACTCGCGGCACGCCAGCAACTGGGTCTTGATCGCCCTGCAAAGCAGGGCCTCATCAACATCACGCTCTAAGCATCATTGCTTCGCGAAGCGCGTCATCCTGATCGAAGCCGAAGGAACTGCTTTCTTCTCCGCCACTTCAACGCAACTGGCAAGCAACTACGGCTTCAACGCGGCCCCATACTTCACCTGCGATTGTCCCTGAAGCTCTGCGTTGTCCGTAAACTTCAGCACACTGCCATCCTCAATCTGTAGCTGGATATCACTCAGTTTCAGATTTCGCGTGTTTGCAATGCTTCCCGCAGACTTCGCTGCAATCGTCACGTGATCGATCACAAAGTTATCCAGCGTCGCATTCGGATACGCCGACATGTCAATCGCAGTTGCCGCATTCTTTGCGTCGATGTTCCAGATGTGAACATCGTGAAAATGCGGTAATCCCTTCTCTGACGGTACAGGCGTTGTCAACGGAATCCAGTACGGTGGCACCGTCTTCGGGTCGGCATCCTTCGGCAACGTGGCATAGCTGTACGAAGGATTCCAGTTCAACGTCACCTTGATGGGTGTCTTCACGCCGTCGAGATGCAGATCATGCACACGCAGGTTCTCACCAAAGCCACCGCGTACGCGCGCGCTCTTAATCAGCACGCCGTTGCTTACATTCTTTTCTGCGGTCAGGTTGTACGCCTCCACGTTGCGAAATCCTCCAGATGTCTCGCTGCCAAACGTCACAGCCGCCGCACCGGAACGAATCACCGAATCGCGAATCACCACGTTATACGTGGGCCGATTCACCCGCAGGCCATCGCTGTCACGCCCCGCCTTCAGACACAGCGCGTCGTCATTCACATCAATGTCTGCGTGTTGTACCTGGATATCATGCGAGCTATCAATGTCGATGCCATCTGTTGAAGGTCCCTTGCCACCGATGTTGTTGCGGATGGTCAGGCCGTCCACCGTCACATCCTGCGAGTAGCAGATGTGTACTGTCCAGAAACCCGAACGATGCAGTTGCAACCCACCCCCTAGCTTCACATCCGACGAATCAAACACCTGGATCAGCCGAGGACGTTTCGCATCGTAATCGCTTGCCCAACGCAACCCCTTCGGTTCATACGTAGCGCGCAAATCCCAGTAGCTCTTCCACCAATAACTACCATCGCCGTCGATGGTTCCTTCGCCGGTAATCTGCACATGCTGCTGCTTGTACACATTCACCAACGCCGCGGGCCACGTCATCTCAATCCCCGCTACGCGCGTGGGCATCTGTGGATACGCACTCAGCGATTGAATGCCAATTAACGTAACACCTTTGGGGATCTCAAGATGCGTGTTGTTCTTCACAAAGATGGAGCCGATACGATATGTGCCCGGCGCAAACGTCACTGTATCGTTATGCCCTGCAGCCTTATCCAGCGTGCGCTGAATGGCCTTTGTATCATCCGCGGCACCATCGCCCTTCGCGCCAAAATCATTCACGCGCAGCGTAGCCCCATGCAGCGAAGGAGACACAAGCAGAGCTAGCGGCAACAGGCCGCGAAGCAAGAAGTTTACTTTCCTAACCATCGCAGCCCGTTCCCTATTCTTGAAGAACTAATCCAGGTCAAACTCACGGAAGGGCTTGCCCGTATCGGGCGATTCCTTCGCCTTACGGAAAGCCTCTTCAAACTTGGCATTCAGGATGCTGTCGCGATTCTTCTGCGCTTCTACGGACTGCGCAAAGATGTTGTCGCGGCGCGCATCGTTCTCGCGCGCGGCCTTCGCAGCCGAGCCCAAATCTTCAAACGTGCGCTTTCGCGGTGCAGGGGTGTGAGCAATGATGGTCTGCGTCACGGGATCGATGCGCAGCATTGCGCCGCAATCCGGACACAGCACTTCAAATCCGATTTCCTTCGTCTGCTTCTTCGCCATACGCAGAGGATTTTACGCCCTCTGCGCGCACTGTGGTTTAGATGTCGAAGACGCGATGGCCCGGACACTCCTGCTCCGCGTTCTCCACCAGCATCCTCGGCAGATCCACCGTGCTCACAGCAAGGAACTGCGCGCCCGCCAGCAGACGTTCCTGCACGTGGCCATTCGGAAACAGGTTCAGCGTCATCGCCTCAGCATGTTTGCGCAGGAAGGTTTCGCGCTCCAGTTGCCAGTTCGCAGCCAATCGCCGCAGCCGGTTCATCTGGTAACGCATCTTGTTCGCGGCAATGGAAGCGCTGTGGCCCAGGTTGCTGTCCATCGCACCCATCCACTGCTCCACTTCCTTCAACTCCGCATCCAGAGCATTGCCCGCGCCGGCAATCTTGCGCTTGCCTTCGATAGGCATAGCCCGCGCTGCTAACCGCTGCGAAAGCGCATCGGCTGTAGTCAACGCATCGCGGAAACTCACCTCGTGCTGATCCATCACCTTGCGGATAGCATCGGGCACCAACGATCCGGAAAGGCGCGGCAGGATTGGCGTCGGCACGCCCAGAATCAGGTCGTAGAGGGGTTGCAACTGCGCGAAGTATGCAATCTCAGCAGGCCCGCCAACGTAAGCAGACGTCGGCAGAATCGCATCCTGGAACACCGGCCTCAACAATGCATTGGGGCTGATGCGTTCCGGTTCAGCATCCAGAATGGCCAGCAGCTCTTCCGCGGTATACACGCGCGAACCGGCCTTCCATTCGCTGCTTCCCGCAGCACGCTTCAGTGCTACGCGGTTGCCGTCTTCACCAACGATGAACAGGAGCGTGCTGTCGTCATGCACTAGAACCTGCGCGCCATAGCCCGCGGCTGCCAGATCATGATTGCGCTTCACAACGGCAGCATGAAGAGCATCTGCATCTTCAATTGCCGCACGCATTACCGGCGCACCCATCTGGTGGAACGCACGCGTGCTGGCATCAATCACAATCAGCCCAAACTCTGCGAAGACACCGGCAATGAATTTGCCGAATGCGGTAGCCAGCGTGTCCTGCGGCGTATAGCTGCTACGCAGAAGTTCCGTAATGGGCGCGTACGCCAGCAACTCTTCCGCCTTCTCCAGCACGGCCTCAATCTGCGGCCCCAGCACTAGGTTCCCCACAGGCTGCTGACGGTGCTGCGGAAAGGTGGAGTGCAATGTCTCCACGCCATGCTTCGCCAGCAACGAAACCTGATTCACTTCATCCAGATCATGATCTTCGGTCGCCATCCAGAAAATGGGCACGTGCGGCACACCACGTTCGCTGGCGACCTGCGCCTTGCGAATCGCTGTGGCGGCCTTCATCAGCGTCAGCAGAGGCCCGCCAAGGAGTCCTACCTGCTGACCGGTAACAACAGCTTTTGCGCCATTACGAAGCTTTTCCAGATTTGCAAACGTTGTGTCACTACAACCAAATGCCGTGGCCTGTTCCGTCAGCGCATCCACCAGAACATTGCGTTCCGGCTGCAGACGTACGGACCGCCCCTGCATCCAGCGGTCGTCAAACGGGCTAGCCGCATAAAAACGGCGCACCGGGGCATCCGGCGCAGCCGTGCGCAGCTCCGTGTAGTCCACAAAGAGCCGCGACAGATGCGGAAGAACGGTGATCGGGTAACACTCAAGACTCATAAACAGGTCACTGCTTCCGCTTGGAACGGGGTCGGGTTATAGGATGGCACGTCCCACGTGTTGGATGCAGGTTTTGATACGTTGATTGCTATGGCCAAGCGTATCGCAACCACCGCCCCCGCAAAGAAAAAGTCCGTCAAATCCTCCAGCCCTAAAGCGAAGCAGGGTGCCGTGGCCTCCGCAGAGATGCCCAAGCTGCCAGTGAAGGCACCCCGACTACCCAAGGGCAAGGCGCAAATCCTATCGTCAAAGCAAGCCTACAAGGGCAAAGTCTTTAGCGTATTCACGGAAAAGGTGCGCGAACCCAACGGCGTGGAAGCCATCCGTGACGTCGTTCGGCACTCCGGTTCGGTCGTAGTGTTAGCGGTTGATGAAAGCACCAACCCCGCCGATCCCCTCGTGGTGATCGAGCGCCAGTTCCGCCATGCCGCAGACCAGTACCTGCTGGAGCTTCCCGCCGGACGCGTCGAACCCGGCGAGAAGACCCTGGCCGCAGCCAAGCGCGAGCTGATTGAAGAGACCGGCTACCGCGCAAAGAAGTGGACAAAGCTGGTCCGCTATTACGCCAGCCCCGGCTTCGTTGCGGAGTGGATGGAGATCTACCTGGCCACTGGCATTACCGCAGGCACGGCGCAGCCAGAGGACGATGAAAAGATTGAGGTTCGCCTTGTGCCGCTCTCGGAGCTGGTAAGCATGTGCGCCGCCGGGGAGATTCACGACGGCAAGACCATCATCGGCGCCCTCAGCTATGCACAGCGGTTGCGCGACCTTTCCGGCAAGTAGTGTCTGCCTTCCATGTCATGAAATGGCATGGAAGGCTGCTTAACCAATTTTCTGAAAAAAATAACTCACCTTGCGCCCAAATTAAATTTTGCGCGTCTATCAAGCACCATCCTCGCGACGGATAATCCAGCGAGCACGAAGGCCGTGATGGTTGCGCAAGTGGTGAGCACGAGTGGCACAGTACAAGGGCACAGTAAAGTGGTTCAACAATGCAAAGGGCTATGGCTTTCTGGGACGCGATGATGGCGGCGCGGATGTCTTCGTGCACTACAGCGCGATCCAGTTGGACGGCTACAAGAGCCTGAAAGAAGGCGACCCGGTGGAGTTTGACGTAATTCAAGGCTCCAAAGGACCGCAGGCAGACGCAGTTATTCTGACGGCAGCCTAGGCTTCGTTCGCGGCGATTCGAAAAGGGCGGGCCCCAACCCGCCCGAACTCCTCTTTGTGCAACGAAGGCTCACAACTAAGCCTGCGCCAATGTAGTCTCATGTCCGTATGGACAACATCACCATGGCGCGCCTGCTGGAAGAAACCGCGGCGCTGCTGGAGATTGACGCAGCCGATCCTTTTCGTGTGCGCAGCTATCGGCGCGCAGCGGAAGCTGTCGAACAGCAGACTACCCCTCTCGTCACGCTCGTAGACGATCCCAAACAATTGCTTGCCATCGGTGGCATCGGCAAAGGCATGGCCTCGAACATCGTGGACATGGTCCGCACCGGTTCCATGCCGCTGCGCGATGAGTTGCTGAAGAAGTACAAGCCCTCCATGCTGGAACTGCTGCGCCTGCCCGGCATGGGGCCAAAGACTGTTGCGCTCATGTGGAGCGCGCTCGAAATCTCCAACATCGACGAGCTGGAAATTGCCGCCAAGGCAGGCCACTTGGCAAAGCTGCCACGCTTCGGACAGAAGCAGGTCGACAAGCTGCTGAAAGGCATTGAAGACGCGAAGAAGCATAGCGGTCGCTTCCGCATCGATAACGCGACGGAGATCGCCGAGACCATCAGCAAACTCATTCGCGAGTTTCC
>Ga0209233_1000911_pt1 | contig 12899 bp, 14 predicted proteins | sample AraplaCL_Cvi_mCL_FD_184269 | JGI IMG/M metagenome (GOLD analysis project Ga0209233, IMG submission 184269) | Arabidopsis root microbial communities from the University of North Carolina, USA - plate scrape CL_Cvi_mCL (SPAdes) (version 2) | ecosystem: Host-associated > Plants > Roots > Endosphere...
GACGCAAATAGCCTCACCGGCAGCTGGAGCAATGGCGGCAAGTCCCTGCCGATCGCGCTGCTCAAGGCCGGCGCCCGCGCCTTGCCCGACGATTTCGACGGCACCACCACCGCGCTTGAAGCCATTGTCGAGGACAAGCTGGTCGAGGACGGCGCAGCCATCGACGACAGCGTTTCGCCCTACGATTACCTCAAGGTCGCCGACGCGGCTTCGCCCGTCGGCGCTCCCACCACCCTGCCCGGCGGCAGCTTCCAGTATGCCGTCGACCCGCGGACGAAATTCGCCTTTCCGCGCATCACCGACCTCGGCGGCGCCGACACGAAGCCGGCCAATCGCTACCTCGCCGAGCGGCAGATGGGAATGTCGCTCGACGCCCTCAACTGCCAAGCCCAGATCTACCAGGGGTTCGGCTGGATGGAGGGCATCGCCGACGCCGTCGGCACGCTCGGACAGTGGGACGCGGAACAGGTCGAGGTGACCTATCTCTCGCCCACCGTGATGAGCTGGAACGAAAGCGGCAGCCTCTATTGCGGCGGTGCCCACCCCGACAACCATGACGAGGCCCACAATCTCGATGTCCGCACCGGCAGGCCGCTCGACCTGAGTCGCATCTTGAAGGACTGGGTGCCGACCCCGATCGACGACTCGATGCCAAAGGATCTCGCCAGTGCCCGCGCCAACCCGGACCAGTACATCTGGCACGCGAGCCCCGCCCTGCAGCAGTTCGTCATCGCCCACCTCCCCAAGGCCGAGCGGTCGACCGATGCCGATGCCACGGACGGCGACTGCCCGCCGCAGGGCTCGTTCGTCGCCGACAATCTCGACCTCACCTTCGTTGCCGGCGACAAGGTGCGGTTCAAGATCGACGGCCTGCCCAATGTGTCGGAAGCCTGCGGCGGCGACCTGTTCGATTTGCCCATCGGACAGCTGAAGCAGTTCCTGACGCCCGAGGCCGCCGACTACTTCCCGTCGCTGAAATCGAAGTGACCCCCGTGACAAGCCGCCCATCACGCGCTACATACGCTCCGTCATGAACCTCTCTCGCGCCACCTTTTCGTTCTGGTATTTTAGCTACGGAAGCCGTCGGCAGCCGGAGGGGCGCGTTTGATCTGACACATCCAAACCGCAGAATTCCCGAAAGCCGCCAGCCCAGCTAGGCGGCTTTTCTGTCGCCCCTGGGTCCAGAACCCCGAGGAGCCGACGACCATGCACAAATCCACCGACGACGTACGCATCAAGGAATTGCGAGAACTCCGAACCCCCGCCGAGGTGATCGGCGAGTTCCCGCGTTCCGACGCGGCGACCAAGACCGTGCTGTCCGCCCGTCATGCGGTCCACAACATCCTCCACGGCAGCGACGACCGGCTGCTCGTCGTCGTCGGCCCCTGCTCCATCCACGACGCGGCAGCCGCCAAGGACTATGCGCACCGGCTCGCCGCGCTGCGCCGCAAGCTCGACGACCGGCTCGAGATCGTCATGCGGGTCTATTTCGAAAAACCGCGCACCACGGTGGGCTGGAAGGGCCTGATCAACGACCCCAACCTCGATGGCAGCTTCGATATCGACAACGGCCTCCGGCTGGCGCGCTCATTGCTCTCCGATATCAACGACCTCGGCCTGCCCGCCGGCTGCGAGTTCCTCGATATGACGACGCCGCAATACATCGCCGACCTCGTGGCCTGGGCGGCGATCGGCGCCCGCACTACCGAAAGCCAGATCCACCGCGAACTCGCTTCGGGCCTCTCCTCCCCCGTCGGCTTCAAGAACGGCACCGATGGCGACGTCCGGATCGCCATCGACGCGGTCGGCGCAGCGAGCCATCCGCACCATTTCATGGCGGTCACCAAGTCCGGTCGCTCGGCCATCGCCTCGACCACCGGCAACAAGGACACGCACGTGATCCTGCGTGGCGGCAAGGCGCCGAACTACGACGCCGGCAGCGTCGAGGCCGCGAGCGCAGAACTCACCAAGGCCGGGCTCCGTCCCGCGCTGATGATCGACGCCAGCCACGCCAATTCGGCCAAGAAGCCGGAGAACCAGCCTCTGGTCGTCGGCGATGTCGCCCAGCAGGTCGAGGCGGGGGACCGGCGCATCATCGGCGTCATGATCGAAAGCAACCTCGTCGCCGGCCGGCAAGACCTGGTTCTCGGCCGCCCCCTGACCTACGGCCAGTCGATCACCGACGGCTGCATCGGCTGGGACACCACCGTCGAGGTGCTCGAGCGCCTCGCCGACGCCGTCGAAACGCGACGGGGCGTAACGGCGCGGGCAGCGTAGCCCCGCCGACCAGCGTGTCTCTCTTCCCTTCTCCCCTGCCGGAGAAGGTGACGTGCAGCGCCGGATGAGGGGTGGGCGGCGGTACTGGGCAAGCCGCTCATCCGGTCCTTCTGACTGCCTCTTGCCACCAGGGGAGAAAGAAACGCAGGGAGAAGGAACAGCAGAGGGTCCCCGTTCGCTTCCGCCTTGACCCTGCCCCACCAATCCTGTTGGTTCCCCCCATGGCCCTCAATCCGACGCTGACCACCGTCCCGAACCTGCTGACCTATGGCCGGATCGTCGCCATTCCGGTGATCGTGCTGCTGCTGGTCTCGGGCGACCACGCGCTGCGCTGGCTGGCCCTGCTGCTCTACATCGCCGCGGCGGTGAGCGACTTCTTCGACGGCTATCTGGCGCGGCGCTGGAACCAGAGCTCACCGCTCGGCCGCATGCTCGACCCGATCGCCGACAAGCTGCTGGTCGGCGCCCTGATCGTCACCTTCGCCTGGGACCGCTCGTTCGCGGCCTGGGACCTGATCCCCGCCCTCGCCATCCTGCTGCGGGAAATCCTCGTCTCGGGATTGAGAGAGTATCTTGGCCCGAAGAACGTGGTGGTGAAGGTGACGCAATTGGCCAAGTGGAAGACGACGGTGCAACTGCTGGCCCTGGCTTTCATCTTCCTCGCCCCCCTGCTGCCGGGCGCCGGCGTCGTCGCCGAGCTGCTGCTCTGGCTTGCCGGCATCATGACGGTGATCACCGGCACGCAGTATTTCATGACTGCCTGGCCCTATCTGTCGGGGGACACCCCATGAAGATCCGCTATTTCGCCTGGCTGCGCGAACGCCTCAACCGCGGCGAGGAGGAAGTCGACCCGCCCGCCGAGGTCAAGACCGTCGGCGACCTGATGACCTGGCTCGGCAACCGGGATGAGGCCATCGCGCTGGCGTTCGAAAAGCGCCGCATCATCCGCGCCGCGATCGATGCCGAAATGGTCACCCACGATGCACCGCTCGCCGGTGCCAGCGTGGTGGCGTTCTTCCCGCCGATGACGGGCGGCTGAGGTGACGGTTCGCGTCGAGGTAGCAGCGTTCGATCCAGGCGGCGAGACCAACGCGTTCATCGCCCGCGCCGCCGGGGCCGGGGCCGTCGTGACGTTTACCGGCCTCGTCCGCTCACTGCCGGGCGAACTCGTGTCGACTTTGACCCTCGACTGCTACCCGGAACTGGCCGTCAAGCAGCTCGAGCGGATCGCCGAGCAGGCCATCGCCCGATTCGCCCTGCTCGACGCCGGGCTGATCCACCGCTACGGCGCCCTGGCCGCCGGCGAGCCGATCGTTCAGGTGATGACGCTCGCCGCCCACCGCCAGGCGGCCTTCGAGGCGGCCGAATACCTGATGGACTACCTCAAGACCGACGCGCCGTTCTGGAAGAAGGAGCTGTCCGCCGACGGCACCGAACACTGGGTCGATGCCAAGGCCGAGGACGACGCGGCCCGCGCTCGCTGGGAGTAGCGGCGTCCCCGTTCGAATTGCCCTGCCCCCTCGGAGCCCTCATGATGAGCCTGGCGAACCACCTGGGCGGGTACTCCGCTTCCGGCCATGGTTCGACAGGCTCATCTTGAGGCGGTGGGTGTGGCCCTCACCTGGATCACTCACGTTTTGAGCGGCCCGAGAAATTGCCTAAATCCCCTCTCCCCGACGGGAGAGGGAAGCAGCCTTAGGTCGCGTCGAGTCTACTCTGCCGCGGCCCGCTTGGGCTGCACGGCATCAGCGAAGGCGCCGATCAGCGTCTCGCAGGCACTGCCGGGCGTGAAGCGGTACTCGCCGATCTCCGACACCGGCGTGATCTCGGCGGCGCTGCCGGTGAGGAAGCACTCGTCGAACCCCGCCAGCTCTTCGGGCCTGATATGCCGCTCCACCACCTTGTAGCCGCGGGCCCGCGCCAGATCGATCACCGTCAGCCGCGTAATGCCGTTGAGGAAGCAATCGGGCAGCGGCGTGTGCACTTCGTTGCCCTTGACGAAGAACACGTTGGCGCTGGTGGCCTCGGCGACGAAGCCGCGATAGTCGAGCATCAGCGCATCGGCGAAACCGGCATTCATCGCGGCGTGCTTGGACAGCGTGCAGATCATATAGAGGCCGGAGGCCTTGGCGGCGGAAGGAATGGTTTCCGGCGATGGCCGCTTCCACTGCGCCCAGGTCATCCGGATGCCCTTGAGCTTGTCGGCCAGCGAATAATAGCTCGGCCAGACCCAGGCCGAGATCGCCAGATGCACCGAGTTGTTCAGCGCCGGCACCGAAATTTCTTCCGAGCCGCGCCAGGCGATCGGCCGCAGATAGGCGTCGGTCAGATTGTTGGCTGCCAGCACCTGGCGGGTCGCATCGTCGATCTCGTCGGCGCTATAGGGAATGGTGAAATCGAGCCACTTGGCCGAGGCGATGAGCCGATTGGTATGCTCGCGCAGCTTGAAGACCTCGCCGCCATAGGCGCGCTCGCCCTCGAAGACGGCGCTCGCGTAGTGCAGGCCATGCGTCAGCACATGCACCTTGGCGTCCTTCCAGGGCACCAGAGCTCCATCCATCCAGATCCAGCCATCTCGCTGGTCCATAGGCACGCCGGCCATCTCGATCTCCCACTACTTGTCATGTTGGCGCCCTCGGGGCGGCGCTCACCCTGTGCGGAACCGGACGGCCCGTTGCTAAGCCCTTGGCAAACAAGAGCGGCTTTGGAATAACCAACGGGGGGCGTTCCGCGATGGAAATGAAGATGGCACTGGCCCGAATAAATGTCAACAAGGCTGACATAAATCCTGCCCCGGCGGACGGCGGCGCCATGCCGCTCGACGTCATGGGGCTGTTTTTCTTCGCCTATCGCGACTTCGTCGGCGACGCCGACGCACTGCTCGAACGACAGGGCTTCGGGCGGGCGCACCACCGGGTGCTGTATTTCGTCAATCTCAAGCCCGGCATGCCGGTGGCCGATCTGCTGCACATTCTCAAGATCACCAAGCAGAGCCTCGCCAGGGTGCTCCGCCAGCTGATCGACAACGGCTATATCGAACAACGCACCGGCGAAGCGGATCGTCGCCAGCGCCTGCTCTATGCCACCGAAAAGGGTCGCAGCCTGTTCGAAGTGCTCTCGGCGACGCAGACCAGCCGAATCGACGCCGCTTTCGCCAGCCTGCCGGCCGAGGCGCGGCGCATGGTGCTGAGCTTCTTCGTCGGCATGGTCGAGGAGGAAGACCGCTCCCTGCTCGACCGGCTGAAGCTGACGGAAAACCTCTAGCCAGGCGCGGGAGGCGCGGCGTGCCGAACCGCAAAAGTTGCAGCCACTTTTGCGGGAAACGCGCTATCGGCCGAGCTCTTCGCTCCTGAGACGAGCCGCGAGCACGGTCTTTTCCATCAGGTTGACCAGGCCGTTGGGTGCCATCAGCACACCGAGCGCCGCCTCGGTGGTCCCATTGGGCGAGGTCACGTTCTGCCGCAGCACAGCGGCCGAAGCCGGGTCAGCCTCGAGCAAGGCCGCGGCGCCGATCACCGTCTGCCGCGCCAGTTGCATGGCCTCGTCGGCGCTGAACCCCTGCCGAACCCCGGCAGCCGCCAATGCCTCGACGAAATGGAACACGTAGGCCGGGCCAGATCCCGATACCGCAGTGACGGCGTCGATCATCGGCTCCTCGGCGAACCACAGTACGTCGCCCGCCGCGTGCAACAGGGCATCGGCGACGCCGCGATCGAGCTCGCTGACGCCCGGGCCCGGCACTACCCCGGTAACGCCCTTGCCCAGTTGCGCCGGCGTATTGGGCATCGCCCGCACCACCCGCGTCGTATCGAGCCCAGCGGAAATGGCAGCGATCGAAATCCCCGCGGCGATCGAAATGACCAGTGTGTGGGGGCCGACAAGCGGCCGGAGCTCAGCGAGGACGCCGGCCATCACCTGCGGCTTCACCGCCAGCACCATGACGGCGATCAGCACGCCCTGGGCGCTCGCCAGCAGGCGGACGCCGGTCTCGGCGGCAAAACTCTGCGTCGCCTCGGTGGGCTTGGGGTCGACCAGCACCAGTTCGTTCGGCCTCAGCCCCGCGGCCATCCAGCCGCGCGCCAGCGCCAGCCCCATCTTGCCGGCCCCGATCAGTACGACCGGGCCGACGCCCTGCAAGGAAGTGTCACTCATGGCGGGCTTGGTAGCAAACAGCGGCTGCGACCGCTAGCCTCAGGCCTCGCCGACGGTCTCGAACATCACCTGCGCCAGCGCGTCCTGGGCGCTCTTGCCGGCCCAGACGACGAACTGGAACGCCTGGTAGTAGAGGTCGCAGGCGTCGGTCGCCGAACGAAGCAGCGCCTCGCATTGCTGCGGGCTCACATCGGCGCCGCCGGTCAGCAGGTGCGAATTGCGGAAGATCACCACGCCTTCGTTGTTCCACATGTCAAAATGGCCGATCCACATCTGCTCGTTGATGAGCGCGATGAGCTGCTTCACCTCGACACGGCGTGGCTCGGGCACCTTCAGGTCGAAGGCACTGGCGATATGGAGGGATTCGAGCCCTTCCATCCAGTTGAACGACACGTGATAGTCGCTCCACCCGCCGCGCACCGAAATGGAAATCTCGTCGGCGTCCTGCCGCTCGAAGCTCCAGTCGTTGATGGCCGCGATGTGCTCGATGATGTCTACCGGGTGGACGGACCGGTCGGGCTCCAGCTGGACTAGGGACATTCGGAATTCGCCTTGGCACGCGTGAACGGGGAGCCGGGTGTGCCGGCCGGTGGAACGCAGTAACGCAACCGTGTTGGCCACACTCGCTGAGAGCCTACGAATCGTCCTGACCTCTAATCCCTACACCCGACTACTGATTCCGGGGATTGCGGGCGTCCGAGAAGGCGGCTTTCTTCTGTGGATGATCCTGCCGACATTGTTAATAAGCGGTTAACGCCAGGAGGTTGTACAGGGCATTGCCCTAGCGCCCGGTCCGAGGTCTCCGGGCGGTCGAGCGCGCCGCGTCCTTGCTAGAACAGCCCCTCGGCGCTGGCCCAGCCGGTGGTCAGCGCCTCCTGCCAGCGCGGGAAGCCGTTCTCTACCGCCTGCCGGGAGGCGGCAGCGTGGTCGTACGGCACCGACAGCAGCGACACGGTCCACTGCCCCCGCCGACGTTCGATGACGGCGTAGCGCGCGTCGGGCGAGCCGTAATACATCTGGAGGCCCACACTGCCGGGGTTGACCACCAGCCGGCCATCGCGGAGCCGCACCGAACGTGCGACGTGGGAATGGCCGCAAAGCAGCACCGGAAAGTCGAGGCCCTCGGCCTCCGCCGTCACCGTCGCTTCGTCCGGCAGCGTCACGTCGCGGCCGCGGAACCAGGCATCGAGCCATGGCTGCGTGTCGCAGCGCGGCGTGCCGTGACACATGAAGATGTCGCCGTTGATGGCAAGCGTTGCCGGCAGCTCGGCAACCCAGTCGAGCTGCTCGGGCCGCAGCCGGTCGAGCACGAAGCGGTCGACGCCCTGCGCACCCCGATTGCCGATCAGTTCGCGGTCATGGTTGCCGCGGACGGTGGGCAAATCGGCGGCCTGCAGCACTTCGGCGGTGCGGCACGGCTCCATCGGTCCGGCGAACAGGTCGCCGAGATTGAGCGTCATGTCGACGCCCCGATCCTCGATATCCGCAAGTACCGCATCCAGGGCAAGGCAGTTGCCGTGGACGTCCGAAATCACCGCTATCCGCATCGTTCCGATCTAGTCGGCCTTCGCCTCGCCACGCAGCGCCGCCAGCTCCTTCTGCAACTGCGCGATGGTTTCGCCCTGTGCCTGCACCAGCTCGCGGAGGGCATCGTGATCCTCGCGCTTCACCAGGTCCAGGTCGCCGACAAACCGCTCGACCTGCGACTTCACCGCCGTCTCGACCTCACGGCGGACGCCGTCGGCGATTCCCGCCGCATCATTCATCAGCCGGCCGATGTCGTCGAAAATCCTGCTGCCCTGGCTCATCGGTTCACCCTGTCGAGAGGCCACCCTGCAGGCGGCATGTGGCCCTATTTAGGCTGCCACGTCCGGCTTGACCAGAGCCGGAGGCTGGTAGCATGGTCCGCCCGACCTGCGTCGCGGCCCACCGCCGCACCTCGCCGAAAATGGGACTTCGACCGGCCTTGAACCTGCCCGACATCAACCCGATCGCCCTCGCCATAGGCCCGCTCGCCATCCGCTGGTATGCGCTCGCCTATCTCGGCGGCGTGCTGCTCGGCGCGCTCTATGCCCACAGCCTGCTGCGTCGGAAGACCCTGTGGGCCAATGGCAGCCCGCCGTTCGAGCCAGCCGCGATCTGGGATTTCGCCTTCTGGGCGGTGCTCGGCATCGTCATCGGCGGGCGCACCGGCTACGTGCTGTTCTACAATCTGCCGCTCTACCTCGCTCATCCGCTGGGCATTTTCGCGCTCTGGGACGGTGGTATGTCGTTCCATGGCGGCCTCGTCGGGATCATGGTGGCGATCGTGCTCTTTACCCGGTCGAAGGGCGGAAACGTTCTCTCCTCGTTCGACCTGCTCGCGGCCGTGGCACCGATCGGCCTGCTGCTCGGGCGCATCGCCAATTTCATCAATGGCGAGCTCTGGGGCCAGGTGACGAACGCCCCCTGGGGCGTGGTGTTCTGCAATCAGTACGTGATGGCCGCCAATGGCGGCGACTGCCCCGCCGGCCTCGCGCCGCGCCACCCCAGCCAGCTTTACGAAGGGCTGCTCGAAGGGCTGGTGCTGTTCATCGTCATCCGCATCGTCACCCACGTCTTCCACGGGCTGCGCCGGCCGGGCCTCGGGGCAGGAATCTTCGGCATCGGCTACGCCGTCTCGCGGATGCTGGTCGAACTGGTCCGCGTGCCGGACCTGCAGCTCGGCTATCTGCTCGACGGCTGGATCACCATGGGGCAGATCCTGAGCGTGCCGGTGCTGCTCGCCGGGCTCGGCCTCATCGTCTATGCCATGCGGGGTCGCCAGCGTGTCTGAAGCGCCAGCCGGCCCGCCCGAGCTGGGCGAGTTGATCGACATGCAGATCCGCCAGCACGGCCCGATGTCGATCGCGAGCTACATGGCGCTCGCTTTGACCCATCCCCGCAAGGGCTACTACAAGCAGGGTACGGCCATCGGAGCCGCCGGCGACTTCATCACCGCGCCGGAAATCTCGCAGATGTTCGGCGAGTTGATCGGCTTCTTCCTGGTCAACCTCTGGCAGCAGATGGACCAGCCGGCGGCCTTCACGCTGCTCGAGCTCGGCCCTGGCCGCGGCACGCTGATGGCCGATATCATGCGTGTCGGCGCCCGCGCCCCCGGGTTTGCCGAGGCGGCAAGGATCGAACTGTTCGAAACCGATCCCGAGTTGCTGGCCCAGCAACGGACACGGCTCGAGGCCCACCAGCCGCGCTGGATCCAGAGTTTCGAACTCGCCGGTGACACGCCGCTCCTCATCGTGGCCAATGAGTTCTTCGATGCCCTGCCCATCCGCCAGTTCGCCCGCGGCGACGATGGCTGGCACGAGCGGATGGTGGGCCTGCGCGACGGCAGGCGGGTCTTCGGCCTGTCGCCGACCCCGATCCCAGCCGACGCCCTGCCGCCGACCGTGCGCGATGCCGCGCCAGGCGCGGTCTACGAAGCCGGCTTTGCCGCCGGCGAGGTGATGAAGCGTCTTGCCCCGGCGGTCGCCCGACGCGGCGGCGCGATCCTTGCCATCGACTACGGCTACGGCCAGACCCAGGGGGGCGAAACGCTGCAGGCCGTTCGCCGCCATGCCTATGCCGATCCGCTCGAAGCGCCAGGCGAGACCGACCTCTCCGCGCATGTCGACTTCGGCGCTCTCGCAGCTGTCGCCCACGCGGCCGGGCTCGCCACCGCGCCGCTCACCGGCCAGGGCGATTTCCTCAAGCACCTCGGGATTTTGGCGCGCACGGCGGCGCTCTCCAAGGCGAACCCGGACCTCGCGCCGGCGCTCAACGCCGCGCTTGACCGACTCACCTCGCCGGCTCAGATGGGCACCCTGTTCAAAGCCCTCTGCGCCCACAGTCCGGGCCTCGCTCCGCAAGGATTTGCGTGATGAGCCTCCCCTTCGAGCAAAGCCCGCTGCTGACCGGCATCCCGGGGCTGCGTCATGGTTTCTTCGGTCGCCGCGGCGGCCACTCGACCGGCGACTTCGCCTCGCTCAATACCTCGGAGTCGATGGGCGACAAGCCGGCCCACGTCGCCGCCAATCGCGCCGATATTCTCGACAGCCTCGACCTGACCGGTGCAACTCTGGCACAGCTGACGCAGGTGCATTCCAACCGCGTCGTCACGCTCGACGACCGCCGCGACGCGGCGGCGCGCCCCGAGGCCGATGCCATCGTCACCGCCACCCCGGGCGTCGTGCTCGGCATCCAGACCGCCGACTGCGCCCCGATCCTGCTTGCCGACCCGCAAGCGGCGGTGATCGGCGCCGCCCACGCCGGCTGGAAGGGCGCGCTGTCGGGGGTCATCGGCAACACCGTCGACGCCATGGTGCGGCTTGGCGCCCGGCCGCAGCGCATCATCGCCGCCATCGGGCCGACGATCTCGCTCGACAACTATGAGGTCGGCCCCGATTTCGTCGCCAACCTGCTCAAGGAACATCGCGACGCCTCCAATCGCATCTCGACCCCGACGGGCGAGCGCGAGCACTTCGATCTCCCCGGCTTCGTCTTCGACCAATTGATCGAGGCCGGCGTCGGCAAGGTCAACGACCTCGGCCGCTGCACTTACGGCAATCCCAAGCACTACTTCTCCCACCGCCGCGCCACGCACGAGAACAAGACCGCCGGCCGCCAGATCTCGATGATCGGGCTGGTATGAACAACCGGTGCGCGGCGTGAGGGCCCCGGTCAGCGCAGGCGATTGCTAACGGCGGGAATCCGACGCCTGGTTCTGGCCGACGAGCGGACTCTCCGAATGACGACACGGGCAGGCGGTCGAGGATGGCTACATTCGGTCCGTCGAAGCTTGAAGGGCCAGCAGCATAGCGCAGCGATCCGGCTGACCGTTTCGGAGTTCGGCTTCGAGGACCGCCGCTAGCCAGCGCGGTGGGTCTTCGCATATGTCGAAGCCCATGCGTTGATACGCCAGCGCATTCCACGGTGGCGTCACCGCGGTGGTCAGTCCGACAAAGGCCAGTCCAGACGATTTGGCAGCCTGAACCGCGTGCCCCACAAGCGCACTGCCGAGGCCTTGCCGCTGGTATTCGAAGGCGACATCGACTTCGGCGATATAGAGAGCGTCCTCGAATTGTCGCGCCGCAAGGAAAGCTATCGGAGCGCCACCGCCGTCATCCGCGACCCATAGCAAGCCGGCGTCCAGGCTGGGCCGCCACGCGGCAGACGGAGACGCGTGCACCTCGTCACCAAAACCATGTTCGACAAAGAGCCGCCCTGCCGATAGCTCGATGGATGGCAACGCCGCGAGGTCTTCCTCGCGGGCAGGCCGTATCGGCCGCGCAGTGGACAGGCTCATTGCCGATTACACCTTCAGTTCCGTCAGACATAACGAGCCAGGGCGTCGGTGTCCCGCAACGGGTCGAGGATTGCAGTCGCGGTGCGGCAGCGATAGCGGACTCCCCACTCGGGAATCCCGCGAAGGACTCTCGTGTCAGCATCAAACCACTAGGTTCTGTGAACCACATCACCAAAACCCTGACGCTGCTGCAACAGACTCGCATTGCACGCCGTACGCCTGCACGCTAAACGTGCCCGCATTCAGCTAAGGGTGGCGCAATGAAACTGGTCACGGGCAATTCCAACCGCGCCCTCGCCGAAGCCGTCGCCAGCTACCTCGAACTGCCGCTCACCGACTGCACGGTGAAGCGCTTCGCGGACAAGGAAATCTTCGTCGAGATCCACGAGAACGTCCGCGGCGAGGACGTCTTCATCGTCCAGTCGACCTCCTACCCCGCCAACGACAATCTCATGGAGCTGCTGATCCTGTCGGACGCGCTCCGCCGCTCTTCGGCCCGCCGCATCACTGCCGTGCTGCCCTATTTCGGCTATGCCCGGCAGGACCGCCGCGCCACCGGCCGCACCCCGATTTCCGCCAAGCTGGTCGCCAATCTCATTACCGAGGCCGGCGTCAACCGCGTCGTGACGCTCGATCTGCACGCCGCCCAGATCCAGGGGTTCTTCGACATCCCCACCGACAACCTGTTCTCGGCTCCCGTCATGGTGCGCGACATCCAGGACCACTACGACACCAAGGAACTGATGATCGTGTCCCCCGACGTCGGCGGCGTGGCGCGCGCCCGCGCCACCGCCCAGCGGCTCGGCGCCGACCTCGCCATCGTCGACAAGCGCCGCCCGAAGGCCGGCGTGTCGGAGGTGATGAACATCATCGGCGACGTCTCGGGCCGGGCCTGCATCCTGATCGACGACATCGTCGATTCGGGCGGCACGCTGGTCAACGCCGCCGAAGCGCTGCTCAAGGCCGGCGCCAAGGAAGTCTCCGCCTACATCACGCACGCCGTGCTCTCCGACGGCGCCTCCGAGCGGATCGGCAAGAGCAAGCTCAAGGAACTCGTCGTCACCGATTCGATCGCCGAAACCGACGACATGCGGGCGGCCAAGAACATCCGCCGCATCTCGATCGCCCCGTTGATCGGCGAAGCCGTCGC
>Ga0209233_1000912_pt1 | contig 12874 bp, 9 predicted proteins | sample AraplaCL_Cvi_mCL_FD_184269 | JGI IMG/M metagenome (GOLD analysis project Ga0209233, IMG submission 184269) | Arabidopsis root microbial communities from the University of North Carolina, USA - plate scrape CL_Cvi_mCL (SPAdes) (version 2) | ecosystem: Host-associated > Plants > Roots > Endosphere ...
TTGATCTGATCGGGGAACATTTTTGGATCAGCCGCAGCATTAAATACTTCCTGCGCCATCACACCCGCTGTCTGATGATGTCCATGTCCGTCAGAAACATATCCTGCAAAGACGCTGGTCACAACCATGGGGCGCACTGTTCTTACGACGCGCACCACATCTTCCAGAACGCGGTCATGATTCCACTGCTTCAATGCCTCTTCAAGCGTCTTGGAGAAACCAAAGTCCGCGACACGCGTATAGAACAGATGTGATCCGTAGTAGCGGTTGGCCGCCTGATGTTCCATGGTGCGCAGGATGCCAAGCTGATCCCAGAAGTCGCCTGTCATCACATTCTGGCCACCTTCGCCGCGATTCAAGGCCAGTAGCGAAACATCTGCCCCGACGCCGCGGCTTTCGTAAGCCAACATACCGCCATCTTCATCATCGGGATGTGCATTGATCTGGATCAGGCTCGCCCGCGTATGCAACTTACGAAGCGTCTCGGCAAGGCCAGGAGCACCTCGTTCAATCGGTAAAGGCTGTGCGTATGATGCGTCCACAGCAAGCTTCATCGGTTCAGGCACGGGTGTTTGCGCCGTCGCCTGAACTGCAACGATGGCGAGTGGCACACAATAAACCAACATCTGTACAGACTTTTTCCAGCTTTCACTGCTCACAAATCGCCTCATCGAACGCACTCGCCTCCCCGACATTGATCCCACGCCTTCCGGAACAGAATCTTTTGTTGACAACCTTTCTAAATGACAATTAAAAAGTTTTCATCAACTTTTTAAATATTCCTTATAATCCTTCTCAATCCGTGAAACGCCGTTTGGTTCCAACTCGCCGTCGCCCTTCGACTCGTACCACTGCCCCCCTGCGTTCCAAGACAGAGGTCATGGACGAACCTGCGCGTCCGGCGCAGTTGCGCAAGACGAATCAGCGCTTGCTGCTTCACCTGATCCGTAAACATTCCCCCTGCTCACGCGCGGACCTTGCGCGTATTTCAGGGTTGGCTGTACCTACGGTGACGCTGGCTGTGACTGATTTGATTGAGCGCGGACTGGTAGAGGATGGCGGAGAAGGCGTCTCTTCTGGCGGTCGTCCCCCAGCCATGCTCCGCTTTAATGCCTCACACGGTTATGTCGCAGCAGCCGACATCGGCGGTACGTCGATACGCATGATGCTTGCTGACCTGAACGGCAATCCTGTCGCCGAATGGGAAGATCAGCTCACAGAAAAGGGGAAAACACCGCGCGGTGTCATCACGCATATCCGTCAAGGTCTTGATGCAATGATGAGCGGTTTGCCGGAAAAGCGTAAGATTCTGCACATCACAGCTGGCGCTCCCGGTATGACGGACATTGATCGCGGCGTTGTCCTTGCCGCTCCCAATCTATCCGGGTGGAATGATGTTCCCTTTCAGACCTTGTTGGAACGCGATCTGAGCATTCCTGCCGGTGTAGACAACGATGTGAACCTTGCCTCAGTGGGCGAGTTTGCAGAGGGAGTCGCGCGGGGTGTGGATGATTTCATTTTTATCGCGATTGGGACGGGAGTGGGCGCCGGCATCTTTTTGAGAGGCGCGCTTCATCGCGGCGCAAACTGGTCTGCAGGAGAAATTGGCTATCTCCCGGTCGTAGGCATGAACCGCCAACGCGTTCGCATGCGCGATACAGGACAGCTCGAGCGTGTCATCGGAGGCGAAGGTGTTGAACTGCAGTGGCGTACGCTTCTCCGCCAGGCTGGCATAAGCGATCGGGCACGCATGCAACTCCGTGCGACACAGATTTTTGACCTTGCGCTGGAAGGCGATGCTACGGCCGAACAGGTTCTTGAGAACACGTCACGCGTACTGGCGGACAGTCTCAGCAGTATCTCGCTCCTCTTCAACCCGGAACTGATTGTGCTGGGCGGAGGCGTGGGTGCACACCCGGCGCTCTGTAGCGCTACCGATCGATGTTTACGCGAAAACGATTTCGCTTTGCCAAGGTTGCGTTCTTCATCTTTGGGAACAAAAGCCCAGTTGTTTGGAGCCATCGCGCAATCTCTTGCTGCTACCGAAACGAAGCTGCTGTTCTGACCGTTTCACGGTGTTCGCCAATCGTTCCTCCAGGAACAAATTGGCCTTTCTCACATCACTTGCAATTGCAGCACGCGGTTCATTGTCTTGTCTCTTTTCAAGGAGGATCTTATGTCCAGGCTGTCCAAGATTTTTGTCTCATCCGCAGTTCTTCTATCGACGGCTCCCGCTGCGTGGAGCCAGTCTCAATCCATTAACGGAACCATTCGCGGACGGGTCTCTGACCCCAGTGGCGCGGCGATCGCAGGGGCGACCGTCACCGTTACGAATCCTGCGGTTGGCGTATCGCGCACTGTAACCACCGGCTCTGACGGCTATTATGTGCTCATCAATTTGCCGTTGGGTGTATACACGGTGAACATTACATCCAGCGGTTTTTCGCCGCTGAATGTTTCTTCCGTCAACCTCAACGCAGGTACGGAATCGGTGATCGACGGCGATCTTAAGGTCGGTTCCACCGATACCGCCATTACGGTGGAAGCATCCGCAGTAGCAATTGACCCAACGAACTTGAACGTACAGCGTACGCTCTCCACGGCTGAAATTCAGAACGCGCCACTCACCTCACGCAACCCATATAACTTCATCGTCTTCCAACCCGGCGTCTCGGGTCATCCGAACCCGGAGCTCGGCATTCCGCGTACGCTGAACACCAACGGCCTGATGGACCGCATCAACTACCAGATGGACGGTATGGTGAACACCGAAGCTGATCGTATCGGTCTGCGTCTCTTCCCAATCGGCAATATCTTCGTGAAGGAAGTGCAGACAATCTCAAACCCGGCTGCACCTGAAAATGGATGGACGACGGGTAACGTGTACAACGTGATTTCCAACTCAGGCAGCAACGAGTTTCACGGTAAGTATGAGTTCATCAAGCGCTGGGTAGACGCAACGGCATACCCACTGTTGCAGAACAAAGCAACCACTCCGGCGAAGCCAAACCTGATCCTGGAAGATCATGCATTCAACATTGGTGGCCCTGTGAAGAAGAACAAGCTCTTCTTCTTCGGCTCCTATGAGCATGTTCTTCGCGGAAGCCCGGCAGTAGTCACCATTACACCGACAAACGCCGCATTGATTGGTCTTCCGGCATCAGAACTGGCTCCAGCGCCCGGTCTTCTCCACGGAACCTTCATGGACTTCCGCGTTGATTACAACATCAACTCCAAGAACTCCATCTTCCTTCGCTATAACTACTTCAAAAACAGCTTCCCGTATAACACGCAGGTCGGCGGCATCAATGCCACCAGCGCAGGTGTGGACTATTCAGATCGTGCCCACGTGGCCGGCGTTCAGTGGATCTCAACCATCAGCGATCATCTGCTGAACGAGCTACGTGTCTCGGTACCGTACCGTACAAATACTCACTTTGCAGGCCCCTATACAGGGAAGGGTCCAGCTATCGTAATTACTGGCATCGCGGCCTTCAACGGCACCAGCAACGCGGGTGATATCTACACGGACAAGCAACCCTCAGGGTCAGAAAACATCAGCTATATCCGTGGAGCGCATACATTCAAGGCAGGCTTCCTGCTAACCCAGATTCAAAACCGTAAGCGCCTGGTTTCCTATAACCGCTATACCTTCGCATCCATTGCGGCTTATCTGAGCGCGAAGAACGGCACGAACCTTTACTCATACGACAATTTCGCATCTCAGACCGACACAAACGGCATTGGGTACGCTTCGCTGTTCTATGGTGGTTATGCTCAGGACACCTGGGCAGTATCACCACGTTTGACTGCCGTATATGGTCTGCGCTGGGATCGTTTTGCATCTCCGAAGGCAAACGCGAATGCACCGTATGCCGACTCACGCAACTTCAATGTTCCAAACACAAACTTTTCGCCACGCGTTGGTCTTAGCTATCGCGCAACCGATACGACAACGGTAAAACTTTCGGCTGGTATTTTCTACGGGCAGACGCCGACCGATCTTTGGGCGAATGCACTGAACCTTGATGGTTCAAACCGCACCTCGTCGTACACATACACACCCACGACAGCAGGTGCTCCAGCTTATCCAACGATTCCATCCAGTGTAGGAACGGTTGCGACTCAGAACGTCACGACCGTGAGTCCCCGCTTCAAGAACGAATACACCTGGAACGCAAACCTTCAGGTCGCTCAGCAACTCTCGAATAAGACATCCCTCACGCTGGGTTACATCATGTCGAATGGCCGCAACTTGATGTGGATGCATAACATCAACGCAATCCCAACGGGCTCTTTGGCAGACGGTCGACCCACCTTTGCCAGTGCAGTCAATAGCTCTACCCGCTATGACGCGCGCTTTAACCAGGTCAATCGTGTGGAATCTGGAGCAAATTCAAGCTTCAATGCAATGTTTGTGAACTTCGTGATGGCGCCAGTACGCGGTCTGTCTCTGAATGCCAGTTACACATGGTCGCACACCATTTCGGATGCACCGGACGTGAACTCATTTGAGCAGAACGCATCTGTTACGAACACGTTGAACCGTAAGTTCGATCGTGGGAACTCGAACGTCAATCATCCGAATGCGTTCAATCTAACGGCAGTTCTGGAACCACAGTTTAACTTCACGAATAAGTTCGGTCGTGAACTCGCCAATCACAATATGCTGTCAATCCTCGGCAATCTCTCATCAGGTGACCAGGCAACCATACTGGCCTCAAGCCAGACGTTCTATAACGATGCCTCGCAAACGATTGCTCGGCCAGCCTTCGTTGGACGTAACACGCTCCGTAGTCCTTCGGTCTATCAGGTAGACGCTCGTTATACACGTACTTTCCCGAAGATCTGGGACCGCGTTGCTCCTTCTTTCCTGCTCGAAGCGAACAATATCTTCAATCACAACAACATCACGAATACCCCCTATACGCAGGCAGTAACAGCTGCAACAGGTGTCGCTTCCGCGCCAGCAGTAGCAGGCCCCGTAAGCACCGTACTGGAGCAGCGTATTGTGCAGTGGGGCGTCGCTGTCCGCTTCTAATTCGCAACATATAAAGAGGAGCGGCAACCGCCGCTCCTCTTTACCTTCCACGAACTTAAGCAACAACGGTGGAGTTACCCCGTGTCGAACATTACTTCTTCTTTCCCCGCTCCCATCTATCGCGACCAGGTTCTTGCTCACATCTTTGCTGACGCACAGCATCTCTTCCTGCCGTCCTTGCTGGAGATCGACCGCGCACATGCAGTCATGCTTTACCGCAGTGGCATCATCACTCGCGAGACAGCGTCCGCGTGCCTACAAGGTATTGACGCGCTGAAACTGGAAGAACTTCGTTCTGCAATCTACGACGGCTCGGTAGAAGATCTTTTCTTTCTTATCGAAAAGAAGCTTGCCGATGTTGCAGGAGAGGAACACGCTGGGCGACTTCACACTGCTCGTTCACGAAATGATATCGACCTCACCATGTACCGCATGGTGTTGAGATCCAATCTGCTTGGCATCCTCAACGCATCTGTTGAACTGCGTTCTGTCCTGCTTTCAATTGCGACGCAGTATCGGGATTCATTGATGCCGGCTTATACACACAATCAGCCCGCGCAGCCTACGACAATAGGCCACTACATGATGGCCATGATCGAGATTCTGGAACGAGATGCGGAACGGCTCATCGCATGCTTCGCGCGCGTGAATCGCAATCCTCTTGGTGCCTGCGCGATCACTACCACAGGCTTCCCCATCCAACGCGACGTCACCATGCGCCTGCTCGGTTTCAACGGGCTTGTCGTGAATAGCTACGGCGCTATCGCCGCTGTTGATTATGTCGCCGAAGCATGCAGCGTCTTGGCGACAGCAATGCTCAGCCTTGGTCGCTTCGCACAGGATATGCTGCTGTGGTCCACAGCTGAATTCAACTTCCTGCGTCTATCCAACGGCTATGTGCAGATCAGCAGCATCATGCCGCAAAAGCGCAATCCTGTTCCGCTGGAACACACACGCATCCTTGCATCGCGTGCTCTCACGGAATCACAAGCTGTACTCGGTTCCCTGCACAACACCCCCTTCGCCGACATGAACGATGGAGAAGACCCGCTACAGCCACTCGTTGCGCTTGCCTTCTCTGACGCACAACGTGCACTCACGCTGATCGCAGGCGCACTCTCCGAAGCGACCTTCAACACAGAACATATGCAGCAACGCGCAAACAGCAGCTTCCTCCCCGTCACTGAAGTTGCAGACACTCTCGTGCGTCAGACAGGCATTTCGTTCCACGACGCTCACACAATCGTCTCTGCCGCAGTAAAATCCGCAGCCTCCGATGATGTCGCCGCTTTCGTAGACGACCTATTCCAACGCACACAGAAAACCGGAGTCAACATCACGAAGGAGCAACTGCAACAGGCGATGAATCCGGAATACTTCGTCGCGATCCGCACCGTTACCGGTGGCCCCGCTACCTCAGCAATGCAACCGCAAATCGATCGCGCATCTCAGCAGCTACAACTGGATCAGCAATGGTTGGACTCGACACGAACCAATCTCGAAGAAGCAAAGACGCTGCTTCACCGCGAGTGCGAATCCATCATTCAACATCATCCATAAACCTGCGATTGTAGGATTATCGGAACGGAACAAGTCCGACACCGAGTTACTTATTTCCACTCCATAAGTGAGCCAGATGAACGCAGTCAATCCGTCCGAGACAAACCTCCGCCGACAACTCGGATTTACGGGAGCACTCTCCGCCAACATCATTGATATGGTGGGCGTAGGTCCGTTCATCACATTGCCGCTGATTATGACTGCAATGGGTGGTCCACAGGCCATGTTGGGATGGATGCTTGGCGCATTGCTTTCCCTCGCTGACGGTTGCACATGGAGCGAACTGGGCACTGCATATCCAGAAGCGGGTGGCTCATACGCTTACCTGAAGTCTGCTTACCCACTGAGAATCGGCAAAGCCTTCAGCTTTCTCTACGCGTGGCAACTTATCTTCTCTGCGCCACTTTCCATCGCCTCTGGTTGCATTGGTTTCGCACAGTACGCTACGTGGTTTCTTCCCGGCTTTAGTCATACGGCGCAAACGCTTCTGGCTCTTGCAGCGTGCTTGCTTTGTACCGCACTTCTCTTCCAGCCCATTCGTAAAATTGGTGCAGTAACACGTGTTCTGGGCGGCGTTGTGATCGCCACATTGGTAGGAGTCATCGCCATCGGCTTCACGCACTTCTCACCGTCACTGGCCTTCAACTTCCCTCCCAACGCATTTCATCTGAACGCTTCGTTCTTCAGTGGACTTGGGGCAGGCCTGCTGGTTGCCGCATACGATTACTGGGGCTACTACAACGTATGCTTCCTTGGCGCCGAGGTACGTGATCCCAGCCGCACCATCCCACGCGCGGTAATCGGTGCCATCGTCATTGTAGGCACGCTGTATCTGCTCATGAACATCAGTGTGCTTGGTGTTCTGCCCTGGCAATCGCTCACACACAGCAGCAGCGGTGAACGCCAGTACACCATGGCAGTCTTCGTGCAGACAGCTTTTGCCTCGCACATATGGGCACACGCAGCCGCATCTGCCGCAGTTATTCTTATCGCCATTGCATCATTGGCTTCGGTATACGCGCTTCTACTCGGTTACTCACGTATACCTTACGCCGCCGCTCAGGATGGAAACTTCCCTGCCATCTTCGCAAAACTGCACCCGCGTCACGGATTCCCCGTAGTCTCGCTCTGCGTACTCTGCCTTGTCACGTTGATCTGCTGCCTCTTCCGGCTGCAAGAAGTCATCGCGTCGCTTGTAGTGTTACGCATCGTCTTCCAGTTCTTACTGCAAGGCATCGCTATTCTGCTCCCGAAGCACCGAGTTGAGCGTGCACGCGCTGGACGATTCCGCATGCCGTTCTACCCGCTACCCAGCCTCATTGCCACGGGCACGTTTATCTTCATCCTAGTGTCACGCCCGAAAATCATCACAGAGCTCCGCTTGGCACTTCTTGTGCTCGTTAGCGGCCTCATAATCTTTGCGATGCGACATATTCATCAACGCAAAGGAGAGCTCTCCTAAAATCAAGAGTCGAATGACTAACAATCAAAGTTTGCGAGCACAGGCGGCTAATCGAGTCCAATCCAGAATGCGATCCGCCATCTCTCGCTTCGAACCGTGCGGCACAATTTCTTCTGCATCGTGAGAGATAAGAACACCCTCATTCACATCCGCTTCGAACCCACTGTTCGTCCGAGAAACATCGTTCGCGACAATCAAATCGGCGCCTTTCGCGTGAAGCTTTCGCCTTCCCTCTTCAACTAGATTCTCTGTTTCGGCCGCAAACCCAATAACGATTGTGCCTTCACGTCGTTGCTCTACCACTTGGCAAAGAATGTCTCGCGCCGCTTCCAGCTTCAACGTCAACGAATCTTTCTTCTTGAGCTTCTCCGGCGCGGGATGCATCACTCGATAGTCCGAGACAGCGGCAGCCATAATCACCACGGATGCCTCAGGAAGCCGTTTGAGCACAACAGTCTCCATCTCTTCCCCCGTAATCACGCGTATCAATTCACATCTCTGCGGTGCCGGCACAGCCATGGATGCACCAACAAGAATCACCTTGGCACCACGATCTAATGCAGCTTCTGCAAGCGCTACTCCCATCTTTCCGCTGGAACGATTCCCAATGAATCGAACCGGATCAATCGGCTCACGAGTACCGCCAGCAGTAATAAGAATCGTTTCGTCAACAAGGTCTTTCGTGGGCTTCAATATGGCGAAGACACAATCTGCAATAACGTTTGGTTCAGCGAGGCGTCCAGCGCCAACCATTCCACAAGCGAGTTCGCCACTTTCCGGTGCAACCACTTGTATGCCGCGCTGTCGCAACGTCTCCACATTTGCTTGCGTTGCTGGGTGCTCCCACATATGACGATTCATCGCGGGTGCAACCACAATGGGAATCGTTGCGGCCAAAGCAGTTGCAGATAGAAAGTCATCTGCAAATCCATGGGCCATCTTAGCGAGCATATTTGCCGTAACGGGAGCCACCACCAACACATCTGCATCCTGCGTCACTTGAATGTGTTCAATGTCGAAACTTTGCTCATCGTCAGTAGAACCAGGCTGCCATAGCGACGTCATCACCTGTGAACCGCTTAATGCTGCAAAGGTCAGCGGCGTGACAAATCGCTCTGCATTCGCAGTCATCGCAACCTGAACTGTCGCGCCACGACGCTGAAACTCGCGGAGCAACTCAGCGGCTTTATAGGCCGCGATTCCACCACACACTCCAAGGACAATCTTCATTCGCCTGCCTCGTCGATCCGCAACGTACAATTGTCGATCAATCGAGTTGTGCCGATCCATGCGGCCACTGCAACAAGAGTTTCCGCAGGCAACTTATCCGCTTTCAGTGTCTCAAGTGTGTATGGATCGACCAGCTCCGCATAGTCGACTTTCAATCTACCCGAATGTGTAAGTTCTTTGCGCAGGGTTTCGCGTATCACTTGAGTACGATGCTCCCCTTGCCTCACAACATCTGCAACCAAGCGGAGTGAACGTGAGAGTGCTTCAGCTTCTACACGCTCTCCTTCACTGAGATAACGATTCCTGGAGCTCATCGCTAACTTGCTTGGTTCGCGGACTGTTGGACACACGATCAGATCCAGATCGAAGTTCAGATCGCGCACCATTTTACGAAGTACCGCGACCTGTGCCGCATCCTTTTCGCCGAAGAAAGCACAATCCGGCTGCACAATGTTGAAGAGTTTCGCCACCACAGTGGCAACACCACGGAAGTGTCCCGGCCGAGATGCACCGTCCAATCGCGCTCCCGTTACAGGGACATCCACGATGGTTTCTGATGTCGGTGGATACATCTCTTCTGGAGAAGGCGCAAAGAGGAGATCAACGCCTTCCTGCTCCAGCATTGCGCAGTCCTGCTGGAATGTACGCGGATACTGCGCCAGATCTTCTGCAGGGCCAAATTGCAGCGGATTAACGAAGATACTGACCACGGTGCGATCACAACGTTGCCGCGAAGCGCGGATCAATGAAAGATGCCCCTCATGCAACGCCCCCATGGTTGGTACCAAACCGATTGTCTGTTGCGTTGCACCGCGCTGATAGGCTCTACACACAGCGCGCATTTCCGATGGAGATGAAATTATTTGCATGCTGCCACTTCCTTTTGCTCAATGGAAGCGACGTATCGTTCCGCAGCTACTTCGGACTTAGGCGTGTGATAACTCTCGCGATCATTAGGAAATGTTCTTGCCACGACGGCATCGCGGAAGTCGCGGATTCCTTGCTCCATGAGCAAACGCCCGTCGCCAAAAGAGCGCACAAACTTCGGTTTTCTTGTAAATGACAAAGAGAATAAGTCGTGGAAGACCAGGATTTGTCCGTCACAATCGGGACCAGCACCAATCCCAATCGTTGGGATGGAAACAGAATCTGTGATTTGAGCTGCAAGTTCTCGCGGAATGCCTTCGAGCACCAACGCAATTGCACCAGCTTCTTCGAGTGTTTTTGCGTCATCGCGCAGGCGTGTCGCAGCAGTCTCTGAAAGTCCCTGCACACGATAGCCACCCATGCGATGGACCGACTGCGGAGTCAAACCGATATGCCCAATTACCGGAATTTCTGCCTGTGTTAATGCCTTCACTTGGGGAACGTAAGCGATCCCGCCCTCAAGTTTGATAGCTTCACTTCCGGCTTCTTTGAAGAAGCGCAATCCATTCCGCACGGCATCTTCAACGGATACTTGGTAGCTGCCGTAAGGCATGTCCACAACAAGCAGAGCGCGCTGCGTCCCTCGTCGTACAGCACGCGCATGATGCAGCATGTCATCCATGGTTACGCTGAGCGTATTGTCGTATCCGAGAACAGCGGTACCAACGGAATCGCCCACAAGAATTATGTCGATTCCTGCTTCATCCGCCAGCCGAGCGGTTGGATAGTCATATGCCGTAAGTGCTGTAAGGGGGGTGAAAGCGTGCTTGTTTTGCAGCAGTGTTTGCGGCGTGACCTTTGTTGCAGCCGCGGGACGCAGAGCATCCCTGATCTCTGTTTGACTCATCATGACTCCAGTGCCACTCCGTATGCGCGGATGCAGCCCGTACAGTCAGTATAGTCGCGGCCACAGGGGAGGCTCAAAATCCCACGGGTATGGAGCCTTTCGCATACACGCCTTACACTGGATCTGGCAGGCGACCGTTCATGATGAACGGCGACAAGCCGGAGGATTATGGAAGCAAGTGTGAAGATGATGAAGTCCAAGCTGCACCGTGCAACGGTGACACAAGCGGATCTTCATTACGAAGGCAGCATTGGTATCGATACGGATCTTCTGGATCAATCAGGGATTTTAGTGAATGAAGCCGTACATGTATGGAACGTAAATACCGGTCAACGCTGGGAAACATATGCCATCCCCATGCCAGCAGGCACAGGACAGATCCAGGTGAATGGTGCCGCCGCAAGGCTGGCACACGAAGGCGATATCGTTATCATCGCGGCATTCTCATGGATGCCGGAAAGCATAGCCAAAACGCACGTCCCCCGAGTTGTTCTTTTGAATGAAGACAACAGGCCGCTTCCGAATCCATAACGAATCAGCACTACATTCAAGGTGAGTCAGTACATGGAGCCGGCAATCTGCTCTGCAATCGCTTGCACAACTGCGTCTGAGGTTACATCGCTTCCTTGCCAGTGGATAGCAGCCACAGATGGGCGATTCCATCGCAACAGCATGAGACGATTGCGGACGTACGACACCACTCGATCTTCGCTTGCCCCATTGTTCGATGAAGAACATGCAATCGCTTGATTCCCCACTCCAGTTAACGGATGGGCTGTGCCGAGACACGAAGATCGGATGGCAGCTGCATACTCCTTCTTTGGATTTGTCATCGCCGTGACCGTGATCCGCAGAGTCGAACGTTGGTCCTTCGTTGAGAACTCGCACATGCCATTTGGTCGTGGATCGCTCCCCGGATAGAGTGCCTGCGGCGATCTTGCCGCATGTAGCGATTGTGGCAAGATCGTAACGTGCATGGTCACGTCTTCACCCAGAGCACCGCTGGCCGTCGCCTGATTCAGCCACGGACACAATGATTGTGCGCCCGCAACATGGGCGAACCCCACAACGAGCATCAGCGTGAACCAGCGAGCAGCGCGCATCAGTGCGAACTCCCCATTGGTGTTTCCGTCACAGCACTACCATCCGTGGGATGCGTGTGGTGCAGGTTAGAGTGGATGTGCCATGGAATGCTCTCGGTAGAAATCTCAGGATGCATCCGCAGAAAATCCTGCGAGTACGCTGGAGCTCCGGGATCAGTCTTCTTGAGAGCGAACAGCGATCCTTGCAGCTTCGCACTGTCTTTCATGCCGCTACGGCGATACAACAAGGACAGGTTATAGTGCGCAGCCACATCATCAGGATCAATGTTTTGTAGGGCCTGGAACTGTTCCATGGCGGCCTTCTGATCACCAGACTGATAGTATGAAACGCCCAGCTCCCTTCTCGCATCGATCGACCGTGGATACTGCGCGACGACTTGCTTCAGGTCCGCGATCTCCTGTGACGTATTGCCATCGCGTCGCTCAACTAATGCCAGGTAATAGAGTGCACGCGCGTTGCCGGGACTCAGATCCAACGCCTTCTCTAACGCAGTGCGCGCTGGGACGAACTTCTCCCACTGAATGTTTGTGAGTGCCAGGTTGGTATAGCCGTCCGCATCATTCGGATGTAACTTCACCGCTTCACGAAAGGCATTGAGAGCATCGCCATACTGCAGTTGATCCAGCAACGCGATGCCGAGATTGTTCCACCGCATCCATGAGGGATTATCCCCTGCAGTCGCATGCTCAGGAGGATTGTCTCC
>Ga0209233_1000913_pt1 | contig 12872 bp, 15 predicted proteins | sample AraplaCL_Cvi_mCL_FD_184269 | JGI IMG/M metagenome (GOLD analysis project Ga0209233, IMG submission 184269) | Arabidopsis root microbial communities from the University of North Carolina, USA - plate scrape CL_Cvi_mCL (SPAdes) (version 2) | ecosystem: Host-associated > Plants > Roots > Endosphere...
GTCACGTCCAGCTTCACCCGCGCCGGCCCGTCGCCCTTGCGATAGCCGTCCGTGCGGTGCATCGGATCGAACCGGCCGTCCGGCGTCAGGTTCTTGCCGCCGGCCCAGAACACCGAGCCGAGCCCGCCCTCGCCGGCAATCTCGTCGGCCAGCCGCCCGGTGGCGGCGGCATGCAGCAGTTCGAGCGAACGGTAGAGGTTGGTCTTGCCGACGCCATTGGCGCCCACCAGCACGGTGAGGCGCCTGAGCGGCATGCGGAGATCGCGGATCGAGCGATAGCCGTGGATGCCGATCTCGGTGAGGCTCACGGCCAGCGCACCTCGGGGGGCATCGAGGAGAGAATCGAATCGACGTTGCCGCCGGTCTTGAGGCCGAACGTGGTGCCGCGGTCGTAGAGCAGGTTGAACTCGACGTAGCGCCCGCGGCGGATCAGCTGCTCGTTGCGATCCGCCTCGGTCCAGGGGGTTTCGAAATTGCGCCGGACCAGCGCCGGGTAGATGTCCCGGAAGGCTCGGCCGACGCTCTGGGTGAAAGCGAAATCTGCGTCCCAGTCGCCCGAGTTGTGATGATCGTAGAAGATGCCGCCGATGCCGCGCGGCTCCTTGCGGTGGGCGAGGTAGAAATACTCATCGCACCAGTCCTTGTAGCGCGGATAGTCGACGCCCGGATGCGCGTCGCAGGCGGCCTTCATGGCGGCGTGGAAGTCGATGCTGTCGGGGTCGTCCTGGGTGCGCCGCCGGTCGAGCACGGGGGTCAGGTCGGCGCCGCCGCCGAACCACCATTTCTGCGTCACGATCATGCGGGTGTTCATGTGCACCGCGGGCACGTTGGGATTCCAGGGATGCCCGATGAGGGAGATACCCGAACTCCAGAATGCCGCGTTCTCTTCCGTGCCGGGCATGTTCTTGGCAAAATCGGCGGTGAAGTGGCCGTGCACCGACGAGATGTGGACGCCGAATTTTTCGAACACCCGGCCGTGCAGCATCGACATCTCGCCGCCCCCGCCGGCGGCGCGCGTCCATGGCGTCCGCCCGAAGCGCCCGGCGGGCCGGTCGCCATGCGGGCCGCTGACGTCGGCCTCGAGGGCTTCGAGCTCGGCGACGAGATCGTCGCGCAGCCTGCGGAACCACGCCTCGGCGCGCAGCTTTCGTTCTTCCATCTCGGCTTCGGCCGTCACGCTCATCTGGTCTTCCATCGCTGTCGCCGGCGTCGCCCGAGGACGGTGCTACGCCTTGTTTAGAACGGGGCCGTATCGGGCGGCTAGCCCAGCGCGGCGAAGCCCTCGGTCTGCCGCAGGGCCTCGCCGAGTACCAGTGTTGCCGCCAGCGCGACGTTGATCGAGCGCAAGCCCGGCCGCATCGGGATGCGCACCCTGAGATCGGCGGCCGCGGCGACCCCGTCCGGCACCCCGGCGCTTTCGCGGCCAACCATTAGAATGTCCTCTTTGTCATATTGGCAGGCATACGCCGAAACGCTCGCCTTGGTGGTGAGCAGCACCAGCCGCCGGCCCGCCTGACGCCGCCACTCGGTGAAACGGGCATAGCTCACATGCTCCACGAACTCGGCCTGCTCGAGATAATCGAGCGCTCCGCGTCGCAGCGTCTTGGGCGAAAACGCAAAGCCCGTGGGGTGAATGACATGGACGCGCACCCCGACGCAGGCGCCGAGCCGCAGCAGGGTGCCCGTGTTCTGGGGGATATCGGGCTGGTAGAGGGCGAGGTCGATGGCCATCGGTACGATGAAGCAGGCCGGCGGGGCGCAGGCGGCACGGGCGAAGGTATAGTGTCGCACAACTTGCTAGGGAAGCGCCGCTAGGCTGGACAAGTGCTGTTCGGAGTGCAAAAAGAGCCTCAAATCACGCGGCCCCGAGGGGCGGGCGGCGGTAGGTCATGGGTTCGCGATCTACCGTTCCCGCGGGTGGCGTGAAGGGTCGACCCAACGGGGATAGTCACACCTTGGCAACTGAAGCAGACACACACTCCGCGCCACATGGCACGCGGCGGGACTTTCTCTATGTCGCCGCCGGCGCAGTGGGAGCGGTGGGCGCGGCAGGCGCGATCTGGCCGCTGATCAACCAGCTCAACCCCGATGCCTCGGTGCTTGCGCTTTCGTCGGTCGATCTCGATCTTTCGGCGCTTACCGAAGGCCAGTCGATCACCGCCAAGTGGCGTGGTCAGCCGGTGTTCATCAGCTTCCGCACGAAGGACCAGATTTCCAAGGCGAAGGCCGTGTCGCTGTCCGACCTGCGCGACCCGGAAACGGACGAGCAGCGCACCAAGCCGGGGCACGAGCAGTATCTGGTCCAGATCGGCATCTGCACGCATCTGGGCTGCATTCCCAACGGCCCCGATCAGGGTGATTACGGTGGCTGGCTCTGCCCCTGCCACGGTTCGCAGTACGATACGGCCGGCCGCATCCGCAAAGGTCCGGCGCCGAAGAATCTTGTGATTCCGCCGTACAAGTTTACCAGCGATACCAAGATTACGATCGGTTAGGGGCAAGGGTATGGCCGAGCACACCAGCAGTTACACGCCGTCCAATGGCCTCGAAAAGTGGCTAGACGAACGGCTTCCGCTCATCAGGTTCTCCAAGGAGCACCTGATGGATTTCCCAACCCCGAAGAATCTCAACTACTGGTGGACCTTCGGCGCCATCCTCGCGATGATGCTGGTTATCCAGATCGTCACCGGCATTGTGCTGGCGATGCATTTCACGCCGGAAGCGACGCTGGCATTCAACTCCGTCGAGCTGATCAAGCGCGACGTGTCGGGCGGACGCATCATCCAGGCCGTGCACTCGACCGGCGCCTCGATGTTCTTCGTTGCCGTCTACATCCACATCTTCCGCGGCCTCTACTTCGGCTCCTACAAGGCGCCGCGCGAAGTGCTGTGGATCCTCGGCGTGCTGATCCTGCTGCTGATGATGGCCGCGGCCTTCTTCGGCTACGTGCTGCCGTGGGGACAGATGAGCTTCTGGGCCGCCACCGTGATCACCAACATCTTCGCCTCGATCCCGGTGATCGGTGATCCGCTGCTGTCGCTGCTGCGTGGCGGCTTTGCGGTGGGCAACCCGACGCTCAACCGCTTCTTCTCGCTGCACTACCTGACGCCGTTCATCATTGCGGCCGTCGTGGTGCTGCACATCTGGGCGCTGCACGTGCCGGGGAACAACAACCCGGTCGGCGTCGAGGTGAAGTCGAGCCGCGATATCCTGCCGTTCCACCCGTACTACACGATGAAGGACCTGTTCGGCATCGTAGTGTTCCTGATCCCCTTTGCCTGGCTGGTGTTCTTTGCGCCGGACATCCTGGGGCACTCGAGCAATTACGAGATGGCCAACCCGCTGGTGACGCCGCCCGAAATCGTGCCGGAATGGTACTTCCTGCCTTTCTACGCGATCCTGCGCTCGATCGACTTCCCGCTGCTGTTCATCGACTCCAAGCTCCTCGGCGTCATTTTCTTCGGCGGCTCGATCCTGATCCTGTTCTTCGTGCCGTGGCTCGACCGGTCGAAGGTACGCTCGGGGACGTTCCGGCCGCTGTTCCAGCCCTTCTACTGGCTCTTCGTGCTGAACTTCCTGATGCTGATGTATCTGGGCTCGCAGTCGACGACGATCTGGTGGGTGCCGATCCTGGGCAAGGTGGGCGTGGTGTACTATTTCGCCTACTTCCTCATCATCCTCCCGCTGCTGCCACGCTTCGAGGTGACCCGGCCCCTGCCGGCCAGTATCTCGGAAAACGTGCTGCGACCGGCCCATACGTGACGCGCAGGACATAGAACCAAAATGATCCACAAAAAGAACATTCTGGCTGCGGTCGTTGGTGTTCTGCTGGTCGCAGGTGTCGCTCCGGCGGTTGCCGACGACGCGCCGGCGGCGACGCCGACGGTCAATCTCGGCCAGCCGGATGTCCCGCTCCAGCCCTGGTCGTTCGGCGGCGTATTCGGCCGCTACGACCAGAACCAGCTGCGGCGCGGCTTCCAGGTCTTCAAGGAAGTGTGCTCGACCTGCCATTCGGCCAACCTGATGTCGTTCCGCAATCTCGATGAGGATGGCGGCCCGGCGTATTCCGAGGCCCAGGTAAAGGCCCTCGCTGCGACCTACCAGATCGCCGATCCCAGCGTGAAGGGTGGGAAGCGTCCCGGGCTGCCGTCCGACCGCTGGCCGGCACCGTTTGCCACCGAAAAGGAAGCGCGCGATTCCAACGGCGGCGCGCTGCCGCCGGACTGGTCGGTGCTCGCCAAGGCGCGCGGCGAAGAACGCCCGCTGCTGAACTGGATCGGCGACCTGTTTACCGTCTACCAGGAAGGCGGGCCCGACTATGTGCACGCCCTGATGACCGGCTACCACGACACGGTGCCCGCCGGCGTCACCAATGCTGACGGGACGCCGTTCAAGCTGCCGGACGGCAAGCACTACAATGACTACTTCCCGGGCCATGCCATCGGCATGCCGCCGCCGCTGACCGACGGGCTGGTGAAGTACGCCAAGGGTGCCGATGGGTCGTCGGTACCCCTGACGGTCGACCAGTATTCGCGCGACGTCTCGGCGTTCATGATGTGGATGGCGGAACCGGGTCTCGATGCCCGCAAGGAAGCCGGGTTCCGAGTCGTCGTCTTCTTGTTGCTGTTCGCCGCGTTGATGTGGCTGGTGAAGCGGAAGATCTGGAGCAACGTCGAGCACTGATGCGGCCACGGCCGGATCGTGTTTCGAAAAGGGCCCCGCGGGGCCCTTTCTCTTTTCAGCGGGCAAGAGGGGCCGCGCGCCTTGATTTGGTCGGCATTGGGAATAGATTCGGCAGTCAGTTTCCGGAGGCCAGTGCCATGTCCGTCGCCCGTTCCGCCATTGCCGCCGTCGAATTGACCGTCGCCGTCGTCAGCGTCGCGATTGCGGTGAGCCGGCACCCGCTGGTCCGCGCCGGCATCAAGGCGGCGCCGCACCTGATGACCCCGGCGATGCGGCAGGCCGCGGCGGATGCAACGCTCGACGCCGCCTATCGTGCCGGCACGGTGGCCCGGCGCGTCGTGCCGCGCGGCATCATCGGCTGATCCACCTCGGGACGGCTTGCGAAAAGGGGTTGTCATCGCCCGCCGGCAACGCTTTACCTGACGGCGCCATCCGATCCGCTTCGCAAGGCCGCCGATGCCCGCCGATCTCAAGTCGCTTGTCCGCTCGATCCAGGATTACCCCAAGAAGGGAATCCTGTTTCGCGACATCACCACGCTGATCGAAGACCCGGTCGGGTTTCGCGAGAGCTGCGAGCAGTTGGCCGCGGCACATGAGGGCCTCGGCATCACGCATGTCGCCGGCATCGAGGCGCGCGGCTTCATCTTCGGCGCTGGCGTTGCGATCGAGCTCGGGGTCGGCTTCGTGCCGATCCGCAAACGCGGCAAGCTGCCGGGCAAGACGCTGGGCGAAAACTACGTGCTCGAGTACGGCGTCGACACCATCGAGATCCATGCCGACGTGCTCGATGATTCGCACAAGGTGCTGCTGATCGACGATCTGATCGCGACCGGCGGCACGGCGCTGGCGGCAGTATCCCTGCTGCGCCGCACCGGCGCCACCTGCCGGAATGCCGGCTTTGCCATCGACCTCTTCGACCTCGGCGGGGCGGAAAAGCTGCGGGCGCTCGACGTCGAGGTGTTCAAGCTGATCGACTTCGAGGGGCACTGAGGCCGAACCGGTCGTTCACAATCTGCTGGGGCGCTAGCCAGCCGCCGAAAGGCAGTGCTAGGGGTGAGGAGACGGGGCGATCCTGCCTCGCGTCGCTTCCGAACCTATTGCCGTATCCTCCCATGACCGTTCAAACGGATCGGCTGCGCTCGCTGCCGAGCTACCGCAAGTTTCTTGCGTCGCGTGTGTTCTCTTCCCTGGCGTTCCAGGGCGTCGCCATCTCGCTGGGGTGGCTCGTCTACGACAAGACGCACAACGCCTTCGATCTGGGCTTCATCGGGCTGGCGCAGTTCCTGCCGATGGTGGTGCTGACGTTCGTTGTCGGCCACGTGGCGGACCGTTTCGACCGGCGCCAGATCGCGCTCGTCTGCCAGATCATCGAGGCGCTGGCGGTTGGTTTCATCGCGGTCGGCGTCTGGATGGACTGGATCACCGTGCCGTTGATCTTTGCCGCGGTGACGGTGCTAGGGGCGGCGGTGGCGTTCGAGCGGCCGACCATGGCGGCATTGCTGCCGGGGATCGTGCCGCAGCCGCTGCTGCAGGCGGCGGTGGCGACATCGACCTCGTTCATGCAGTCGGCGTTCGTCCTCGGCCCGTCGCTGGGCGGCCTGCTCTACGGCGTCGCGCCGGTGGTGCCGTTCGCCGTGGGAACGGTGCTCTACGTGCTCGCGAGCATTGCGGTGATCGCCATCGAGCGCATCGAGCGGACGGAGCGGCGGGAGCCGGTGAGCCTCAAGTCGGTGTTCGCCGGCGTGGCCTTCATCCGCAGCCGGCCGGTGGTGCTGGGCACCATCTCGCTCGACCTGTTCGCGGTGCTGCTGGGCGGTGCAACGGCGCTGCTGCCGATCTATGCCCGGGATATCCTCCACGCCGGCCCCTGGAGCCTCGGCCTGTTGCGCGCCGCGCCGGCGGTGGGCGCCGTGGCGATGTCGGTGCTGCTCGCCCGGCGGCCGCTGAAGCGCGGCGTCGGGCGCAAGATGCTGGTCGCGGTGGCGGTGTTCGGCGCGGCGACGATCGTCTTCGGGCTCTCGACCAACATCGCCCTCTCCATCCTGATGCTGCTGACGCTTGGCGCCGCGGACACAGTGAGCGTCGTCATCCGGTCGTCGCTGGTGCAACTGCTCACCCCCGACGCGATGCGCGGCCGGGTGAACGCGGTCAATTCGCTGTTCATCGGCACCTCCAACCAGCTCGGCGAGTTCGAATCGGGGACCGTAGCGGGCCTGATCGGGGCGGTGCCGGCCTGCGTCATAGGGGGCGTCGGCACGCTGCTCGTGGTGCTGCTGTGGACGCGGCTGTTCCCCGACCTGTCCAAGGTCGAAACGCTCGGGCCGTAGCCGGCGCGACCATTTGCGGATCGGTCAGGTGCCAGAACGGCGCTTGACGGCCGCCGATCATGAGTAGACATCGCGACCCTGCGGTGCCGGTAAGATCTTTGCCACCGCCTTTGTGCCCTCTAGGAACCCGATCATGACGTCCATCGACAAGGACGACGCGCCCGCGTCGCCGCCCGGGAGCGGTGTTGCCCCGCAGCGCCTGTCGCTGCTGCTGCTGATCATTTCGATCGCGACCGGCGTGCTGGTAGCCAACCTCTACTACGGCCAGCCGCTGATCGGCTCGATCGCGCCGGAACTGGGGATCAGCATCGGCGTCGCGGGGTCGATCGTCTCGGTGACGCAGATCGGCTACGCGGTCGGCCTGTTCTTCCTCGTCTCGCTCGCCGACCTCGTCGAAAACAAGCGGCTCGTCATGCTGACGATGGGCGTCACCACGGCGGCGCTCGTCGTGACGGCTAGCTCGGGCAGCGCGGTCATCTTCTTTGGCGCCTGCTTCGTCATCGGCCTCTGCTCGACGGGGGCGCAGGTGCTGGTGCCGTTCGCCTCGCATCTGGTGCCCGAGGCGCAGCGCGGGCGGACCATCGGCAACGTCATGTCCGGCCTCCTGACGGGCATTCTCCTCGCTCGGCCGCTGTCGCTGTTCGTCGCCTCGTTCGCCGGCTGGCGGGCCGTGTTCTGGATGTCGGCGGTGCTGATGCTGGTGATCACCGGCGTGCTCGCGTCGATCATGCCGGCCCGCCAGCCGACCGGCGCCAAAGGCTACGGGGCAATCCTCAAGTCGATGGCGGTGCTGATCCGCGACTTGCCGGTGCTGAGGCGCCGGGCAGCCTACCAGTCCCTGATGTTCGGTGCTTTCACCATGTTCTGGACCGCGGCGCCGCTGATGCTGGCCGACCGGTTCGGGCTGAGCCAGCAGGGCATCGCGCTCTTTGCGCTTGCCGGTGCCGGCGGCGCGGTGGCGGCGCCGATCGCCGGCCGGCTCGGGGATCGCGGCCATGCCCGGATCGGCACCGGCGTCGCCATGGTGATGCTGTCGGCGTGCTTCTTCCTTACCGGCTGGGCAGCTTCCGCCGGTGCCCTGATCCTGCTCGCGATCTTTGCCGTGCTGCTCGACGGGGCGGTGCAGGTGAACCAGATCCTCAGCCAGCGCATCCTTTACGTGCTGGCGCCCGAAGCCCGCGGCCGCGTCACGGCCATCTACATGACCGGCGCCTTCGTCGGCGGGGCGATCGGCTCGACGCTGGCGACGCAGAGCTATCATCTGGGCGGCTGGACGGCGACGTCGCTGCTGGGCGGCGTCGTCGGGCTGGTGGCGCTGGGGCTCTATGCCACCGAGTTCATCCGCGGCCGCGGATGACTCCCGGCCGCGGCGGCGAACCGCCTCAGAAGATGCCCCGATAGAGGCTCAGCACGCGGCCCGACTGGACGCCGATGGCGATGGTCTGCATCGGCCGGTCATCCCAGGGGCCGGGCGCGAAGCTCTGGCCTTCCGGCTTGATGATGGTCTGGCCCTTGGCGATGCCGTCGGGCACGACGCGAATCTGGCCGCGCTCGGTGGCGAAGAACTCGGGGTGCAGCGCGTAGGTCACCGCGCTCGCATCGTGGACGAAGAAGCCGTCGATGTTTTCGCGCGACTTGTAGAAGCGCTCGTAGTGGGTCGAGATGGCGCGCACGAACCGGCCGTCCTCGCCGGTGGTGGCGAGTTCGTCGACATAGGCGGTGGTCATCGTCACCTCCTTGGTGACGTCGAGACCGATGATCACCACCGGCCACTTCGCGCCGAAAGTGATGTCGGCGCCGACCGGGTCGCCGAAGATATTGGCTTCGGCCACCGGGGTGACGTTGCCGGTATGGCCGTTGCGGCCGAAGGCACCACCCATCACCACCACGTCCTTGACCAGGTCGACGATCTCGGGCGCCTCGCGCAGGGCGAGCGCGAGATTGGTCATGCGGCCAACCGCGACCAACCGCACTTCGTGCGGGTATTGCTTGACGAGGTCGATGATCAGCCGGTGCGCCGGCCGGGGATCGAGCGTCGCCTTGATCGTAGCGGGGATTTCGATGTTGCCGAGGCCGTCGTCGCCATGCACGTGCGGCACGGCCGGCGGCGGCGCAGCAGCGTCGATGGCGCGGTCGGCACCGCGTGCCACGGGCGCCGACAGGCCGAACTTGTCCTTGAGGAACAGCGCGTTACGGGTCACGGTATCGATGCCGCCATTGCCGAAGACGGTGGTGATGCCCAGCAGGTCCACGTCGGGATGGCGCGCCAGCAGCAGCAGCGCCATGGCGTCGTCGATGCCGGGATCGGTGTCGAAGATGATCTTGTGCTTGGGCATGGACGGGTTCCTGAAATTGCTGGCCACGGGCCTAGCCGATCAGGACGGCGCTGCCAATAGGCAGCCGATCGCGCCTACATCGCGAGGCAGCTGAGGACCACGCCCTTGGCGCCCGACAGGTCCATCGCCACGGTGCCGGCCCCGGTGTTGATCTGGCCGATCTCGACGCCCCCCTGTTCGGAGAGCGGGCCGTCGGTGAAGGCGATGCCGGATTCCTGCTGTTCGACGCTGCCGCCGCCCGACACCGGGTCCTGCGGCACCGAGGAGGCGTAGGTATAGCTCTGCCCGAAGATCGCGAGCAGACCATGCGGCGCCGGCTGGCTTGGATCGGCCGGCGCGCCGCCGTGGCACTCCCAGCGCCCCTGGGTCGATTGGGCCAGGGCCGGCCCGGCGCTCAGGGCGGCAAGGGCGAGGATGGTCGCGAGCGCAATACGCATGGGCTGAGCCTGACTGATTCTGCTTTGTCGGCCAGTGTTGCACAGCCGCAAAGCGATTTCATGGCCTACTGGCGTCGCAGCAGCCGGCCGACGAAGGGCAGGCGGACAAGGGCCTCCAGCAGCCTGACATGCCACGGGGCGACGTAGTCGCGCAGCTTCGAAAAGCCGACCACCTCCGCCCGGTAGACCTGTTCGCCGTGCTGGTTGACGCCGGACAGTTCGTTGAACACCAGCCCCCAGCCGGGAATGGAGTTCGACAGGCGTTTGCCCGAGACGGTCAGCGAATAGGCGATGGTATCTCCCGGCCGGACCGGCGCCTTGAACTCGGCCTGGTTGATGCCGGGCGAGGGGCCGGAAACACCCGGCTGCTCGCCCAGTTCGCGCAGCCGGTCGGCCTCGGCGTCGAGGGCATCCACCATCTTGCGGTGTCCGACGGAAGCCGTGTGCCAGCCCGAGGCGATGAGGCCGCCGAACGGGCCCTGGCGGGCCGCTTCGGGGTCGACGTGCAGATATTGCGGATCATAGAGCCGGCCGAAGGCGACGATCTCCGGGGCCGAGAAGCTGTGGCTGCCGAGATCGAAAAGGTCCCCGCCCTGCAGGTCTTCGAACCAGCGGGTCATGGCCTGTGCGTCTCGCCCCGCGGCAGGTCGTAGGGCTGGCTCGGCATTGCCATTTCGTCCGCAGGTGCGCGGGCTTCGATCAGGTTGGCGATGGTCATGGTCATCACTTCCTGGCCCTTCTGGTTGACCACGAAGAGATCGAGGGTCAGCACGCCGCGGTCGGGATGGCCCTTCGAGCGCCGAAGCCCGGTAATGGTGGCCGTGGCCGAGATGGTGTCGCCGACCATCACCGGCTTCTTCCACTTGAGGTCGGAGAAGCCGAGCCCGCCGGCGGCGGCGATATGGTTGAGAAACCCGTCGCCCAGGAGCCGCAGCGTCAGCGCGCCGGTCTGCCAGCCCGATGCGGCCAAGCCGCCCAGCAGCGACTGTTTCGCCACCGCCTCGTCGAGATGAAAGGGCAGGGGATCGAACTCCCGCGCCCAGCCGATGATCATCTCGCGGCTGACGGTGGTCGAGCCCAGCGCCACCTTCTCGCCGAGACTGAGGTCCTCGAAGTGGCGGCGATTGGCGGTGACGGGGTTCATGGCGGGGTGACGTATACGTCAACCGACAGCGGTCGGGCAAGCCGGGGAAGGCAGGGCGGATCGGCAGGTTCGGTGCACGTGGCTTGCCCCTCCCCAGCCCTCCCCACGAAGGGGGAGGGTACCGCGCTGCGGTTGGGGGAAATCCGTGCCCAGTACTCCGCCCACACCCTCGCCCTTGCGGCCTTCTTGGGGAGGAGGGCCGGAAATTCGAAGGAACTGACTAACGCCTGCGACTTGCGGCCCATGGTTCGACAAGCTCACCATGAGGGGGAGGGTGTGGACGATTGGAGGCCAGAGGCCGGAGGGTCAGGGGCGCCCGGTCGCGGCCCTCGTGGTGAGCTTGTCGAACCACGAGGCCGGCGCGGCGAGCCCCTTCACAGACTCACGTATTGAACTTGAACAGCATCACGTCGCCGTCCTTGACGACGTATTCCTTGCCTTCGTCGCGGGCCTTGCCGGCTTCCTTGGCGGCGACTTCGCCCCCGAGGGTGACGTAGTCGTCGAAACCGATGGTCTGGGCGCGGATGAAGCCGCGCTCGAAATCGGTGTGGATGACGCCGGCCGCCTGCGGGGCGCGGTCGCCCTTATGGATGGTCCAGGCGCGTGCTTCCTTCGGCCCGGCGGTGAAATAGGTCTGGAGGCCAAGCAGTTGGTAGGCTTCCCGGATCAATCGATTCAAGCCGGGCTCGTGCAGGCCCAGCGTCTCGAGGTAATCCTTCTGCTCGTCGTCCGGCAGTTGCGCCAGCTGGCTTTCGATCTCCGCCGAAATGACGATGACCGCCGCGTTGTGCTGCTTGGCGTAGTCTTCGACCTGTTTCGTCATGCTGTTGCCCGTCGCCGCCGAGCCCTCGTCGACGTTGCAGACATAGAGCGCCGGCTTGCTGGTGAGCAGTTGCAGTTCGCGGAAGGCCTTCTCCTCGTCGGCGGTGCGCTGCACCAGCCGCGCCGACTTGCCGTCGCGCAGCAGCACGAGCGAACGATCGATCAGGTCGAGCGTCAGCTTGGCGTCCTTGTCGCCGCCCTTGGCTTTCTTTTCGACACCGTTGCGGCGTTTCTCGAGGCTCTCGAGGTCGGCCAGCATGAGTTCAGTCTCGACCACTTCGGCGTCGGCGATGGGGTCGACCTTGTTGGCGACGTGGATGATGTTGCCGTCCTCGAAGCAGCGCAGCACATAGGCGATCGCGTCGCATTCGCGGATGTTGGCGAGGAACTGGTTGCCGAGGCCTTCGCCCTGGCTGGCGCCCTTCACCAGCCCGGCGATATCGACGAAGCTCATGCGGGCGGGAATGACCTGCTGCGACTTCGCGATCACCGCAAGTCTATCGAGCCGGGCATCGGGCACCGCGACTTCGCCGGTATTGGGCTCGATGGTGCAGAAGGGAAAATTCGCCGCCTGCGCATTGGCGGTGCGGGTCAGGGCGTTGAACAGGGTGGACTTGCCAACATTGGGCAGGCCGACGATGCCCATCTTGAAGGCCATAGCAGAACTCTCCTGGAAGCTTTGCCCCTCAAATCGGGGAAGGCCGCGCGGAAGTCAATGCGGCAGCGCCCGCAACGGGCTTGCGACCCGAAATGCGAGGACGTCGCGTCGCACCCTCGGTCGGATTGGTCGCCGGCCGCGCTTTGCGTCTCTTGGCCACAGGGGCGGGTGCCGGCGGGGAGGATATGCTTGGCGGGTCGCACGTGACGACAAGCAGAGACAAGGGAGCTCTTCAATGTCTGATTCCACACTTACCCGTCGTGACAGCCTGCGTAACCTGGCCGCGCTCGGTCTTGCCGGCGTCGCGGTGGCGGCCGGTGCCGCCGTCGTCGCGACTCCGGCGGAAGCCGCTCAGCCGCTGATGGCGGATGCTCTGAAGGGGCTGCAGGATGCCCGCGCGGTACTTGCCGCCGCCGCGCACGACAAGGGCGGCCATCGCGTCAAGGCCATCGCCCTCATCGACCA
>Ga0209233_1000915_pt1 | contig 12865 bp, 10 predicted proteins | sample AraplaCL_Cvi_mCL_FD_184269 | JGI IMG/M metagenome (GOLD analysis project Ga0209233, IMG submission 184269) | Arabidopsis root microbial communities from the University of North Carolina, USA - plate scrape CL_Cvi_mCL (SPAdes) (version 2) | ecosystem: Host-associated > Plants > Roots > Endosphere...
CCTTGAGATAGCCAAAACTTTCCTGCAAAGCGGCGATTTTCTGTGGAACGCCGGTATCTTCGTTTGGTCGGCCAAAGCTATTGTGAAAGCTTTTGAGCAGTATCTGCCTGACATGAATGATATTTTCGCCGAGGCTCGTCCGCATTACAATACGGAAAATGAACGTACGCATGTAAACCAGGCCTACCTGCAATGCACCAATATCTCTATCGACTACGGTATTATGGAGAAAGCCGACAATGTGTACGTCATCCCTTCTGAGTTTGGCTGGTCTGATTTGGGCACCTGGGCGTCGATATACGACTTGGCCGAAAAAGACTACGTCGGCAACGCCGTTATCCCTTCTGAAAAGGTGATCATGTACGATTCATCCAACTGCATGGTAAACGTACCTGACGAAAAATTGGTTATTCTGCAGGGTCTGCATGATTTTATTGTTGTTGAATCAAACAACACGTTATTGATCTGCCCACGCGATCAGGAACAAAACGTGAAGAAAGTTGTAGCTGATGTGAAGCAGCAATTTGGGACGAAGTACATTTAGAGATTAGAGGTCAGTTGATTGGGGATTAATTAGTAGTCATATATTATTAAACTACGTATTAATAAACACGTCATTGCTGAGGAACGAAGCAATCTCTGCGCGACAGTTACTTCTGCTAAGCAGTGTAGGGATTGCCTCGTCGTACTCTTACAGCAATGACGCCTTAAAAGAATTATAAGATTACGCTTATCTTGTGTATACCATTTCTGTAAAAAATGTGATGCACAATAAATTGGCGTACTCAATTGTAAATTTAAATCTCTAATTTTCGCATTGCATGCTATGCATCGCAACAAACCTATTATTGACCAACTATTGATAAACCATGTCTGCAGATCAAATTTTTGAGCGTCAGAACAACGATCGTTCCGGCTATTCGCGAAGAAACTTTATACAGAATTGCGCCGTAGGCGCAGTGGCCCTGAGCTCGGGTTCGCTAATGAGCTTTGTAACCAGCAAAGACGCCCTGGCGAAACAAGGTGCAGCTGCACTTAAATTCTCGTTAAATCAAAACTGGCTGTTTGGTGGCAAATACACGCCCGCTGCTATAGAGGCTAAGTTTAATGACGCCGGCTTTAAACCGGTAACAATACCGCATGCTGTTCTTGATGGCCTTTCATGGCAAGACTGGGACCCGGCAAAATGGGAAGACATTTGGGTTTACCGCAGACATTTCACTATACCTGAAAGATTAAAAAGCTTCAGACTGTTCCTGAATTTTGATGGCGTAATGACCAACGCTACACCAAGCGTAAACGGCCATGAATTACCAACACACCAGGGCGGTTACCTGCCTTTTAAATATGAAATTACCGACCTGGTTAAGCCGGGTAAAAACGTACTGGCCCTAAAAGTTGATTCAACCTTTAGCGACGTGCCGCCCGACGGTTCTCCGAAAGGCCCAAAAGCAGTTGACTACCTCGAAATTGGTGGTATTCATCGTTCTGTAAGTTTGGAAGCAGTACCACACATTTATGTAAGCGACGTTTTTGCAAAACCCGTTGATGTTTTGAAGGATAATCGTAAGATTGACATCAAATGCACCTTGGATTCCGCTTTGAAAGGCAAATCGGTAAAGGTAAAAGTTGAATTGACCGATGGAGCCAAGATCATTGCTTATACTGAAAAATCGCTTAAAATAGCTCAAGCAGGGAGAACCGAACTTGACCTGACTTTGAACGATATACACAATATCACACTTTGGCATGTGGATAATCCGAAGCTTTATCACATCGTAACTACAATATCTACAGAAGGTGAGTCTATACATAATCATACCACGCGCATTGGTTTACGTGAGGCGATATTCAAATTGGACGGATTTTATCTGAATGGTAAAAAACTGCGCATATTCGGCTTAAATCGCCATGAGATTTACCCTTATGTTGGTTTCTCTGTGCCTGAACGTGTGATACGTAAAGACGCCGAAATGTTGAAGCATTTGTTCAATTGTAATATGGTGCGCTGCTCCCACTACCCCCAAAATGACGCGTTTCTTGATGCCTGCGACGAGCTGGGTTTGATGGTTTGGGAGGAAGTTCCAGGTTGGCAATATATCGGCGACGACACCTGGAAAGAAATCCTGATGCAAAACTGCCGTGACATGATTATTCGCGACCGCAACCGCCCTTCTGTTATCATTTGGGGTACGCGTGTTAATGAGTCGCCGAATGATGTGGAACTTTATCGCAAAACCAAAGCCATCGCCAAAGAATTGGATGACTCGAGACAAACTTCGGGCTCTATGACCCCTGACTCCCGTAAAAACTGGGAAACAACCTGGCACGAGGACGTATTTGCCTTTGATGACTACCATTCTGACCCTGACGGCAGCGTCGGCATTTTAAAAGCCGTGGAGGGCTACCCATATTTCCTTGCCGAAGCTGTGGGCCAATACAATTATCCGGCTCGAAAAAACTTTAATGCTTATTACCGTCGTACAGGGGAGTTAAACTTCCAGCAGTTGCAAGCCATTGCACACGCGCAAGCGCATCATAAAGCTGCTAACGACCCACGTAATGGCGGTGTTGTGGCGTGGTGCGCATTTGAGTATGGTAGCTTGTTAAATCAATTCCGTGCGGTAAAATATCCAGGTGTGGCAGACGTATTCAGGATCCCAAAATTGGGCGCAACATTCTATATGTCGCAAGGCGATCCTAAACGTGGCGCTGTTATTCATCCTAACTTTTATTGGGATTTCGGTTCGAAATCGCTAAACGGGCCGGGTAAAGGTGTAGCTGTATTCTCTAATTGCAATGAGTTAAAGCTATTTGTTGATGGTAAGGCGCACGCTACTGTAAAGCCGGATGTGGCGAATTATGGCAACCTGAAACACCCACCATTTTTTGTTGATCTGGAATTTGCTGATGCCAAACCAACCGAACTGCGTATTGACGGCTATTTAAACGGAGTAAGAGTTACCTCGCGTTCTTTCTCTGCCAACACTAAACAAGATCAATTCTTTGTTATGGCTGATGATAAAGAAATTTTAGGCGATGGTTCAGACGCGAGCAAAGTAGTGTTCAGGGTAACCGACAAATACGGCGCGGCAAGACCATTTGCCACGGGCAACGTAAGCTTCGAAATTAGTGGCCCCGGTTCTATTATTGGCGACAATCCGTTCAATTTGACTGATAGCGGTGGCGCGGCAGCTATTTGGGTGAAAAGCAAAACCAAAAGCACCGGGATTATCACACTAAAAGCGACCCACGAAAACCTGGGCAGCAAGATAGTTAAGATTAACGTCAAAGCTATTGCAGGCGATAGATACAGTATCTAATTTCTCCAGATAACACGATAATTAAACCGGCGGTTTGGCGCACTGTCACCGCCGGTACTTAATGATATCGGATCAATCAGGTTAGCAGGATTATCGCACCAGTGATAGTCGAAAGTCAGCGATTTGCCGGTTAGTTTTAGTGTCGACCGTGGGATGGCTATCTCCAGCTTATTACTCGCATATCTGTAATGCACTTTGGTAACAGTAATCCAATGATCGCCGGGAGCTTTGGGGTCGTAGCGCATCAGCATAGTGGTTTTGTTGTCGATGACTTTTTTGTTGATCATATAATCATAACCATACCAACCGGTGTTTGAGTTTTTATCAGCATCAATAAACAGCAGCATCCAGTTGTTACCTTTCGATGAGGTTAAAGGCTGATCAGTTTCCGCATAGAAGTTAACATTAGCTGCGTCCACTCCTACTTTACAAGTTATAATATCATTACGACCGGAAGTGTCGCGATAATGCAGACCACCATAGCCATTAAAATCCCGGTGGAATACATCGCCTTTGGTGTCCCGGTATTCAGTTTTAATAGCATCCCAATCTTTAAAATCACCATTTATCTTAATATGACTGAACCCTTTTAGCTGCGGTATTGCCCGAACACCTTTATATCGACGAATATTCTCGGCCATCTGCATATAGTAATTGTCAGTATAGCCGCCTTTCATGGGTTGTATACTGCGGTTAAACTCGGCATTATATTGATCAACAAAGAAATAAGAATTTTTACGGCGCATAAAATCGACCGTTTTACCGGCGGCAGGCTGGTATTTTCCGGCCGTCCATTCGTTCCAGTCGTTGATGTACATAAATGTTGGATCGGCTTTTATAGCTTCGTCCCAGCGCTCCTGAAAGTATATACCATAACCTTCAGGGTGTGCAATCGTCTTTTTCAGCCAGGGCACGTAAGTCGGCACGGGTAAGTCATGCGAATCCAATTGAGGTTCCCCATTTTCTCTTGACCATGACTTACCAATCAAACTTGACGGATGCTGCGTCGGAGTAACCGCCATTTCTTCACGCTCGCCTTTATGGGTAGCTATCAGGCTGTCAACGGGCAAATTACGCACCTTTTTGTCTCCCATATCCAGGCCAAAACTCCAATTATCTTCGGTGCCTACGTAACGTTTACCGTTCCATTTGTAATAGCCCCACCACATGCTGCGGGTGGTGAAAAAGTCTTTTACCTCCTGCGTATAATCGGTATAGTATTTCGAGGTATAATCTTTATTGCCGTAATGCGGATTGTTTTTATCGGTCAACGCTGCTTCATCATAGTGCGGATTAGGGTTTTTCTGCACGTTACCTGTGGCGTCCTGGGTTTTGGGCCTACCATTATAAAGCAGTAGTGGTTTATCGTTCCAATAAAACCAGAGGTCAGGGTATTTATTGGCTTTGTAAATTTTATCGTACAAATCCTGCACAACGGTGATCACCGGGCCATTAAACGCCCAGAAACAAAACTGAGGTACTTTATTGCCCTCGGCCTTCATCTTTTCCATTACAGTGAAGATGGTTTCCCATTCGTTCCAATAGCGTACAGCATTGGTAACATCAAAGATCAGCACATCAACACCGGCATCTGTCAGCATTGACATATCCTTGCGGATAACATATTCGTCCCGGCTTAAAAAGTAGCCGTTTTCCGGCTCGCCCCAATGATAAGAAGGCTCTTTCCACAGCGGATTTTTAGCGTCAAGACGGGCGTTTGAATCAGCGGCCAATACTTTTGTAACGTCACCGGCATATGGTGCGCTTATCGACTTATACAGATTATCGCTGTGCCACGTGATATAAAATATTCCTACTACCCTTTTATGATCTTTCTTAACGGGGCCAACCAAATCAATCGTCGGCATAGTGCGGCCTAAGGCATCGGTGGCCACCCAGGTATCTGAATACAGATCGCGCGGCTTTTGCTGCGCATCCGCAGAAAAAATAACTAAAATCGATAAAAAGGATAGGTAGACTTTAAATTTCATAAAGGCGGTAATAAAATGCAAAAAGCCCTTCATTGCTGAAAGGCTTTTCATTTTTGAATATTATAATTTAACCGTCGCCGGTAAATATTTAGCAATCAAATCCTCGTAGTAGGGCTTTAATTCAGATACCACCGGAGGTTTCGGGCTTTTTGAGTACAAATCGTATGGATTGAACTTATCTACCCATTTAAACATTTCCTGGTCGTGCGCAGAAAGCAAATGGTCATAAGCATGCTCACGATGTTGTGAGTAGAATGAATGATAGCGGATCATATAAAGCGCCGGCTCAGGCAAATAATCTTTGGTGATCTGGTACAAATACTCGTCATGTCCCCAGGACATGTTTACATTATCCAATCCGCATTGATGCGAATAAACACCATATTTCGTATTAAATCGTTCATCGTGAACGTCAGGATTTGCAGCGAAAAACTCAGGATAAACAATCTTGTCAGAGAAAGCACATCCTACCGGGAAGGTATCGCCTACTACGTTCCATTGCGGTTCGCCAAACAGACAAAGCACTTTACCCAGGTCATGAATAAAACCTGTAAGTACAAACCAATCGGGATGACCATCGGCACGAATAGCTTCGGCAGTTTGCAGCAGGTGCTGCAGCTGATCCAACGAAATATCCGGGTCAGAATCATCAACCAGCGTATTCAGGTACTCCATTGCCTGCCACCAGGGCATTTCCTTTTTATCAAACTTCAGGAAATTGGCTTTTTTAGCCAGTACGTTGTCGTAAGTTTGGTATTTATGATTAAGGCGGTAAAACTCGCGAACGCTGTCGCGCTCGGGCGAGTCGTAGTTTCTAAATTCTTCCTTCTTTTTAGCCGGACCTTCTTCAGGATATCGTTGCAAAACATCATCTTCCCAAACGTCTAAGCTTGACAGCGGAGAAAGTTCCTTTTCATTTAGATTTTCCATATCTGTGTTTTGTTTAACTGGTTTACCAAAATACGGTATAAAGCGCAATCAGTATGCCACATATAGCAACCGACGCAACAATAAAACCGGGAGTTACTTTATACATTTTAGTATCCACCTCAAGAGCTTGCTTGTTATGCCTACTTGCCGGATCTAATAAAGTTACGACAATTGTTAGCAACATTACAATAGCAAAAACCCAGGTCATGCGATGCAGGAACGGAATTGGCGCTATGGCACCATGCGTAATCTCCGGCAAGTATTTAAATATTACCGAAAGCGGGATAGTAGCGATAGCTGTAGTTAATGCTGCCCTTGAAGTTGTACGTTTCCAAAAAAATCCCAACAGGAAAATGGTAAATATCCCCGGAGAGAAAAACCCGACATACTCCTGAATAAATTGATACACCTGATCAAATGTGCGCAACGTTGGCGCTATAACCATAGCTATAATCGATGCTACCACAACGGCTACTCTGCCCACATAAACCAATTTACGCTCTGACGCATTTTTGTCGATGTATTTCTTAAAGATGTCTAATGTAAATATGGTAGCTATACTATTGCTTTTACCGGCCAGAGATGCAACTATGGCAGCGGTTAAAGCAGCAAAAGCTAAACCTTTTACGCCGGATGGCAATAGGTTCATCAAAGTTGGGTAAGCATGGTCGGGTTTAGGAACGCCATTATCCAGCATCTCGGCATGGAAATAACCATGCTGATACATTACATAAGCAGCAATACCCGGAATAACCACAATAACCGGGATCAACAACTTCAAAAATGCGGCAAAGATTAAACCGCTGCGGCCCGTTTTTAAATCGGCGCCTAAAGCACGTTGTACAATGTACTGGTTACAGCCCCAATAATTCAGGTTATTGATCCACAGGCCACCTGCTAATACAGCTATGCCAGGTAAGTCATTAAAATACTTATCGCCCGGATGAAAGATCATGTGAAAGTGATCAGGAGCCTGTTGTCTTAAAATAGGTAGCGCGCCCATCACTGTTTTTGCCCCTAATTTAAGTGATACCAGATCGAGCGCCTTATAACAGGTTATCAATCCGCCCATTATCAACACAAACACTTGTATAACGTCGGTATAGCCAATTACCTTCATACCGCCCAGGGTAATGAATACCGAAAATATAGCTAACGCGATGATACAATAGTTAAATGAAATACCTGTGATGGTCTCGATAGCTAATGCACCCAGGAAAAATATAGAGGTGAGATTAACAAAAATGTAGATCAGCAGCCAGATGATGGCCATTACACCACTCACCGTATCATTATACCGCGTAGATAAGAACTGCGGCATGGTGTATATTTTATTTTTGATGTAGATGGGTAGGAAGAAAACTGCCACGATGATTAACGTAGCAGCTGCCATCCACTCATAACTCGATATGGCCAAACCCATGGCAAAGCCCGAACCCGACATGGCGATAAAGTGTTCGGAAGAAATATTTGAAGCGATGATGGACGCACCGATGGCCCACCATGTTAATGATCCCTGAGCCAGGAAATAATCTTTGGTATCTGTGTTTTTGCTTTTTTTGCTGCGATAAACCCAATATCCGTAGCCTGAAACAACAATAAAATAAATAAGGAAAACAATGTAATCGCTGGTAGAAAGGTGATTCATCTATACTATGATATTAGGGTTATAATTTGGTAATGTCGAATTACCGCAAAAATATTGTGATAAACAAATTACCGTGCCCTAATAAACATAACAAACCATCAGGTAAATTCAGAACTTAGATTATTTTGCCGATATTAACCTTGCTCAATTTTCGAATTCCGGATTTTCATACCAATTTGTCCGGTTAATTCTTTCAAGCGTACCAAACTTATTAATTGCATAATTAGCGCCTGAGGTATCTGTATCTATTTTATAACCCGGCGCCTTTTCTGTTACCTCAATTTTTTTGGCTCTGTCTCTTTTTCGCTTTAATGGCAATGCAACGGCTACTATTAATAAAATCACTTGTGAAATAATAATTAACATAACATTTATTTTTGGTCAGCATTTAAGCAGACCAAAAAAGATGCCGAACAGGGTTTAAACACTTTTATAACCTATAGCACTTAAAATGAGTAACTTTTGGTCAAAAACTCACGCTAATTGATACCTCAAAACGTGGAAATGTCCCAAATATCTCACAGTTTATTTCCCACTCAGATGAGCCTTCTGGTTCATAATTCGAAGATAGAGAAGTATCTCAAATTGCAACTTTTGTAATAAAATATGCTATAGTAAACAGCATCTCAAAAAATTGGCGGTTTAGATAATATCGTTTTAAATTATAATAATGCTTTGAGATTTGTCCAAAATACCCATGTCGTCGCTCGTGCATTAATTGTTCAAAAAATCAGACACTAAAAAGCCGTGCTTTTTATCAAAACACGGCTTTTATATATCAAAATATGCTATTATTAAAATTTGGCTTCTACATAGTCGTATTTATAAGCATCAGCTACAGCTTTGTAAGCTACGGTGCCTTTGTAAATATTTAAACCCTTTAAAAGTGCCGGATTATCAGCAAAAGCTTTTGCGTAACCTTTGTTGGCAATTTGCAAAGCATAACCTAAGGTGGCATTGGTAAGCGCATACGTTGATGTGTGCGCTACAGCGCCCGGCATATTACCTACCGAATAATGTAATACGCCATGCTTTACATAAACGGGGTTGTCGTGAGTAGTAGCACGATCGGCAGTTTCAAACATACCTCCCTGGTCTATCGCAATGTCAACTATAACTGATCCGGGTTCCATTTCGGCAACCATAGCCTCAGTAACCAGTTTTGGCGATTTTGCACCGGGGATTAATACCGCGCCGATCACCAAGTCCGAATTTTTAACAGAATCGGCAATGGTAGTAGCATTTGAAGCTAAAGTGGTGATCTGGTATCCGAAGATATCGTCCAGCTCACGTAGTCTGTTCAGATTATTGTCGATAACAGTAACATCAGCACCCAAACCTACGGCAATCTTAGCAGCATTGGTACCTGCAACACCGCCACCAACTATGGTTACCTTAGCGCGACGCACACCAGGAACCCCGCTTAGCAATACGCCTTTACCGCCATTCGGCTTTTCAAGGAAGCAAGCCCCCACCTGTACCGACATACGCCCCGCGACCTCACTCATCGGAGTCAACAACGGCAGCTGACCGTTTGATAACTGGATAGTTTCATAAGCAATAGCAGTGATTTTACTTTTTAGTAAAGCGGCGGTTAGTTTTGGTTCGGCCGCCAGGTGCAGGTAGGTAAACAACACCAGGTCTTCGCGAAAATACTGAAACTCGCTTTCTATGGGTTCTTTAACCTTCATTACCATTTCAGCGCCCCAGGCTTCGGCGGCCGTTTCAACCAGCGTCGCACCGGCTTTGGTATAACCGGCATCGGTAAAGCCCGAACCTTCGCCCGCTGATTTTTGTACAAATACTTTGTGACCTGCGGCTACTAATGATTCAACACCTGCAGGGGTCAGGGCAACACGATTTTCGTTGTTTTTAATTTCCTTGGGAACACCAATTATCATTTTTGTATGCTTTATGAGATAAATAAATAACCCATACCGGCACCTTTTTAAGGCACCGTTACAGGCTTTAGCGGATTATTTCTCTGAGACAGTTAATTTCAGATGATCAAAAGTAAATCAAATTTTTGACCAAATATTATTTTGTCAAAAATAAATTTACGCTGATCTGCTTATTTAAAATTTGATGACAAAAGAGCATCTACTGTTCAAAACATTACGATGGTAATAAATCGTAATGCTTTGACAGAAGCATTTTACCGCCTTTAACAAATAAAAATTGGCAAGACTGTTAATTTCTTTTTACTATTTAAATTGCTGAAATTCAACAGCGTTAAATAATTCTATGTTAAGCAACAACATATTCAAATTCAGTTTGTTAACATAAATATAATATTAAATCAATATTTAATTAACCTAAATTTGCCGCATCACATAAAAGCACTTTAGATCCATATCCGTACGTATGAAAAAAACCAAAACCACTTCTGAAGCAAAAAAAGCTAAGAAGGCTATTAAAAAAGAATTAAGCGAAAAAATTGCAGCTCAAATAAAATCTATAGTTGGCGAAATAGGTCCCGGCTTTAAAAAGGCCGAAAAATCAATAGAAAAAGCTGCCAAAAACCTGGCTAAGAAATTAGCTAAACTAGGTAACGATAAAACCGCATCGGCGCCTGCAAAACCGGTAGCAAAAACGGCTCCGGTAAGCGTGGCTAAAACTCCGGCAGTAGGCACTAAAGCTATTGCTGTTGAAACTGCTCCTATAAAGGCTCAACCAGCGGCTACTAAAACTATTCCGGTAAAATCGGCAGCTAAACCTGCTGTTACTAAAACTACTCCAGCTAAACCGGCTGCAAAGCCAGCTGTCGCAAAAGTTGCTCCAGCTAAACCAGCTGCAAAAGCACCTGCAAAACCAGCTACAGTCAAGAAATAAGTTGAATGATTGTTTTTTTGGCGGGAAGGCATATGCTTTTCCGCTTTTTTATTTTTTGGAGCCGGCGATATTTAAAACTATGGCGCTGTTATGCACTATGCCCAGCGTAGTACCGGGTATCACCTTAAAATAGGCCTTCATATAGCCATCGCATATCCCCTTGATGGCATGGTCGGTCGATTTTTGGAATTCGGGCATCACATAGATCATCGATTTTTGGTAATGGATATTGCCTGCAGTGTCAACGGTAGCCCAAAATGAATAATTAAAATCCTCATAAGCCTTGCGGATGTGGACACTATACTCCGGGAACATATATTCTTCTGAGTTATCCCATTTGTTCAACACATCGGCCTCTACCCCTTTCTTTTCGACGCTGGCAAGCTTATTTACACTGATAAATTGCACCGGCTTGCGTGCCGCAAAAAAACTGTCGGGTTTTGAGGTTATGGCTTTACGTTTAATAACATAAGCAGTATCGCGTTTAAGCGGCTTGCGCTGATCGTCTATGGTATTGTGTAGTTTATCGGTGATATACTTTTCTGAATACAAAGTCATGTAAACATTCGACTTTACATAATACACCGTCTTGCCTTCAACCTTTAGTACCTGGAAAATCAAACTATCCTTACTTACCTTCATAGCCTTAAGCCATGTGCCTGATATATTGAATATCGAATCATGATCTAACGTAACATTAAATGGCAGGAAGATCTTCTTATCCGGGTTATAAACTCTCGCAGCAGTATCTGACAGAAATTGTACACGCCAAATAGGTGCCAGCTGATAACCGTCTTTATTAAATATAAACCCGCTGTCAAAACTGCGACGCACCTCGATAAACATGGTGCCCTTTACTGAGGCAAAAGAGATTTTATTTTTTATGGGATCGTCAAACTTACAGGCAAAAAGTCCGACAGCAATTAGAACCAATAACAGATAACGACGTAAAGAGACAGATAGCATGTCGTAAAAATGCAGATTTAATTTTTATTTCGGAATTTGATAGCAGTAAGATATGTAACGATCATGATGCGCAAAGGATACAGCAATATCTAACTCTTTTCCATCTTTAATCAAAACGGGATAACCGGATGGGTGTTTACCAACTGTTATATCCGGCATCTTCAAATCATCCAACAAAAAGTCCCTCACGGCCTTTGATTGGCTTTCGTAATCAGATGCTTCAATTTCCCTGACTTTCCAATGCACATCGCCCTGGTCAATAATTGTGGCTATGTATTCATGACTCATTGTAGATAAAAATGAAAGTGTAGTGCTTCCGGCAGATAGTTTACCTTGATAATATCCAGTATTCTCAGCAACTTTTGAAGGACGAGGAATATTCAATTGCTGTACCACCAATTTCGCAGGTGCAAATATCAATTCAGGACTGATACGTTTAAGATATTTATAAGCCGACTCTTTTGCACTCCAAAGCAACCAAACAAAATTTACCAGGGCAATCTCGTTTGGATGATAAAGTGCAAACTCTTGAGGGTTAATAAATTTTGAGTAAAATGCGGGGCTTTGTGTGCGCTGTATGTCAACAGCTTTTAATGCGACAATATCGTTGCCCGCGCTGATCACGCAGGCTTATTGATCTTTTCGGCAATTACATCGATGCAGTTACCAACATTGTACATTTTCTCAGCAGCGTCAAAATCTATCTCAATATTGTATTGGGCTTCGGCATCTATAATAATATCAACCAGGTTAGCTGAGTTGATCTTCAAATCTTTAATAAGGTCGGTTTGCTCATTGATCCCTTCCAGCATTTCTTTGTTTTCCGTGTAAGGGGTCAGTACTTTTTTTAATTCAACTAAAATTTCTTTTCTATCCATCAGTCGTTTTTAATATTTGGAGATCACCAAACATGCATTCACATCACCAAAGCCAAAATTAGCCTTTGCAATGGTGTTGATCTCCTTGTCTACTCTTGTTGTAGGCAAATTCCGTTCCCCAATTATATCTAAAATTTCCGGAATTGGGTCTTCTAAATTTAAATTAGGGTGTACAAAGTTATGCTTTAATTGCAAAACTGCAGCAACCATTTCAATTGAACCGGCAGCACTCAACGAATGCCCTACCATCGATTTCGTCGAATTCACCATCGGAAAGTTATCTCCATCCCTGCCCAA
>Ga0209233_1000916_pt1 | contig 12860 bp, 13 predicted proteins | sample AraplaCL_Cvi_mCL_FD_184269 | JGI IMG/M metagenome (GOLD analysis project Ga0209233, IMG submission 184269) | Arabidopsis root microbial communities from the University of North Carolina, USA - plate scrape CL_Cvi_mCL (SPAdes) (version 2) | ecosystem: Host-associated > Plants > Roots > Endosphere...
GCGTGCCGGCGCGGCAGGCCATCGCCCGCCAGCTCGGGGCCGATGACATCGTCGACTTCTCCAAGGTCGATCCGGCGGCCGAGATCATGCGGCTGACCGATGGCCGCGGCGTCGACGTCGCCATCGAGGCGCTCGGCCGGCAGGCGACCTTCGAGGGTGCGCTGCGCTCGCTGCGGCCCGGCGGCAGGCTCTCCTCGCTCGGCGTCTATTCGAGCGACCTCAAGATTCCGCTCGACGCCTTCGGCGCCGGCCTTGCCGACCTCAGCATCGTCACCACGCTCTGCCCGGGCGGCAAGGAACGCATGACGCGCCTGATGGACGTCATCGCCTCCGGCCGCACCGATCTCAGGCCGCTGGTGACGCACCGCTTCAAGCTCGACGACATCGTCGCCGCCTACGACCTTTTCAGCCACCAGCGCGATGGCGTGCTGAAGGTCGCGATCACGCCGTAAGGCGGCCCGACGCGTCGGGGCGTGAAAAGGGGCACAGCTTCATCCTCTCCCGCGTAGCGGGGGAGGGGGACCGCGAGGAGGGGGACCAGGCGGAGCTTGGTTGAGGGCGCGCGCCAGTCTCGCACTAGGATGACCCAACAACCATCCCTATGATGGGAGGGGTGCCATTGACCGGAGGCGCGGACCACCTTCAGGCAGCAGCTGGTGCGATCACCGCGACGATAGCGACCGGACCCGTGGCGACGTCCTTAACCGAAAAAGTGGATCACACGGCGCAGTGCTTCCCTTCCGCTTCCTTCCCCCTGGAGGGGCAGGGACCGCCTTGGATCTGCAAGGACAGGCAGCGCCTGCCTCAAGCCACCTTCCCCAACCAAGCATTCCAACACTTTAGATCCGTTTCGCCGACCACCCTATATTTCAAGATGCGGAGGAGTACTGGAGCGGTCGGGAAGTCGGCGGTAATTTCGTTAGTCGCGAGCAATCATACATGGTTCAAGACGAAGATTGTCGCCTTCACTTGTTCATGATACGTTCCTCGTTGTCTGCGGACCGAATTCGGAGACGCGGAGCGATTCGGAGCGATAAGATGGGGGAACTGATCGAAGGTGACGACGGACTGCCAGTTGAAGACGTCGGTCCTTGGGCGGAAGATAAGCACAAGCTCCTTCGCGACTACGTTCAAATTTCGTCTGCCACTCGCGCGAAGTTCCTCCCGCCCAACAAAGGCGGTTCAGCGTACATCGATTTGTTTTGCGGGCCAGGCCGCTGCAAGATCAGGGGAACCAGTAGTTTTATTGAAGGTGGTTGTGTTGCCGCATGGCAGCAGAGCGTCCGCAGTGGAAAGCCATTTTCGCGCATTATTATCGGTGACGCAGACGCCGACCGGCTCGATGCAGCCCACAAGCGACTCAAGCGTCTTGGTGCGCCCGTGGTCGCGCTGCCGGTGAATACGGCGGCAATGTCCGCTCCGTTGGCTTTGGAGGCGGCCCCACGGTACGGGCTAAATTTCGCATTTCTTGATCCGTACAAGCTCGAGGCGCTCGATTTCCTAATTTTCCGAGAACTTTCAACACTCAGACGTATCGATTTTTTAGTCCACATCAGCACAATGGACCTGACTCGAAACTATGACCTTTACTTGAAGCAGCCATCTTCGCCTTTCGATCCCTTCGCCCCAGGGTGGCGCAATGCCGTCGAAACGAGCGCTACGCAAAAGCGTGGAAGAATAGATGTTTTCGACCATTGGCGCAGCTTGGTGGCCTCAGTGGGAGCAAAATCATCTGAAAGCGTTAAGTTGATTCATGGAACGCGAGGGCAACGCCTGTACTGGCTGCTGCTCGCAGCAGGTCATGATCTGGCCCAAGAGTTTTGGAGTAAAATCAATAAAGACGATGCGCAGGGTAAGCTAGATCTCTAGAGTGGCAGCTGACGGCATTTCATCGTATGTCCTGCCCCGCAGCTGGCGGCCAGCAGCCTTCTTGTTCTTGCCGCCCCATTGCTTGAAGAAGAATGCCGCGCCAACGTCGCGACATAGCTCTTCGATTTCCTCCACCCAGGCGACGTCCATTGGACGTGCTCCAGGGCCGCTCTCGCCGCCAACAATCGCCCAATCAATGTGCGCGAGAACTGCATTGGAGACAGAGCCAATAAGAGGTTCGAACGAAACAAAGCGGATTGCGGCGGGCACACGCCGCAAATCGTCGAGTCGCTCAACCACGCGTCCGTCTTCGACACTCGTCCCCAGCCAGACGTTCTGCAAGACTGGGAGCAATGGGTCGCTGAGCACCTCTGCCATTCGAGCGGGCCGCTTGGTGAGGATTTGGTAGGTGTGCCGTGGCGTCGCTGCCATCGTGGCCCAAACCTCTCGGATGAAGGGGATCGGGACGTCTTCGTGGAACAAGTCTGACATAGAGTTCACGAACACCCTGCGGGCGCCGGACCACGCATGCGGCAAAGCTAATGATTTGTGGTCGAGAACAAGATGACCCGTCCACTTCGCCCGCCCGCCACTCTTCCGCGTGGTGCCGATGTACTTTTCGGTGCCCATGGCCTCTAGCCTCGCCGCCATGCGCATCGCATAGCAGTTGGTGCATCCGGCAGTCAGAATGGTACAGCCAGCAACGGGATTCCACGTTGCGTCGGTCCATTCGATCGAAGTTTCAGGCATAGGGCACCCTCCGTGATGCAGCAGCTAGTCTGATTTGCCGGCGTTAATTTGATCCTTATGAGAGAACAAAACAAGAACATATCTGCTAGTTGAAGAAGGCCCGGAGCTCACGCCCCGGGCCTCGCCACATCTCAGGTTCGGGTCCAGCCGAATGGCTGGTCAGTGCGCCGCCATCACGGCCATCAGCAGCAGGGCCACGATGTTGGTGATCTTGATCATCGGGTTCACGGCCGGGCCGGCGGTGTCCTTGTAGGGGTCGCCGACGGTGTCGCCGGTGACGGAGGCCTTGTGGGCGTCGGAGCCCTTGTAGTGGGTGACACCGTGGCTATCGGTGAAACCGTCCTCGAACGATTTCTTGGCGTTGTCCCAGGCGCCGCCGCCGGCGGTCATCGAGATGGCGACGAAGAGGCCGGTGACGATGACGCCCATCAGCATGGCGCCGAGTGCCGCAAAGCCCTCGGCCTTGCCGGCGATCCACAGGATCACGACGAAGACGACGATCGGCGACAGGACGGGCAGCAGCGAGGGGACGATCATTTCCTTGATCGCGGCCTGGGTCAGCATGTCGACGGCCTTGGCATAGTCGGGCTTGGAGGTGCCGGCCATGATGCCGGGATCGGCCTTGAACTGCCGCCGGACTTCGACCACCACCGATTGGGCGGCGCGGCCGACGGCGGTCATCGCCATGCCGCCGAAGAGGAACGGCAGCAGGCCGCCGAACAAGAGGCCGACTACGACATAGGGGTTGGCGAGCGAGAAGTTCACCACGCCCATGCCGAAGAAGAACGTGCCCTGCGCCGCCTTCGAAGCGAAATAGGTCAGGTCCTGGGTGTAGGCGGCGAACAGCACCAGCGCGCCGAGGCCGGCCGAACCGATGGCATAGCCCTTGGTGACGGCCTTGGTGGTGTTGCCCACCGCGTCGAGCGCGTCGGTATTGTGGCGCACTTCGTCGGGCAGGCCCGCCATTTCGGCGATGCCGCCGGCATTGTCGGTGACCGGGCCGAAGGCGTCGAGCGCGACGATCATGCCGGCCAGCGCCAGCATGGTGGCGACGGCGAAGGCGATGCCGAAGAGGCCCGCGAGGTTATAGGTGACGATGATGCCGGCGATGATCACCAGCGCCGGCAGAGCCGTTGCCTCGAGCGAGACGGCGAGGCCCTGGATGACGTTGGTGCCATGGCCGGTGACCGAGGCCTCGGCGATCGAGTTCACCGGGCGCCGGCCGGTGCCGGTATAATATTCGGTGATGACGATGATGAGGCCGGTGATCGCCAGACCGGTGACGCCGCACCAGAACAGGCTCCACGGCGTGAACGCCTTGTCGGCGTTGCCGAGGGCGGCGTTGAGGTCGCCGAAGACCAGCCAGAGCACCGGCAGCAGCACGATGAGCGACAAGACGCCGGTGGCGATGATGCCCTTGTATAGGGCGCCCATGATGTTGTTGTTGGCGCCGAGGCGGACGAAATAGGTGCCGATGATCGAGGTGACGACGCAGGCGCCGCCGATCGCCAGCGGCAGCACCATGCCGGCGAGCTTGAAGGCATCGGGCAAGACGATTGCTGCCAGCACCATGGTGGCAACGATGGTCACCACATAGGTTTCGAACAGGTCGGCCGCCATGCCGGCACAGTCGCCGACATTGTCGCCCACGTTGTCGGCGATGGTCGCGGGATTGCGCGGATCGTCCTCCGGGATGCCGGCTTCGACCTTGCCGACCATGTCGCCGCCGACGTCGGCGCCCTTGGTGAAGATGCCGCCGCCGAGACGGGCAAAGATCGAGATCAGCGAAGCGCCGAACGAGGTCGCGACCAGCGCGTCGATCACCGTGCGGTCGGTGGGGGCCAGCCCCATCGGACCGGTGAGGATCCAGAAGTAGATCGTGACGCCAAGGAGGCCGAGCCCCGCGACGAGGAGGCCGGTGACCGCCCCCGACTTGAAGGCGAGGTCGAGGCCGCCGGCGAGCGACTTGGTGGACGCCTGCGCGACGCGGACGTTGGCCCGCACCGACACGTTCATGCCGATGAAGCCGGCGGCGCCCGAGAGCACCGCGCCGATCAGGAAGCCCACCGCGGCATGCGCGCCGAGCAGGATGAAGGCCAGGATCAGGATCACCACGCCGACGATGCCGATGGTGGTGTACTGGCGCCGCAGGTAGGCCGTGGCGCCCTCGCGGACCGCCGCGGAGATCTCCTGCATGCGGGCCGAGCCGGCGTCAGCCGCCAATAATCCGCGGGTTGTAACGATGCCATAAACGATCGATAGCGCGCCGCAGACGATAATCGCCCAAAGTATGGGTGTCACGTATTCCCCCTAGAAGATGGTTCCCCGAGCTGCGGTGCGATGGTTTTTCGGTCGCTTGGCCACAGCTGCTAATGCTGACTGTGCCGAATTGAGACTGGCGACGCAATTGTTTTTCGGCCCGGCAGGGGGAAGTGACCGGCCGGAAAAACAAAAGCGCCCGGCGAGGTGGAAGCCCTCCGAGCGCTCTGTCCGGCCGCCGAAGCGGCCTAACCCTCTTAGGCACACAAGCGCGGGCCCGCGTCAAGCGGCGAGGCGCAGGCGTCACCGACGTGAACAGGCAAATCTAGCTGCTGGAGGAGGCCAGCGCGGCGAGCCGGAGCGCGAGGTCTTGCGGCTCAGCGGCGATCGCGACGGTCTTGAGCCGAGCGGTGTCGCCGGCCGTGAGCGTGAGGGCAGATTTCGGCAGGCCGAGCGCCTTGGCGAGCAAAGCGAGGACGGCGGCGTTGGCCCGGCCGCGGTCGGGGACGGCGGCGACGCGGAGGCGCAGCACTTCGCTGCCATCGTCACGCCGTTCGGCGCCCTCGATGCGATCGGCGCCCGCATTGGGCGTGACGCGGAGGTGCAGCACCGCGCCGGTCGGGGTGAGGCGGAACCAGGCGGCCATCTAGTCGAGCCCGCCGCAAACGCGCGCCAGCGCGTCGACATAGCGGTCTCCCGTGGCAAACAGCCAGGGGTAGCTCGTGGGCCAGGTGGTTTCGTCGAGCGTATCGAGCGGAAGCGCGGTGACGAAGGGAAACCTCGGATCGCCCAGTTCGGCCGCGAGGGCGATGCTCAGCGAATAGCCCGGGAGCTGCGCGGCCGTTTCGATGCAGGGCACGCCGCGCTGGCCGCGCACGAAGACGCCGACGCTGTGGTTGGTGATGTAGTGCGAGACGACCAGTTCAGTGCCCGGGGCGTCTCGCCAGCGGGCAAAGGTATTGCCCCAGCGGAGCGGCAGCACGGGATATCGCGCTGCGAGGCCGTCGAAATAGCGGCGCCTGTCGCGGTCGGTCTGGCGCGGCCGGCCGAGGCCGGATGGCATCAGAAGACGTTGGGATAGATGTAGAGGATGATCACCTGCTTGATGAAGTAGATGATGATGAAGAGGATCAGCGGACTCAGGTCGAGGCCGGAAAAATTCGGCATGACGCGGCGGATCGGCCGCAGCACCGGCTCGGTCACCTGGTTGAGGATGCGCCAGACCTGGTTGACGAACTGGTTGCGCGTGTTGACCACGTTGAAGGCGATCAGCCAGCTCATGATGATCATGGCCAGCACGATGTACCAGTAGAGGTCGAGCACCAGCAGGATCACGTCGAGGAAGGCGCGCATCAGATTCTCCGGTTGACGCTTTGCGCCTATCTAAGCGTTCGCCGCAAGGTCGGCAAGGTGAGCCCGTTGGCGGCCCGGCTGGACGGCTCGATCCCAGCCGGGCGAGGGCGCGGTGTCAGGCGGCAGCGTCGGCCGGGGTGACGCCATAGCGCTGCGCCGCGTGGTCGAGCGACAGACGCGGCTGCATCGCCGTGCGGGTATCGAGCCAGGCACCGAACTCGGCCGCATCGGGCAGCGAGGGGATGGTGACGAGTTCGCCGCGGTCGAAGCCGACCAAAGCCGCGTCGACCATTTCCCCGGCGTCCATCACTGCCTGCGGCGGCAGGCCGGCACCGTGCGCGATCATGGCGGTGCGGGTATAGCCCGGCAGCACCGCCTGCACCTTGACCCCCTTGTCGCGCAACTCGAGGTCGAGGCCCAGCGTGAAGTTCAATACATAAGCCTTGGAGGCCCCATAGGCGGCGGTCGCCGGCGTGTCGATAAAGGCCATCACCGAGGCGACGTTGATGATGCCGCCGCGCCCGCGCGCCGTAAACTGTCCGGCTGCGGCGGCCGAAAGGCCGGTGAGCGCCATGACGTTGACGGCGAGCATTTCGTCGAGGGCGGCGGGGTCGGTATCGGCGACGCCGCCCCGCGCCAGGAGGCCGGCGCTGTTGACCAGCAGGGTGACGGTGGGGTCGTTGCGGAGGACCGCCTCGACCTTGGCCCGGTCGGCGGGCTGGGCTAGGTCGGCCGCCAGCAGCTCGATGCGCCGGCCGGTCGAGGCCAGCCGCGACGACAGGGCGGCGAGCCGCTCGTTGCTGCGCCCCACCAGGATGAGGTCGTAGCCGCGCTTGGCGAGGCGCTCCGCATAGATTTCACCGATACCGGACGAGGCGCCGGTGACGAGGGCGGTGCCCTGAACTGCTGACATGATGTGCTCCAAAAAAGTACTACGGCACGCGCCGTCACGGTTAAATGATGATCGTCATTTAAATCGCAAGGGGCAGGCCGTGAAAAATCAGCCCGTCGGCCGCTGGCTTTTGACGGTGGGACCCGATGGGGCTCGCCCAGCGAGCAACCGCCCGGCCGCCGCGTCGAGAATGGCCTGCGACAGGTCCCGATCCATCACCAGGCGCGACAACTGCAGAGCGCCGATGAGCGTGGCGAGGGCCGCCATGGCCCATTGGCGGCGTTCGGCGTCGGTTGTCGCAGGGGCGAGCCGGGTGAGGTGCTCGAGATAGGCCTCCGCCCCTTTGGCGAAGCTGGCGCGGATTTCGGGCGCCGCCCGGGCGCCATCGGGCGCCAGCGCCGCGAGGGCACAGCCTGCGCCGACCGCATCGCGGTGCGCCGGGCTGAGATACCAGTGGACGAACGAGGCTAGCGGGTCCTCGGCGCCTTCGACCACGGCATCGACGCGTGCGAGCAACTGCCCGAAGCCGTCGGCCGCGGCTTCCGCCACCAGATCGTCCTTGGATCGGAACTGCCCGTAAAAGCCGCCATGCGTCAGGCCGGAGGCCTGCATGACGTCGCCGATGCTGGTGCCGTCGAACCCGCGCTCGCGAAAAATCTCGCTCGCCACGGTCAGCACGCGCTGGCGGTTGGCCTCGGCCTGGGCCCGGCTGACGCGCATTTGCCGTCTCCATTGATGATGAACGACATATATAGGCGCAAGGCGGCGATCCTGCCAGCGGCGCCAAGCCGCGTGACGCGACGCGCCGGCTCGGCTAGATGTTGCCCCGGTCAATCCGGAGCGTTTCATGATCTACGAACTGCGCCTTTACACCTGCCTGCCGGGCCGCATGCCGGCGCTGCTCAAGCGTTTCGAAACCAGGACGCTCAAGATCTGGGAAAAGCACGGCATCCGGCAGGCCGGCTTCTGGACCACGGTGATCGGCCCCGACAGCAACGCCCTCACCTACATGCTCGCCTGGGAGTCGCTCGGCGAGCGGCAGCAGAAATGGGGCGCCTTCACCAGCGATCCCGAATGGCTGGCGGCGCGCGAGGAAAGCGAGCGCGACGGGCTCATCGTCGCCAATGTGGCGAGTTCGTTCCTCGCCCCGACGAGCTTTTCGAGCGTGAAATAGGCTGCGCAATCCTGCGTCGATGCGCGCTCCCGGCCGGCGCGCGCGTCGCGCGTCGCCGAGGCTCTAGGGCTGACCGAGGGCTGGGGTCTTGGTCGCCGCGGCCACCGGGGCCGTTGCGGTGACGCTGCGGATGAAGCCGGTGGTGTCGGCGAGGACCGGCGCTAGCCAACGAAGCAGGGGCGAGAAGGCCCCGATCAGCGCGGCGTGCCCCACGCGCGGGTAAACCCGGGTCGCCACCTCGCCGCCCTGGTCGGCGATACGTGCCGCCAACCGCGTGGAATTGGCGGGATCGACCACCCGGTCCACGGCGCCGGCGGCGAGCAGCGTCGGCACCACCCGGCGGTCGACGAAGGCGATCGGCTGCGTCTTTCGTACCGCCGGCTCCACCCCGAGGATGTCGCGGAGCACGGCCGAGTGGAGCGGCAGAAAGTCGTAGGGGCCGGCAAGGCCGACGAAGCCGCGCAGCCGCCGATCGGGTTCGAGACCGACGCGGGCCAGCCATTGCCGGTCGAAGCTCAGCATGGCGGCGATGTGAGCGCCGGCGGAATGGCCGACCAGCACAAGCCGCCCGGGGTCGCCGCCAAAGGCCGATGCGTGGTCGATCGCCCAGCGGACCGCCAGCGCCGCGTCTTCGAGAAAGCCGGGAAAGCGCGTTTCGGGATAGACCCGGTAGTCCGGGATGAGCGTCAGGAAACCTTGTCGCGCCAGCGCTGTGCCGACGAAGGGATACATGTCGCGCGAGCCGCTGTCCCAGCCGCCGCCGTAAAGGAACACCACCGTCGGCAAAGGCGACCGAACGCGGGACGGGGCATAAAGGTCGAGACGCCGGCCGCTGGTCGGATCGAACACCAGACCGGGTCGGCGGCTCACCGGCCCGAAAGCTGCGACGGCATTGAGCAGTCCGACGGGAGAAAGCACTGACGGAAGGGGCAAGCGAAGACCAGGAGCCGAGCGGTTCGAAGGCGTGCGCCCATCGCTAGCGGGGCGGCAAGGGGCACCTCGAGAAACGGCGCCCCTACCGGTTTAGTTTCGCTTACGCGCTCGCCTTGGCGCGGAACTGCTTCTTGCGCTCATTGGGGTCGAGCCAGATCTTGCGGAGCCGGATCGATTTGGGCGTCACCTCGACATATTCGTCGTCGGCGATGTAGCCGAGCGACTGCTCGAGCGTGAGCTTCTTGGGAGTGGTCAGGCGCACCGCCTCGTCCTTGGAGGTGGTGCGGATGTTGGTCAGCTGCTTGCCCTTCAGCGCGTTGACCTCGAGGTCGTTCTCGCGCACGTGCTCGCCGATGATCATGCCTTCGTAGATTTCGACGCCGGCGTCGATCATGATCGGGCCGCGGTCTTCGAGGTTCCAGAGCGCGAACGCCACGGACTGGCCGGTGCCGTTCGAGATCAGGACGCCGGTGCGGCGGCCGGGCAGGGCGCCCTTGTAGGGCTGGTACTCGTGGAACAGCCGATTGAAGATCGCCGTGCCGCGGGTATCCGACAGCAGTTCGGGCTGGTAGCCGATGAGCGAGCGGGTCGGCACGTAGAAGCGCAGCCGCTGGCGGCCGACGCCCGAGGGACGCATGTCGACGAGGTCGCCCTTGCGCTCGGTGAGCTTTTGCACGACGGCGCCAGAATATTCGTCGTCGACGTCGATGATGACTTCTTCGATCGGCTCGAGCTTCTGCCCGTTCTCTTCCTTGAGCACGACGCGCGGCCGGCCGATGGTGAGCTCGAAGCCCTCGCGGCGCATGTTTTCGATCAGCACGGCGAGCTGCAGTTCGCCGCGACCGGCGACGTCGAAGGAATCGCTGTCGGTGCCCTCGGTAACGCGGATCGCCACATTGCCTTCCGCTTCGCGCATCAGGCGCTCGCGAATGACGCGGCTCTGCACCTTGTCCCCTTCGCGGCCGGCCAGTGGGCCGTCGTTGATGCGGAAGGTGACCGACAGGGTCGGCGGGTCGATCGGCTTGGTGGCGATCGGCTCGCTGACCGACGGCGCAGCGATGGTATTGGCGACCGTGGTATCCTCGAGCCCGGCGATGGCGACGATGTCGCCCGCTTCGCCCATTTCGATCGGCGTGCGCTCGAGGCCGCGGAAGGCCAGCACCTTGGAGATGCGACCCTTTTCGACTTCCTTGCCATCACGGCTCAGCGAATGGACGGAGTCGTTCGGCTTGACCGTACCGGAGGTGATGCGGCCGGTCAGCACGCGGCCGAGGAAGGGGTTGCGCTCGATGGTGGTGACGAGCATGCGGAACAGGCCCTCTTCCACTTTCGGCTCGGGCACGTAGGAGACGACCTTGTCGAGCAGCGGGCCCATGTCGGTGCGCGCGCCATCGGGGGTATCGGCCATCCAGCCATTACGGCCCGAACCGTAGAGCACCGGGAAGTCAAGCTGCTCGGGCGTTGCGTCGAGGGCGATGAAGAGGTCGAAGATCTCTTCCAGCACTTCGAGATGACGCTCGTCGGGGCGGTCGATCTTGTTGATGGCGACGATCGGCCGGAGCCCCTGCGCCAGTGCCTTGCCGAGCACGAACTTGGTCTGCGGCATCGGACCTTCGGAGGCGTCGACAAGGATCACCACGCCATCGACCATCGACAGGATACGCTCCACCTCGCCGCCGAAATCGGCGTGGCCGGGCGTGTCGACGATGTTGATGCGGGTATCCTTCCAGACCAGCGAGGTCACCTTGGCGAGGATGGTGATGCCGCGCTCGCGTTCCAGGTCGTTGGAATCCATGGCGCGCTCTTCAACGCGCTGGTTCTCGCGGAACGAGCCAGACTGCTTGAGCAGCACGTCGATGAGCGTCGTTTTGCCATGGTCGACGTGGGCAATGATCGCGATGTTGCGCAGCGCCATTGTAATGTGCCAATTCTTTGAGGGAATGCGTTGGCGTGCACATAGTCGAGAAGCCTGAAAAACTCAAGGCATCTCGGCGCAGGGCTGGTTTGCGCCGGTTCTCCGGCGAACCTTACTCTTCGAGCAGGTCGGTCGAGGCCTGACGCAGCCGCCCCGCCACACGCTGCAGGATGCCGACCAGCGCCTCGACATCCTCGGGGCCGAGGACGCTGAAGAACAGTTCGCGCACCAGCGCCACATGGGCGGGCAGGGCGGCGGCGATCAGCGCCCGGCCGGCCGACGTCGGGCGCGCGATGACGCTGCGCTCGTCGCGGCTGTCGGTGGTGCGTTGCAGCAGCCCGGCCTTTTCGAGCTGGGCGACGCGGTAGGTCATGCCGCTCTTGGAGACCACCGATTGTTCGGCCAGTTCGGTCATGCCGACGCCATCGGGCGAGAATACGACGCGGGCCAGAATTTCGAACTGGGCCTGGGTGATGCCATGGTCGCGCCGCAACTGCCGGTTGACATGCAGCTGCAACAGGTTTCCCGACTCGATCAGGGCGCGATAGGCGGCCAATTCCTGGCGGCCCAGCGTCTCGGAAGATTGTTCCATTCGACTCTCTTGCTTCGAATTCGAAGCAATCCTAGATTGTGCGAATTCGAACTACCAGTTCGTGAAGGAGATGTATCATGCAGATCGGTATTATCGGAACGGGGTCGGTGGCCAAGACGCTGGCCGGCGCGCTGGTGGGCAAGCACGACGTATTTCTCGCCTCGCGCGAGCCGGCCGGCAAAGCCGGGCTCCCGGCGCCGGTCAAGGGCTACGGGGCGCTCGCCGGCGCCGACCTGGTGATCAGCGCCGTGCCGGGCGCCCTCGCCCTCGGCGCGCTGCGGGAGATCGGCACCGACGGCTGGGGCAACAAGATCCTGGTCGATGTCGGCAACGCGGTGACCGACAAGTTCGCCCTGGCCTATCCAGAGGGCAGCCTCGCCGCCACGCTGCAGCAGGCGTTTCCCGGGCTTCGCGTGGTCAAGGCGTTCAACACCTTCAACACCTCGGTGATGGGTGACCCCCGCAAGCTGTCGGCGCCGAGCGATGCGTTCGTTTCCGGCAACGACGCCGCGGCGAAGTCCGCCGTTATCGATCTGCACGTCGACATCGGCTGGCACCGCGACCGGGTCCACGATTTGGGCGGCATCGAAATGGCGCGGGCGCAGGAGCACTATTTCTACCTGTTCGTCGCCCTCGTCAGGTCGATCGGCAACCCGAAGTTCAACATCGCCGTGGTGCGATAAGGGCAAGGAAGTCCGTACGTCGGCTTCTCCCGGGCTTCGCGCCGGTTAGCCAGCTGGACGGACAGCCGCTGCGTCTGGCGCCGCGGATGCATCGGGCGGGCACCGCTGCGCCCGCCTCTCTTCATTCGACAAGATTCGCCACGCAGGCTGGTTCTGCCCGCGCCTCAAATGCTTTAGCCTGCGGATCGGGCCGAACGGAGGATTGGACAGCATGCCGGAGATTTTTGCGCGGGACGGGATTGCCGTGATCACCGGCGGGGCGAGCGGCATCGGGCGGGCGGCGGTGCGGCGCGCGGCGGCCGCCGGCATGCGCGTCGCCATCGTCGACACCAATGCGCAAAAGCTCGCCGTCATCAGGGCCGAGATCGGCCAGCAGATCGGCGCCGAGCGGGTGCTGGCGGAAATTGTCGACGTCGCCGATTTCACCGCCATGGAGGCGC
>Ga0209233_1000917_pt1 | contig 12859 bp, 8 predicted proteins | sample AraplaCL_Cvi_mCL_FD_184269 | JGI IMG/M metagenome (GOLD analysis project Ga0209233, IMG submission 184269) | Arabidopsis root microbial communities from the University of North Carolina, USA - plate scrape CL_Cvi_mCL (SPAdes) (version 2) | ecosystem: Host-associated > Plants > Roots > Endosphere ...
CGATCGGCTTCTCGCCGTTCGGCATCGACTACACCGGTTATTCGAACTATCCGTTGGGCGCGCGTGCGATCGATGCGAAGTCACTGGAACCGTTCGCGGCGAACTATCGTCTGCTCGCGCCGATGAGCGGCGAGATCGCGCAAGCTGCCTATGCGGGCAAGCTGTGGGGTGCTGCCGAGCCGCAGGACACGCACGAGCAGACGCTCGATCTCGGCGATTGGCAGGTCCGCGTGAGCTACGGCCACGATCCGTTCGGCGCCGCGCCGGCCAAGGGCAATGCGGCACTCGACGGCGGCGTGCTGATCGCGCAACTCGGCGCGAACGAATATCTCGTCACCGGGCGCAACGTGCGCGTCGACTTCATCGCCGGGAAGTCGCGCAAGGATCCGCGCTTTCTGCTCGATCGCGTCGAAGAAGGACGCTACGACGCTGGCCGCTGGATATTCAAGCGGCTGTGGAACGGCGATCAGACCGATTGGGGACTCAACTTCAGCACCCTGCCGCAGACGCTCAAGGTGCGGCTTGCCACTTATTGAAGGATGTCATGCGCAACGCCTTGGCTTCATTCGCGCTGCCCGTCATGAGCAAAAAAATTCGTGCGCGGGTAATTTCACCATGCCTGCGCACAAACGAGAGCCGCATGCTTGAGTACGATTCATGGAGTTCGAAATGAAGTTGCAATGGCTGCGAACCATTCTTGTTGCCGGCATCGGCATGGTCGGTCTCGTCGACGTTGCCGCAGCCGCAGCGGCGCCGCTCGCCGTGCTCGACCGCAACGGGGCGTGGGTGCGCGTCGAGGCCTATGGCCCAAACCTCGTTCACGTCACGATCGCTACCGACAAGGCGCTCGCGCTGGCTGCGCCGGGTTACGGCATCAACGGTCAGCCGGAGCACGCGGGATTCAGGCAGGCCCGTGATGCCACGGGCGACCGCTTCGTGTCCGACGCACTTGGCCTGCATGTCAACCCGGCGCCGCCGCCGCACGTCGTCGGTCAGATGGAAAAATACTTTGCGCCGACGCTTGCGCCGGTCGGTCTGCAAGTCGCAAACGCGAAAGGTGAAACGATCCTCGACCTGCGCAGCTGGGAGATGAATCCGCACGAGGTGGCCGGGGAGGCGACCTGGGCCGTCGGTGCCACGTTCGCGGCATCCGCCGACGAGCATTTCTATGGCCTCGGCCAGAATCAGGAATCGCTCGGCGCGCTCGATCTGCGCGGTCGCGCGATCGATTGCAAACATTGGTACGACGCCCCGGGTGGCGAGACCGTGTGCATCCCGTTCCTGGTTTCGTCGAAGGGCTATGGCCTGGTCTGGGACAATCCGGCGCAGACGCAGGTGGCGGTCGCGATCAACGGTGCAACGCACTGGGTTTCCGAAGTCGGCGAGCGTGTATCGTTCTTCGTCATCGTCGGCACGCCGGAGGAAATTTACGCCGGTTACGCGCGCCTCACCGGCAAGACCCCGATTCCGCCCAAGGCCGCTTTCGGCCTGATTCAATCGAAGGCGCGCTACGCCAGTCGGGCCGAAATCCTCGGCGTCGCCAACACCTACCGGCAGAAGGGCTATCCACTCGACGTCGTGGTGCTCGATTGGTTCTATTGGACGCGAATGGGCCAACTCGATATCAACCCGGCCGAGTTTCCTGATCCGGACGGCATGAACCGCGAGTTGCACGGTCTCGGCTTGCGCTCGGTCATCTCGATATGGCCGCGCTTCGAGAAGAGCAGCCGCTACTTCGACGACCTCGACCGCAAAGGCTACCTGCTCAAGGACAAAAACGGCCGATCGGTCGACGGTCTGCCATTCCGTTCCGACCGCGCCGGTGCGCTGCTCGACGCGACACATCCCGAAGCGCGTCGCTGGTTCTGGGAACACGCGCGCGACAATATCCTGAGCCGCGGTTTCGACTACCCGTGGCTCGATGAAACCGAGCCTGACCTCGTGCCGGACGGCCTGTTCTATTCGATCGGCTCGGGCGATCGCTATCACAACGTCTACCCGCTGCTGCACGTCGAAGGCGTCGCCGAGGGTATGCGCACGTGGAAACCCAATCAGCGCGTGTTGATCCTCAGCCGCGCTGCCTATCTCGGCTCGCAGCGTACCGGCGCATTGTTCTGGTCATCGGACATCCAGCCGACCTGGGAGGCTTTGCAGCGACAGATTCCGGCCGGGCTCAACATGACGGCGTCGGGCATCGCGTATTGGGGCAACGACATCGGCGGCTGGCAGCCGCTGCCGGCGACGAGCAACGCGCGCAAACCGCCGCTCGTCGATCCGAGCGATGCGCGCGACGTGGTCGGCGAATACCACGACTATCCGGAATTGCTGACGCGCTGGTTTCAATACGGCACCTTTCTGCCGACCTTGCGCCTGCACGGCGATCGCAAGCACACCGAAATCTACGCCTTCGGTCGCGACGCCGAAGCGATCATGGCGAAGTACGACAAGCTGCGTTATCAGTTGCTGCCGTATCTCTACAGCTGCGCCAAGCACACCTACGACACCGGCGTGCCGTTCATGCGTGCGTTGTGGATGGACTTCCCGGACGATCCGGCGGTTGCCAATCTCGGCACGGAGTACCTGTTCGGTCCCGCCTTTCTCGTCGCACCGGTCACCGAGCAGGGCCAGACAAGCAAAGATGTCTATTTGCCGAAGGGCAGCGACTGGTACGACTACTGGACCGAACAGCGCTATCAGGGTGGCCAATGGATCAAGGTGGCCGCGCCGATTGATCGCATCCCGGTGTTCGTCCGCGCCGGATCGATCGTTCCGCTCGGCGCCCCGATTCCGTCGACGGCGACGAAACAAGCCATTGCCGCGATCAAGATATATCCGGGCAAGGACGCCCGCTTCGCGCTCTACGACGATGACGGCGCATCGTATGCCTACGAGAAAGGCAAAAGCACCACGACGACCCTGCTCTGGAACGACGCGGCGAAGCGTTTGGATGTGTCGGGCGGAGACAAGGCACTCGCGAAGACCGCGTCAGGGCTGCTGCAGATTGCCGGAACGGTGTTGGCCGGCAAGGCCGATCGATCGTCGGGCAAGCCCTGACTGCGGCGTGCGGTCGGGCCGCAATCACGTACGACTCGTGAGATCAGCAATCTGATGACGACGTGACGAGACTTGTTCAACGCGAGCGGGACGGTGACCTTGCGCGATTTCCGCTATCGCGCTTGATATCAACCGCGCGCTAACTTGACGAATTCGCGCGGAGTGCACTTGTATACGCGGCGAAACACCGCGTACATGTACTGTAGCGTGGTGAAGCCGCAACGGACTGCGATTTCGGCAAGCGGCATTGACGTGTCGCTGAGCATGCCGCGAGCCATCTCGAGTTTGTGTTCGAGTATCGTGTCGTGCACGGTTTTCTTCAGTTCGCGTTTGAAGTGCTCTTCCAGCAAGGAGCGGGAGACGCCGACGTATTGAGCAACTTGCTCGGTCTTGATGCCGAGGTGCGCATACTGGCGGATATAATGACGTGCCCGCATCACGTGCGGGCTCTTCAACGGCTGATGCAGACTGGAAGTCTGCACCGACAAGCCGGCAGGGGGAACCACGATCCGCGCATTGGAGTGGTCGCCGCCATGCAGCATCTGATGAAGAATCTGCGCGGCGCGCCGGCCCATTTCCTCAGCACCCTGGATGACCGATGACAGCGGAATGCGGCCGAGCAGTTGCGCGATCGGATCGTTATCGATGCCGACGACGGCTATCTGTTCGGGCACGGGCGTGTCGGCGACGACGCAGGCCTGTAGAAGTTGCCGAGCACGCGCATCGGTGACGGTGATGATGCCGATGGGCTTGGGCAGCGAGCGCACCCAGGAGACCATTTCTTCCTGCGCTAAGCCCCAACCGCCGGCGCTGGTTTGGGAACCGCGGTAGACGATGCCTTGCAACCCGTCGTGTTTGACCATGTTGCAAAAGGCCACTTCGCGTTCCTGCGCCCAGCGGTTGCCGGGCAAAGGCGGCAGACCGTAGAAGGCGAAATGCTGCAGGCCCTGCTCAATCAGGTGATCGTAGGCCAAGCGCACAAGTTCGACGTTGTCGGTGGCAACGTATGGCACCTTGACTGGATACTGGTTTTCGTTCGCATAAGAACCGCCAACCGCGACGATGGGAATGGGCAGGCCGGAAAGTGCCTCCGCTACGGTGGGATCGTCGTAGTCCGCGATGATGCCGTCGCCTCGCCAGTTCTGAATGCCGACCGTGCGAGAACGGAAATCTTCCTCCATGAAAAGATCCCAAACCATGCGCGTCGACTTCAGATAGTCGCCGATGCCCGCGATGATTTGCCGGTCGTAGACCTTGTTCGCGTTGAATAGCAGGGCAATCCGATGAGGCGACATGGTGAGTGTTTCGGTTCCGTAATGTAGGAACATTCCTACGCGGATGGGTGGTCAGCCATATCCGTAACGGCATTATCGCTCGTGATGGCGGCCAAGTCTGATAAAAATCATAAAAGTCCACCTCTGGAAATCAGCCACCCGAATTTGTTGGACTTCATCTCTTGATTGACTTTGAGGTGAGAAAGCAAAGCTCATGCATGGAACGAAAGTGCAGCGCTATCGCAGAGCTTGGGCCGCAGCCGGTGTTGTATGCATGCTGAGTTACTTGGTGCCCACGGTCGAAGGCGGGCAGGGGGCACGCCATATCACCATCGACGTGAAAGGAAAGTCGGCGCCGCTCGATCGGTCGTACAACTTCTCCGTCGGTTCCGATTACCCCGGCACGCTCATTCGCGACGACAGTCTTGCCCAACTCGAGACGGTGCGAAAGGAACTCGGTTTCCGCTACCTGCGCTTCCACGCCATCTTCCATGATGCTCTCGGCACCTACCGCGAAGTCGACGGCAGGCCGGTATACGACTGGAGCAAGATCGACCGTCTCTACGACCGATTGCTGGCGATCGGTATCCGCCCCTTCGTGGAGTTGGGTTTCACGCCCGAAGCGATGAAAACCTCGGATCAGCAGATCTTCTACTGGAAGGGCAATACATCCCATCCCGTCCTTTCGAAGTGGAGCGCGCTGGTCGATGCCTTCGTGCGTCATTTGCAGCAACGTTACGGGCAGCAGGAGATCCGCAACTGGTACTTCGAAGTATGGAACGAACCGAACCTCGGTGGCTTCTGGGAGAGCGGCGATCAAAAAGCCTACTTCGAACTCTTCGACGTCACCGCGCGCACGATCAATCGCATCGATCCGCAATTAAAAGTGGGCGGTCCCGCCACCGCCGGCGCCGCATGGGTGCCGGAGTTGATCGAATACGCAGCGCATGCCGGTGTGCCGCTCGATTTCGTCAGCACGCACACCTACGGCGTCGACGGGGGTTTTCTTGACGAACATGGTGAAAGCGATACCAAGCTCTCGCCTTTGCCGGATGCGATCGTAGGCGACGTCCGCCGCGTGCGACGGCAGATCGATGGCTCCTCCAGGCCAGGCTTGCCGCTCTATTTCACCGAATGGAGCACCAGCTACACGCCGCGCGATGCCGTGCACGATTCGTATGTGAGTGCAGCCTATGTTCTCAATAAGCTCAAAGCTTGCGAAGACATGGCGCAAGGCATGAGCTACTGGACCTTCAGCGATCTGTTTGAGGAGCCCGGTCCGCCCACCGCGCCGTTTCAGGGCGGCTTTGGCCTGATGAACCCGCAAGGTATCCGCAAGCCGGTCTACTTCGCATACAAGTACTTGAACCGACTCGGCGCGTCCGAATTGAAGACCGCGGACACGCAGAGTTATGTCACGTGGAATGACAACGTGCTCAAAGTGCTGGTGTGGGATTTCGTGCAACCTCAACAAAACCAAAGCAATCGTCCTTTCTACACCAAGGTTTTTCCGTCCCTGCCGGTGCGCTCCGTAAGTCTCGATCTGCAGCATATGCGACCGGGCAAGTATCGCGCTGCCGTCTACCGGACTGGCTACGATGCCAACGATGCGTACTCCGCATACCTGCGCATGGGCTCCCCGAAATCGCTGTCAACCGAACAACAGCAACAACTGCAAGCCGTGACTTCAGACAAAGCCGACGTGCGTACGTTGATCGTCGACGCACAAGGCAGAGCGGCGTTGTCCGTCGCCATGCGATCAAACGATGTCGTTTTGGTGGAGATCGCCGACTACGAGTCGATGCCAAAGCCGTAAGCACTCATTTATTCAAGCGCATAGGCGACGAAGGGCGATTCCTGCATCGTGGCAACGCTGACGGCCAGCGAACTGCTGTGCTTCGAAGCACGGATCCGGGCAGTCAGTGAAATTTCTCGCCGCGCGCGAGCATATCGATAATCAGCTTTATGCGCTTGATCTTTGTCTCTGGGCGCTTTGCCGTTTGCAACCGGTAGGCAATCGAATACAGATTGGTCTTGTTGAGCGTCGCGTAGAATTTCTTTGCCTTGGCGTTACGTGCGAGCTCCTCGACGAACTCCGCAGGCATCGTCGCGTTGGCGGAAGAATCGTACGCAGTGGCCCAGCGCCCATCGGCTTTGGCCGCCTCTACCTCCTTGAGACCGGCAGGCATCATGTGGCCCTCCTGGATAAGCCGATCCGCGTGCGCAACATTTAGCTTGGACCAACCGCTTTTCGCTCTGCGCGGGGTGAGTTTTTGCACCCAGGAGTCTGCGTCAAACGGCAGCTTTTGCCCATCTATCCAGCCGAAACATAGCGCCTGGTCAAGCGCCTCGGCATACGTGACGGATGGAACACCAGAATCTTTCTTGTAAATTCGCAGGAGTAGACCATCGGCTCGGGCGTGCTTCTTTGCCATCCACGCGCGAAGTTCTTTTGATGACCTAAAACTCCGCGGTTCCAGCATGGCAGGGGAAGGCGATTTGCCCATATCTGGTTCACGCAGTGACTAGTCGGCAGCCAGCGCGACAGCCCGATTCAACACCGGATCGCGCCGCATCGTGTAGTCAGCGAAGGTCATCTCGATCGTCTCATCGGGAGCCAGCGACTCGACTTGCACCGGAAAGAGCCAATTCAGCCAGAAACATCTGTCCCAGTCGTTGCAGCGATGCGCATAGTCGTGCATTCCGGTTGCGTAATGTAGGCAAAGATCATCATGCGGAAGACACCCCGAATTGCCTTCGCCGTAAAAGGCAAGCCGGTCGCCGACGGGTTCGCCGAGAATGATTGCGCGAGGTCCCGCCGCCTGCTTCACGAAGGCCGTAGCCGTAATTGCGGCGGAAAAGGTTTGCGCGCCGGTCAGCAGATAAATTCGCCCGCGCGGCGGCACGAAATCGGGCAAGTGCGAAGCGAAACTCGCGATCTTCGTATAGTCGCCTCCGCTGTTGAACCGCATATCGAGAACAATGTTGCAGGGCGGATGCGCGCGCATCTCATTCGTCGTGGCGCTGAGGAAGTCGCCGATAGGCTGATCGTCCGCATCCGCGATCGCCTTGAGCTGTATGAAAAGCGTACAGCCGTGATCGATCCATGCCCGGCGGAGCCTGGTATTGAAGTCGCGCAACGACAATGGCAAGTCTGCGTCATCTGAAATCAATGCGCGCCAGTCCGAAGATTCGCTTTTCATCTTTTGCGGCGACAGCCAACGAGTCATCTGTGCACGCGGTTCGCTCTCGTCGGCGTTTTCACCTGGCAACGTGCGCGTCACCTCGCTGCCGCCCGGCAAACGAAATGTCCAATTGCTCTGATCTGGGCGCGAACCGATAGCAGCGCCGTAAAGAATCGCGGGCGACTGGACGTAGACTACCGCGTTGTTGCGGCGCCAACCCTCAGTCCCGCCATGCAACTGTTCGAGCAGGGCGATCACGTCTTGCACCGGCTTGCCTTCGATACTTTCGACGCGCGCACCCAAAAGATCCGCATACGCCGATTTTGCCCGCAAGACATAGAGCCCATCGGCAAACAGCGCGACGCGCAGGGGCATGATGTTCTGGCCGCCTTTGCTGGAGTAGAGCCCGGTGTGACCATTGTCGGCAAGTGCCGTGATGCGCATCAGCGCAACACGGAATCGTTCCTTGTCGAGCAGCACGTGTTCGGACTTCAGCTCGGCGATTCGGCGATCAGCTTCAGCACGCGCTGCAGACGAAAACGACCGATCCATGGCCAGAAGGCGCGAAAATTGTTCTAGGTCCTGCTGTTGCGCCTCTAGCGCATCGGCAGGCTTGGGAAAGTCGTTGGGCGGTGGATTGGGGCTGAATTTTTGACGGAGGCAGAATGCCAAACCCCCGGCCATTCCCGCAAGCAGGACAACGACCGCCAAGGTCCACAATACAGCTCTGAGAATTTTGCGTTTCGTCATCTCTGCGCGATTCCAACTCTGAAACTCGAGGGAGGTAAATAACGCTGGATCTGGATCACTTCTGCTGCCAAGTGCAACAACCCTGCCTCTCTTGCCGCCAATTCTTCGAATCCATATTCCGTGCTTCCAAACTATCGCACAGGCTTGAATTTGCCGACGGAGGTTTGACGATCGAATGACGCTACGCTTGCACACATTGAGACTGGGCTATCGACGACCTTCATTCATGTGCGAAAAGTCACTACGTTCTCGACTTGCGCATCTGCGGATGATGGGAACGCCTGTCGAAGGCGCTGCCCGCTTGAGCCCAGGAGAATGTGCTGGTTTCCGATCCGGAACCGGCAACGCTCATCACTTGGTCAACGAAACAGACCGGGACGTGGTGTACTTGGAGATCGGCGACCGAACGCCGGGCGGTTCAGCGGCCTGGCCTGATGACGACCTTCAGATCATCGAAGTCGACGGCAAGATGCGCATGGGTCATCGGGACGGAACGCCCTACTGAGCGCCGCAAATGGCATCTAAACGCGTCATGGTGATCTGCGCCCTCATCTCTGGGCACTCAACGCAGGGTTAACTCTCTGCTGAGCTAAGAAATTCTTGGAGAAGGCTCGCCAGTATGAGGCCCCCTCGTCGATTGAGATGAATGCCGTCCACGTGAAACTTCCATCCGTTCGCTTCCGCTATCTTCTCGCTGGTTTGTCGAAGTATGAAAAAACGCAGCGTATCGCGATAGAACGGCAGGAAGCGGAATGACGTGAAGGCGCGCCCGGGAGAAGCTTCGATTGCCTTACGAAACGTCTCATAAAATGGGACGTAGATCGCACGCTCTTCGGTCGCGATCTGTTTGATGATGCTTGCGTACGCTTCATACAGCGCGTTGAGTTGGCGCTGAGCGGCATCCGAAGGGGAGGGGTCTTCGCCGATTTGTGGCAGTGAAACGATTGCGATCTTCCGGACAGAGTTCGATTTCAAGTTCTGTACGATTGCCCGCAAGTTTTCACTAAACCATCCCGGTGACGGACGTCTCGGAAGGTGTTTGGTCCTACGGAAAATGCGCCACACGTTGTGAAACACCGACGCCAAAATATCGTTCCCGCCGATCATGAGCACGGCGCTATCGGGGCGTTCGGCCACGACACTCGGTACCCGCTGCAATGCGTTGTAAGCGAGGTCGCCGCCGATGCCGAAATTGAGGAAGCGAAATCCTGCGTTCTCAGGACGTTTCGCCAGCTCGCCGATGATATCGAATGCTTGCCCCCTGCCCGCAATGCTGCTGGAACCAAGTAGCGCAATGGTGCATGCCATCAGCAAATTTTACACCGCGAGTCAGCCCAATCGCTCCAAGCCGGAAATCCATGCCCGAGGCGTTGCTCCAAAAGTAGCTTTGAAAAACGCGACGAAGGCGGTCGGTTGCCGGTAACCAACGGAGTACGCCGCCTCCTTGACGCTAGACCCTGAAATCAGAAGCTCGATCGCCTTCATCAGACGAACCTGCCGGCGCCAGCTTTCGAAATCCATACCTACGTCTTTGCGAAACACGCGCTCAAGCGTCCGGACGCTGAGCCCGATCTCTGAGCAAAGAGACGCTAATGTCCTGTGCGTTCCCGGATTTCGAATCACGATCTGCGCGATCATCGATGCGCGAGCCTCTCTTGGAATGGCGATACCCGTCGGCACGGATGAAGCTTGTGTGAGCTTTGCGATCAATAGATCACGCAGCGCGCACTCGACGTGGTTCCGAATCCTCAGCGAGCCAACTCGAACCGCCTCGACGATCAGCTCGCGGAGCAGGGAATCGATGTGAAGTACGGTGCACGTTTGCGACAGCGTTAGGAGACGTCGCCGCAAGTAAAGCGTTCGCATCGACACGGCACCGGACATGCGAATTCGATGCGACGTGCGTGCCGGTACCCAGATGGCAAAGTGTGGAGGGATGATCCACATGCTCTGGCCGGCGGCCACCTCCATAATTCCCCGGCTTGCGTAGACCAACTGATCCGAATTATGGGCATGCTCAGGGATGCACGAGCCCCCCGAATATTCGTACGCGAACGTCGAGACAGAGACTCCGCGCGGTGGATCTCTGGCCGTGTCTAGGTGATGTCGCATAAAAGATATATTACGCCGTACGGCGCGTATTGCGACAGGCTGTCGTCGAGCGCACGCTTGTCGACCTGAATAGCGCGCACCATGGGCGGCGGCATGTTCACCAAGAAGAATCTTTCGCGACGAACGCTTTTGCAGGGCTTCGGCGCATTTCTGGCCTTGCCGTTGCTGGAATCGATGGCTCCTGCGCAGACGTTGCGGCGAAAATCCAAGCGACCCAAGCTGCGCCTCGTGGCGATCGAAATGGTGCACGGCGATGCGGGAAGCACACCGTTGGGACGCGAAAGACATTACTGGTCGCCGGCCCAAGTAGGGAAGGACTTTCAATTTACTCCGACGTTGAAGCCCTTAGAGCCGCTTCGCGAATACGTCAGCGTAGTCAGCAACACGGAGTTGCGAAATGCGATGTCGCTGGTGCCCGAGGAAGATGGGCCCATGGCCGATCATGCTCGGTCGTCTGCGGTCTTTCTCACCGCAGCGCATCCAAAGATGACCGTGGAATCGGATGTGGAGGCGGGTCCGTCCTTCGATCAAATCTATGCGCAACATTGCGCCGAAGATACGCGCATCGCCTCGCTTCAGATCTGCATCGAAGATTTGAACTTGCTGTCCGGTGTCTGTGGGCATCGATACAGCTGCGCCTACACGAATACGATCAGCTGGGCAGGGCCGACGAAGCCGCTTTTGATGGAAAGGGCGCCCCGTACAATTTTCGAGCGATTGTTTGGCGATGGCGCCACCGAAGAAGCCTTGAAACGAAAAAACGGAAATCGAAGTGTGCTCGACGGTTCGAGGGAAAACGTGGCCCGTTTGCAGCGGCTACTCGGCACGAGCGATCGTCAACGCGTGAACGAATTCCTCGACTATGCCCGCGCCGTCGAGTCGCGTATACAGCTTATCGAGCAAAGGAACTTGAATAGCATTGATCGTGAATTGGCGAACGCGCCATTAAGCGTTCCGGATTCCTTCGACGAGCACGTAGATGTGATGTTCGACCTACAGATCTTGGCGTTCATGGCGGACATTACCCGGGTCTCGTCGTTCAAAATGGGGCTCGACCGGAGCCCGCGTGTGTATCCTGCGAGTGGCGTGAGCACGCCGTTTCATGCGCTGTCGCATCATCGTGAAACGCTGGAGAAGATCGAAGAATTTTCACGACTAAACCGATACCACGTGAGCAAGGTCGCATCCTTCCTTGAACGTCTGCGCAAGACGCCTGACGGCGATGGGAGCCTGTTGGATCACTCAGTCGTCGTATATGGAAGTCCGATGGGAGACTCGCATATCCATGAGCACAAGTTCCTGCCCCTGTTTCTCGCCGGGCATGCGAACGGATTGCTTCATGGCAATACGCACGTGCGGTGCGATCGCGAAACCCCGATGGCGAATGTTTGGCTGACGTTGCTCCGCAAGATGGGAGTGAATCTGGAACGAATCGGCGACAGCACCGGAGAAATTGCTATCTGAGTCTCGCGGAGCGCGCACTGGTGATTGGGACTCCAATGCGCGTGGGTAGCTCTTAAACGGCAGCTTGGGTTGACAATTTACGTCCTGCGAATCCGCACGAACACGATTGTGCCGATCAGTCCGCAGAGCATCAGCATCGCCCAACGATCCAACATCGGCGCGGGCACGGTGGGTGCATTTGCGTTCACCATCACCGCGAGGACGGACGAGGTTGCCTGCGTGAAACTCGCATCGCCGCTGTAGCTCGCCGTGATCGCGTGCGTACCTGTCGTCGTAAAGGTGGTTGTACAGGTCGCGGTCGAACTCGTCGTGCCGGCGATCAAGGTCACAGGCGAGCAAGGCAACGTGGTGCTGTTGTCGCTGAAGCTGACCGTGCCCGTCGGCGGATCGCCGGCCACGGTGGCGATGAGATTCACGGGGACGCCCGGGTTCGTCGGATTCGGTGTGGCCGTGAGGGTGACGGTTGTGGTCTTCTTGTCCACGATGAGCGTGTACGCCTGCGTGCCGGAGACCCCGCCCGACCCCGCCGCTTGCACGGTGAACGAGAAGCTGCCGACGACGGTCGGCGTGCCGGACAACAGGCCGCTCGCGCTCAGGGTCAAGCCCGGCGGCAGACTGCCCGAGGCCAGCGTAAACGTGTACGGCGAGTGGTCTACGCTGTCGCTGCTGCTGGCGCTCAATGGCTGGCTATAGGGCAGGCTGAACGTACCGGCGGCCAGGGTGGCAGGGGTGATGGTCACCAGCGCGGTGGCACAGGTCACCTGCACGTTCGTCACGTTCGCCGAAAGATTGGTGCCGGCGCCGTTGGCGACAACGCAGGTTTGACCCGACGGCGGCGTCGTCACGGCGACACTCCAGTTCGAGCCGATGGGAAGCGGCGTCGGGAACGTGAATGCACCGCTCGACGACAGCGACTGCGAGGTGCCATGGGTGCTGTCGCTCAACGTGAGCGCGGCAGGCGACGTCGCGCCGCCGACATTGCCGCCGATCGTGTAAGTCGTCGTCGTGATCGTGGTGGCA
>Ga0209233_1000918_pt1 | contig 12856 bp, 8 predicted proteins | sample AraplaCL_Cvi_mCL_FD_184269 | JGI IMG/M metagenome (GOLD analysis project Ga0209233, IMG submission 184269) | Arabidopsis root microbial communities from the University of North Carolina, USA - plate scrape CL_Cvi_mCL (SPAdes) (version 2) | ecosystem: Host-associated > Plants > Roots > Endosphere ...
TCGAACAAGAACTCCGAGAAGGTGTCGTAGCGTTTCAGCGGATTGGCGTGCACCGCGCGCTCCAGCGTGCCGTCGACCCAGGCCGGGATGTCGCGGCCGCCATGCGCAGCCGGACGGTAGACCAGCCGGTTGAAGTCGGATCGGGTGCGGGCGCGCGCGATCTGCGCGCCGTAGGGCAAGCGGCCCGTCAGCATCTGATAGGTCACGACGCCGAGCGAGAACAGGTCGGAGCGCGCGGTGCCGCCCTCGCCCAGGAAATACTCCGGCGCGGTGTATTGCTGGGTGCCCAGAATGTCCTCGACATCAGCCGACGCCGCCTCGGCGACGCCCGAGATCCGCGTCGAACCGAAATCGATGATCTTCACCGTTCCGGTCCTGTCGATCATGATGTTGTCGGGCCTGACGTCCTGGTGCAGCATCTCCTTGCGGTGGAACGCGCGCAGCCCTTTTGCAATCTGCTCGGTGATGTCGCGCACTGTTTCCAGCGCGGGAGCAGGATTGTCGATCATCCACTGCGTCAGGGTCTGGCCGTCGATATACTCCATCGCGACATAGAGGAAGTTGCGCTTGCGCTGCGGCAGAAACGGCTTCAGCACATGCGGGCTGTCGATCCGCCGGGCGACCCATTCCTCCATCATGAAGCGTTTCAGATAGGCGCCATCGTCGCGCAGATCGATCGAGGGGATCTTGATCGTGACCGTGGTGCCGCTCTCCTCGTCGACCGCGAGATAGATGTGGCTGCGGTGCGATGCATGCAGCTCGCGGACGATGCGGTAGCCGTCGAACAGCATCCTTGCATCGAGCAGCGGGGGCAGCGGCAGCTCGGTCGGCTGGCCGAACACCTCGCCGGCGTCGCCGTCGGGCAATTCGTCGATCCGGATGATCTGCGCGGTGAGATTGTCAGGGCTGCCGTTCTCATAGGCCAGCTCGACGATCGATTTCGCGGCGGCATCGAGATCGGCAGCGCCGTCGAGGATCATCCGCGCCAGCTGCCGCGCGGGAACGTGCTCGTAGATGCCGTCGGTCACCAGCAGGAAGGTGTCGCCCCGCTCCAGCCGCAGATACTGGTAATCGATCTCGAGCTGCGGGTTCACGCCGAGCGCGCGGCCGAGATAGCTCTGCTGCGACGACAGCACGACGCGGTGGTCGTTGGTCAGTTGCTCGAGGCTGTTGCCCGCGACGCGGTAGATCCTCGAGTCGCCGACATGGAACAGATGCGCCGTGGTCGAGCGGATGACCAGCGCGCTCAGCGTGCAGACGTAACCCTTGTCCTTGTCGTAGGGGTTCTGGCTGCGCCTGGTCTGCGCATGCAGCCAGGAATTGGTGGCCTCCAGCACGCGCTGCGCCGAGGTCTTCACCGACCAGGATTCCGAGGTGCAGTAGTAATCGGTCAGGAAGCTTTTGACCGCCGACTCGGCGGCGATGCGGCTGACGCTGCTCGAGGAGATACCGTCGGCAAGCACCACGGCGATGCCCTTCAGGCCGAGCAGCGGCTCGTCGGGGATCAGCACGCCGTGGAAATCCTGATTGGTGTCCTTGCGGCCCTGATCAGAGAATTGCCCGACCGATATTGTCAGCGCGCGCGGCATCGACCGTCCCAATGCGAATGGGGCCCTCCGTGACAGGAGAGCCCCATGAGCCGGCCAGGATCAAGCCGCGAGGCGCTGGCGCTTCGGCGCCGTCTTCACATGCGTCGTGTAGAGCGTGAGCCCGGTGAAGGCGAGACCGCCGGCGAGATTGCCCAGCACGGTCGGGATTTCGTTCCAGATCAGGTAGTCCATGATCGAAAACTTTGCATGGAGCATCAGTCCCGACGGGAACAGGAACATGTTCACGACCGAATGCTCGAACACCATGTAAAAGAACACCAGGATCGGCATCCACATCGCGATCACCTTGCCGGGCACCGTCGTCGAGATCATGGCGCCGACGACGCCGGTCGAGACCATCCAGTTGCAGAGCATGCCGCGGATGAACAGCGTGGCCATGCCCGCCGCGCCATGCGCCGCGTAGCCCAGCGTTCGCGCCTCGCCGACGTTTCCGATGGTCATGCCGACCTTGTCGGGCTCCTGCGTGAAGCCGAACGTGGTCACGAACGCCATCATGAACGCCACCGTGAGCGCGCCGGCAAAGTTGCCGACGAAGACGAGGCCCCAGTTGCGCAGCACGCCGCCGAGCGTGACGCCGGGGCGCTTGTCGAGCAGCGCGAGCGGTGACAGGACGAACACGCCCGTCAGCAGGTCGAAGCCCAGCAGATAGAGCATCACGAAGCCGACCGGAAACAGCAATGCGCCGACGAGCGGCTGGCCCGTGTTGACGTTGATCGTCACGGCAAACCAGGCCGCCAGCGCGAGGATCGCACCGGCCATGTAGGCGCGGATCACGGTGTCGCGCGTCGACATGAAGATCTTGGATTCGCCGGCGTCCACCATCTTGGCGACGAATTCGGACGGTGCGAGATAGGCCATTCGTAAATTCCCCTTGCGCAATTCGGCCGCGCCGGTTGCCTGCCGGAAGCGACGCGGGTTGGTTGCAATGCTCGTCCGTCGGGGAGTTGGGGGTGTAACGATTGCTCGCGGCGCCCGGGCGGGGCGCCTTGATCCCCTCACCTCGGCCTGCATTGGCTTCGGCAATCCGGAGGACGGCAGTCGTCATTGACTAATGCAACCAAAAGCAATGGACATGCCAACCGGAAACGCTCGCGGACGGCATTAAATCCTTGTTGATACAATGAGTTAGAGAGGCGACGCTGGAACCGCGTAGCGCGATGGCGCGGAATTGTGCAGCATGCCCAGATGTCACCCACGCCGGATGCGCCGGTCTACTTCACTTCGGTACGGACCGGGGAGCCCTTCAGCCCGTTATTGTCATAGGCCTTGCGCAGCGTGCCGTTGGCGATCGCATCGGTCATGAACCTGGTGGCGAACGCCGCAGCCAACGGATGGTTGAGCGGCACCGCAACCGCAGTGACGGTCTGCTTGAAGGTCTCGTCCAGCACGCGGCTGCCCGGAATCTTTTTGGCCATCGCATTGAGCTGATCGCGCGATAACGCGAATGCGTCGATCCCGCCGCTCTTCAGCAGATTGAAGATCTCGTCATAGGTCTGATAGCCCGTGACCTTGGCGTGCTTGAGATGTGCGATCGCGCCGCGCATCGTGGTGGTGGCGTTGACGGCAGCGACCTTGACGCCGTCCTGGTCGAGCGCGGCGAAATTCGCGATCGCGGAGCCCGGCTTGACGATGTAGGTGGCGTCGGCAACCTCGTAGATCGGCCCGAACGTCATCCTGGTCTCGCGCTCGGGATCCTTCGGCAGGAACGTGATGTCCCAGCTGTTGCTCGACGCCGCGTCGGTGATCTGGCCGGAATTCTGGTGCACGACATACTCGACGGGAACACCAAGCTGCGCCGCCATCTCCCTGCCGAGATCGACGGGAACGCCGGCATAGCCGTTCCCGGTCCGGGTCGACCAGAACGCACCGCCCGCCGGACTGATCGCGATCGCGACCCGGAGCTTTCCGGTCGGCGCGATCTGATCCTTCAAGGCGTCGGCATTGGCGGATGTGGCCATGACAATCACTCCCAGAACGAGGCCAGCCAGACGCAGCAGTCGCGACGACATCGGACGCCCTCCACACCGGGTCTAGCGCCCGGCGGCGCGCAACAAACCGTACGAGGCCGCTTTGCGCAAGCGGCGGTCGCGCAAGGGAGCTATCCGTATCGGCCTATTTGACCCGGATGGTGATTTTTTCGGAGACGACCGGCGGGTTGAATGGATAGTGCTTGGCGTCGCCCAGCACCAGCTGCAAGGTGTGCTTGCCGGGCGCCAGATCGAGCTGCGTCTCGGTCTGGCCCGCACCGAAGTGCTGGTGAGACTTGTCCGACGGGATCGGCTCATTCGGATTCAACGGCTCATCCACATCGATCAGAAGATGGTGATGGCCGCTGTTCGGATATTCGTCGCCGGCATGGGTGACGCCCATGTTGCGCAGCCCAAAGCGGCACCAGAACGGGCTTCTGACCTTAGCTCCGTCGTGCGGCCAGATGAAATACAGCTTGGTGTCTTTCCCCGCCGGTTTGTTTTGCGCGGTGGCCGGACTGGCGAGCAATGTCAGTGCCGCAGCGAGCATGATCAGGCCTGCACTTTTCATAACCCCTCCAAACCTGGCCATTACAGACGATCTCTCAGGGAGACAGCGCGACCCGGAAACCGTGGGTCGGGTAGCGAACATTGGTGTCGTAATTGTCGCGATTGGCCGGACGGACATAGCGCGCATCATTCTTCCAGGAGCCCGAACGAATGACGTGGGAGGCACAGTCGCCGCCGGGCCACACCGCACCGTCGGCCGGGGCGCCCTGGTAGTTCCTGTGCCAGCAATCCTCGACCCACTGATCGACACTACCGCCCATGTCGTAAAGACCGAACGGATTCGGCTTGAGGCTGCCGACCTTGACCGGCTGTTCGGCGGCACCGTCGCCGCCGCAATCCTTGCAACCGGCGTTGCCCGATTGAATCTGGTCGCCCCACCAGTATCTCGATTGCGTTCCGCCGCGCGCCGCATATTCCCATTCGGCTTCGCTCGGCAGCCGGTAGGCCTTCCCGGTGCGCTCGGCCAGCCACGTCACATACTGTTTCGCGTCGCTCCAGCTCACATTGGTGACCGGCACGTCGTCCTTGCCGCCGGCCGTGAAGTTACAGGCCTTGGCCGCCGCGCAAGCATTCCATTCCCGCACGGTGACCGGATATTTGCCCATCGCGAACGACTTGACCGTCACCCTGCGGATCGGGCGTTCCGAGGGATCGTCATTGCTCCCCATCGAGAAGCTGCCGCCCTGGAGCGCAATCATTTCGGGCTCCGGCACCGACACCACGGCTGGACTTGTCGAGGGTGTGGCTTGCGGTGTCGCTTGCTGTGCCGGCGCGGCACCTGGGATCGGACTTGAAGCCTGGCCTGGAGTCTGAGCGGGAGCGGCGGTTGTTGCCGGCTGCTGAGCTGCAGGCGATGCCGTCGGCGCGGAAGGCGCCCGCGCCACGTCGGTCAACCTGCCGCGCGGTTGCGCGAGCATGTACCAGAGCGCACCCGCGGCGATGATTGCGATCGCCAATCCGAGCAGCGTGAGCAGGATGGACTCACGACGCCTGCGCGTTCTTTGGTATGCAGCAGCGTCCGGCAGCACGCGATAAACCCGGACCGGATCGGTGATGTTCTTGACCTTGCGGTCCCCGAGCGATTCGTATCCGCAGACCATCTTGTGCTTGATCTGCTCGTAGATGCCGCCCGAGATGAAGACATCGCCCGGCGCCGCGATCCCTTCCAGACGCGAGGCCACGTTGACGCCGTCGCCATAGATATCGTCGGGCTCGATGATGACATCGCCGAGGTTGACGCCGATCCGGTACTCGATCCAGTGATCTCTCGCGATCGCCGCATTGCGGCCGATCATGTTCTGCTGAATCACGATGCTGCAACGGACGGCCTCGACCGGGCTGTCGAACATCGCGATAAAACCGTCGCCGGTGGTCTTGACCAGCTTGCCATGGTGCTCGGCAATGGTGGGCTCGACCAGATCGCGCTCGAGCCGCTTGACGCGGTTGTGGGTGCCCTCTTCATCGAGCTGCATCAGCCGGCTGTAGCCGGCGATATCGCCCGCAACGATCGCGGCAAGGCGTCGCGGCATCGCGTCGCCGGGCGGTGGCTTGCCCGGCTTGCCGGATCTGAAGTCGCGAATTTCGCCCATGGCCTCGGCTGCTCCACAAACCACAAATGGCAGTGATCGGCGCAACCGGCGCCTTGGCCCGAAGGCCCGTGTGGAGCGTATCACACCGCCGGGTCCGGACAAAGTTTACGGATACAATTGTGCGGTGCGCGAAAAAGCGCCATCCGCTTGGGGCGGATGGGCGCTGTGGGCTTGTTTCAGCTTGAAATGGGTGCGGCAAACCGCCAAGACGTCAACCCGCCTGCGTGGCGGGCGTCCGGATCTCGCGCGGCAGGATGATCGCGGCCGCAATCGCCAGCAGGCACAGCGCCGCGAAGGCACGCAGCATCATCGAGAAGCCGCCCTGGTCGTACAGCCAGGCCACCAGGCCGACGGAAGCGCCTGCGGCGGTGAAGCCGACGAAATAGCGCACCGCATAGGCGCGCGAGCGCCATTCCTCGGTCGTGTACTTGCCGACCATGGCATCGTTCACCGTGACCTGGCCGAACGCGCCCATCACGATGCCGATCGAGACCACGATCAGCGGCAGGTTGGACAGGCTCGCCGCCAGATAGAGGAACGGCGCCAGCATGAACGACAGCGGCAGCGCCACCGTCTTCAGCGAATGCCGGTCGAGCAGCTTGCCGATCGTATACTGCGTCATCGCGCCGAACACGTAGACCCCGGCCGCGATCACGCCGAGCAGCGCCGGGCTCCTGGTCAGATCGGCGAGCCGTTCGGCGAACAGCTTCGGCAGCGCCACCGTCACCGCGTTGAACGTGGTCGAGATCGCGATCACCACGATCAGCAGCGACAGCACCACCCGCCACATGTCCTCCTTGGCGACCCGCACCTGGGCTGCGGCCAGCCTGGAGCCCTTGCGGTCCTCATGCACCACCGTCATCGCAAAGGCGATGCCGACCAGCACGGTGACCGTGCCGGGCACGATGAAGGCCCAGCGCCAGCCGAGATACTGACCGATCATGCCGGTGACCAGCGCCGAGGAAGCGACGCCGAGATTGCCCCAGGCGCCGTTGATCCCCATCTGGGCGCCGAGCTTCTCGGCATAGGACACGATCATCGCGGTGCCGACCGGATGGTAGATCGAGGCGAAGATGCCGATCGCCAGCAGCGCGGCGCCGAGTTGCAGCGGCGTCTGCACGAAGCCGACCGAGATCATCGACAGGCCGATGCCGACGAAGAAGATCACCATCATGTGGCGGCGGCTCCAGCGATCGCCGAGCCAGCCCGTGATCAGCGAGCCGGCGCCGAAAGCGATGAAGCCCGGCGTCGCATAGGGCAGCAGTTCTGAATAGGCCATGCCGAGCGCCGGGCCCATGATGATGACGGCGGCCGCGAAAATCAGCATCGCATAGTGGTCGATGAAATGGCCGGCGTTGACGAAGCTGATCACCCGGCTTGGACTGTTCGTTGGGCTGCTCATGGGCAGGTCTTTCACTGGCAAGTCTCTCACGCGATTCTTCAATTGCTCGAAAATAGGTTATAGGTCCTTGTCCTGACGGGATGTCGCCAATGACTATCGCTGAGCCGCCAATAAGAGCCCTCCACAAGGACCGGCGCGTCACCGGCGACGGGGTGCACATGGTCGCGCGCAGCTACCAAAAGGGCGTCCGCCTCGACCCGCACATGCACCGCGAGGCGCAACTGGTCTATGCCGCGAGCGGCACCATGCAGGTGACGACGCCGAAGGGCCGCTGGCTGGTGCCGCCGGACCGCGCGGTGTGGGTCCCTGCTCTGCTCCCCCACGCGATCGACGTGCTCGCCGATATCGAGATGCGCACGCTTTATTTCGACCGGGCCTGGCTCGCCCGCGAGAAGCGCAGCGACAGCCTCGGCCATGAATTCGTGGTGCGGGTGTCGCCGCTCGTGCACCAGGCGATCCTTGCGCTGTTCGACACCTCATGCGGACGCGAGCGCACCGACCTCCTGATCAGGCTCGTGATGCTGGAACTGCACCAGGCCGAGGATTCCGCGACCTTCATCCCGCTGCCGCAGGAGCCGCGCTGCCGCCGCGCCGCCGACATCATGCTGGCCGATCCGACCAAGGACCACGAGATCGATGCGCTGGCGCGCACGGTCGGCACGTCGGCGCGGACGCTGTCGCGCCTGTTCTCGGCGGAGACGCAGCTGTCCTTCAAGAGCTGGTGCCAGCGCGCCCGCATCGCGGCCGCGATCGAGCGCCTGTCGACCAACGCGAATGTTTCGGTCAAGCAGGTCGCCTCCGACCTCGGCTATGCCAGCGTGCCGGCATTTTCCCATGCGTTCCGCCAGGTCACCGGCAAGACACCGACCGCGTTCGCGGAACGGACGTGAGCGGGGTTTGTCATCGGACGCAGTGATGAAGAATTATACCGTTGTCGCGCTGCGACATATTTCCGTACGATCCATGCGCTTGATTGCATTCCTGCCGACCTTAAATCCCGTGTAAGGTCCGGCTTCACTGGATACGACCCGCTGGATACGACCCGCACATGGCCAACGCCTTCTTCTCTGACCTGCTCTCGACGATTTCCGAACGCGGCCGCGTCCTGCTCGGCCGCGCCAGCCCGGCCAACGACAGGCAGGATGCCTCCGAGCTTCTGGAATTGTGCGAGGCGCTGCTGTCCGGCCGCGGCGAAGCCTCCGGCACCGCGATGGCGCGCGAAGTGCTCGACCGCTACCACCACCTCGATGCCGCCGGCCGCCTGTCGTTCTTCCAGACGCTGGCGCGCGATTTCGGCCCCGATCATGCCAGGCTGGCGCAGGCGATCGAGAGCTGGCGCGCCAAGGCGGATGACAAGGCCAATGGCGGCGACGCCAGCGACCTGCATTTCGCCTCCGAGCCGCGCCGCCAGGAATTGATTCGCCGGCTCAACCGCGCGCCGGGCGGCACCGGCGAGCTGGTGTCGATCCGATCGGATCTGCTTTCATTGATGAAGGGCAACAAGGACCTCGCCGCGCTCGATCGCGACGTGGTGCATCTGCTCTCGTCCTGGTTCAACAGGGGATTTCTCGTGCTGCGCAGGATAGACTGGTCGTCGCCGGCCAATATTCTGGAGAAGATCATCCGCTATGAGGCCGTACACGAGATTCGCGACTGGGACGATCTGCGCCGCCGCATCGATCCGGTGGATCGCCGCTGCTACGCCTTCTTCCACCCGGCGCTGGCCGACGAGCCGCTGATCTTCGTCGAGGTCGCGCTGACCGAAGCCATTCCGGGCGCGATCGCGCCGCTGCTTGCCGAAGAGCGCGAGCCGGTGCCGGTCGAGCGGGCCCGCACCGCGGTGTTCTATTCGATCTCCAACACCCAGCGCGGGCTCGGCGGCATCTCGTTCGGCAGCTTCCTGATCAAGCAGGTGGTGGAGGAGCTGCGCCGCGAATTGCCGAAGCTCGACAATTTCGTGACGCTGTCGCCGGTTCCGGGCTTCATGCAGTGGGTGAAACAGGCCGATGACGTGCCGCTGTCAGATGAGGACCGTCAGCTCCTGGAAAGCCTCGGCAAGCCCGGCTGGTTCGAGAACGCCGAACTCGCCACGCAGCTGCGCGCCGTGCTGGAGCCGCTCGCCGCCTACTACTTCCTGAAGGCACGCACGCCGAAGGGCCGGCTGATCGATTCGGTCGCGCGCTTCCATCTCGGCAATGGCGCACGGCTGGAGCGGATCAACTGGCTCGGCGACCTCTCGCCCAAGGGCCTGCGCGAATCCGCCGGCGTGATGGTCAACTACCTCTACCGCCTCGACGACATCGAGAAGAACCACGAGGCCTACGCCAACAATGGCGACGTGATCGCCTCGAGCGCGGTGAAGAAGCTCTTGAAGGGCGAAGGCCGGCGGCTGCTCGACATGCGGCTGGGGTAACAGCCCGCCCCTCTCTCCGCGTCATTGCGAGGAGCGCGAGCGACGAAGCAATCCATGCTTCCGCTTGTGCTGAAAGATGGATTGCTTCGCTTCGCTCGCAATGACAGCACCGCGGTCGACACCTCCGCCCCTAAAACCTCGCCCGCGCCGTCAGCCGCACCGTGCGGCCCTGTCCCGGCGAGATGTTGTTGTTGCCGTCGGCGGACGCCCAATAGCCCTTGTCGAAAATGTTCTCGACATTGAGCTGGGCGCTCCAGGTCTCGTCGATCTTGGCATAGACCGCCGCATCGAAACGGACGAAGCCGGGCAGCCGCACCGTGTCGTCGGACGAGGCAAAGGAATCGCCGAAATAGATCACGCCGAGCGCAGCCGCCCACATCGGCGTGAACTGATACTTGTTCCACCAGGCAAACTGATTGTACGGCACGAGCTGGACGCGGTTGCCGGGCACGACGGTCGCCGAGGTGGCGCCGGTGATCTTCGCATCGGTATAGGCATAGGCCAGCGACGACTGCCATTGCTCGGTGACATGGCCGGTCAGGCTCGCCTCGACGCCGCGGGTCAATGTGCTGCGGGAGGGGAAGAAGAAGCCGGGATTGTTGCCGTCGGGGATCGGCTGGTTGGTGCGGTTCAGATTGTAGACCGCCGTCGAGAACAACAGCTTCGGATTGATGTTCCACTTCATGCCGAGCTCGACATTCTCGAAGCGCTGCGGCTGCAGGATCAGCGTGCCGTCGGTCAGCGAGCTGAACTGATCGCCCGCGGCCGGCAGATAGGAGATGCTGTAGGCGGTATAGACCGACATCGAATCGATCGGCTTGATGATCAAGGCAGCCTGCGGCGACACCAGATTGTCGACCCGGCCGCGATTGGTGTTGGTGTTCATGTCGGTCGCCGACATGTCGAAGCGATCGAACCGCGCGCCGGCGATGATCTGCACCGCACGGGAAATCTCGATGGTGTCCCTGATATAGCCGGACTGGATGTTCAGCGCATAGCGGCTGTTCGAGTCCGGCGTGGTGACGCCGTCGGTATTGGTGCCGGTGAAATGGTGGATGAACGTCACCGCTCCGAAATAGGTCGGCGCGAACGGGTTCTGCACGATGGTGTTGGTGCCGTTCGGGAACACGCCGGTGTTGCGGATGTCGACGCCGTTCTGCCGGCCAAATTCGGTGCCGAAGCCGACGGTGTGGAATAGCGGACCGGTCCAGGTCTTGTAGGTGAAATCGGTCTGGTTGAAGACATTGTCGCGGTTGGTCGTGTGCTGATAGGCGCCGAGATTGACCGCGGTGTCCGCCGGATTGACCGCGCCCGCGAGCGGCCCGCCGGTCGGGTAGACGTTCTGGTAGAACTTCTGGTAGTCGGCGGCGATGGTGCCGTTGCGCACCGTCAGCCCGTTCTCGAAATCGTGCTCGATGATAGCCATGCCGGTCTGCACCGTCGCCTGCGCGGTGTTCAGGCTCGGGCTGCCGAAGAAGGTCGAGAAATCGCCGTTCGGCGCGAACGGCGTGGTCGGGTTGAAGCGGGTCGCGCCGCCCGGCAGCCCCTGCGAGGGATTGCCGCGGTCGGCGGTGCGCTCGTCGTGGAAATACTCGTAGCTCAGCTTGATCCTGGTGTTGTCGTCGGGCTTCAGCGTCACCGTCGGATTGATGCCGTAGCGCTCGAGATGGTTGAAGTCGCGGAAGGCGTCGGCGCCCTCGTAGAACACGTTGAGCCTTGCTGCGACGTTCTCGTTGATCGCCTGTCCGGCATCGAGGGTGACGCGGCGATCCCCCCACGAGCCGGTCTGCGCCGTCGCCTCGTAGACGCGATTGCCGTCGGCCTCCTTGAGCGTGCGGTTGAGCAGGCCGCCGCCGGCGCCGCGGCCGAAGGTCAGCGCGCTCGGCCCCTTCAGCACCTCGATGCTCTGAGCGTTGTACATGTCGCGGAAATACTGCACGTCGTCGCGGAAGCCGTTGACGAAGAAGTTGGCGCTGGAATCGACGCCGCGGATCACGAGCTCGTCGCGATTGCCCTCGCCCTGATGCACGGCGACGCCGGGAACGTAGCGGGTGACGTCGGTGACTCCCTGGTAGTTCTGGTCGCGGATCTGCTCCCGCGTGACGACGTTGAGCGATTGCGGGATGTTGACGATGGCGGTGTTGGTCCTGGTCGCAACCGATGTGCTGTTGACGAAATAGCCTGACGTGCCGGTGCGGGCATCCTGCGATTCCGCGAACGGTTTTGCCGCAACGGCAGGCTCGATCCGCCGCGCCGTCTGGGTGCGGCGGCCTCGCGCGGCAGTCGTGTTCCGCGATGTCGATGGCGCGCTGCGGCGGCGTTGCGCGGCCGGCGGGGTGATGGTCACTGGCGGCAGCGTCGAGGCGCCGGCTTGCGAGAGCGTCGGCTCCGCCTGTGCGGCAGACGCCGCGGGCGGAACGCTCAGTGCGAGATAACTCACCGTGAGCAGCGCCAGCTTCGCAAGCAAAACAGTGCGACGGTCGGTTTGTGATCCTGATGTCATGACGTCGTCCCCAAGCAACTGTCGCCTTGCGTGAAGGCGATGCGCCGTCCTCTAGAGACGTGAGGTGCTGCGCGTCCAGACGACGGGCTTGGGAAAATTTTTGCGTGACGACGGAATAAAGTCGCGACGAAAGCGCGCAGGCGCTGCTCGGAGCGCGCGCAGCGTTGGAAAAGTCAAGGATGCAAATGGCTTCTGTCGGCTTCCGGATTTGCGCCGGGAAACGAAGAGCGGCGCTCACGCGCCGCGCTTCTTGTAGGGATTCCAGATTGTACCGGTTCTAAAGCAGCCTTTCGATGCGCGCCGGCGTCACGCGGTTGCAGACCGCGGACGCAGCCCCGCCGGCAGATGCGCCTCGAGCCATGCGGCGATCGCACGCTCGTTGCGATGATAGAGCAGCCCTGCGGCGATCACGGCAATTCCGATCAGCGACAGCGAGAACGGAAACCACAGCGAGTCCTTGAAGACGACGTCGGCGAGATGTCCGAGATAGATGCAGATGCCGAACGCGCCGAACACCGCATAGGCACGCCGCATCAGGATCACCGCGACCGCGACGAGACCGATATTGAGCAGGCAATAGACCGCTTTCGAGAGTTCGGTTGATCCTTCGGATGCGGTAATGCCACCCCAGAACGCCATCAGGCCGAACAGGTGCAGCCAGAACGCAAAGTCACCGTTGCGGCTGCGATAGTCGACGATCCAGGCCACCGCGAGGACGGCCAATCCGAACCACACCGACACGCGGCGCCGTGTCTCGAAGTCGGCATAATTCGTGCCGCTGAACCACGGTGCCAGATCCATC
>Ga0209233_1000919_pt1 | contig 12853 bp, 9 predicted proteins | sample AraplaCL_Cvi_mCL_FD_184269 | JGI IMG/M metagenome (GOLD analysis project Ga0209233, IMG submission 184269) | Arabidopsis root microbial communities from the University of North Carolina, USA - plate scrape CL_Cvi_mCL (SPAdes) (version 2) | ecosystem: Host-associated > Plants > Roots > Endosphere ...
GGCGGACGCTGCCTTCCCAGGTCTGTGCCAGGGTGGCGGCGGTTGCGATCGCGGGTTTGGCAAGATCGGTGTCGGCCAGATCAATCGGAACGAGTATCGACTTGAACATCTCGCGTGCTCCTGCATCCCCGACCATTACGCGCCGGAGCAAGAGGGCTGTCAATCGTCGGAGCCGTGCTTGAGAAGCTTGGGCGTGACGAAGGTTATCAGCCGGCCGCGGCCAAAGGACACGTCGTCCCAATCCTCGATCTCGAAATCCAGAATGGCCAGTCCCGAGGTCGGCAGGTTGCGTGCCAGCTCCTTGCGCGCCGCGGCATCACCGCTGCCGGTCAAGGCCAGCGCGAGCTCGTGCATGCCGGGATTATGCCCGACCAGCATCAGCCGCTGCGGGTCAACACCCGAGGCGATGCGGACGCTGTGCAGCAGCTGCATCACCTCCGCGCCATAGATGTCCGGCACCCACTCGACCTGCGGTTTCGGGACCCGCGCCTGCATCGTCGTCCAGGCGAGCTCCCAGGTCTGTCGGGCGCGGACCGCGGGCGAGACCAGAACGAGATCGGGAAAGGGCGGATGGCGCGCGATGTAGTCGCCGATCTCGGCGGCATCGGCATGACCGCGCTGGTCTAGGCGGCGGTCCTGATCGCGGCCGGATGGCGCGTCGCTTTCGGTCTTGGCGTGACGCAGCAACATCAGACGGCGCATTGCAAAATCTCGACTCTGTTTCGGCCCAATTAAGGTACAGCTCATCATTGGGGACAAGGTGACAAGCCCATCGCGGGCCGGTTAAGAAACGCCATGAACGACACTTCCACAAGCGCGAACGACCATGGCGGCTCTGCGGCCGGCAATCAACGAACCCGGCTCTCTTTCGATCTCGATGTCGACATCTGTGTGGTCGGTGCCGGGCTGGCCGGGCTCACCGTGGCGCTTTGTGCTGCGCGGCAAGGCGCCAGCGTGGCGGTGCTCGAAGGCCGGCATGTTGGCTGGAACGCATCCGGCAGCCTGGTCGGCACCGTCATGCCGGGATTCGCGCTGCCGCTGCCCGAATTGATCGCGCGCGTTGGGCTTGCAAATGCCAGGGAGCTCTGGGCGCTGTCTTGGGCCGGTGCCGAATTCATCAGGGCAAACGCCACCGAGCAGCTGATGCCTGGCCTCGGCCTCAGCGACGGCGTGCTCGAGGTCTCCAATGTCGATGCAGGCGACGCGCAAGGCAGCCGGCTTCAGATGCTGGGCGAGGATTTCGATACCGTGATCGAAGGCTGGCCGGTCGAGCGCGTGCGCGATGCGCTCAGGACCGATCGCTATTTCCACGGCATCCATTATCCGCGGGCGTTCCAGCTCGACGGCCGGCGTTATGTCCATGCGCTGGCGCGGCTGGCACGTCGGGCCGGCGCGCGGATCTTCGAGGACACGCCGGTGGTCAGCATCGACTTCTCGGGCATCCGCAAGCGCATCGTGACACCGTCGGCGAAGCTGCGCGCGGCGCAGATCGTGCTGGCCGGCAACATCCATCTCGGGGCGCCGCTCAGGCGGTTGTCGGATACGCTGCTGCCGGTCTGGCGCTATGGCGGGATCACCGCACCGCTCGGCGCCGAGCTTTCCGAGGCGATCGGCTTTGTCGGCTCGGTGTTCGACAGCGCCGGGGTCGATCATTTCCGGATCATCGACGGCGACCGGCTGATGTGGTCGAGCCCGGAGACCACTTGGTCGGTGCGGCCGCAGCGCTTTGCGGGCGCCATCGCGCGTCGCATCCGCACCGTGTTCCCGCAGCTGGGCAGTGTCGACATCACAGAGACCTTCGGCGGCGCGACCGGCCAGACCGTGCATGGCATGCCGCAGGTCGGCCAGCTCCGCAAAGGACTTTGGGTTGCGAGCGGCTTCGGCCGTCAGGGTCTCAATACCTCAGCGATGGCCGGACAATTGATTGCGAGCGGCATCCTGGCCGGTGACGATCGCTGGCGGCTGTTCTCGCCGTTCGAATTGGTGTGGGCGGGCGGTATGGCAGGGCGGGTCGCGGGCCACGCGGTCGGGCTATGGACCCGCGGCAGCTCCGCAGTCGCGGGCACGCTCGCGCGCCACCGCGAACGGGTGCGCGCCCAGGAGCTGGCCCGCGAGGCGCGGCTCGCCGAGACTAATCGCGCTGCCGCCCTCTTGCGGCCGGCACCGCCTCGCCATGCGCCCGGTCGGCCGCGCCCCTTGCGGCCGCAACGGCCTGATACGGCCGATCACGGCCAAAGAGAGAGTCAAGGGGAGGGGGCTGAGCCCTAAGCAACGCGACAGTCGCAATAAAGTGAGGTGCTCCGTCCCGCCCTGACGTAACTTCCGACGATTAGGTCCGTAGTTCCAGGCGAAACACCGCTTTCCACGGAGACCGCCATGATCGATCGTCGCCTCCTGCTCACCTCTGCCACCGGGTTGTTCGGCTTCCTCGCGCTGCGCTGGTTCGGCGGCTCCGCGCCTGCCCGTGCCGCCGAGAAATTCGAGATCGAGAAAACGGACGCCGAATGGCGTGCGCAGCTGACGCCGGAGCAGTATCAGGTGCTGCGCCAAGAGGGCACCGAGCGGCCCTGGACCAGTCCGCTGCTTAAGGAGCATCGCAAGGGCACCTTCGCCTGCGCCGGCTGCGACCTGCCGCTGTTTGCCTCCGAGACCAAGTTCGAGAGCGGCACCGGCTGGCCGAGCTTCTACAAGCCGCTCGACAATGCGGTCGGCACCCATACGGATCGCACCTTCGGCATGGCGCGGACGGAGGTGCATTGCCGCCGCTGCGGTGGCCATCTCGGTCATGTCTTCGACGACGGTCCGAAGCCGACCGGCCTGCGTTACTGCATGGATGGCGTCGCGCTGGTCTTCCATCCGGCGGCGCCCAAAGAGAGCTAGAAAGCGTTTCCAAGCGAAGCGGATACCGGTTCGCGTTAAGAAAACGCCTCAAATGAAAACTGAAGTCTCAGTTCCCTTCCAATCGGAACGAGACTTCAAAATCTCCGACCGATTTCGTCGGCTCGTCCGTTCAAGATCTGCAAACGGATCGTGACGAGCCGGCGCCCCGTCCAAAATGGCGGGTTGGTGCGCGATGGTCTGCGACCTGCGCCCGGCAAGAGTTGCCGGCTCGGCAATAGTTCACCAGTTTTTGCGCGCCTGTTTCTGGCACGCTTTTTACTAAGCGTCTGATTTGATGCGCGTTTCGTTGTTGGCACAACGATTGCGACAGTCTCCGCGGAGCGCGGTTGCGGGTGGTCCCCAAACCCAACCGCCCGGATCGAACGTGGAGACATTGGTATGGGTATCTTCGACGCGCTGAACACCTCGGTGGGCGGCTTGCAGGCGCAGTCTTTCGCTCTGCAGAACATCTCTGGCAACATCGCCAACGCTTCGACCACCGGCTACAAGGGGATCGGCACCTCCTTCGAAGATCTCATCCCGGATGCCACCACGCCGAGCAAGCAGAATGCCGGCGGCGTCACCGCGTTCGCGCAGGCGACCATCACCACCCAGGGCACCGTGACCTCGACGACGGTCGCCACCAACATGGCGATCAACGGCGACGGATTCTTCTCGGTGCAGAAGGCGACCTCGGTCACCGACAACGTGCCGGTGTTCTCCGGGGTCACCGACTACACCCGCCGCGGCGACTTCCAGGTCAACGCGAACGGCAATCTTGTGAACGGCGCCGGCTACTATTTGATGGGCATCACGGTGGACCCGAAAACCGGCAACCCGACCGGCAACGTGCCGCAGGTGCTGCAATTCCAGAACAATTTCATTCCGGCGCAGGCGACCTCGGCGGTCCAGTACGCCGCGAACCTGCCGACCCAGCCCAAGACCCCTGCGAGCACGGGCGCGGCCAGCGGTACCATCACCGCGGCAGGCGGCCTCAATCCGGCAGACTTCGCCGCCAACCCGCTGCCTGTCGGTACGCCCGCCGCGCCCTATACCGACAACACGCTCACGGGATCGGCGGTGCTGAACCAGGCGTCAACGCCGGCGCCGATCACATCGGCGACCAAGCTGTCCGGCACCGCGCCGAGCGATTCGCTGCCGACCGGCTTTGCAAGTGGCGACACGATCACGATCGGCACCACCACGTTCAACTTCGTCGCTGGTACGACCTCGAGCGGCACCAGTATCGGCATTGGCGACAATGTCGGCGCGCTGATCTCGGCGATTCAGTCCGTCACCGGCGTCGCGCCGACCATCAATGCCTCGACCGGCGCAATCACGCTGCACACCGGCGTCAGCAACAACCTTAGCATCACATCCTCCTCGCCGGCGTTCTCCGGGCTCGGCTTCTCATCTCCGGTCAGTGTCGCCCGCGGCGGCGGCGGCACCGCCGGTACCGGCGTCGTGGAGGCCAATGACATCACTGCATTCACAAATGAATCCATCAGCGGCGGCGCGGTGACCTGCTACAACTCGGCCGGCACGCCGGTGAACCTGCAACTGCGCTGGGCCAAGACCGACAGCGCCTCGCTCGGCTCTGGCCATCAGGACACCTGGAACCTGTTCTACCAGACCTCGACTACTGCGACCGGCACCGGCGTCGCCTGGGTCAATTCGGGCACCAAGTTCGTCTTCTCATCCAACGGTGCGCTGGCGTCCCCGACCGGCTCGGCCATCACCATCCCCGGCGTCGTCGTCGACGGCCAAACCCTCGGCTCGCTCTCGGTCAACATTTCCTCCGGCGCGCTGACGCAATATGCAAGCTCTGCCGGCGCGGCCACCATCAACACCATCTCGCAGAACGGATTTGCTGCCGGCCAGCTGCAGTCGGTCTCGATTGCCAATTCCGGCCTGGTGGTCGGCACCTTCTCCAACGGCCAGAACATTGACCTCGCCCAGGTGACGCTGTCGCACTTCAACGGCACCAACTACCTGAAGGCGCTCGACGGCGGCGCCTACGAGGTCACCGATCTCTCCGGACCGGCGATCATCGGCGCCTCCGGCAAGATCTCGGGCTCGTCGCTGGAGGGCTCCAACACCGATATCGCCGACGAGTTCACCAAGCTGATCGTGACCCAGCAGGCCTATTCGGCGAACACCAAGGTGATCACCACAGCCAACAACATGGTTCAGGACCTCCTGAACGTGCTGCGCTAATTGCATCCTCGCGCTTCCTGACTGATGTGAGACAGGTACCATCATGGGTCTGAGTTCGGCACTTGCTACCGCAATGTCGGGTCTGCGCTCGACGCAGGCGGCGCTTTCGATCATCTCCTCGAACGTCGCCAATGCGCAGACACCGGGCTATGTTGCGCAGAATCCCAACCAGATCGAGGTCGCGAGCGGGAGCTACGGCTCAACGGTCGCGACCAACGGCGTCAACCGTCAGCTGGACCTGTTCGTACAGGGCCAGCTGCGTACCGAGACGGCGGGCGGCGGCTATGCCGACCAGATGGCCAACATCCTGGGCCAGCTGCAAAGCGTCTATGGCACGCCCGGCGGCGACGGCACGCTGGAGGGCGCGCTCAACAACTTCACCACCGCGTTGCAGTCGCTGTCGAACAATCCGAGCAACAGCTCCGCGCAGTCGGTGGCGCTGTCGGCGGCGCAGAGCCTGGCGCAACAGCTCAACACGACCACCCAGGGCATCCAGACGCTGCGCACCAACGTCTCGCAGGACCTCGGCACGTCGGCGACCGCGGCCAACGGGCTGATGAACCAGATCGCGCAGATCAACACCCAGCTCCAGGGCCTCAGCTCGAATGATCCATTGGCGGCGACGCTGATGGACCAGCGCGACAATGCGATCAATCAGCTCGCCAAATACACCGACGTCCGCACGGTTACCGACAACTCGAACCAGGTCAGCGTGTTCACGACCTCGGGCATTCAGCTCGTCGGCGCGGGCCTTGCGTCCGAATTCCAGTACACGTCGGCGGGGTCGCTGAACGCGAGCTCGCTCTACAGCACCAATCCGATTCAGAACGGTGTCGGCTCGCTGAACATCAAGCTGCCAAACGGCGCACAGCTCGACGTCGTTTCCAACAATATCGTGAGCTCGGGCCAGATCGCGGCCGACATCAAGCTGCGCGACCAGACCTTGGTGCAGGCGCAGACCCAGATCGATCAGCTCGCCGCCACCATGTCGTCGGCGCTGTCTGACAAGACCACCGCGGGCACGGCGGTCGCCGGTCCGCCGGCGGGCTTCGACGTCAACACCTCGGGCCTGCTCGACGGTAACTCCATCAACCTGACCTATACCGATTCGAGCAACGTCCAGCGCCAGATCAAGATCGTCAATGTCAGCGATCCCGCAGCGCTGCCGCTGCAGAACGCGGCAGGTGCCAACCCGACTGTCGTCGGCGCCAACTTCTCGCTCGGCATGGCCTCTGTGGTGTCGCAGCTCAACGTGGCGCTTGGCTCCTCGAATCTGCAGTTCACCAATCCCTCCGGTTCGACCCTGCGCATCACCGATGACGGCACCAGCGCGGCGACCGTGAACGCAGCGTCGGCCACCACCACGGTGCAGTCGCTGGCGAGCGGCAACGCGCAGCTGCCGCTGTTCACCGACGGCACCACGGCATACACCGGCTACATCAAGGCCAGCGGATCGGAGATGACCGGCCTTGCCGGGCGCATCTCGGTCAATCCGGCGCTGCTGGCCGATCCGGCCAAGCTCTCAACCTATTCGACATCGCCGGCCACGGCCGCGGGCGATGCTACGCGTCCAAGCTTTCTGTTCTCGCAGCTGACGCAGGCGACCTTCAACGTCTCGCCGGCCACCGGGCTCGGCTCGGCGGCGCAGCCCTTCAAGGGCACAGTCTCGAGCTATCTGCAGCAGTTCATCAGCCAGCAGGGCAATGCCTCCACGCTCGCCACCCAATTGCAGCAGGGGCAGAGCGTAGTGGTGTCGACGCTGCAGCAGAAGTTCAACTCGACCTCGGCCGTCAACATGGACAGCGAGATGTCGAACCTGATCCAGGTCCAGAACACCTATGCGGCCAACGCTCATATCATGTCGGTGGTCCAAAGCATGATGCAGAGCCTGCTCCAGGCCAACACGTAAGGCGCGTCCCATGTCGATCAGCAGCATCAATTACGGCTCGTCCCTGCTCGGCCTGTCCGTGCGGAACATCAACGACAAGCTCGCAGACCTCTCGACGCAGCTCTCCAGCGGCGTCAAGTCGAGCACCTATGCCGGCATGGGCGTGGACGAAGGCTTCGCAGTCGCGGCGCGCGCGCAGCTGTCGAACATCGCCGCCTTCACGACCACGATGACCCACGTCAACACCATCATCGGGGCGGCGAACACCGCGCTGCAGTCGCTGCAGTCGATCCATGACACGGTGCAGAACGGAGCCTCGGCGACACCACAGAACGTGACCAACGCGGGGCAGAGCGTCGGACAACAGAACGCGCTGTCCAACCTGTCGGCGATCGTCGGCATCGTCAACACCCAGGTCGGCGACCGCTACATCTTCTCGGGCTCGGCGACCAACACGCCGGCGATGGCGTCCGCCGACGACATCCTGAACGGCACGCCCACCCAGGCCGGGCTGAAGCAGGTGATATCAGAGCGGCAGCAGGCCGATCTCGGCGTGAACGGGCTGGGCCGGCTGGTGCTGTCGTCGCCGGCCACGATCCCGTTGCAGTTGTCCGAGGACTCCGCCAACTCCCCGTTCGGCTTCAAGCTGGACAGTGTGAGCTCCTCGCTGACCAATGCCACCATCACCCAACCGTCCGGTACCCCGACGTCGGTCTCGGTGAATTTCACTGCGGGAGATCCCAATCCGGGAGACCAGATCACCTTCAAGTTCGACCTGCCGGACGGCACGACGGAAGCGATCCAGCTCACCGCATCGAACACGACGCCATCGCCGGCCAACAGCTTCGCCATCGGCGGCTCGCCGGCGGCGACCACAGCGAACCTGCAGTCGGCGCTGAGCAGCGCCATCACCTCGCTGGCGAGCACCTCGCTAAAGGCGGCCTCCGCCGTCGCGGCCGGCAACGACTTCTTCAACGCCGGCAGCGTTGCAACCGGAAACGCGGTCAGCAACAACAATTCCACCACGCCGGCGCGGATCACCGGCGCGACTCTGCTCTCGGGGACAGCCAGCGCCACGTCCGATTCGCTCGGCAGCAGTTTCGCCCTCGGCAACACCATCACGGTCAATGGACAGACGATCACCTTCGTCGCCTCGGGTGCGACCGACAACAATCACGTCAACCTCACCGACAGCGTGCAGACGCTGTTGTCGAAAATCGACGCGCTCAGTGGCACCTCGACACCGTCCACGGTCACTGCCGGGCGCATCTCGCTGCACACCGACAATCCGGCAAGCTTCTCGGTGTCGAGCAACAATGCGGCCGCCTTCGCTGCGCTCGGCTTCTCGGGCACGGTGACTGCACCGACGCCGCCGCTGCGCGTGTCCGGCTTGCCGCTCGGCTCTGCCACCAGCCTCACGAACGGTTCGGCCAATACGGTCGGCTGGTACACTGGGAACAGCGGTCCTGGCAGCGCGCGCTCCACCGCATCGGTCCAGATCGATTCCGCCCAGAGCGTGCAATTCGGGGCCCAGGCCAACGAGACGGCGATCCGCACGCTGGTGCAGCAGACGGCGGTCTATGCGGCGGTATCGGCCTTGCCGAGTGCTTCTGATCCGACCGGGCAGCTCGCGGCACGCCAGATCGGAGCGCTGAGCCAGCGCGTCGCCGCCAACCTGACGCCGCAGCTCGGCCAGCAGACGATCTCGGACATTCAGACCGATTTCGCCACCGCCCAGACCACGATGAAGGACGCCGGCGCCCGGCAGACGCAGGCAAAGGCGGCGCTCCAGACCCTGGTCGACCAGACCGAGGGCATCTCCCAGAACCAGGTCGCGTCCGAGATCCTGCAGCTCCAGACCAATTTGCAGGCCTCCTACCAGACCACCTCGATGCTCTCACAGCTCTCGCTGGTGAAGTACCTGTAGGGCCCCAGGGCGGGCAGCGGTTAGGCTTTCGTTAACCACGTCTGTTTAACGTTTCTTCAGACGTGGGGCAGAGCCTGCCTTATTGGGAATGCGATCATGACCGAGCGAATTCACCTGGTGATTGCCACGCCCTGTTTCGGCGGGCAGGTCTCGAGCATCTATGCGAGCTCGATCTTCGCCCTGCAGCGCGAACTGCGCGCGACCTCCAACGTCAACCTGACCGTTCACATGCGCGACGGCGACGCTTTGATTACGCGCGCGCGGGCCAATCTCGTTGCGCTGTTCCTCAGTGACCCGACTGCCACGCATTTCCTGTTCGTGGATGCCGACATCGGCTTCACGCCGAGCCAGGTGTTTCGCCTGATCGAATCCGGCGGCGACGTGGTCGCCGGCGTCTATCCGGTCAAGCGGGTCAATTGGGACAAGGCGAAGCGGGCGATCAGTGCCGGCCGGCCGAACGTCGCGGCCGCGTCGCTGGATTATGTGCTCGAGATCGAAGACCCCGATCACGTCGCGGTGGTCAACGGCTTTGCAAGGGTGCGCTATGCCGGCACCGGCTTTTTGATGATCCGCCGCCGCGTGCTGGAGCGGATGTGCGCGCATCCCGCCTATGCGCCGCTGCGGTTCATGCGCGAGCATTCGCACGATGCACTGGCCGGCAATCCCCATCGCTTTGCGCTGTTCGAATGCATGATCGATCCGGCGACCGGCACCTATCTCAGCGAGGACTTCGCCTTCTGCAAACGCTGGACCGATATCGGTGGCGAGATCTGGGCTGATCTCGACAGCCGCCTGGACCATGTCGGTCCATCCGTATTCCGTGGCGATGTGACGTCGCAATTCACCGCCGCGCCGGCTGCGGCCGACGCCGCCTAAAGATTCTCCGATGATCCCGGTGGTGGCCCGGTCGGAAGCTTCCGTATCGCTCAGTGTCCATCCGCCGGAGGCTGGGCTGCCCGATCTGTTTGCGCCGCTGGACGATCTGCTCGTCGGCGGCGGTGATCCGCGGCTGGCGCTCGACCATATCGGCGGCTGCAACGGCTATGGCTGCAGCCCGTCGCCGGCGCCGCAGCTTCTCTGTTTTGGTTCGAGCACGGCATCGCCGATTTCCGAACGCGCCTATGCGCGCACTGAGCGGGCGCGCGAGCGGCTGATGCATGCCGCGATCGGGCTTGGCCTCCATGAGGCGCTCGACCGCCGCACCGAGGAGATGCGGCATGAGCTCAGGGCGCATCTGCAGCTGCCCGCCGATGTCGAGATCATATTCTCGCCGTCGGGCACGGACTCGCAGCTTCATGCGCTGGCGCTGACCCGCGCGCTGCTCGGCGAGCGCCTGACGACGATCTTGGTGGCCGCCGACCAGACCGGAAGCGGCACGGCGGCGACGGCGCGCGGCCATCATTTCAATTCACAGACGGCGAGCGGCATCGCCGTACGCAAGGACGCGCCGATCGCCGGTCTCGCCTGCGAGAGCATCGCGCTGCCGCTATGCGGCGACGCTGAGCTTGCGCCGCGCACTGACCATCCTCAGGCCGTGCTTGATGCTGTTAAGGCGGTGGCTGCGCGCGGCCATGCGGCGATGCTGCAGATCATGGATTCCTCGAAGCTCGGCTGGCGCGCGCCCGATCAGGACTGTCTCGATGTCATCGCGCGGCGCTGGCCCGGCCGTGTGCAGCTCGTCGTCGATGGTTGCCAGATGCGGCTGGGACGCCGCTGGCTGCGCGGCTATCTCGATCGCGGGGCCATGGTGCTGATCACCGGCTCGAAATTCTATGGCGGCCCCGCCTTCAGCGGCGCGTTGCTGGTGCCCGGCATGCTGTCACGCGCGCTGCAGCGCTGCGGTGCCGTTGCCGAAGGGCTGTTCGACTACATCGGCCGTAGCGATTGGCCGATGACTTGGACAGCGCTGCGCGCCCGTTCCGAGCCGCGATCGAATCTCGGTCAGTGGCTGCGCTGGGAGGCCGCGCTCGAGGAGATCGCAGCCTATCACCAGGTGCCGGACGGCTTCCGCGCGTTCGCACTGCGTGCACTTGGCCAAGCGGTCGAAAGTCGTCTGGTCCAATCACCCTTATTGCGTCCGGTGATGATCGAACGCCGCGATGCCGATGGCGAGGAATTCGCGCAGCCTACGATCTTTTCGTTCGCGCTTCAGCGCGACGGCCAGCTCCTGGCTGCCGAGGGTTGCCAGCAGGTCTATCGCGCGCTGCGCCGGGACATGAGCGGCGCCATCGAAGGCAACGCCGATGATCGCGCGATTGCAGAGCGTCGATGCCTGGTCGGGCAGCCGGTACGGATCGAGCGCCCCGCGGCTGCGCCGACTCCGGTTTTGCGGCTGTGCATCGGTGCGCGGCAGATCACTGAGACATGGAATTCGGATGCGGCGGTCGCGCGCGACAATCTCGCTCGCGAGATCGGTCGTCTCGCGGACGTTCTAGCAAAAACGGAGCTGCTCGCCTCGCATGTGAGCAGCCTCGATCTGGGGAAGGTGTGATGCAGTCTGAAATGCTGGCGCTCACGGTCGAGGCGCGCGCGCAATGTGCCGACCGTATCGGCATGGCGAAGCTTGCCAAGGCCTCGTTCGACGGCTGCGATCTGAAGCCGCTATGGGCGCAGCTGATTGCAAAACTGCTCGACGGAAAGGCGAACGCGGGCGAGGGGCTTGACGTCGCGCTGCTCGCGCAGCTGCTCGGCGACAAGGCGGCAGGGCTTGCGATCCAGCAGGAAGTCCTGCAATCGCACCAATTGTTCCGCTCGCCATGCAAATCGGAGATGCCGCGCCTGCGCGTGCTGGCGCTGGCGGCGGCGACCGACATGGGCAGCAACACGCCGATCGAATTCTTGCTCGAGAACACCGACATCGAGCTGATGATGCTGCATGTGATTCCCGAAGCGGAATTGCCATCGCCATTGCCCGATCACGACGTCGCCATCGTGATCGCCTCCGATTCGGACGATTGCCAGCATGCGCTGCGCAAGATCGACGAGGTTGCCGTGCGCTGGCCGCGGCCGTTGCTCAATCCGCCGCAGCTGATCTGCAACCTCGACCGCGACAAGCTGTATCGGCTGCTTGCCGGCATCGACGATCTCGTCATGCCCGCAACCTTCACCGCGCAGCGCGCGCCGCTCGTCGAGGTGGCCGAAGAGCGGGAATGGTTGACCACGATTGCGGGCGAGCTCGCGTTCCCGATCATCATCCGGCCGCGCGGCTCGCATGCTGGCGTCGGTCTCGAGAAGATCGACGATGCCATCGAGCTCTCGCTTTATCTCGACGAGCGCGACGAGCAGGAGTTCTTCATGGCGCGTTTTGTCGACTATGCGAGCGAGGACGGGCTATTCCGCAAATACCGCGTCGTCTTCATCGACGGCCAGCCCTATGCCTGCCACATGGCGATCGCCAATCGCTGGGACATCTGGTACCTGAACGCCGGCATGGGCGCGAGCGAGGCGAAGCGGCGCGAGGAAGCGACCTTCATGCAGACCTTCGACATCGGCTTCGGCCGGCGGCATCGCACGGCGCTGGCTGCGATCGCGGAGCGCGTCGGGCTCGACTATTTCATCATCGATTGCGCCGAGACCAGGGATGGCGCGCTTCTGCTGTTCGAGGCCGACAACACCGCGGTCGTCCATGACATGGATCACGCCGACATCTTCCCCTACAAGTCGCCGCAGATGCAGAAGGTATTTTCGGCATTCGCGGCGATGCTGGAGCGGCGCGCCACGCGGGCAGGGGAGCAGGCAGCGTGAGCATTGTTGCGCCGGATTTGGAGACGCGTTCGCAAGCGAACGAGACGCTCGATCCGCAGGATTGGGACGCAATCCGTGCGCAGGGTCATCGCATGCTCGATGACATGATCGACTACATTGCCGACATCCGCTCCCGCCCGGTCTGGCAGCCGATTCCGCCAGGAGTCCGTGAGCAGTTTCGCGCGCCGCTGCCGCAG
>Ga0209233_1000921_pt1 | contig 12845 bp, 8 predicted proteins | sample AraplaCL_Cvi_mCL_FD_184269 | JGI IMG/M metagenome (GOLD analysis project Ga0209233, IMG submission 184269) | Arabidopsis root microbial communities from the University of North Carolina, USA - plate scrape CL_Cvi_mCL (SPAdes) (version 2) | ecosystem: Host-associated > Plants > Roots > Endosphere ...
GATCGAGCTGCTCGAACATCGCGCGATTGGCGACGAAGGCGATCGGCGCGAAGAAGTGCCCGGTCAGGCTCAGATATTTCTGGACCTCCTCGAAGCGACTGGAAGCGATGGTCGGCACCGGATTTTCCTGGCCGTCGAGCCGGCCGTCCTTCAGCGCGGCATAGACCAGCGGGAAGTCCATCGGGATCACTTCGGCGCCGAGCGCCTGGAACGCCATCTTGTAGGTCTCGTTCGGGATCACGCGAATCTTGAGGCCCTTGATGTCGTCGGGCGTGCGGACCGGATGCTTCGAATTGGTGAGGTTACGGAAGCCCTGCTTGCCAAACGCCAGCAGCACCAGCCCCTTGTCAGCGAACTTGGTGGCGATCTCTGCACCGACCGGGCCCTGCATCACGGCCTTCGCATGTGCGACATCGCGAAACAGGAACGGAATATCGAACACGCTCATCTCGGGAACGACAGCGCTGACCACGCCGCCCGAGATGACAGCCACATCGACCGCGCCCGTCCGAGCCGCGGTCAGGATGGTGTTCTCGCTGCCGAGCGCATTGCCAACCCGCTGATCGACGATGAAGTGCTTGCCGAACGACGCCTTCAGCTTCTCGCTGAATGTATCAGCGCCGATCTGTTGCGGGTTCCGGAGCTGCGAGTTGAAAGCCAGCGAAACCATCCGTGGCGAAGCACCGGCCGAATGCGGCAGCAGCACCAGCGCTGCCAGCAATGTCCCTGCGATGCCGAATCCTTGTCGTGATCTGCGCATGTCGCACCATTTCTTCCCTAGTGCGCACAGCGGTAGCAAAGAAGTATGGTAAAGGTCTTAAGACGGCGAGGGCGCCGGCAATTGCAACGTTCGCGCGAAAAGCAGCGCATCTCGCGCGAGGCGCATGACATTGCGCTGGTTAGGCCGGCGCAAGCGCACACGGCCGAGAGCTGCGTCAGAGCGTCTCAGTAGTTTTCCGCACTGCTCGCAAAGACGCGCGAGCGCGCGGCTCACAATGCCTGTAGGCCGAGCCGGTCGAACAGACCGCGATCGGCCGCGGCCTCCGGATTGCCGGCGGTGAGCAGCGTGTCGCCCACGAAGATCGAGTTGGCCCCGGCGAAGAAGCACAGCGCCTGCATCTCGTCGCTCATCGCCGATCGGCCGGCGGAGAGCCGCACGAAAGAGGTCGGCATCATGATCCGTGCCAGCGCGACGACGCGAACGAAGGCAAGTGGATCGATGCGCGGCGCCTCCGCGAGCGGCGTGCCGGCGATCGGGATCAGCATATTGATCGGCACGCTCTCCGGCGGCTCCGGCAGGTTGGCGAGCGTGAGCAGCATGTCGACGCGATCGGCCTCGCTCTCGCCCATGCCGAGAATGCCGCCGCAGCAGATCTTCATGCCGGACTGCCGAACATGATCCAGCGTCTGCAGGCGATCGGCGAAGGTCCGGGTCGAGATGACGTTCGGATAGTAGGACTCGGATGTATCGATGTTGTGATTATAATAGTCGAGGCCGGCTTCGCTGAGGCGATCGGCCTGATCGCGATCGAGCATGCCGAGCGTCATGCAGGTCTCGAGCCCGAGCGCTTTGACCTCGCCCAGGATCTCGACGATCGCATCCATGTCGCGCGGCTTCGGATTGCGCCAGGCCGCGCCCATGCAGTAGCGCGTCGCGCCGCCGTCCCTGGCCTTGCGCGCCTCGGCGACGATGGCCTCAACGTCCATCAGCTTGGAAGCGGCGAGGCCGGTCGAATGATGTGACGACTGGCTGCAATAGCCGCAATCCTCGGGGCAGCCGCCAGTCTTGATGTTGAGGAGCTTCGACAGCTGCACGCGGTTCGGGTCGAAGTTAAGCCGGTGCACCGATTGCGCCCGAAACAGGAGATCGTTGAACGGCAGCTGGTAGAGCGCGAGAGCGGCATCCCTGGTCCATGGCTGCGACACCTTCGCCTTTGGCATCACCGCCGTCTCATCCTGCACGCCGAGCATTCACGACCTCCACCATATCGACCTTGACGGCTTAGCCGAGAGCATCACCGCTCGCCAGTTGAATGATCGTGAGATCAGCCATGCTTTGCATCGGCCCAGGCCACGAACGCATCGAGCATCTCGTCCATGACAGCTGCATCGGTGCGCCCGGAGCGCGCCGGCACGTGGAAGGCATGATCGGCCTGATCGACCAGGTGCAATGTCGCCCGGCTGCCGAGCCGCGCCACAACCGGTTCGAGCAGGCTCGCTTCCGCAAGCTTGTCGCGCGTGCCCTGCAGGAACAGCATCGGAATCCCGACCTCGTCGAGATGGTCCGCACGCGTGATCGAAGGCTTGCCAGCGGGATGCAGCGGAAAGCCGAAGAACGCCAAGCCGTGCACGCCGGCCAGCGGCGACTTTGCCTGGGTCTGCGAGGTCATGCGCCCGCCGAAGGATTTGCCGCCGGCAAACAGTGGCAGGCCGGGACAGCGTGCTGCTGCGGCCACCACAGCAGCACGCACCGTGGCCTGCGCGAGCGCAGGTGGATCGGGCCGCTTGGAGCGCTTCTCCATGTAGGGAAACTGATAGCGCAAGCTCGCCACATGCCGCGCCGCGAGCCCCTGCGCGACGCTCTCCATGAACGCATGCGCCATCCCGGCGCCCGCGCCGTGAGCGAACACGAAGCAGATGCGCCGCTCTCGCGGCTGAACGAGGCGCGCGGACACCGCAACCTGCGGCTCGACTTCTATGGTGAGCTGTTCTGTCGAAGGCTCCATAGACGAAGGCGTCGCGCAAATGCCCTGGAAAGGCAAGTGCGATCCGACCGAATCTGGCCCGCCCGCCTCAGGCGGCCCGCACGGTCTCCAGGAATCGGTCGACCTCGGTCCGCAGCCGCTTGCTATCATTGGTGAGCGACTGGGCCGCCGACAATAGCCGCGAGGAGGCCTGGCCGGTCTCGCTGGCGCCCTGCTTCACATCGGAAATGTTCGACGACACCTGCTGCGTGCCGTTGGCGGCATGCTGGACGTTGCGGGAAATCTCCTTGGTCGCGGCCCCCTGCTCTTCCACCGCCGACGCGATCGCCGTGGACATTTCGGCCAGCCGTTCGATCGCGCCGCTGATCTGGGTGATGGCGCTGACGGATTCCTGCGTGGCGGCCTGGATGCCCGAGATCTGCTGGCCGATTTCTCCGGTCGCCTTTGCCGTCTGCTCGGCGAGCGCCTTGACCTCGGATGCCACCACCGCAAAGCCGCGCCCCGCCTCGCCGGCGCGCGCCGCCTCGATGGTGGCGTTGAGCGCCAGCAGATTGGTCTGGCCGGCAATCGCGTTGATCAGCTCGATCACGTCGCCGATGCGGTTCGCCGCCTTGGACAATTCTCCGACACGTTCGGTCGTGGTCCGCGCCTGGCTGACGGCATCGCCGGCCATCCGCGCCGATTCCAGCACTTGGCGGCTGATCTCGTTGACGGAAGACGACAGCTGCTCCGTCGCGGACGCGACCGATTGCACATTCGACGAGGCTTCCTCTGATGCACCTGCAACGACCTCCGCAAGCTGGCGTCCGCGGTCGGCCGTTCCGGTCAGCGTCGAGGCCGAGTGTTCGAGGTCGTTGGAAGTGGCTGCGACGGTCTTGACGATCTCGCCGATGGCCGCCTCGAACGTATTGGCGAGCCGATACATGTCCGCCCGGCGCTGCTCGGCGATGCGTTGATCCTGCTCCAGTCTGCCTTCCGCCTCCTGCTGCGCGCGCTGCGCCGCGAGGGTCTTGAACCGCTCGACCGCGCGAGCCACACGGCCGATTTCATCCTTGCGTTTCACGCCCGACAGCACGACGTCGAAATCGCCGTCGGCGAGCTCGATCATCGACCTCTCGAGCGCGATGATCGGCCGGCTCAGCGAGTAGGCAAAGCCGATCGCAAGCGCCAGCCCGAGCACGAGCGAGGCCACGATTGCGACGATCATCGTCGTGCGCGACTGAGCGACCTCGGCCTCGGCCTCGTTGCGGAATTCGAAGCCGTAAGCCGCGACCAGCTCGACGAGATCATCGACCGAGGCCACCGCGTCAGCCCCCAGCTTGCTCACGAGAAACGCCGTCGGCAGCTCGGTGAGCCCGTTCGGTGCCGGCTTGAGAATCTTGAGCGCCGCATCGGACCAGTCGCGGAGCTTCTTGCTGGCCTGTTCGCGTGCCGCATTGACGTTGCTGGCCTGCACCCGCTCACGGACGATGTCCAGATCCTCGAACATCGCTTTCAGCAGCTTTTCGTACCGCGCGGTCGCCTCCGTCGAGACACCCGTGCTTTCGCTGGATTTCAGGATCAGGAGCGCGGCATTGAGCTCGGCATGGACCGACCGGGCGTGGTTGACCGCCATCAGCGGCCCATCATACAGCCGGACCACCAGGTCGCCCGTCGCATTGATCCCCCGCAGGCCATAGAACGCCAAGCCGCAGGCGAGCGCCAGCATGACGCTGAGTACGGCCAGGATCCTCAGACGGATCGACATTGCCCGATCTCCGAATGCTAGTCGACGACCTTGACGGTCATCTTCATACGCGGGTGAATCGCGCAGATGACCGAGACATCACCGACGTCCTTGAAGCTTACATCGGTGGAGCTTCCGGGCGCCTGTGAACCGAGATTGAACTCGTTGCCCTTGCTCGTCGACATGATGTTGTGCGGGATGGTGTCGTCGTTCAGGAACGTGACGGCATCTCCCTTCTTCACCGTGATACTCTCCTCGGAGAAGGCACGCCCCTGCTGATGAATCACTTGCGTGGCGGCGAGAGCGCCGGTGGAAAATCCGGCGACGATGGCAAGACCAAGAATGGTTCGGAAACGAAGCATGGATCACCTTTGGGTTAGCGAGGCAGCACAGGTGCTGCGGTCGGAGACAGGTTGCTGCTCAAACTGTTGAGGAACGCGACGAGATCGGCTTTCTCCTGCACGGTCAGGCCCAGCGGATGCATCAGATCGGAGCGGCTTGCACGATCGACGCCGCCGCCGTCATAATGGTCGACCACTTGCTCCAGTGTGGCCAGCGAGCCGTCATGCATGTACGGGGCGCGACGCCCGATCTCCCGCAATCCGGGCGTCTTGAATGCATGCTGCATCTTGATGACGCCGGGCGCATACGCGCCGCGGCCGACATCCTTGCTGGGAAGGCCGATGTCCTGAAAACCGTCATTGGTGAAATTCCAGCCCTCGTGACAGGCTGCGCATTGCGCCTTGCCGTTGAACAGCGCGAAGCCGCGCTTGGCATCCTCGGAGATCGCCTTTTCATCGCCATCGATCCAGGCATCGAATGGCGCGCGTTCGGAGACGATGGTCCGCTCATAGGTGGCGATCGCCTTCGCCAGCGTCTGCGGCGACATTCCATCCTTGGGGAACACGCTTGTAAATCTCGGCTTGTACTCGGGGATCGCGCTAAGCCGCTGCATCAGCTGATCGAGCGGCATGTTCATCTCGCCAGGCGACTGGATCGGGCCGAGCGCCTGCTCTTCGAGCGTGGCGAGCCTGCCGTCCCACATGAAGATCGCGCCCCACGCCGCATTGACGACGGTCGGCGAATGGCGGCCGAGCTTGTTCATCCCGTGGCCGACGCCGACGGCGAGGCCGTCTGCCCAGCCGAAGCTCGGGCTGTGGCAGCTCGCGCAGGACTGCACTGAGGCCACCGACAAACGGGTGTCGAAATACAGCGTCTTGCCGAGTGCTGCCTTTTCCGGCGTGTACGGATTGTCTTTCGGGAAAGGAATGGTCAGAGGCCGCCGATAGAGCGACTTCAGCGCATCGGTGCCGGACGGGGCTTTTTGCTGCAGCGTGACCTGCTTGGTCTCGCCCACGAGAGCGGCACCCAAGCTCGCCTTGGTGAAGCCGACAATCAGAACAGCGAGGCTTCCAATCGCTGCCCCCAGCGAAAGCAATCGAGCGGGCCGGCCGATCCCCATGGTTCTTTTCCTGAAACGCGAAGGACTAAAATCTGCAACCACCAGACCCGTTTCGGATTAATGAAAAATTGATGCTGCCAGCCCGAACACCGCCGTACTAATACGGGAGATTGTCGCGCGACATCAGCAACTCGACATTGCGGAATGGTCGCGGAGCCATCCCAGGAGAGCAGCAAAACCGCTGCCTCGGACTGATCAGGAATGCATCGTGCTGGCACGTGATCTCGTCGAAGCAATCGGAGCGACACGCCTTGTCGCAACGCGACGAGGCTGCCGATAGATCGCGTTCGGTGCGGAGACCGATAGCTGATGGATTGATACCCGGCATGCGCCGCCTGGCGCATGCCGGGGCGCTACTTAGGCGCCCTTGCGGCGCTCCTGCGCCTTGGCCAACGCCGCGGCGAAGGCGCCGCCGCCGGAGGACTTCTCTTCGCGCTGACGCATGGCGGAAGCGGGCGGCCGTGCGCTGCCAGCCTTGCGCTCGCCCTTGGCCGGCAGCGGATCGGACAGCCGCAGGGTCAGCGAGATCCGATTGCGCGGCACGTCGACGTCGAGCACCTTGACCTTCACGACCTGACCGGGCTTCACCACCTCGCGTGGATCATTGATCCGGCGCTCGGCCATCGCAGAGATGTGGATCAGGCCGTCCTGATGAACGCCGATATCGGCGAAGGCGCCGAACGCGGCGACGTTGGTGATGGTCGCCTCCAATATCATGCCGGGCTTGAGATCGCTGACCTTCTCGACACCCTCCTGGAAGGTCGCGGTCTTGAATTCCGGACGCGGGTCGCGGCCCGGCTTATCCAGCTCGCGAATGATATCGGTGACAGTCGGGACACCGAAGCGCTCGTCGGCGAATTTTGCCGGATTGAGCGCCTTCAGCGTCTTGCTCTCGCCGATCAGTGTCTTGATGTTGCTCTTGGTCGCCTCGAGGATCTTCTTCACGATCGGATAGGATTCCGGGTGCACGCCGGAGGCGTCGAGCGGATTGTCGCCGTCGCGAATGCGCAGGAAGCCGGCGCATTGCTCGAACGCCTTCGGCCCGAGTCGCGGCACCTCTTTCAGCTTGTCGCGGCTGCCGAACGGGCCATTGGCATCACGATGGGCGACGATGTTCTGCGCCAGGCTCTCGCCGATGCCTGACACGCGGGCCAGCAGCGGCGCCGAGGCGGTGTTGAGGTCGACGCCGACTGCGTTCACGCAGTCTTCCACCGTGGCATCGAGCGCACGCGCCAGCTCATACTGGTTGAGATCGTGCTGATACTGGCCGACGCCGATCGAGGCCGGCGGCACCTTGACGAGCTCGCCGAGCGGGTCCTGCAGGCGGCGGGCGATCGAGACCGCACCGCGGATCGAGACGTCGAGATTGGGAAACTCTTTCGAGGCGAATTCGGAGGCCGAATAGACCGACGCGCCGGCTTCCGAAACCACCGCCTTGGTCAGGTTCAGATCCGGCTTCAGCTTCATCAGATCGTTGACCAGCTTCTCGGTTTCGCGCGAGGCGGTGCCGTTGCCGATCGCAACGAGCTCGATGCGGTGCTTCACGCAGAGCTGCGCAAGCGTCAGCATGCTCTCGTTCCACTGCCGTGCCGGCTCGTGCGGATAGATCGTGGTGTGGTCGACGAACTTGCCGGTGCGATCGACGACGGCGACCTTGACGCCGGTGCGGAAGCCCGGATCGAGGCCGAGCGTGGCGCGGCCGCCGGCCGGCGCGGCGAGCAGCAGATCACGCAGGTTGGCGGCGAACACACGCACCGCCTCCTTCTCGGCCTCCTGCCACAGCCGCATGCGGATATCGAGCGCGAGGCTGGTCTTGATGCGGGTGCGCCAGGCCCAGCGCACGGAGTCGGACAGGAACTGATCGGCGGGGCGCCCCTGACGCGAGATGCCGAAGGTAACCGCGATGCGGTTCTCATAGAGCGAGGGATCCTTTGAATCCTCCGGCTCGCCGTCACCGAAATCGAGCTGCAGCACCTCTTCCTTCTCACCGCGCAACATCGCCAGGATGCGATGCGACGGCAGCTTGGTGTAGGGCTCCTTGAAATCGAAATAGTCGGCGAACTTGGCGCCGGCCGTCTTCTTGCCGTGACGCACCTCGGACTTGACCTGGCCGCGGCCCCACATCTCCTCGCGCAGCGAGCCGACGAGATCGGCGTGCTCGGCGAAGCGCTCGACCAGGATCGCGCGTGCGCCTTCCAGCGCGGCCTTGACGTCCTTCACGGGGTTCTCGCCGTCCTTCTTGATAAAGGACTTGGCTTCCAGTTCCGGATTCTTCATGGGATCGCCGATCAGCATGTCGGCGAGCGGTTCGAGGCCCGCTTCCTTTGCGATCTGCGCCTTGGTGCGGCGCTTCTCCTTGAACGGCAGATAGATGTCCTCGAGCCGGGCCTTGGTGTCGGCGGTGAGCAGCGCCTGCTCGATCTCGGGCGTCATCTTGCCCTGAGACGTGATGCTTTCGATGATCGCCGCGCGGCGGGCGTCCATCTCACGCAGATAGCGCAGTCGCTCTTCCAGAGTTCGCAGCTGCGCATCGTCGAGCATGCCGGTCGCTTCCTTGCGGTAGCGAGCGATGAACGGAACAGTCGCGCCTCCATCGAGGAGGTCGATCGCGGCCTGGACCTGGGCGTCGCGGACAGCGAGTTCGGCGGCGATGATGGACGCAAAATTCGGCACGGCAGTTCTTCCGAGATTCGTGACGGGCCTGATTGGATAGGAGCGCCCGCGAGGCTGCGCAAGCGGTCTGCGCACGCTCTGTGGGCAACCGTGGCAAAAAAGACCGATTGCGAATCATCTGACGATCGCCATAGCGCGGTCCCTCCTGTTCGCGCCGCAGGCTGACACCGCCAGGGCATCAAAGCCATTCGGCATGCCGTCGCAGGCGCATCGCATTGCGCCGACGGCGGAAATCGCCGATCCTGCCGGACCAAGGGGCGATTCGTGCTGGCAGCGACAGCAACATATCTCGACGATCTCAATCCGGAGCAGCGTCGCGCCGTCACGCATGGCGGCGACTTTGCCGCGCCGGGCGCACCGCTGCTGATCATCGCCGGCGCCGGCTCCGGCAAGACCAACACGCTCGCTCACCGCGTCGCGCATCTGCTCGTGAACGGTGCCGATCCCCGGCGAATCCTGTTGATGACGTTCTCTCGCCGTGCGGCTGCCGAAATGACCAGCCGCGTCGCCCGCATTGCACGCAAGGTGCACGCTGGCAATGCCGAGGCCGTCACGGCGGCACTAACCTGGGCCGGCACATTCCACGGGCTCGGCGCACGGCTCTTGCGCGAATACACCGAGCGCATCGGCCTCGATCCCGCCTTCACGATCCATGACCGTGAGGACTCCGCCGACCTGATGAACCTGGTGCGCCACGAGCTCGGACTATCAGGAACACAGAAGCGCTTCCCTACCAAGGGCACCTGCCTTGCGATCTACTCACGCTGCGTCAATGCCGACATGCCGCTCGAAGAGGCGCTCGCCCGGCACTTTCCGTGGTGCGCGGAATGGGCAGATCAGCTGAAGAACCTGTTCGCGGCCTATGTCGGTGCCAAGCAGGCACAGAACGTACTCGATTACGATGATCTGCTGCTCTACTGGGCGCAGATGATGGCCGATGACGCGATCGCGGCCGAGATCGGCGAGCGCTTCGACCATGTGCTGGTCGACGAATACCAGGACACCAACCGGCTGCAATCATCGATCCTGCTGGCGCTGAAGCCGCACGGTGCGGGCCTCACAGTCGTGGGCGACGATGCACAATCGATCTACGCGTTCCGCGCCGCAACGGTGCGCAACATCCTGGAGTTCCCGGATCAGTTCAGCCCGCGCGCCGAGATCATCACGCTCGACCGGAACTACCGCTCGACACAGCCGATCCTCTCGGCTGCGAACGGCGTGATCGGCCTGGCACGCGAACGCTTCACCAAGAATTTGTGGACCGACCGCGCGGCGTCGCAAAAGCCGCGGCTCGTCAGCGTGCGCGACGAGGCGGACCAGGCGCGCTACGTCGTCGAGCAGGTGCTGGCCAAGCGCGAGCAAGGCGCCTTGCTGAAGCAGCAGGCGGTGCTGTTCCGCACCTCCTCTCATAGCGGCCCGTTGGAGATCGAGCTCGTCAGGCGCAACATTCCGTTCGTCAAGTTCGGTGGGTTGAAGTTCCTCGATGCCGCGCATGTCAAGGACGTGCTGGCTTTCCTGCGCTTCGTCGAGAACCCGCGCGACCGCATCGCGGGCTTCCGCGTGCTGCATCTCATTCCGGGCGTCGGGCCGACCTCAGCACAGCGCGTGCTCGATGCGATCGTCGACAGTGGTGATCCGATCGCAACGCTCTGCGAGCTGCCGCATCCCGCGCGTGCCGGCGATGCCTGGGGCGCCTTCGTCGCGGCCATCGCTCAGCTCAAGCAATCGGAATGGCCTGCTGACATCGAGCGCGTCAGGCTATGGTACGCGCCGCATCTGGAACGCCAACACGAGGATGCCGAGGTCCGCACCGCCGACCTGCTGCAGCTCGAGCAGATTGCCAGCGGCTATCCCTCGCGCGAACGCTTTTTGACCGAGCTGACGCTCGATCCCCCGGATGCGACCTCTGACCAGGCCGGCGTGCCGCTGCGTGACGAGGACTATCTGATCCTCTCCACCATTCATTCGGCCAAGGGCATGGAGTGGACTTCGGTTCACGTGCTCAACGTCGTTGACGGCTGCATGCCATCCGATCTCGGCGCCGGCACCAGCGCCGAGCTGGAAGAGGAACGGCGCCTGCTCTATGTCGCGATGACCCGTGCCAAGGACGATTTGCATCTGATGGTGCCGCAACGCTTCTTCGTGCACGGCCAGCCGGTGCGCGGCGATCGCCACGTCTATGCGTCACGCACCCGCTTCGTCCCGGAAGCCCTGCTGCCGCTGTTCGAGCGCACATTCTGGCCGCGCGCGGAAGCGGCGGCGCACATGGTGAGCCAGGGCCCTCGGGTCGACATCGCGGCAAGGATGCGTGAGCGCTGGCGATAGGGCGCCTGATGTAAACGTCGCAGGGAGCGAAACCGTGCGTTTCGCGCAGCGGCCTTCCAGCGATCGGAACAGCGTCTTAACTGCTCCGGACAAGGAGCGCCCGCGGACGGGCGCGTGGAATAAATCTCATGACAGCACAACTCGAGTTTGGACTGGATACGTTCGGCGATGTCACGCGCGATGCGGCGGGCACGGCGCTGCCGCATGCGCAGGTGATCCGCGACGTCGTCGATGAGGCCGTGCTGGCGGACCAGCTGGGCATCGACTTCATCGGGCTGGGCGAGCATCATCGCTCCGACTTTGCCATCTCCTCGCCCGAGATCGTGTTGGCGGCGATCGCGGCACAGACCAAGCGCATCCGGCTCGGCACCGCCGTCACGGTGCTGAGCTCCGACGACCCGATCCGCGTATTCCAGCGATTCTCGACCTTGGACGCAGTGTCGAACGGCCGCGCCGAGGTGATCCTGGGCCGCGGCTCGTTCACCGAATCCTTCCCGCTGTTTGGCTTCGATCTCAGCCAATACAACGAGCTGTTCAAGGAGAAGCTCGACCTGTTCGCCAACCTGCTGCGGCAGCAGCCGCTGACCTGGGAGGGCAAGCTGCGTCCGCCGCTAAGGGATCAGCTCGTCTACCCGCCGGTCGAGCATGGCCGGCTCAGCGCGTGGATCGGTGTCGGCGGCAGCCCGGAATCCGTGGTGCGCGCCGCGCATTACGATTTGCCATTGATGCTGGCGATCATCGGCGGCGAGCCGAAGCGCTTCGCGCCCTATGTCGAACTTTATCATCGCGCGCTCGCACAGTTCGACCGCGAGGCCAAGCCGATCGGCGTGCATTCGCCGGGCTATGTCGCCGACAGCGACGAGCAGGCGCGCGAGGAGCTGTGGCCGGACTACAAGATCATGCGCGATCGCATCGGCAAGGAGCGCGGCTGGCCGCCGATGGGCCGCGACGAGTTCGTCGCAGAGGCAGACCGCGGCTCGCTCTACGTCGGTGCGCCGGAGACCGTCGCCCGCAAGATTGCGGCGACGGTGAAGGCGCTCGGCCTGTCGCGCTTCCAGCTCAAATATTCGGCGGGCCCGCTGCCGCACGACAGACTGATGCGCAGCATCGAGCTCTACGGCCGCAAGGTCGTGCCGCTGGTCCGCGACATGCTGGCCTGAACGGCGGGCGCCGCGGGCGGCAGCAGCAAGTCACGCTCGCCGGCCGCAGCGCGCCAGAGCTCCGCGGAGACGCGCAGCAGCACGTCGTGCCAGACCTGCGGCTTGCTCTGGCGGAACAGCCGAATGCTCGGATACCAGGGACTGTCCTCGCGATCGCGCAGCCAGCGCCAGTCGAGCGCGTAGGGCAGCAGCATCCAGCAGGGACGGCCGAGCCCGCCGGCAAGATGCGCGACCGACGTGTCGACGGAGATGACGAGGTCGAGCGCCGCGACCGCAGCGGCGGTGTCGGTGAAATCGCCGAGCCGCGGCGCGAGATCGATGACGTCACCGGCAAGCTGCTGCAGCACCGGTACATCCGCGGGCCGCGGCTCCTTCTGCAGGCTGAAGAGCTGCACGCCCGGCATGACCAGGCGCGGCAGCACGGTCTCCGCTGACAGCGAGCGCTGCTGGTCGCCTTTGTGCAGCGGACTGCCGGCCCAGACCACACCGACCTTCAATGCCGGTTGATGGCCGAGCGCCGTCCGCCACGCCTCGACCTTGGCTGAATCAGCTTTTAGATAGGGGACGCCGACCGGGATGGTGTCGAGCGTCGTGCCGAAGATGCGGGGCAGATCCATCAATGGCAGTTGCAGGTCGTAATGCGGCACCGGCTCGTCGCGGCCGAGAACAACAACGCCCGGCATCGCGCGCAGCAGCGCCGCGATCGCCGGCTGCACCTGCAGCACCACCCTGCCGCCACGGGCGGCGACCATCGGCACGTAGCGAACGAACTGCAGCGCGTCGCCGATGCCATA
>Ga0209233_1000922_pt1 | contig 12831 bp, 13 predicted proteins | sample AraplaCL_Cvi_mCL_FD_184269 | JGI IMG/M metagenome (GOLD analysis project Ga0209233, IMG submission 184269) | Arabidopsis root microbial communities from the University of North Carolina, USA - plate scrape CL_Cvi_mCL (SPAdes) (version 2) | ecosystem: Host-associated > Plants > Roots > Endosphere...
GCCGCCCTTGCGCAACGCGAGCCGAGTGCAGAGGTAAGCCCACATGAACGGTCCCGGCTTCGTCCACCTGCATGTCCACTCGGCCTACTCGCTGCTCGAGGGGGCGCTGCAGCTCGGCAAGCTGCTAGAATTGGCCAAGGCCGACAAGCAGCCGGCCTTCGGCATCGCCGACACCAACAATTTGTTCGGCGCGCTGGAGTTTTCCGAGAAGGCGGCCGGCAAGGGCATCCAGCCGCTGCTCGGGTGCGAACTGACGCTCGATTGGGGTGGCGCCGAGACCGTCCACGAGCGGCCGCAGGATCGCGGGCATTTCGGCAAGGGTGGGCTGGTGCTGATGGCCGCCGACCAGACCGGCTTCGCCAATCTCACCAAGCTCGTCAGCCGGGCCTATCTGGAGGGCGAGAACGGCCGTGCCGCGGCCCGCCTGTCCTGGCTCGACCGCGACAACGTCGCCGGCATGATCTGCCTTTCGGGCGGCGCCGAGGGCGCCATCGACCCCTGGCTGGCCAATGGGCTCGATGCTCACGCCTTCGAGCACCTCGACCGGTTGCGCGAGCTCTTCGGCGATCGGCTCTATATCGAGTTGCAGCGGCACGGCCGGCCGCAGGAGCGGCTGACGGAGCCGGCCCTGATCGACTATGCCTATCGTCGCGGCGTGCCGCTGGTGGCGACGAACGAGCCGTTCTTTCCCACCCGGGCCGACTTCGAGGCGCATGACGCCCTGCTGGCGATTGCGGCGGGCACGGTGCTGGCGCAGACCGAACGGCGCAAGCTTACGGACCAGCACTATTTCAAGAGCCGGGCCGAAATGCTGGCGCTGTTCGCGGACCTGCCCGAAGCGCTCGACAACACCGTCGAGATTGCCCGGCGCGAAGTGTTCCGGCCGCGCAGCCGCGGGCCGATCCTGCCGCGCTTTGCCGCCGCTCCCGACCAGACGGTGGAGCAGGGCATGGCGGCCGAGGCCGAGGCGCTGCGGCAGATGGCCTATGACGGGCTGAAGAAGCGGTTCGAAAAATACGGTCGCGACGAGCGCTTTTCCGTCGAGGACTATCAAAAGCGGCTCGAATTCGAGCTCGGCATCATCATCAAGATGAAGTACCCGGGCTATTTCCTGATCGTGGCCGACTTCATTCAGTGGGCCAAGGCACAGGGCATTCCGGTGGGGCCCGGCCGCGGTTCGGGCGCGGGTTCGCTGGTCGCCTATTCGTGCACCATCACGGATCTCGACCCGCTTCGCTACGACCTGCTGTTCGAGCGCTTCCTCAATCCGGATCGCGTCTCGATGCCAGACTTCGACGTCGATTTCTGCCAGGATCGCCGACAGGAAGTCATTGATTACGTGCAGAAAAAGTACGGACACGACTTCGTCGCCCAGATCATCACCTTCGGGACGCTGCAGGCCAAGGCGGTGGTGCGCGACGTCGGCCGTGTGCTGCAGATGCCCTACGGCCAGGTCGACCGCATCTCCAAGCTCATTCCCGCCAATCCGGCAAATCCCGTGACGCTGGCGCAGGCGCTCGAGATCGAGCCGCAGCTCAAGGCGATGCGCGACGCCGACGAAAACGTGGCCGAACTCATCGAAATCGCGCAAAAGCTCGAGGGCCTGTTCCGCCATGCCTCGACCCACGCCGCCGGCATCGTGGTGGGCGAGCGGCCGCTGACCGAACTGGTGCCGATGTACCGCGATCCGCGGTCCGACATGCCGGTCACCCAGTACAGCATGAAATGGGTGGAACCGGCGGGGCTGGTGAAGTTCGACTTCCTCGGTTTGAAGACGCTGACCACGCTCGACTACACCGTCAAGATGATCAACCGGAACGGCACGCCATTCGCGTTGACCGACATCCCGATCGACGACAAGCCGACCTTCGAGATGATGACCAAGGGCGACGTCGTCGGCGTGTTCCAGGTGGAAAGTCCGGGCATGCGACGGGCGCTAGTCGACATGCGACCCGACCGCTTCGAGGACCTCATCGCACTCGTGGCGCTCTACCGGCCCGGCCCGATGGCGAACATCCCCACCTATTGCGCGCGGAAGCGCGGCGACGAGCCGCTCGAATACCTCCATCCGCTGCTTGAGCCGATCCTCGCCCCGACCTATGGCGTCATCACCTACCAGGAGCAGGTGCAGCAGATCGCCAAGTCGCTGGCCGGCTACACGCTGGCCGAAGCCGACCTCTTGCGTCGCGCCATGGGCAAGAAGATCAAGGCCGAGATGGATGCGCAGCGAAGCCGCTTTCTCGAGGGCGCCGAGAGCCAGCACGGCATCGCCAGGGCGCTGGCCAATACGATCTTCGATGCCTGCGCCAAGTTCGCCGAATACGGCTTCAACAAGTCGCACTCGGCCCCCTATGGCTACATCACCTACCAGACCGCCTTCCTCAAGGCCCACTACACGCAGGAATTCATCGCCGCCTCGATGACGCTCGACATGGGCAATACGGACAAGCTCAACGAATTCCGCCGCGACGCGATCAAGCACGGCATCAAAGTGGTGCCGCCCTCGGTCAACCAGTCGGATGCGGTCTTCTCGGCCCGCGACGGCAAGATCTACTACGCCATCGGCGCCATCAAGGGTGTCGGCCAGGCGGTGGCCGAGCATATCGTTGCGGCGCGCGGTGATCGCCCGTTCAGGGACCTCGCCGATTTTGCCTCACGCGTCGATCCGCGCATCATCAACCGGCGGACCCTCGAGACGCTGATCAGCGCCGGTGCCTTCGACGACGTGACGCCGCGCCGGGAACAGGCGTTCGCGGCGATCGAGGCCATCATCGGCACGGCGCAGCGTCTCTCGTCCGACAAGTCGGACGGCATCATCGACATGTTCGCCTCGGATACGCCCGAGCCGATCGTGCTGACCCAAAACGTTGCGCCGTGGACGCTCAACGAACGGCTGGAGCGCGAGCGGGCAGCGATCGGCTTTCACGTGTCCGGCCATCCGCTGGATGAATATGCCAAGCATTTCGAGCGCCTCAAGGTGATGCCCTGGGCCGAGTTCGAAAGGGCCATTCGGGAGCGCGGCGCAACCGCCGGGCGGATCGCCGGCACCATTTCGGCCCGCAGCGACCGCCGCACCAAGAAGGGCAACCCGATGCTGTCGATGACGCTGTCGGATCCGAGCGGCAGTTTTGACGTCATCGCGTTTTCCGAGCAGGTGACCCAGTTCTCGCCCGTCCTGGCAGTCGGCAAGTCGGTGATCCTCAATGTCGAAGCGGACGACCGGCCGGACGGCGTGAGCCTCCGCCTGATCTCGGCGCGGCCGATCGAAGAGGAATCGGCTCGGCTCGGCCGGCTGATCGAGATCGAGGCCGACTCCGCCTCCTGCCTCGCCTCGATCAAGGCGCAGCTCAAGTCCGGCGGCGACGGCAAGGTGAAGTTTATCGTCACCCGCGACAGGGCTAGCCGGCTCTACGAGATTGACATCCCTGGTAGCTACCGGCTGAGCCCGGAACTGGCGGGCGGCATCAAGTCGGTCGACGGCGTGGTGGATGTGCGGCTGAGCTAGCCCGACCTACACTTGAGCGCACGCAGCCACGAGCCGCGGGCCTGTTGTGAGGCCAGCCGGACGACCCCTCCGGCAGAGCTGGCGATGCCGCTGCCCCGTGAGGCCTTGAACGATTGCGAGGTTGGATCGTTTGAGTAGAGGCACGAGGCCCGCTTGACCGGCGGCGCGGCCCCCGCCACAGTCCCTGATCGATCCCATGAGCCCTTCCATGTCCGTCGAAGCTTTCCCCGTCGTCAGCCTGAGCAAGTTCGAAACCGCCGACCCGGACGGCAAGAAGCTGCTGGCGCTGGAGGTGGATGCGATCTGCCGCACCACGGGGTTTCTCGCCATCGCGGGGCACGGCGTGCCGCAAGGCACGATCGATGCAGCGTGGAACGCCGCCAAGGCCTTCTTCGACGAGCCGGTCGAGGTGAAGCAGGCGGCGCGGGCGCCTTATCCGGGCTACCCCTATGGCTATCTCGGGCCGAATTCCGAGGCTCTGGCGGCCTCGCGCGGCGTCGATACCCCGCCCGACCTCAAGGAGAGCTTCAATGGCGGCCCATTGCAGCAGCCGCACGGTATCACGGACACTGATGCGCTGAGCTTTTGCTATGCGGCGACGATCTGGCCGGCAGCGCCCGCCGGTTTTCGCACGGCCTGGGAGGATTATTATCGCGCCATGGAAGACCTCGCCGCGCGGATCATGCGGCTTTTCGCTGCCGCGCTGACGCTACCCGAGGATTTCTTCTCGGGCATGATCGACCATCCGGTCAGCGCGCTGCGGGCTTTGAACTATCCCGAGCAGGAGGTGGCGCCGAAGCCGGGACAGCTGCGCGCCGGGGCACATTCCGACTATGGCAGCCTCACCATCCTGCTGCCGCAGGAAGGCAGCAAGGGGCTGCAGATTCAGCGGGCGGACGATTCATGGATCGATGTGCCGCCCATTCCCGGTGCCTTCGTCATCAACATCGGCGACCTGATGCAGCGCTGGACCAATGACCGGTGGGTGTCGACCGTGCATCGGGTGGCGAATCCGGAAAATCCGGAGGAAGCTCGGCAGCGACGCCAGTCCTTCGCCTTCTTCCACCAGCCCAACTGGTTCGCCGAGATCAAGTGCCTCGATATCTGTCTCGAACTGGGTGAAGCGCCCAAGTACGAGCCGGTGCTGTCCGGGCCCTACCTGATGGGCAAGTTCAAGTCGACGGTGAAGTGATGGCCGAAATCGTCAATCTCAAGCAGGCGCGCAAGGCCAAGGATCGCGCCGCCAAGGCAGACCAGGCGGCGGCCAACCGGGCCAAGTTCGGCCAGACCAAGGCACAAAAGCAGGTCGAAGCGGCCCGCCGGGCGCTCGCTGACAAGGCGCTCGACGACCACAAGCGGGACAGCTGAACCGCCGGGCCGGCTGCCGGCCGGCGGCTATCGCTCGCCAGCCAACGACAGGCCGGCCAGGAACAGCCCCAGCAGAGCCAGGAAGACCAGCAGGCGGCCGAGCACCGGCGCCGTTGCGTCCGCCTCCCGATACATGCTTGCGGCGGGATTGGTGTCGTGCGCATGGCCCAGCCAGGCGGCCGCCAGAATGTAGAAGTCCATCGCTTTGTCCTCGGTATTGGTTGCCGAGGGTGATCGCCGGAGAGCCGAGGCGATCGACAGCGCAGGGGTAGCGACGCATTTTCTTTTGCAGGCTGTCGAATTCGCGCGCCGGGCGTCGTCTACCTTGGGCCAACAGGAGGGGTTCGCAATGAAGTACGCCTGCCTCGTCTATGCCGAAGAATCGACGTTCGCCGCCATGAGCCCCGAGGAGGGGACCCGGCTCACCGACAGCGCCATCGACTACGACGCCGGGCTCAGGGCGCGTGGCCAGCTCATCTACGCCCAGGCGCTGCAAGCGACCGACACGGCCGTCACCGTTCGCGTCCGCGGCGGCAAGGCGTCGATCACCGACGGGCCGTTCGCCGAAACCAAAGAACATCTCGCCGGCTTCATGCTGATCGAGGCGCGCGACATGAACGAGGCAATCGACATCGCTACCAGGGCGCCGATGGCGGCCGTCGGGAGCCTGGAGGTCCGGCCGTTCCTCGACCTGTCGCACAGCTGATGGAGCCGGCGGCCGGGGACTGGCAGCGGCGCATCGAGACCGTGTACCGGCAGGACCGGGGTAGGGTGCTCGCTTCGCTGATCCGCCTCCTCGGCGGCTTCGAGCTAGCCGAGGAGGCGCTGCACGAGGCCTTTGCTGCCGCCGTCGAACAGTGGCCGGCGCGCGGCATGCCCGAGAGTCCCTGGCGCTGGCTGGTGTCCGCTGGCCGCTTCCGGACGATCGATAGGCTGCGCCGCCGCGCCCGGCTCGATGGCGTGCGCGACGAACTGCTGCGGTGGCTCGAGAGTGAGAGCGCGGAGGCAGGAATGGAGCAGGGAGAACTCGCCGACGACACGCTGCGGCTGGTCTTCGTCTGCTGCCATCCGGCGTTGGCGCCGGATGCGCAGGTGGCGATGACGCTGCGCGAAGTCTGCGGGCTGACGACCGAGGAGATCGCGGTCGCCTTCCTCACCGCCGCGCCGACCGTGGCGCAGCGGATCGTCCGGGCCAAAACCCGTATTCGCGACGCCGGGATTGCCTACGAGGTGCCCGGCCGAGAGCAATTGCCCGACCGGCTCGAGGCGGTGCTGCGGGTGGTTTATCTCGTATTCAACGAGGGTTACGCGGCGCACCGGGGCGGCAGCGTACTGCGCCCGGAACTATCGGCGGAGGCCATACGGCTCGGCCGGCTGCTCGCGGAACTGCTGCCCGACCCCGAGGTGCTGGGCCTGCTGGCGCTGATGCTGTTCCAGGATTCACGCCGGGCGACGCGGCTCGATGCCAATGGCGATGCCGTGCTGCTGCCCGAGCAGGACCGCTCGCGCTGGGATCGGGCCCAGATCGCCGAAGCCGAGAGGCTGCTGCGGCGGGTGGTCGAGGGCCGCGAATACGGCGCCTATGGCATTGAGGCAGCGATCGCGGCCGAGCATGCCCTGCCGCGGATCGCGGCGGAAACGAACTGGCCGCGGATCGTGTCGCTTTACGATCTGCTGCTGGTCGCCGATCCCTCGCCTGTGGTCGAACTCAACCGGGCGGCGGCGATTGCGATGCGCGACGGCCCGGCGAAGGGGCTGGGGCTGATCGATGCGCTGATCGGCGATCGCCTAGCAGGCTACGCCGTCGCGCATGAGGCGCGGGCGGAACTGCTACGGCGGCTCGGGCGCTTCGATGAGGCCGCCGCCGGCTATCGGCAGGCCCTGGTGCTGGCGCCCGAGGCACCGGTGCGGCGACTGCTGCAGCGGCGGCTGGCCCAGGTCACGTCGGCTCAGGGGGCCGCTTCGAGCGCGGCGATGAGCTCGATGTCGGACTCGTAGTTGCCGAGTTCGAGCCCGGCGGTCTCGAGAATGAGCAGCCGGCGCCGAATCGCGGCGTGCTCGTCGCTCTTGGCCTTGAGCTGGGCGTTGAGCCGCTCGACGAAGAGGTTCTGCTTTTCATCGTTGCGGCGGATGCGGCTCGTCAGTGACGCCAGCGCCTCGATCTGTTCGCCCGCCTCGGCGGCCTGGCGCTGGGCATCGGCGACCCCGCGCCCGACGGCGGATGTCATCAGCGCAATGAAGTCGACGGTCGAAAGCTTCAGCCTCGAGGTGACGGCGGACTGCACTGCGGCATCGAACATGTCGGCCAGCACGTTCGTCACGTCCCGCCGAAAGGCCCTGAGGCTTTCGAGGTCGACGATGCCGGTTTCGTCGAACAGCCGCCGCAGCTCGGGATCCGACAACAGGCCGAACGCCTTCACGATGGTCATGAAATGTTCGGGATCGCCGCCGCGATCCGGATGAGCAGTGCGCACCTTGAGCCGATACGCCGCCTTGACGGCCACGCCATCGGCTTCGCGGCCGATGCCCAGCACCTTGTAAGGGTCGAACTCCGTCATGGAGCCGGCTCTTAACAGGTCACGGGCGTGGTTTGAAGCGGGGACGGCCCGGTGTCGGCAGGCTGCCGCGCGGCCGATCGGCTCACGCGGTGCGCGTGCCGTGCAGCGCGAGGAAGGCGTCGACCATGTTGCGGGCGCGCTTCAGGCATTCAGAGCTGCCTGCGCCGCTCGGCGTCGAGAGCTTGTGCGACCAGGCCCGGCCAGTGGAGGGGTCGCGGATTTCCGCGGACCAGTTCTCGCCGGCGCTCAGTTCGATATCGAAGCCACGATAGTGAGTCTTCATTTCAGTCTCCTACAGTCTCCACCTCCCAGTGGGGCAGGTATCGAGCCCGCCTGCCGCAAGTCGGCTGATAGCATAGGTGGGCAGCCGAGCCAGTCCCGCCAAGTTATGGCTCCCATGCGGCCAATCGAACCCTCCGGTTCGGTAACCTTAACAGGCGCCTCCCGGAAAGCAGCGAAGGCGCGGGGAAAGGAAGCACCGCGAGGCCACGTGCCGGAGGCTCGTGCACCGGCTGTTGCCGGCGCGTCATTTTGTCGGTTCATCGTCACGGCGCCCGTGCGATAAAGCCCGCGACGCAAGCGGAGGAACGACACTATGGCGCGCACTGTGATCATCGGCGGTAGCGGGCATGTCGGCACCTATCTGGTGCCGCGCCTCGTCGAAGCCGGCCACGAGGTGGTCAACGTGACGCGCGGCCAGCGCGCGCCCTACCAGCCGCACGCGGCGTGGAAATCGGTCGAGACGGTGATGGCCGACCGGGAGGCCGAGGAGCGCGCCGGCAGCTTCGGTGCCCGTATCCGCGACCTGAGGGGCGACGTCGTCATCGACATGATCTCGTTTACCCTCGCCGGCACCCAGCAACTGGTCGAAGCGCTCGACGGCCGGGTGCAGCATTTCCTCCATTGCGGCACGATCTGGGTCTACGGCCACAACACGGCGGTGCCCGCGACCGAGGACCAGCCGCTCAACCCCTTTGGCAGCTACGGCACGCAGAAGGCCGAGATCGAGACCTGGCTGCTCGCTCGGGCTCGCCGCGGCGGCTTTCCGGCAACCGTGTTCCGGCCCGGCCACATCGTCGGGCCCGGCTGGGCGCCGCTCAACCCGGCCGGCCACTTCAACCCCGCAGTGTTCTCCCGCATCGCCCGCAACGAGCCGCTGGCGCTGCCCAATTTCGGCATGGAGACGGTGCATCACGTCCACGCTGATGACGTGGCGCAGATGGTGATGGTGGCGATGGCCAACTGGCAGGCGGCGGTGGGGGAGGCGTTCAACACCGTGTCGCCCCAGGCCATTAACCTGCGCGGTTATGCCGAGGCGGTCTATCGCTGGTTCGGCCACAGCCCGCAGGTCAGTTTCGAGCCGTTCGAGAGCTGGAAGACGCGCCAGCCCGAGGAAGAATGGGGCGCCACCTGGGAACACATTTCCCGCAGTCCCAGCCATTCGATCGAAAAAGGGCGTCGGCTGCTCGGCTACGCGCCGCGCTTCAGCTCGCTCCAGGCGGTGTTCGAATCGCTCGAATGGCTGCTCGCCAACGGAGTGGTCAGCCGCTAGGGCGGCCGATCGCGCTTGTCGGCTGCGGCAAAATGCGGCCGTCCGGAAACTGACTGCCGCGGCCTATGCTGCAGACTTGCCGATGCTCGGCCGGTGGAGGGTGCGGTTGCGTCAGATGCTGAAGCTCGGACTCGCCGGCTGTCTCATCGCCTTCGCCGCGACCGCCGCATCGGCGGCTGAGCCCGTCACCGTCCGCTTCCTCAGCGATGACGGCACGACCACACTGACCGGCTATCTCTACGCCCCGCACTTCAGGGGGAAATCGCCGGCGCCGGCGGTGGTGATGATGCACGGGCGCGCCGGTCCCTACTCTTCGCTCGCCAAGGGGCGGTACGATTCGACAACGCTCAGCAAGCGCACCAAGGACTGGGCGGAACTGTGGGCCGAGCAGGGCGACTGGGCGCTGGTCGTCGACGGTTTTGGCCCACGCGGCTTCCCCAAGGGCTTTCCCGCCGGCACCGACGACGAACGTCCCACGGCGGTCAACGAGATTTCCGTCCGCCCGCTCGATGCCTATGCGGCGCTCAAGTTCCTGCGCCAGCAGCCGGGCGTCGACGGCTCCCGCATCGGCATCCAGGGTTGGTCGAACGGCGGCAGCGCGACGCTGGCCACCGGTTCGACGGAGGCGCTGGCGAAGGCCGGCCTGACGCCCAAGACCGGCTTCGTCGCAGCGCTCGCCTTCTATCCCGGGTGCGGCCTTCAGGGGCACTACAAGCAGGATGGCTATTCGGCCTATCTGCCCGTGCGGGTGTTCGTCGGTACCGCCGACGAGGAGATTTCCCCGGCCGTCTGTACCTCGCTGGTCAAGAAGGCCAGGGCCGGCGGCAGCGACATCGCGCTCACAACCTATGATGGCGCAACGCACGACTTCGACGATCCGGGCGAAAAGCGCCAGAGCGTGCCCGCCAACGTCGCAGCGGCTACCGATGCCACCGGCCAGTCACTGGCTTTCTTCAAGGCAGCATTCGGACAGTAAGCGACGACTCGAGGCGGATGGGCGCCCGGCGAGCTCGCCACCCGTCCATCCGCCGGCTCGGCGAAAAATGTCACAATCCTCTTTCCGTTGTCACATACGCGCTCTAGACAGGGCGCACACAGCGCAAAGCATCAGGCGAAAGGGCTCCCGCAATGTCCACTATCATCGACGTCACCGGCCGGCAGATCTTCGACAGCCGCGGCAATCCGACGGTTGAAGTGGACGTGGTGCTGGACGACGGCAGCTTCGGCCGGGCGGCGGTGCCCTCGGGCGCCTCGACTGGTGCGCACGAGGCGGTTGAGCTGCGCGACGGCGGGCGCGACTTCCTCGGCAAGGGCGTGACCCAGGCGGTCGACTTCGTCAACGGCGAGATCTTCGACGAGGTACAGGGCATGGATGCTCTCGACCAGATCGGCGTCGACCGGGCCATGATCGAACTCGACGGCACGCCGAACAAGAGCCGGCTCGGTGCCAACGCCATCCTCGGCGTGTCGCTGGCGGTCGCCAAGGCTGCGGCCGAGTCCTCTGAGCTGCCGCTGTTCAAATATGTCGGCGGCCCCAATGCCCACATCCTGCCGGTGCCGATGATGAACATCATCAATGGCGGCGCGCATGCCGACAACCCGATCGATATGCAGGAGTTCATGATCCTGCCGGTCGGCGCCGAGAGCATGGCGCACGCGGTGCAGATCGGCTCGGAAATCTTCCACACCCTGAAGAAGAGCCTCAGCGCCGATGGCCACAACACCAATGTCGGCGACGAAGGCGGGTTCGCGCCGAACCTTTCCTCGGCGGAAGCGGCTCTCGAATACATCGTCAAGTCGATCGAAAAGGCCGGCCACACCCCCGGCGACGACGTCTGCCTCGGCCTCGACTGCGCCTCGACCGAGTACTTCAAGGGCGGCAAATACGTCATGGAAGGCGAGGGCAAGACGTTCTCCTCTGACGAAAACGCTCGCTTCCTCGAAGGGCTGGTGTCTCGCTTCCCCATCATCACCATCGAAGACGGCATGGCCGAGGACGACTGGGAGGGCTGGAAGGCGCTGACCGACCTGCTCGGCAAGCGCATTCAGCTGGTCGGCGACGATCTTTTCGTCACCAACACCGAGCGCCTCAAGTCGGGCATCAAGATGGGCGTTGCCAACTCGATCCTGGTCAAGGTCAACCAGATCGGTTCGCTCTCTGAGACGCTCGATGCGGTCGATACGGCGCACCGGGCCGCCTACACCTCGGTGATGTCGCACCGCTCCGGCGAAACCGAGGATTCGACCATCTCCGATCTCGCGGTCGCCTGCAATTGCGGGCAGATCAAGACCGGCTCGCTGTCTCGCTCCGACCGCCTCGCCAAGTACAACCAACTGATCCGCATTGAAGAACAGCTCGGTTCGGCCGCCCTCTACGCCGGGCGGGGCGCGTTCCGCGCCCTGTGAACCGTACTTTGACCGAAGTCATGCTCGATCCTATCGTCGGTCGACGTGCCTTCGGCGCCGATGCCTTGAACTATGACAGCGCGCGTCCGGAATATCCGGCGCGCGTTTTCGCTTTGCTGCAGGAGCGCTGCGGGCTGGGGCCGGGGACGCAGGCGCTCGAGATCGGTCCCGGAACCGGTCTCGCCACTCGGCCGATGCTCGACCTCGGAGCCACGATTACGGCGGTCGAGCCTGACGAGCGCCTGGCGGCGGTACTCCGTCACCGTTCCGCCGGCACGGCTCTGGAGGTGGTCGCAGCGCCTTTCGAGGACGCCGTACTGCCGGAAGCCAGTTTCGACCTTGGCTATTCGGCCACCGCCTTCCATTGGTTGGAGCAGCGCCCGGCGCTGGTCAAAGTCGCGAGCGTGCTGCGGCCGGGCGGCTCGTGGGCGATGTGGTGGAACGTCTTCGGCGATGCCGAGCGTGCTGACCCGTTCCACGACGCCACGACCGAACTACTCTCCGGCCTCAGCCTGACGCCGTCGCAGCCGGTCAACTGGCGCCATCCCTTCGCGCTCGACCGGGAGGCCCGCTTCGCCGATCTGCGCGCCGGTGGGGACTTCGACGACATCGAATTCGAAAACCTGCGCTGGACGCTGGTGCTCGACCCATCGCAGTTGCGGGCGCTCTACGCGACGTTTTCGCACATCACGACCTTGCCGGAGGTGCAGCGCGAACGCCTGCTCGATGCGTTACAGGAGATCGCTGCCGGACCGTTCGCAGGCCGCGTCGAACGCAACATGTGCACGGCGATCTATACTGCAAAGCGGGTGGGGTAGGGGGACCTGCAAGGCACCGTCGGTGCGTGGGGCGCCCCTCACCCGGTCGCGTCGGACCATCCGCTTCCGCAGCGGGATAGGGAGTGGGCTCCGGGGTAGTCCGCCATCAACCGATCCTTAAGCCCACATTGACCATAGTCGGCCGGCTCCATCAGCACGGTTTCGCCATGTCCACCCGCCTCAAACGCCCCGCGCTCTGGCGCTCGCTGCTCGTGACCGGGCTGCTGCTGGCCTTCCAGGGTTATCTCGGCTTCAACGTCATCGGCGGCCAGTACGGCATCGAGCGCCAGAAACAGATGCGGGTCGATATCGAGACGCTCAAGGCGCAGTCGGCGGCGCTGCAGGCGGAGATCGACTCCTACCAGCATCGCGCGAGCCTCTTCGACTCGGCCAGCCTCGATCCCGACATCCTGTCGGAAAAGGCAAGGTCGCTGCTGCAGATGGCGCCGCCAGACGACCTGATCGTCATGACCGACCCGGTCAGCGGTTTACCGATTTCCGGTTCAGCGGCTGCATTAGCCGGAAATCAGTCAACCGTGACGATTGAAAAAGGAATCGACTGATATCGGCGTTTCCTCACGCGGTACTTTAATTGGCGCGCCGCCGAGGCTTGCTTTATCCTCT
>Ga0209233_1000923_pt1 | contig 12820 bp, 8 predicted proteins | sample AraplaCL_Cvi_mCL_FD_184269 | JGI IMG/M metagenome (GOLD analysis project Ga0209233, IMG submission 184269) | Arabidopsis root microbial communities from the University of North Carolina, USA - plate scrape CL_Cvi_mCL (SPAdes) (version 2) | ecosystem: Host-associated > Plants > Roots > Endosphere ...
GCATGTTGTAGAAGATGCCATAGCCACCACGAATTACTGTGTTCGGAGACTGGAAAGGACGGAAAGCAAAACCAACACGGGGCGCGAAGTTCTTCTTATCCGAAAGCAGTACATCGGATCCCCAGCCAACACTCTCAGAAAGCTTGATCGGATATGCCGCCATGAGGGTACTGCTGGCAGTGCTGGAAATCTTGCCGCCTACGGAACGGACTACCAGGCTTCCAGTGGCAAAATCAAAATTAGTCCACTCGCCGGTACGTTCTGTCGGCAACGGCTGCAACTCGTACCGTAAACCATAATAGACAGTCAGGCGCGGATGAATCTGCCAGTCATCCTGCAGATACATGCCATAACGATTCTGGTGAATCACATTCGACGGCGAAACCGTGGAACGCAACGTTGACGTAGGGATACCAAGCAGCGCATTCGCGAGACCATTCAGCGTATAGCGGCTGGAGAGGAAGTTGAAGTATCCCAGCGTAGTGGTGCTGGATGAGGGGTTCGTCGATACCTTCGTGATTTGGAAATCGAAACCCGCCTTTACCGTGTGGCGTCCGCGAACCCATGTGAAGGTATCGCCATACTGCTGCGTCATCTGCGGGTTTGGCTTGGAGCCACCAACATCACCAATCCGGGTATACCCGGTCATGCTAAAGATGGGAATACCGCCGATCGTGTGGGGATACAATCCCGGAACAAGAGTGGAGCCATCGAAACTCGTGTTTTGTCCCAGTCGCACAGACCGCATGGTGTAGTACGAAGCACGCAGTTCGTTCGTCATGTTCGACTTTACGATGCGCGTATACGTCAGAGCAGCAGATTTAGTCTGGAAGCCTGCATCAGAATAGTTGCCGTACTGCGAGGGATAGCCCGTATTTACGAAGTAGAGACCACTCTCTGCCCAGTTGGCATCGAAGGCAAGGAGGTCACGCTTCGTAAGATTGTGAGTCAGCTTTCCTGAATAGCGATTCAGATCAAGGTCGATTCTGCGCGCTTGCGTGAGGTTATATCCGCCATAGGTTGTGTTGGCGTGCGGAACAAGATCCAGAACCTTTTGGAACGTGGCGTTCAACTGTGCAGTTGGAATCTTGTTGTTGGCGTAATAAGTGGTGGTTCCTGGGATACGAATTGCAGTTGTAAATTGCCCCGTGCGTTGCGCATCGGTCGGAACGATGAAGTATCCCTGGCTCTTCTGACGCTGCGTAAAGCGTTCGAAGGAGAAGAAGAAGAAGGTGTGATCGCGCCAGATAGGACCACCGACCGTACCGCCAAACTCATTACGGTTAAACGGCAGTCGAGCCGTGCCACTGCGCTTTGCAAAATATTCGTTCGCAGCCGCCGCACTGTTCCGGTTGTATTCCATCAATGTTCCATGGAAGCGATTCGTTCCACTCTTCGTCGTCATTACGACGGCAACAGAGTTCGCGTATTCCGCTTTGGCAGCGTTGCTTTCAATCTTCAGATCCTGAATTGAATCGAGAGAGGGCTGTGTCGTCAACGAAGTGGAATATGCATAGGAACCGCCGCCGTTTCCACGATCGTCATACGTGACGCCGTTGACCTGAAAACTGGTTCCACCCCAGTGCTGAGAGCCTGAAATCTTCGGATTGGAATCTGAGCCATCACCGCTGTTTCCAGGAGCGGTCGCGATCAATGCAGAGATGGTGCGACCGTTAGCCGGAAGCTCAATCAGTTCCTTCGACGTGGTAACCGTAGCGATGGACGGCGAATCGGACGTCGTGCTGCCTGCGTCGGACGACACTTCCACCACATCGCTAAATCCGCCAGCCTCCAGCGTGACGTTGTTACGCAGATTCTGATTCAGCAGAAGGTGAGCACCGTCGACCTTTGCGGTCTTATACCCCTGCGCCGCAATCTGGATACGGTAGTTGCCTGGCAAGAGGTTCGGGATGGTGTAAGCGCCCTCTGCGTTGGTTGTGGCGCTGCGCATATCACCTGTATCCACGTTCGTGACAGTGACCGTGGCCCCAGCCACCTTGCCAGCAGCATCGGTCACCGTGCCGAGCAGTGCACCCGTGGTGCTTTGACAGACGGCCACTGTGGAGAGAAGGGGGATACCCGCAAGAGCAACGAACCGTTTCATGGAAATCATCTCCGCGATCTTTGTTGTTTGAATACGTCCCAGCATGTTGCAGGCAACGCAACAGAGCAATAGTCATGCAACTTTCATCCAACATGCTGGACAAAAAGTGAACCGCTCCCGCCTTCGTTCTTATGGGTAGAATTAATTTTACTTTGGATTTATCGTTTGAGCATACCGATTTCACCGGCTATGCTCAATTCGCAGTCGGAGATTCATTCGGCGCCGCACGCGAAAAGCGAAAGCTTACTCTTCAGACTGAGATTGAAAAACACGACACCATGCCCGCAAAAAACCATATCGAACTGATCGTTAAAACACTTGCCGTATTGGAATGCCTGGCCGCCAGTGAACAGAGCAAAGCCCTGAAAGAGATCGCGGCCGAGGTTGGGCTGGTTAAGAGTTCGGTCTTTCGTATCCTCTTCACACTGCGTGAACAAGGTTATGTAGAGCAATCAGATGGTGGCAATTACCGACTTACGCTGAAATCGGGACGGCTGGCGCGTAAGAACGCAGAGCGTTTACGACTAGCCGACATCGCACGTCCGTATCTCATCAAGCTTCGTGATGACTTGGATGAATCGGTTGCGCTTGCAGAGCGGCGGCCACATGCAGTCGTACTCATCGACGTGCAGGAAACCTCCCATCCGCTGCGCCTCTCTTTTCAAATTGGCGACGACTGCCCGATCCATGCCACCGCCCTTGGCAAAGCTGTGGCGGCATTCCTTCCAACGGCAGAATTTCAGGCGTTGTGGAAGGGCGAAGCTCTACCGCAATACACTGCGCGCACAAATACCAAAGCCACATCGTTTCGTACGGAACTAGCGAAAATTCGGACTCAGGGCTACAGCTTCAACAACGAGGAAACTGTTACCGGAGCTTTTTTGGTGGGTGCTCCCATCTTTGATGCGAATGGGACTGTGTGCGGCGCCATCAGCGTCAACTCACCCACCGTACGCTGCACAACACGTCGCAAGCAGTTGATGATCAGCGACGTAGTGAAGACGGCAAAACAGATCTCACAGGACCTTTCGGATGTCGGTCTCATTCACTCCAAAACGATTTCCGCCAGCTAATCGGAATATCAACTTTCCTGCGTTGACCAGTCCAATGCTTGACGACTATCGTCAGCGCTACCGATTCCATCCATTGGAGCCATCGTAGTAATGCCGACCCGCCGAATATTTTTCCAACAGGGACTGGCCGCCTCTGCTCTCTTCCTTTATCCATCTGGCTTCGCATGGGCCATGCCGAAGGAACGATCCGCCGTGGAGACTCGGAATGAAGCATCACTGCCAGATGCGTACTTTCGGCGACTGGCAAAATGGTACCCGGTAATTGCTAAGCGCCTGAAAGACGAGCCTCTCCCGTTGAAGCAGTTGGAGGCAACAAAAGGCTGGAATCATCTGCCTTACAACGTGCTTTCCGCGGCGGTTCTTTATGCCAAAGCAAATCCTGCGAATCCGTTTTATCGGAAGCCAGAGATGCGAAAACTGGCATTCGACCTTGGCGATCTGATGGTCCGTGAAGACCGCGCCGGAACGTTCGCACCACGGCTCGACAGTTATCGCGATACCTACATGTGGCTTGAGGCTTACCAGCTATTGAAGGATGAGCTGGAAGCAGAACGGAAGTCACTCTGGGAACAGAGCCTGCGGCGCAATGTCTCTCTGCTGATACCCGACATCATGCTGAGTCGTGACGCGGCCCAATATACCGAGAACTTCATCGCCTCATCGCCAAACCATCTTGCCTGGTGGGCTGCGACGGTTCTTGTCGCAGGCATCTACCTCAACGATCGTTCGTGGATTGCTCTTGGCGGTGGAGTACTGAAGCGTTTTGCTACCACAGAACAAAACCCGGATGGCTATTGGGGAGAACACAATCCGAATGCTCCCACCGGAGGCTATAACTATCTCTCTGCAATGGCAGTTGGCGTGTTCTGGGAGCACACGAAGGATGAGGATGCGCTGAAGGCACTTCGTCGTGCCACAACGTTCCATGCAAACTTCACTTATCCCGATGGGAATTTGATGGAGCTGCTTAACGATCGCAATCGTTACTGGCACATCAGCGCCTGGGGACAATTTGCGTTCTCACACTTTCCAGATGGTCGTGGTTACTGCGGACTGCTCATGGAGCATATGGATGACAGCGAAATTGATCTCGACGCACTCGGCCTGCTCGCGATGAATGCGCTGTACTACCACGATGGTCCAGTAGCACTCTCTCCGCCTTCTCAGCCAAGCTACAAACATCGTCTGACAGCGGAAGCTGGCGCACGTAAAACTGGCCCATGGGTAACAGTGCTGTCAGGCATCATTGATACTCCCTTGCCCCGTAGCCAGTGGTTTCTCGATCGACAAGTAAACCTTTCTCTCTTTCATGAAAAGGCTGGCCTGATTGTGAACGGTGGCTATTCCAAGCATCAACCGGAGCTTGCTACCTTCCGCGAAAGTCTTGGCAATCAGGAGTGGAATGCTCAGCCCAAAGGATCGCTACTCTCGCAAGGAGAGAGTGAGGATGCGCTTGCTCTGGCCTTCAATTCTTTCTCTGCTGAGATTCAACTGCCTGCACCGACAGCAAATGAAGCAATCGTCAGAGTGGATATATCTGGCCGTGGCCCCGCGCAGGAAGCTTATCTAACCTTGCAGCTTTGTCTCCAAGAAGGACAGACGCTAACAACTGGTGCGGGACGCACACTGACGGTAGACGCAACACACATAAAGCTCAATGCGGCAGAGATGAACGGTAGTATTCAGCACAATGGTTGGACGTTGAAGCTGAAGGATGAAGCCAGTCTGGAATGGCCAGTCTATCCTTACAATCCCTATCGCAATGGGCCGGAAACGCTGCTGAAGCACGCTGTAGCTTTGCTAAGAATCCCCTTGAAGCTGCAATCACCGAAAGAGCACTGGATGCAGCCTCATGAGCGCATGATCGAACTTCGTTTTCAGGTAAACCCGAGAGCCTGAAAATCAGGTTCCCGGATTTTAAAACCGAAGCGCAAAACCGCCGTCGACACGCAGAACAGAACCGGTAATGTAAGAGGCGTCGCCAGAGCAGAGAAATGCAATGGCGCGCGCCACTTCTTCCGGCTTGCCCAAACGCTCCATCGGAAGCGTACGGCCGCGCATCTCAATCTCATCTTCGGTGTAATGTTTCCGCTCTCCCGGTGTATCAATCCATCCCGGTTCAACACTGTTCACGCGGATACCATGCTCTGCCAGTTCCAAAGCCATGCTGGCAGCCATGTGATTTAAAGCAGCCTTTGCAGCGTTGTAAGGTAATGCGTTCGGATACGGGCGCTCTGCATGCACGGAACTCACCATAACGATCGCACCACCGGTTCCCTGCGCAATCATTTGGCGTGCCGCTAGTTGGCTGCACAACAGCGGCGCCCACTGCGATACGGACCATGCATCCGTAACTTCGTCTGCCGTTAAATCCACAAAAGGCTTCCGCACACTGGCAGCAGCATTATTCACAAGGATGTCCAGGCTGTTGAAGTGCTCGCGAACCATTGCGAAGATTCTTTCAATGGCTGACCTTTGACTAATATCCTCGGCTACTGGATAAACATGCACGCCCAGGTCGCATGCCTCCCGTACAACAGATGCCAAATCTTCATCCGCACTGCGATCGTTCAAAATCAGATTCACACCACAACGGGCCAGTTCCAGCGCCGTGGCGCGGCCAATACCTCTGGCCGCGCCTGTGATCAACGCCGTTTTTCCATGCAGCGATTCACGCATACGTTCTACCAATCGGCCACCGAGCCATCACGATGGTTATAAGCCATTGTGACCTCAGGTTGAAACGGATATTTCGCCGCTTCCTTCTCGTTGATGTCGATTCCGAGCCCCGGCAACGTCGGAGCAGAACACTGTCCTGCTTCCAGTGGAATGAATTCTGTAACGATATCGTTACGCCAAGGCACGTCCGCACGCACCATCTCCTGAATAAGATAGTTCGGCGTCGCAAATCCAACATGCGTAGAGGATGCAGTGCTTACCGGTCCCTGCGGGTTATGACACGCAACACTGATTTGGTATGCCTCTGCCATCGCAGCAATGCGCCGCGCTTCGCTGATACCACCACAATGTGATACATCTGGCTGCACAATCGCACATCCGCGCTTTTCAAACAGCTCACGGAACTCCCAACGCCCGGTCAAGCGTTCACCGGTCGCAATCGGCATAGGAAGATGACGCGCCACTTCTACAAGTCCATCAATGTGTTCCGGCCAGCAGGGCTCCTCATACCAGTACAGGTTGTAGTCCACCAGCATGCGTCCGAATTGAATCGCCGCTGCGGGCGTGCAACGCGCATGCAGATCCAGCATGATGTCGAAATCATCTCCTACCGCATTACGCATTGCTTCAACACACCGCGCTGCACGCTTCAGAGTAGAGGCGCTTTCAATGTATTCCGACACAGGAATCGGCATGGCCTTCACTGCGGTAAAACCATTTTCAACGCTCATCTGGATGCGCTCAGCAAACTCCGAGGGTTCAATGGTCTTGTACATGTTTTCAAGCAGACCACCGCCCAGGTGATCATAAAACCGCAATGTGTCGCGTACGGGACCACCCAGCAAATTGCATACCGGCTGATTGAGATCTTTACCTTTGATATCCCACAACGCCTGGTCAATACCACTGATCGCGGAGTAGTTGATGATACCTCCACGCCAGAAATACTGACGATGCATGATCTGCCACAGATGCTCAATGCGACGTGGGTCCTGCCCAATCAGCAACACAGACAGGTCTTCAATGGCTCCCACTACGCCCTTGGTCTTCCACTCAAGAGTCGCCTCGCCCCAGCCATAGAGTCCCGGTTGGTCGGTTTCCACTTTGACAAAAATCCAATTGCGCATACGCGCATTGACTACCAGCGACGAAATCTTTGTAATTTTCATGAATGCATCTTTCTATTGTTCAAATAACTCATGCAGCATGTGCAGACATTCCTGCACAAGGACATCGGCTGCATCTGGCGAGAAGGGTGTAGCGGCAACTTCATAACCACCTTCTACGTAAGCCTGCCGATCAGGGATATAACCAAAACCACCGTTGGAGTATCCAGACACAAACGTGAGAAAAAACGGCGATTGTTTGCGGATGCGCTCACCGATGGACGAGAACGGCTCGCCTGCCGTGGATACAAGCGCAATGTCACCGATGCGAATTACTTGTACCGGCCATGAAACCTGTGAGATCGAACCATACAACTGCGCATTTTGAAGACGCCAGCCCATCTGCGTAGCGCGTGCCTGCACACGACGCATCTGATCCACATCGCCCTTTGTGCGAAGATCCTGCACCTCAGCACGCAGCTGTGACAGCTTCTCCGCAATCTCCGCCTCCGGTTCCAACTTCCGTGTGGGCAGAAAAACACTGCGAGAAATCATCGTGATGACAGCAGCAGCCTTAGCAAGCGGAGCATAACTGTATTCCGCGATATTTGCCCCCGAAGGGACAGTGGCTCGATAGGTCGCCTGCTCAGGATGAGTATCAACCTCTGCAAGCACCGATGCAGCCGCAAGCCCCAATTCGTGACCTAATCTGCGATAGATACTCAGGTCGCCAGTGAATCCTTTGCACGGTCCCAAATCGCCTGCCGCTCCCTGTAGAAAGAAGCACATGCCACCGATTTCGCGTTCCACGGTTTCACGCATTGGTCCCGGATAATCAGGTGTGAAACGAATGTTCTGCCAACCGCACGTGGTGGGATGGCAAGCATAGTGCACAATCGATGCGAGGCAGTTGCCATCTTCCCGGTCAAACCGAATTGCACCAAGAGAATGATCAGCGGCTACCGCATCGTTAACACCGACAATACATTCACCATCCGGTGCGAAAACGCGGCGATTGCGATTGATGTAGGAGATGCCCGTCTTCGCGCCCACTCGCACATCCACCATGACCTGCATCGCGCGCCACGCCGCGCCTGCAATGCGCGCAGGCAGTGATTCAAGATAGCTCTGCGCCATATCACGGCCTTCCAGAATGTTCTCAAGTCGGAAGGTATTGGGACCTGCATGAGTATGCGTGCAGGAAAACCGAATATTCGTCTTCGCGATACCGGTTAGTTCCGCCAGTGCAGCAAGTATCTTTTCCGTCCATTCCGCATTGAAGCCAATCGCATCCGCATCCACAATCAGGACGCGTGTGTCTCCCTGCTCCAGAACGATTGCAGAAGCATACATCGGCATGTCTGCTTCCAAGCCTCTTTGGTGGGTCTGAGCTCCCCATCCTCCCTGCGGCGTTCCGGGAGCAGGCGTAATATCGCAGCGTCCAACCCCAACTCGCAACCCGGTATTGTTAGCGGTCATCAATTAGCTCTCCCCGCCTGTAACTGTGTACCTACAAGCATGGAAGTATGTCGCAGTGTATGAATGCGCTCTGCAAGTACAGATCGATTGAATTGCTGAGATGCTCCAGAGAGGCTGAGTGCCGCTACGACCTCGCCACCAGCACGAAACACAGGGACGGCGATACAACAGACGCCCAATTCCTCCTCCTCATTGTCAAAAGCGAAGCCGTTTGTTGATACGCGATCCAGTTCATCACGGAGCATGCTGGCCGTAGTAATCGTATTCGGTGTGTAACGTGCATACGTTCTGCGATCTAACAAGTTTGAACGGACATCTTCCGGTGCGTAAGAAAGCAGTACTTTACCAACTGCTGTGCAATGCAGGTTCGTGCGCTTGCCCACAAAGGTATCTACATGGAACATTCCAGGCGCTTGCGCCTTCTGGATGTAGGCCGCCTGATTGTGTTCCAGCATGGCAAGGTGTGAGGTCAGCATGGTTTTCGAAGACAGCTTCTGCATCGGAATCAACGCTGCGTTTGCAATGTTTTCTGCCTGGATCGATTCCCTGCCAAGCATGTAAGCCTTGTTGGAGATACGGCACTTCCGCTGCGAAGCATCTCGCGTGACATAGCCGCACCGCTCCAACGTGATGGCAAGTGCATGCGCAGAGCTGCGAGGGATGCTGAGCCTGCGACTAAGCTCCGCCATGCTCAAACCATTTCTGCTCCGATCAAGCGCCTCAAGGATGGCAAAGGCACGTTCAACCGCAGGTACACTTTCAGTCGATTGCATCGATCCTCCTCATATTCCAGAAAGCATTTTCTGGCTAACAAATTGAAACCAAATTACGTAGCTGTATAGCCCCAACGCACATAGAACCAGAACGCACCACCACAAAAGCGGGCTGCGTATACCGCGATTCAACGCGCGTTCTGCCGCGGGTAGACGCAAAAAAGAACGGTTCCACACAATGCTATTCACGACCTCTGCCGACGGCGCAGGCGTGCACAGTGAAACCACAGCCATAACGACAAGGCAAGTGATCCACACCAGGAACGTGCGATTCAAAAAGTTATCGTATGGCTTTAGAAAGCCGATCTTTTGAAAGGCAAAGAACTGCAAGAACGCGGTGTAAGGAAATCCAAATAGAAGCACCGTGGTCGCCGCGATGGAAGTAGCACGCTTCCACAAAACACCAAGCAGGAACACCACAGAAATGGGCGCCGCTATCCACGCTCCTACGTCCTGAATGAGATAGAAAACCCCATGCTGACCATGCGCCAGCCAGATAGCGATTAGTACCGTGATCAGGAGTATGGCGAACGAACTCCATGCTCCCACTCGTACCAGGTGCCTATCAGATGCATTGGGTTTCAATAGAGGACGATATAGGTCCATTGTGAAGACAGTGCTTGATGAGTTGAGTACTGAAGAAAGATGCGAGAGGAGAGCACTTGCGACTCCCGCGATCACAACTCCCGCAAGTCCACTAGGAACGAGTTCCCTCACCAGCACCGGATAAGCTTGATCCGGATCCTGCAAACCGGGGAAGAGACGATAAGCAACAATGCCAGGAATGACGACCAGGAACGGTATGGCAAGCTTCATCAGACCGGCAAAGATCACACCCATGCGGGCATCCCACTCGGAACGTGCCCCAAGACATCGCTGCACGATGAATTGATTCGTGCAGTTGTACCAAATGCCAATTGATAGAAACAGCGTGAAGACACCAAACCACGGATAGTTGGGATCAGTTGCCGGATAAATGATTCTGAACTTATGCGGCTCCGCATGCATCAGTGCCACCACACCACCAACGCGATGGATTCCAGCGACAGCAACGATGGCTCCGCCAATTGTAAGCGTCAGGAATTGGATGAAGTCAGTCCACGCTACGGCTTTCAGGCCACCGTAAATCGTATAGCTACCGGCCAACACTGCCAGACCAAGGATGGTCCAGACTGGAGATAAACCGAACATCCCCTGCAGGGCTTTGGCTCCAGCGAGCGCAACCACTGCCATCTGAGCAACAATCCACAAGATCAAAGATGCAACAGCAAAGATGTAACGACAGGTGCGATTAAAACGACGCTCAAGAAATTCCGGCATCGTATAGATGCCGCCACGCAGATAGTACGGCAGGAAAACCCAGAGCAATACAGAAAGAGTGAACCAGTTGCCCCACTCCCATTGCGCGACAACAAAACCTACAGAATAGGCAGCACCGGTCATGCCTATAAAGTGTTCTGTGCTGATGTTCGCGGCAATGATAGAACCACCAATGGCATACCAGGGCAATTGCTCGCCAGCAAGGAAATAGCCCTTTGCATCGCTCGTGCCACGCCGGGCTATCCAGAATCCCACGACAACGTTCATCAGCAGATACACCACAAAAATCACGCGATCGAGGCTAGATCCGTACATGATTTATCTCCGCTGAAGCTGAGTACGAAAGTTAAAAATTACGAGAGCCAACAATGCAGGTTTTCCTGCACGAAGGTGTCGTCGATAAGGTGCGGGTAGGCGCGAACCACGCGATCAATCTCTTCCATCTGTCCCGGCGAAAGATCCTCATTGGGATTCAAGCACCAGCGGCCAGCCATCAGTCCCTGTCGAACCAGAACCTCATGAATACCTGCAATGCAGCCGTGGAATTTGCCCGCGACGTCGAAGATCGCCGAGTTCATATCGGTCACTTCCCCGTTACGCACAAGCCATTTCGGATCGATGTGACCGCCTTCTTGTACAGTGCGTTGAATCTCGTGATGCATTTGAACAGCAGCATGAGTCCATACAGCCCAATGTCCTAACAGACCGCCGCGCATGCGAACCGTCTTGCCGCCATAGGTAAACGGCGACAACAGATCCAGAACGATGTGATCATCATTGCCCGTGTAAAGCGTGATCTCATCACTGCGACCGGAATCAATGACAGCGCGTAGAACATCCTGCGTGGCATAGCGATGGAATGGAGCAATCTTGATCGCAATGACAGATTCAATTTCAGCGAAACGTCTCCAAAACTCATACGGGAAAACGCGTCCGCCGACTGCAGGTTGCAAGTAGAAACCGATGATGGGCATCACTTCACCCACTGCAGCTACATGCGCAAGAACCTCATCGATCGGCGCATCCCCCATGGCTGCGAGACTAAGCAGCGCTGCATGATAGCCGAGGTCAGAAGCTGTTCGTGCTTCAGAAAGAGCCTGCGCAGTACGTCCACACACGCCCGCAACCATGATCATGGAGCTGTCTTTCAGTGTGTCCGCACTCATCTCCAGAACCGGACGATACAGTCCAAACTGTGGTTCGCGGATTTCAAACTGTGTCGAATGCACTCCCACGGCGACCCCGTGAGCACCTGCGTCACGGTAGTAGCGTGAGAGAGAGCGCTGATGCCGCTCATCCAGCTTTCGTTCCGATGTCAACGCTAACGGGTGAGCAGGAATCGCTGCACCTTTGCGCAATTGTTCTTTCCAGGTGATCTTAGAAACGGCCATCGCGACTCTCGAATTTGGTAGGCTTGCCCAGCGTTGTGCCACCTGTGCTTAGCCAGTTGGCAGTCATTTCGAAGAGGTCATCTTCGTTAATCTCTGGTGCTCCCATCAGCGATTCGCACAGTGAAGGATTGCTCAAGAGTGCGGTCGGCGCTTCTTCGCCTGTAATGATCGCCTTCTTTCCGAAGCGCTCACCAAACTGCTGAGCCAACGCACGCACTGACAGCGTTCGGTTTCCAGTAACGTTCAGCAGAACCGTTGGGTTCCCGCAGTGCGCAAAAGCTCGCAAGCAATAGGAATTAGCATCACCCTGCCAGATCACATTCACATAGCCAGTCGTAACATCCACCGGCTTTCCTTCGAGCACCTTCTGTCCAATATCAACCAGCACACCGTACCGAAGGTCGACTGCGTAATTCAGTCGATAGATGAGAGTGGGCGATCCATAAGTATTCGCGAAGTATTCGAAAATCCGTTCTCGTCCCAGAGCAGACTGTGCATATTCTCCTGTGGGACTGGGCGCCGTTGCTTCTGTTGCACCACCGCTTGTCACAGGAACAAACGGATAGATATTCCCTGTTGAGAAAGCAATGATGCGTGAGCCGCGATAACGATCTGCTGCCAGGCCAGGCAGCCAGACATTCGTAGCCCAAGTCATCGGCTGATCGCCTGCAGAACCGAACTTACGTCCCGCCATAAAGACGACATTGGCTGCATCTGGCATGGAGCGATAGCTCGCCGGATCGAGAAGGTCAGTCTCAATGAGCTTCACAACGTCGTCTTGCTGCTGGAAGGAGCCATCGCGATCCTTCCTCACCACGGCATAAACGCGTTTCGCAACACCGGCCGAGCGAATCGCACGAGCCATCCGGTGTACAAGCGTCGGCCCCATCTTGCC
>Ga0209233_1000924_pt1 | contig 12813 bp, 2 predicted proteins | sample AraplaCL_Cvi_mCL_FD_184269 | JGI IMG/M metagenome (GOLD analysis project Ga0209233, IMG submission 184269) | Arabidopsis root microbial communities from the University of North Carolina, USA - plate scrape CL_Cvi_mCL (SPAdes) (version 2) | ecosystem: Host-associated > Plants > Roots > Endosphere ...
CGGTCCGTAAAAACCCGAAGAGCAGCGCAACCGCGCGGGGCAGCTCTTCCCATGACAGGGCTCCGTTCTGGTTCAGCACTTCGCGGATGGCGCACTCGATCTCGAGCGGCGGGAGCATTGAAGCTTTTCGGAGGTTGAGGGGGGCCCGGGACCGATTCCGCAATGGCGTGGCCCGCCGCTGCTCGCCCGTCATCCAGAACCCATCCTCGGTGACCATTTCGTGGTTTCTGCCCGACAGGTACTCGAGGGTTATTTCGACATTTGCGACGATGCGTGAGCCCGCCTTCTGCTTGCCGAAGAGCGCAGCAACGCGGCGGGCAATCTCCTCGGCGTGGACCGGGCCTTCGATCTGGATGATGCGCTCGATAATCGGCGCCATGTCGCGGATCGAGACCGCATGCGGCTCGACGCCGGCCTGCACCGCAAATTCGGCCACCACATAGTCGGGCAAGGTCCCTTTCCCGGTCATTTCGAGCGCCGGATCCGCAAGCTCCGCCACCTCTGCTGCCTCGACGGGTTCGATTTGGCCGGTCACCATTTCCTCAGGCTCGGCGACAACTGCGGCGCTGAGCGCCGCCTGCAGCCGACGCGACTCCTCGGGGCGGCGATGGAACCAGTCGGTGCTCCAGACGCGGTGGAAGCGCCAGCCTTGCCCCTCAAGCACTTCCTGGCGCAAGCGGTCGCGCTCGCGAGCCCAGAGCGCGGAATGATAGGCCGCACCGTCGCATTCGACGGCGAGCATATAGCGTCCCGGCCGGGCGGGATGGCGCACTGCGAGGTCGATCTTGAAACCGGCCGAGCCGACCTGGTAGTCGACCTCGTAGCCGAGGCGGCGGATTTCGCTGGCGACCGTCACCTCGAAGTCGGAGTCGGGGTCGGCGTCCAGCGCCGAGGGTTCGTGCAGGACGCCGGTTTCCGCAAACTGCAAGAAGCGCTTCAGGGCGCGCGCCCCGACGCTCTTCGAGCGCTCGAGGTCGATGTCGCCCGAGTTGAATGAAGCGAAGACCTCGGTCCGAAACCGGGCGCGGGTAAAGAGCACGTTCAGCCGGCGCTCGCCGCCTTCGGTCGAGACGGGGCCGAACGCCATGCTGTCGAGGCGCGCCCCGGCGATGCGCGGGCCATAGCCCACCGAGATGAAGATGACGTCGCGCTCGTCGCCCTGCACGTTTTCGATGTTCTTGACGAATAGTTCCTCGTGCTCGCCCTCGCGCATGAAGGCATCGAGCGCCTCATCCTCCTGGCGCAATTTGCCGAGCCAGAACGTCACCTGGTCGCGCTGGGCGGTCGAAAACGTCACCACGCCGAGAGAACGGCTGGGGCTGTGTCTGGCGTGCCCGGCAACCGCGCGCGCTACCGCCTCCGCCTCGATGACGTTGTGGCGCTTGCCGCCGCGATCGTAGGCGCCGTTCACTCGGCGAGCCACCAGCCCGTCAGTATCGGTCGTCGCCGATGGCGAGGGAAACAGCACCAGCCCGCCCTGATCCTGATAGAACAGCTCGTTGGAAACCTCGATGAGCGAGGGGTGGCGCGACCGGTAGTGCCATTTCAGCATCCGGGAGCGCAGCCCGCGGGCTTCGCAAAGGGTGAGGATGCTTTCGAGTTGAGTCGCTCCGGTAACGGCTGCGACGGGAACATCGGCTTCTTCGTCGTCGTCCTCCTCGTCGTCGTCCGCGACGACGCGGTCGAAGAAAGACGTCGGCGGCAGCTGCTTTTTATCGCCGACCACCACCACCTGGCGCGCCCGAGCAATGGCTCCGAGGGCATCTTCGGGCCGCACCTGCGAGGCCTCGTCGATCACCAGGAGATCGAAGGCGATGGCGTTCGGCGGCAGATATTGGGCGACCGAAATCGGGCTCATCAACAGCACCGGCTTGATCTGCTGGACGACCGATCCGGCCTCCTTCACCAATCTGCGGATCGGCTTGTGACCGCGACGCTTGCCGATCTCGGCCCTGACGACACCCATTGCGCCCATTCCACCGCGCGGAACGCGGTCGAGGTGGTCGGCCCGGATAAGCCGCGAAACCGCCGCGCGACGGGATTTTTCCCGCTGCTGGAACGCGCCGACCAGCTCGGCCTTTTCCGCTGCGGTCAGATGCGTCGCCCAAGCCTGCCCTTCGGAAAACGCCCGATAGAGCGTTTCGGCGTGGATATGGCGGATGGTCGATCCGAGCTGGTCAGGTGGGACGACGGCATCGGCCACGGCATCGGCAACCGCGCCGCCCGCTATGGCTCGGAGGGCCTCGTCAGCCATCGTGAGCTGCGACCATTCGTCGAGCCGATCGAGCTTATCGAGCCAAAGAGCGACCCGCGCCGCCAGCGCTTCGAACGGCACGGCCGCGACGGCGGTTTGGCCGAACAGCAATTGCACATCGACCTTGAGCGTCTTGCAGACGTCCTCCGCCAGCGTCTCTGCTTCGGCGGTCTGGCCGGCGACGCGACTGCCGACGGCACGCAGTTCATCGGGCTTGTGCTGGCGCAGCCCGACGACGGTAGGGACATTTACACCGACCGCCATCGCGAGCAGCCGCCCGATCCAGTCCGACGCCTCGGCGAGCGCCGCGAAATCCGTTGCATCGCCTTGCCAGAGGGCGCCGAACAGTTCGACCCCCAGCGGGCCCTGCGCTTCAAGCCGTTTTGCCGCCTGCTGCAGTTCGGCCAACTGGTCGAGCAGCGACAGGCGGTCGGCCTGCGATTTAGGCAGCGACGCGGTCACCAGCGAGCCCAGTTCCGCCGACGCCGCGCGATAGGGACCGCCGAGCCGGCCGAAAAAGCCATGGCCGGTTGCCAGCATCGGGCGCAAATGGTCGATCCGCGCCGTCGCTGCAGCCGGCGAAAAGGCTTTGCCCCATTTCCCTCGCGCCGCCTCGAACTGTCGCCCGGCCGCTGCCAGCGTACGCGCACGATCCGCGCCCCCGTGCTGGGCGATAGCCGCCGCGAACGGCGCTGCGGCGGACGAAAGCGTGGCGATGTGTTCGATCACTCCGGTAACGCCCGCCGATGCGGCCGGCGAAGGGGCTCCTGGTAAGCCTAGTTGCTGGGCGATGGTGCCAACCCATTTGCCGGCATTGCCGAGTGCCGCCAGCAGGGCCTCGAGGCGCGGCCGCAAGCGTTCGCGGTCGGTGGGCAGCAGATCGGTCCGCGCGATGCCGAACAGCGGGTGCGCCGTTTTCGGACCCGCCCGCTGGGTGAGGGTCGCAAGCGTTGCGGCTGCCTTGAGGGCGTGGTCGAGATCGGCCCGGCGCCAGTCGCCGACTCCGGGAATGGTGAGGTCGGTTGGCCTGAAGCCGGCATCGTTGAGCCGGATCAGTGTCGAAATGGCGCGATAGGGCGTGACGTCGCTCTTGCCGATCGGCTGGTGCATGACCTCGGCCACCACGTTCAACCGGTCGCGCAGCCGCGTCAGCTCTTCGGTATCGCTGTCGGCCGCGCTGCGGGTGGCGGCCGCGCTGAGGGTGCGGCCGAGCGTTTCCAGCACCAGGCGCTTATTGGCCGACCGCGAATGCAGTTCGAGGCAGATGTCCTGCAAGCCGGCGCGCTTTAGCCGGTCATGCACCACGTCGAGCGCCGCCATTTTTTCGGCCACGAACAGCACCGATTTGCGGTCGTGGACGGCTGCCGCGATGATGTTGGTGATGGTCTGGCTCTTGCCGGTGCCCGGCGGCCCCTGCACGACCAGATTGCGGCCGCTGCGCACGGTTTCGATGACCAGCGTCTGCGAGGCATCGGCATCCAGCACCTGGATCAGATCGCCCGGTGAAAACAGCTCGTCGAGCTTGGCGTCGTCCGGGTAGTCGTCGCTTTCCCGTCTGGCGTTGTCGTCGAACCCATTGAGCAGCAGCCCGGCAAGGATCGGATGGCCGAGCAGGCCGTCATCGGCCCAGTTGTCGGGCTCGAGGTCCTTCACCATCAGCAGCTTGGCGAACGAGAAGAAGCCGAGCTGCATGGCGTCGGCCTCGATCGACCAGCGCGCCTGCCCGCTGACCGCCTCGGCGACGGCGGCGAAATACTCGGTCGGCGTCCACAGCTCGTCATCCGGAATTTCCGGCAGTTTTATGCCGAAATCGTCGCTGAGCCGGTGGGCGAGCGGCTCGTTGGTGACGATCTCCTCGTCGCGCGCCTCGATCTCATAGGTCGAGGTCTTGTCGTTGCGCCGCAGGCTGACCGGCACCAGCACCAGCGGCGCTTCGCGCACGATTTCGGACTTCTCGTCCTCGTACCAGCGGAGGAAACCGAGGGCGAGATAGAGGGCATTGATGCCCTGCTCCTCCTCCAGCGTGCGGGCCTCACGCGCCAGACCCAGCAGCTTCTTGGCCAGCTTGTCCTGCCCGAACTGGGTCTGCAGCAGCAGATCGGTGTAGCGGGCCTCGTCGAGCGGCGCCGACGGACCGGCCAGCAGCAGGGGCTCGCCGTCGGAGGCGGTATCGCGCGCGTTGGGGTCATGGGCGAAGCGCATGCGGCGGCCGTCGCGCACCAGGATGCGAAAGCACTCCTCGGTCCGCTCATCGACGATGTCGATGGCCTTGCCGCGCTTGGCGAAGCGCGCCGTGTGCACCAGCCGGTTGCGCGTCCCCGTCTGGATCAGCCGGTTGCGGGCGTCGAGCAGGTGTTTGGCGAGAAGAGTCTGGCGGGCAGGGTCGGGAGCATCCATGACCCGCCTACCTTGGCACGAAATAGCGGCTTGCGGCATCCGTACGGGCGGCGCCGGTGGCCACGAGGGTTTCGAGCACCTGGGCGACGCGGGCCTTGCGCTTTTCGGTGAGCCGACCGTCGAAGCTCGCCGCAATGCCGGCGGGTTCGGCCGGGGACGGCGCGCGCGCCAGCAGGTCGCGCACCAGCCGGATCTGGGCGAAGGCGTCGGCGGGCCATTTCGGCCGTTCGGCTTTGGCGACGACGGCGATATCGGCCTCGATCTGCTCGCCCTCGGGTTTTGCGACCTTCTGGCCGAGGCGCGGAATCTGGTAGTCGGGGCGGAGCCAGCGCACCAGCCCGCGCGCTTCCTCGGCGGTGCGCGCCTTGTTGAGCGCTACCAGCCGGGTGAGCAGTTCCTCCTCGGCCTGCTCCTGCGCCGGGGTCTTGTGCGGGCTCGGCGTCGTCGCGCCGGGTTTTCCCACCAGCGCCGGGATCAGATCGACCCAGCCATAGGCTTCGAACACGGCGCGATCGATGTCGTCGTGGATTTCCCTGAGCAGCGAGACGAGGCCGGCTTCGTGAATGTCGCGCTCCTTATCGGTGAGCGGCGGCACATCGGCGCCGCTCTCCAGCTCGCGCAGGCGTTCGAGCACGTTGTAGAGCCCGGTCATGGTGAGGAAATCATGTTCCGCCAGCCGCTCCTTGCGAAACGCATCGAGCCGCTCGCCGAGGCTGTCGAGACGGGCCAGCAGGACGGGTGGCAGATCGGCGAAGGTGGGGAATGGGAAGGGATCGAAGGTACGGGTTTTGCTGTAGCGTGGGTCGTTGCCGACGCCCAGCCAGCCGCCAGCGGCGAGTGCCCACGCGACATGTTGGCGAGAGGACAAAATTGACAAGAAGCGGGTTCTCGAAAGGGCTGTGGCCACGATCATGTGGTCGGGAATGACATCTCGTTCCAGAAACTGGAACACCCGATGCTTGCTCGTCTCGGTGGTTGCAAGATATCGCTCGAGCCCTTGAAGGGCGGCCCGGAGGACTGGCCTATCCCAGCCGAAGAGCCACCAATTCGTCCTGATCGGTTCTCGCCGATTTAGATCGCGCTCAGGCTTGACCCGTTCCAGCAGCCTTTGAAATTCGCGGGGGTGATCGCTTCGGGCAGTGTCGCTCGTCAACCCCGACAGATCGATTACGAACTGGGCGGCTCCCTTCTGCATGAGATCGCGCCCCTTTGCGTAGGGCTTGACGACGGGCGACCTAGCAGCTCGCGCTGCCTCGGATGCCTCGATAACAAATCCCTGCCCATGTAAGGCCATTCCGAAGCTGCAAAGATCACGGTTCGCTTCAAGACGCAGGGCACCCGACACGTTTGCGCCAATAGTTAGATTTGAGCGAACCTTGCCGGCCGATATTTCAAGAACGACCTTTGGCGCATCGGTGTTCAGATCGGCTTCTGAGACTACTTTAGCTAATACCCCCTCTTGATCGCCCCTCTCCGCCACCGTCATGGCGATGCGCACCGCCGCCTTGTCGCTGGCCTTGAGCCAGGGATGGTCCGGTATCGCGTAGACTAGCGACAGCGGCGCCTTGCCGGCCATGCGTCCCTCGATGACGCGACGCGAAAACGTCTGGGTGATCGAATTGGTGGTGATGAAGCCGAAACGCCGCAGCGGATTGGGCGCCGGCCGCAACAGCCGCGCCGCCGCCTCGTCCCAGAAGTGCATGACGAAATCGGCGCCGCCCGGCATATGCGGGCGCGCCTGCCACGCCGCCTCGGTATAACCGTCGCCGAGTTCCTGTCGCATTACCTTGGAGCCGATAAACGGCGGATTGCCCACGATGAATTCCGCCTCCGGCCACGCCGCTGGGCGCGGGTGGATGTAGCGGTAGATTTCGATCTGTGCCGAGGGGTCGGGCACTTCTTCGCCGGTCACCGGGTGGCGCTTCATCGTCACCCCGTCCCAGCGCGTCACCGGCGCGCCGCGCTCGTCGCGCAAGAGTTCCTTGCGGTCATAGGCGAGGATCGCGTCCTGATGACGGATCGTGCCGTAAGCGTTGAGCACCGGCTCGGTGATGTTGGAGAGCCCCACCGTGCGCAACTGCCATTTGAGGTAGCCGATCCACAGCACCAGATCGGCGATCGGCACAGCGCGGGGGTTCAGTTCCAGCCCATAGAACTGGCGCGGCCCCACCGTTTCGCCTTCCATGGCGAGGCGCGACTGGTTTTCGCCCAATTCGTCCAGGGCGACCAGCACCTCGCCTTCGAGCTTTTTCATCAGCTCCAGCGCCACATAAAGAAAATTCCCGGTGCCGCAGGCCGGGTCGAGCACCCGCGTGGTGCAGAGCTTGTGGTGAAAATCCTTCACCGCCTTGAGCGCCTCTTCGTCCTTGCCGTCGCGGTGGAGGTCTGCCACCCGGGCCTGCACCTCGTCCCAGTCGGCGCGCAGCGGCTCGATGATGGTGGGGATCACCAGCCGCTCGACATAGGCGCGCGGCGTATAGTGGGCGCCGAGCTTGCTCCGCTCGCGCGGATCGAGGGCGCGCTCCAGCAGCGTGCCGAAAATCGCCGGCTCGACCTCGGACCAGTCCTGCTTGGCCGCGACGTAAAGCTCGTGAATATCCTCGGGCGCGAGCGGCAAGGCGCGGCGGGTCTTGAACAGCGCGCCGTTGAAGCGCTTCAGCGTCGCCATCATCCGCGGCTCGTAACCGCCTTCGTCCATGGTCTTCCACAGGCTTTCGAGCGCCACCGGGAAGGTTTCGGGCCGGTCGGCAAGCTGCTTCAGCAGGTCGGCGAACCCGGCCTCCGGCAAGAGCCCCACATCCTCGGCGAACATGGTGAAGAGGCATCGCATCAGGAACTCGGCGACGTCGCGCGGATCGTATTTGCCCTCGAGGCGCTTGGCGATGATCGACAGCCGGCCGGCGATGTCGCGCGTCACCTCGGCCGAGCGTTTGGCCGGATCGAGGCTCTGCGGCTCGGTCCAGATCGCCTTTAGCCGCGCCTGAATCGCCGGATCGAGCAGCGCATCCATGCCGACGCGATAGGATTGCCGGTCGGGGAAGTGGGCGTAGTTTTTGCCCTGTCCCGAGAAGTCGGCGTAAATCTCCATGACGTGGCCGACATCGAGCACGATGAGGAACGGCGGATAGCCGTGCTCGACTGGCAGGGCCCGGGCGTAGCTTTCGGCCTGGTTGCGGGCGGCGAGCATCGCCCGATCCCAGCCGCCGGTGCCGCGACGTGCCGTGCCGAGCTTGATCTGGCTGGCGTCCTCGGGCAGCAGCGCCAATTGGTCGGCATCGTGACGCCGCGCCTGCGCCAGGCTTGATTGCTTCGATTCCAGCACGAAACAGCCGCGCTTGTAGAGATCGATCCGCCCCGTACTGGTCGAGCCGTCCGGGTGCTTGAACGTTACTCGCCGTTCGAAGACGTAGTCGTTTTCGCGATTGCGCTCGGTGCTGAATTCTGGCCGCGGCAAATCGAGCACGGCGCAAAGCCGGTCGATGAACGCCTGCGTATTGGCGATTTCGGAGCCGCCCGATGCCTTGACCTGGGCGACGAGCTCCTCAAGTGCAGAAATATCGTACGGCAATATTTGTCCCCCAGCGCAACCCTATTCAGCTTCGCGGGTGGCGTCCATGGCGCGCGCGGCGGCGTCACCACCGCCTGATCGCGGCCCAACATGGCTCCCGCTGATGCCAGAGCCTTGGCGACGCGGCCACAGCTGGAGGGTGGCGAAGAGACCAGGGTCAGGATTGCTCCCGTGGGCGGTGGTCAGATGGGCCGGTCTCGATGACCAATAGCGCCGATACCAGCCCGAGCAGAACCCCCGGGCTTCCTTTCCTAAAAGGCGGGGGAACCCCCAGCACGGGTCAGAGGGCGTCCGGCAGAATTTCCCGACGGTTGCAGTGCCCATCCATGTCTCGCCAGGCGCGCCAATCTAGCAATTTGAAATCGCCGGAAGATTGTGGGCTGCGAGTTGCCCTCTGTCGCGCCGGGTGCACCAAGCGTTTCAAGGCTTCGAGGCCGGCCTTGGTTGCGGCCATTTCGGCACCCGGCCGCGACATGGCGGCGACTAGAAGCCGCCGCCCCACGTCAGCGACAGCCCGTGCGTCTGGCTGTTGGTGCCGACCTGGCCGCTATAGGAGAGGTCGAGCTTGTTGTTGGCGCTGATGTCGAGGTTGAGCGCGGCGTCGAGCACTGCCGTGTCGCCGGCGAACGGCGTGCCCTGGACCGAAAAGCTGGTGCCGCCGGCCAGCGCGTGGACGTCGTCGGGCGCGGCGCCCATGGCATGCCGCCAGCCGAGGCCGCCCGTTACCGTCAAAAGCATCCCATCGCCAACCGCGAACTTGCGGTCGAGGCTGGTGCCGAGCGTTGTGAACGTCGCATTGACAGTGCTGCCCTCGCTGCTGATCGCCGCCGCGCCGCCGGATTCGGCAAAGCCATCGGTGCTCTGCAGGACGTAGGCGAGGCTGGCATAGGGGGCAAGCGAGACCGCCCCGAGATCAAAATTGTGCGACAGCTTGCCGAACGCCTCGACGCTGTTTGCGGCATAATCGGCCGAGAGGTTGTCGTCGAAGCCGGGGAATGCGACCTGGCGCGTCGAATGGATGTCGTGGCGCGTATACCCGGCGCCCAGCGACAGTCGGGTGTCGCCCCATTGCGTGCCGCCGTAGACCCCAAGGCCGTAATCGGTGCTGCGGCTCGAGGAATTGACCGCCGCCATCTCCGTAGCAGTGGCGCCGGCGTGCAGCATCAGACCGAGCCGCCAATCGCCGACGAGCCCGTCCATTCCGCCGGCAAAGCCGCCCGTCGTCGAGTTCAGACCGGACGCCTCCGCCGTGTCCGAAATCGATCCGCGGGCGCCATAGAGCTGGCCCCACACGCCGGCGCCGGGCTTCGATTGAGGCCACGGCACGGCCGCCGTTGCCGGCCCTTCGGCGTAGGCGCTCGCGGCGCCGCCTTCGACCCCGGCGACGTCGAAGAGGTGATCGAGATGACCCGCCATCGTATCCGCCAGCAGGTTGGCGTTCTGCACGAAGGCGGTCTCGGTGGCGCCAAAGCCTTCTCCCGCCAACTGGTCGAATGCCTGGCGTGCCTGGTCGTCGCTCAGCCACAGGACGGAATCGTAGATGGGGTTGCCGACGCCCAGCGATTCGGCGGCGGCGGCTATGGCCTTTTGGTTGGCGGTGACACCGACATCGCCGAAGCCGACGTCGTTACGCTTGAGCATTAGGTAAACGTCATCGGCATCGTAGCTGAGCCTCGGCGCGAGGAAGGCGAGGTTGGTGGTTACGTCGTCGAACGTGGTGCCGCCAAGGCCGCCGGCCGCCGTGAGGATGGTGAAGGTGGTGCTGTCGTCATAGGCGCCGCCGCCCGACGTCGCCGTGACGCGGACCGTCCCGGCCAGCGCCGCGCTGCCGCTGAGGGAGAGTTCGTCGCTGCTGCCGCTGGAACTGACGTCGACGCCATAGACCGAGTCGGCGCCGAAGCTGGCATTGGCCGCGCTCAGTACGTTGGCCGCGCCGCTGCCCATTTCGAGTGTGCCGTCATTGGTCAACAGACCGATGCCGGACAGCGAACCCGTCAGTTGCAACAGGCCGCTATTGGCGAAATCGCCATTGATCGTGCCCCGGGCATAGACGGTGCCGGCGCTGGTGAAGTCGCCCGTCCAGGTAGCAGTGTTCTTGATGGTGCCGGCATTGCTCAGCACGTCGCCGGTCCACAGACCGCTATTGGTGACGGTGCCGCTGTTGGCGGCCACGCTTCCGTTCCAGGTGCCGTAATTCAGAATCTGCGCGCTCGGTTTGGCGCTGCCATTGGTGACGACTTCACCCGTCCATGTGGAACCCGACTGATTGGCGATGTTGCCGCTGTTGGCGTTCACCGCACCGTTCCACAGGCCGGCATGGTCGTTGACGATCAGGCCGGTGTTGCCGTTGACGTCGCCCGACCAGAGCGCCGCGTTGACGCCGGCAACGTTGGTGATGTCGTCGTTGTAGTTGTTGACGATGACGCCGGCATTGCCCTCGACGTTACCGTGCCATTCGCCGCCGAGGTTGTTGATCTCGGCCGCGTTCGCATCCACGTCGCCGGTCCAGGTGCCGTAATTGTCGATCTGCGCCAGGTTGTTGGAGCCGCCGCCATCGGCGACGACGTCGCCGACCCAGAAGCTGTCGTCCATGTTGAAGATGGCATTGTTGTTGCCGTTGACGTCGCCGGTCCAGGTCGCCCCGTTCACGTTGACGATCTGGCTGTTGTTGTCGATGACGTCGCCGGTCCAGGTCGCGGCGGCGCCGGTATTGTAGATCCAGCCCGGTGTGTGCCCGGCGCCGTTGCCGCCGGCGTCGCCCACCCATGTGCCCTGGTTGGAGATGCCGTTGACATTGGTCACCACGTCCCCGGTCCAGGTCGCACCCGCGGCATTGGTGATCAGGCCGCTGTTGGCCCTGATGTCGCCGTCCCACATGGCGCCGGCGTTGTTGTTGATGTAGCCGCTGTTGGTCAGCACGTTGCCGGTCCAGACGCCCGGCGTGTTGTTGTTGATCGTGCCGGTATTGCTGGCCACGTTGGCGTTGTAGTTATGGTTATTGTCGAAGAGATTGGTGTTGGCGAGATCGTCATCCACCGTGCCGTCATTGATCAGGTGGCCGTTATTGGTGATGTTGTCGGGTATCCGGATGACCAGCGTCGCGCCAGCCGCGACATAAAGGGTGGAATTGGCGGCGATCGTGGCGGATTCGAAGGAGGCCGTATTGGTCGAGGTGCCGGTGCCGATGTCGAGTTCGCCAGCATCCACCGACAGGCCGCCCAGGGTGACGTCGCCACCGAGCGTCAGCGTGCCGAGCCCGTCCTTGACGAGCGCGCCGGTATCGAGCGCCCCACCGCTCATGGTCCCCATGAAAACGACGTTGCCGGCAGTCGTCATCTGCAGCGTTGCGCCGTCGCCCACGCTGACCGCGCTGGTCTGCGGCAGCGCATCGTCCAGCACCTGCAGCGTTCCGGCATCGATGGCCACCCCGCCGGTAAAATCGTTGCCGCCATTGGTCAGCACCACGGTCGAAGCGCCCGATTTGACCAACTGCCCGGTGCCCGTCAGCCGGGCATCGACCGTCGCCGTGCCGTCGGCCGGCTCGAGCGCAAACAGGTTCGACGCATCGATCGTGCCGCCAGTTGAAGTCGCCGAGGCATCGGTGAGATCATAGGTACCGGTGGTGACGATACCGCCCAGACTGCCGCCCGACTGAGTGTAGCTGGCGATGCCCGAGACGGTGCCGTCCATGATGCCGCCCGACTGCTCCATGGTGGAGCCGTCGGCGCCATTGAGCACGGCGGCGCCCTCTACGGTCCCCGAACCGGACAGGGCGAACAATTCGCCGAAGTCGACCGTGCTGGCGAGCGTGCCGCCGGAAAGATAGTAGCTCGGGGTATTGATCGTGACCTGCGAAACATCGCCTGCCGACTGGCTGAATGAGTTCGTCACCGTCAGCATCCCGGGCCCCGGCAGCTGAGCGGGATCCGTCGGAACACCAGGCCCGTCGTACATGGCCACAGTGCCACCGGTCATGTTCATGGTATTGACGGTGAGCACGCTGGGGCCGCGGTAGTCGCCCTCGAGTTCGATCGCCCCGGTGCCGCTGAGGTTCAGCGTGTCGTCGACGAAGAAGGTCGAAGGGCCGCCCACCGTGCTGTTTCTGACGATGAATTCGCCGCCGCTGAGCTCGAGGGACGAAATGTGGCGTCCCTTGGAGCTGATATTCGGCGTTCCGCTCGTGACATTCATATTGTCGGAGCCGCTCGGCGGGCCGGGTATCGGGTTACCGTCGACGTCGTAAGCCGGGTTGCCGTCGGCATCGTAGCCGGTGCCGAAATTACCGGCGACGCCAAAGGATGTGCCGTTGCTGTTGCCCGTCCAGTCGAAGGTCAGTCCGTCAGCGCTCGCGCCGCGCGCGCCGGCCAGCAGCGCCATGAAGGCGACGCCGAGCAGCAGCGTCGATCGCGTCGTGCGCCGACTTGAATTCTGGTCAGCAAACGTCGTCCAGCGGGCGCCGGCGCGCACCGTCCGTTCAAACTCCGCCATTTCAAGGAAACCCCTTCGACTCACCGCGACTTGCGCGAATGCAGCCGCCAAAAAACGGTGTTGGTTGGTTAACGAAATGTAAACAAAGCATTGGCCGATTCGGGGC
>Ga0209233_1000925_pt1 | contig 12809 bp, 18 predicted proteins | sample AraplaCL_Cvi_mCL_FD_184269 | JGI IMG/M metagenome (GOLD analysis project Ga0209233, IMG submission 184269) | Arabidopsis root microbial communities from the University of North Carolina, USA - plate scrape CL_Cvi_mCL (SPAdes) (version 2) | ecosystem: Host-associated > Plants > Roots > Endosphere...
ACCGGCGAGGTGTTCGAGGTGCGCCCCGACCAGGGCAAGGCGCTGGTGCGCGGCGTCAACCTGGTGAAGCGTCACCAGAAGCAGACGGCGCAGCAGGAAGGCGGCATCATCTCCAAGGAGGCGCCGATCGACCTGTCGAACATCGCGTATGTCGGCAAGGACGGTAAGCCGACCCGTATCGGATTCAAGATTCAGGCGGACGGCAAGAAGGTCCGCATCGCCAAGAGCTCGGGAGCTGAGATCGATGGCTGAGACTGCCTACGTGCCGCGCCTGCGCGCGGAATATGACCGCAAGATCAAGAGCCAGCTGACGGAAAAGTTCGGCTACGCCAATGTCATGCAGGTGCCGCGGCTGGAGAAGGTCGTGCTCAACATGGGCGTCGGCGAGGCCGTCAACGACCGCAAGAAGGCGGAGACGGCGGCTGCCGATCTGTCGCTGATCGCGGGCCAGAAGGCTGTCGTGACCTATTCTCGGGTTGCGATCGCGACCTTCAAGCTGCGCGAGAACCAGCCGATCGGCTGCAAGGTGACCTTGCGCAAGGCTCACATGTACGAGTTCATCGACCGCCTGGTAAACGTCGCGCTGCCGCGCGTGCGTGACTTCCGCGGCCTGAACCCGAAGAGCTTCGACGGCCGCGGCAACTACTCGCTCGGCATCAAGGAGCACATCATTTTCCCGGAGATCGACTTCGACAAGGCCGGGGAGAGCTGGGGCATGGACATCACGGTGTGTACCACCGCGCCGAACGACGACGAGGCCCGTGCCCTTCTGACCGCATTCAATTTCCCGTTCCGGCAGTGAGACGCTGATCTCTTAGCATCTCAAACGCGGATACCCAGGAGCCAAGCATGGCAAAGAAGAGTTCAGTCGAGAAGAACAACCGGCGCAAGCGGATGGCAAAGAACGCCGCCCCGAAGCGCGCGCGGTTGAAGGCGATCATCGCCGACAAGGAAAAGCCGATGGAGGAGCGCTTCGCCGCGACCCTGAAGCTGGCCGAGATGCCGCGCAACTCGTCGGCGACCCGGATTCGCAACCGCTGCGAGCTGACGGGCCGTCCGCGCTCGAACTATCGCAAGAACAAGCTCAGCCGCATCGCGCTGCGTGAGCTTGGATCGAAGGGCCTGGTTCCGGGCCTGGTGAAGTCGAGCTGGTAAGGAGGGTCGTCAAGATGTCAACGCACGATCCCATCAGCGATCTGATCACCCGCATCCGCAACGCGCAGATGCGCTCGAAGTCGAAGGTCTCGACCCCGGGCTCCAAGATGCGCGCCAGCGTGCTCGAAGTGCTGAAGAGCGAGGGCTACATCCGCGGCTATGCCACGGTGGAGCATGCCTCGGGGCGCAGCGAGATCGAGATCGAGCTGAAATATTTCGACGGCGAGCCCGTGATCCGCGAGATCGAGCGGGTCTCCAAGCCCGGCCGGCGGGTCTATACCTCGGTGAAGAACCTGCCGCGCGTGAACAACGGGCTTGGCATTTCCGTGTTGTCGACGCCGAAGGGAATCATGGCCGATCATGACGCGCGTGACGCGAATGTCGGCGGTGAAGTTCTCTTCACGGTGTTCTAAGAAGGATTGAGCCATGTCACGTATTGGCAAGAAGCCAGTGGCGGTGCCGTCCGGTGTGACGGCCACCGTCGACGGACAGACCGTCAAGATGAAGGGGCCGAAGGGCCAGCTTCAGTTCATCGTCCATGACGATGTCGAGGTGAAGTTCGAGAACGGCCAGGTCAAGGTTGCCCCGCGCGCCGAGACCAAGCGCGCGCGCTCGCTGTACGGCACGGCGCGGGCGCAGATCGCCAACCTCGTGGAGGGCGTCACCAAGGGTTTCGAGAAGAAGCTCGAGATCACCGGCGTCGGCTACCGCGCCGCGATGCAGGGCAAGAACCTGCAGCTCGCGCTCGGCTACAGCCACGACGTCGTCTACGCGATCCCGGAAGGCATCACCATCACGGTGCCGAAGCCGACCGAGATCACAGTCACCGGCACGGACGCCCAGCGTGTCGGTCAGGTCGCGGCTGAAATTCGTGCCTACCGTCCGCCGGAGCCCTATAAGGGCAAGGGCGTGAAGTATGCGGGCGAATTCATCTTCCGCAAGGAAGGCAAGAAGAAGTAACGGAGCCGGTCATGTCGAGAGCCAAGGTTACGAATGCCCGGCGCAAGCAGCGCGTGAGGCTGGCGCTGCGCCGCTCCGGGGGCGGCCGTCCGCGCCTGTCGGTGTTCCGTTCGTCGAAGCACATCTATGCGCAGGTCATCGACGACGAGAAGGGCGAGACGGTCGCCTCTGCCTCGTCGATGGAGAAGGAGATGCGCACTGGTGGCAACACCGGCGCCAACATCGATGCGGCGAAGGCGGTGGGCAAGCTGCTCGCCGAGCGCGCGGTGAAGGCGGGCATCAAGGAAGTCGTGTTCGATCGCGGCGGCTATCTGTATCACGGGCGCGTCAAGGCGCTGGCGGATGCGGCGCGCGAGAGCGGATTGAGCTTCTAAGGAACTTGAACGAATTCGGGCGCTACGCCCATTGAGAGATTGGAAAGCACCATGGCAGGTGAACGCGAACGCGGCGGCCGCGAACGGAGCAGGGAGCGCGAGGAGCGCGACAGCGAGTTCGTCGACAAGCTGGTCCACATCAATCGTGTCGCGAAGGTCGTCAAGGGCGGCAAGCGCTTCGGCTTTGCGGCGCTGGTGGTGATCGGCGATCAGAAGGGCCGGGTCGGTTTCGGTCATGGCAAGGCGCGCGAGGTTCCCGAGGCGATCCGCAAGGCGACCGACTCCGCCAAGCGCAACCTGACACGGGTGGCGCTGCGCGAGGGCCGCACTTTGCATCACGACATCTTCGGTCGTCACGGTGCGGGCCGCGTCTATCTGCGTGCCGCTCCGGCCGGTACCGGCATCATCGCCGGCGGCCCGATGCGCGCGGTGTTCGAGACGCTCGGCATCCAGGATGTGGTGGCGAAGTCGATCGGCTCGTCCAACCCGTACAACATGGTGCGCGCGACCTTCAATGCGCTGAAGCACCAGGATAGCCCGCGTTCGGTCGCGGCGCGCCGCAACATCAAGGTGTCGACCCTGCAGGCTCGCCGCGTCGGCGGCGATGCCGAGGCGTCGGCCGACTAAACTAACCGTGCGCTGCAAGCAGGCGGCGCATCTCGGAGTTTGAGACTCCAGGAGTTGAAGAAATGGCCAAGGCCGCTAAGACGATCAAGATCGAGCAGACCGGCAGCCCGATCCGTCGCCATCACTCGCAGCGTGCGACGCTGGTCGGGTTGAAGCTCAACAAGATCGGCCGGGTCACCGAGCTGCCGGATACGCCGGCGGTTCGCGGCATGATCACCAAGGTTCACCATCTCGTCCGCATCGTCGACGAGAAGTAAGGCAATAGGAGAAGGGCGATGAAGCTCAGCGAGATCGCCGACAACGCCGGCGCGCGCAAGAAGCGCATGCGCGTCGGCCGCGGCATTGGCTCCGGCAAGGGCAAGACCTCGGGCCGTGGCGGCAAGGGCCAGACCGCGCGCTCCGGCGTGCGCATCAAGGGCTTCGAGGGTGGCCAGATGCCGATGCATCGCCGGCTGCCGAAGCGCGGCTTCAACAATATCTTCGCGCTCGAGTTCGTCGAGATCAATCTCGACCGCATCCAGGATGCGATCGACGCCAAGAAGCTCGACGCCGGCAGCGTGATCAACGCTGAAGCCCTGGTGAAGTCGGGCGCGCTGCGGCGGGCCAAGGACGGCGTGCGGCTGCTCGGCCGCGGCGAGCTCAAGGCCAAGATCAACATCGAGGTGCATGGCGCTTCGAAGTCGGCCGTAGCTGCGGTCGAGAAGGCCGGCGGCACCGTGAAGATCCTCGCGCCCGCCAAAGACGAAGGCGAGGCGGCGTAACATCTGCGTGATCGCCCTGCCGTAGGCGTGTAGCCGCCGGAGCGGGGCGATGGACATTGTGGAACCGCGCACCAAATAATATCCGGCGTCTGCCCTGTCCCGCGATGAGTCGTGGCGATGCAGGAGCGAAGAGGGCGGCGGGAGAAAGCCAAACATGGTCTCAGCAGCGGAACAACTGGCGGCAAACCTCAATTTCGGCGCGCTTGCCAAGGCCGACGAACTCAAGAAACGCATCTGGTTCACGCTGGGCGCGCTGCTGGTCTATCGCCTCGGCACCTACATTCCGCTGCCCGGCATCGATCCCAACATCTGGGAGCAGGTGTTCCGCACCCAGGCCGGCGGCATCCTCGGCATGTTCAACATGTTCGCCGGCGGTGGTATCCACCGCATGGCGATCTTCGCGCTCAACATCATGCCGTACATCTCGGCATCGATCATCATCCAGCTCCTGACCACGGTCTCGCCGCAGCTCGAAGCGCTGAAGAAAGAGGGTGAGGCTGGGCGCAAGACGCTGAACCAATACACCCGCTACCTCACCGTGATCCTGGCCGCGTTCCAGTCCTATGGCATCGCGGTCGGCCTTGAGGGCGCCGGCAATGTCGTCAGCGACCCCGGCCTGTTCTTCCGCCTGTCGACAGCGATCACGCTGACCGGCGGCACCATGTTCCTGATGTGGCTCGGCGAGCAGATCACCTCCCGCGGCATCGGCAACGGCATCTCGCTGATCATCCTGTCGGGCATCGTCGCCGAGCTGCCGTCGGCGCTCGCCAACATGCTGGAACTCGGCCGCCAGGGTGCACTGTCCACCGGCCTGATCCTGATCGTCATCATCATGGCGGTCGCCGTGATCGCCTTCATCGTATTCATGGAGCGCGCGCAGCGCCGGCTTTTGATCCAGTATCCGAAGCGCCAGGTCGGCAATAAGATGTTCGAGGGCCAGTCCTCGCATCTGCCGCTCAAGCTCAACACCTCCGGCGTGATCCCGCCGATCTTCGCCTCGTCGCTGCTGCTGTTGCCGACCACGGTCGCGAACTTCAACGCCGGCAAGGGACCGGAGTGGTTCCAGTGGGTCACGACCCAGCTCGGCCACGGCCGGCCACTGTTCCTGGTGCTGTATCTGGCGCTCATCCTGTTCTTCGCCTTCTTCTACACCGCGATCGTGTTCAACCCGACCGAGACCGCCGACAATCTGAAGAAGCATGGCGGCTTCATTCCGGGCATCCGCCCGGGCGAGCGCACCGCGGAATATATCGACTATGTCCTGTCCCGGATCACGGTGATCGGCGCGATCTATCTGGCGATCGTTTGTTTGATTCCGGAAATTCTGATTTCCTACGCCTCCGTGCCGTTCTACTTTGGTGGCACGTCGCTCCTGATCGTGGTCAGCGTCACGATGGATACCGTGGCGCAGGTCCAGGGTTATCTGCTCGCTCATCAATATGAGGGGCTGATCAGGAAGTCGAAACTGCGGGGGCGCCGCCGCGGCTAGCGGCGGGTCGCGGCCCGGAGGCGTCAAGAACATAAGGTGTGCGGGGATTTCGCTCACCGCATGCCGGGGGGCGAATTTCTATGAGACTGATTCTTCTCGGACCGCCGGGCTCGGGCAAGGGTACTCAGGCCCAGCGGCTGGTGCAGCGCTATGGCATCGTCCAGCTGTCGACCGGCGACATGCTGCGCGCCGCCGTGGCTGCCCAGACGCCGATCGGCCTGAAGGCCAAGGACATCATGGCGGCCGGGCACCTGGTGCCGGACGAGATCGTGATCGGCATCATCAAGGACCGGATCGAGCAGCCGGATGCGGCCAACGGCTTCATCTTGGACGGCTTTCCGCGCACGGTGCGGCAGGCGGAAGAACTCGACGAGCTCCTGACGGCAGAGCAGATGAACCTCGATGCGGTGATCGAGCTCAAGGTCAACGAGGGCGTGCTTCTGGAGCGGGTCGAACGGCGGGCCGCCGAGACGCGGGCGCGCGGCGAGGAGGTTCGCGCCGACGATACCGCGGAGGTGCTGACCCGGCGGCTATCGAACTATCGCGACCAGACCGAGCCGCTGATCCACTACTATTCCGACCGCCGCAAACTCGCGACCGTCGACGGCATGATGTCGATCGAGGAGGTCACCGAGGAGATCGGCCGGATCCTGACCGCGCTCGGCGCCAGCGGTGCTGCTCGCGCCGCCAAGACGGCGAGCCCCGCCAAGCGGAGCGGCGGTGCCGCCAAGAAAACGGTGAAGAGGGCTAAGAAATCGCTTCAGGCGGCTGCCAAAGCAGGCAAATCCAAATCAGCCAAATCCAAGGCGCCTGCAGCCAAATCGGCTGGAAAGAAAGCCGCCAAAGCTGCCAAGAAGGCTCCCAAAGCAGCCGGAAAGGCGGCCAAATCGGTCAAGACGCGGCCCAGCAAGGCCGGGACCAGGAAGGCAGCCGGCAAGAAGGCGGGTGCCAACAAGGCCAGGGGTGCCGCCAGGACCGCTGCCAAATCCGCTAAGGGCGTGCGAAAGACCGTCGCCAAGGCCGGAAAAAAGCGCGGGAAACGGTGAGTGAAGCGCGCGGCCGCAGTGAATTTGAAGCGCCTACCGGGAGGCGACAGCTCTTCCTGCAGACGCTCAAACCAAAAACAGACAATGAATCAAAGGCTTGACAGCGCGTCTTTGATTCCGGTGCTCACAGCCGCGGTCGTTCTTGACATGAAGCGAAACTTGAGAATCGAGGCGCCACGCGGTTGACGACAGCCGTATGAATCCATTAATAAGCCCGCATCCAAGTCGGTAGTTTTCAAAAAGATGCCGGGCCCTGCGAATCGAGGGGTGGGCGTCTTGTTCGCGTTTGCGGACACCTGCCCGAGATAGCGAGAACGAAGACCGGTCCGCCTCCGGATCGGCACAGGAGAGAAGTCCGTGGCCCGTATTGCCGGCGTCAACATCCCGACCAACAAGCGCGTCCTGATCGCGCTTCAGTACATTCATGGCATCGGTCCGAAGATCGCGGCTGATATCATCGAGAAGGTCAAGATCCCCGAGGATCGCCGCGTCGCCCAGCTCAGCGACCAGGAAGTGCTGCAGATCCGCGAAGTGATCGACCGCGACTATGTCGTCGAGGGCGACCTGCGTCGCGAGACCGGCATCAACATCAAGCGGCTGATGGACCTTGGCTGCTATCGCGGCCTGCGTCATCGCCGCGGCCTGCCGGTGCGCGGCCAGCGGACCCACACCAATGCGCGCACGCGCAAGGGTCCTGCCAAGGCGATCGCCGGCAAGAAGAAGTAAGAGAGCGAATGGCGAATAGGGAGTGGCGAGTAGCTCTATTCGCCATTCGCTGCTCACTACTCGCCTTACCCGGTGTAGCCGCTGGCATTACGGCGGCGTTGAGATCTCAGGAAAGGTACCTATATGGCTAAGGAAGCCGCACGCGTCCGTCGTCGTGAGCGCAAGAACATCGCCTCCGGCGTCGCACACGTGAACTCGTCGTTCAATAACACCACCATCACCATCACCGACGCGCAGGGCAACACCATTGCCTGGTCGTCGGCCGGTACGATGGGGTTCAAGGGATCGCGCAAGTCGACCCCGTATGCCGCGCAGGTCGCGGCGGAGGACGTGTCCAAGAAGGCCCAGGAGCACGGCATGCGCACCCTCGAGGTCGAGGTTGCGGGTCCGGGTTCGGGCCGTGAATCGGCGCTCCGTGCGCTGCAGGCTGCGGGTTTCACCGTCACCTCGATCCGCGACGTGACGACGATCCCGCACAATGGCTGCCGTCCGCGCAAGCGCCGGCGGGTCTAATTAGGTAAGGAGGCGGGCCAGAGGTCCGCCTCGTTGTGCTTTTGAGCGATTTGATTGCCGCGCGATCTGATGCGCGGGTCTCCAACGCCAGCCGTTCAGACCGAGAGGGCTGGCCTGTATGGGTGAAACAGTGACGATCCAGAAGAATTGGCAAGAATTGATTCGGCCGAACAAGCTTCAGGTCACGCCCGGGTCTGACGCGACCCGTTTCGCGACTCTGGTGGCCGAGCCCTTGGAGCGCGGCTTCGGCCAAACGCTGGGCAACGCACTGCGTCGCATCCTGCTCTCGTCCCTGCAGGGCGCCGCCGTGCAGTCGGTGCACATCGACGGCGTGCTGCACGAGTTCTCCTCGATTGCCGGCGTCCGCGAGGACGTCACCGACATCGTGCTGAACGTCAAGGACATCTCGATCAAGATGCAGGGCGAAGGCCCCAAGCGGATGGTCGTGAAGAAGCAGGGCCCCGGTGCCGTCACGGCCGGCGACATCCAGACCGTCGGCGACGTCGTGGTGCTCAATCCGGAGCTGCAGCTCTGCACGCTGGACGATGGCGCCGAGATCCGCATGGAGTTCACGGTCACGACCGGCAAAGGCTACGTGCCGGCCGAGCGCAACCGTCCTGAGGATGCGCCGATCGGCCTGATCCCGATCGACAGCCTGTTCTCGCCGGTCCGCAAGGTCTCCTACAAGGTCGAGAACACCCGCGAGGGTCAGATCCTCGACTATGACAAGTTGACCATGACGATCGAGACCAACGGCGCGATCTCGCCGGAGGACGCGGTGGCCTATGCCGCGCGCATCCTGCAGGATCAGCTCAACGTGTTCGTCAACTTCGAGGAGCCGCGCAAGGAAGTCGCGCAGGAGATCATCCCGGATCTCGCCTTCAACCCGGCCTTCCTCAAGAAGGTGGACGAGCTCGAACTGTCGGTGCGTTCGGCGAACTGCCTGAAGAACGACAATATCGTCTATATCGGCGACCTCGTACAGAAGTCGGAAGCGGAGATGCTGCGCACCCCGAACTTCGGCCGCAAGTCGCTGAACGAGATCAAGGAAGTGCTGGCCCAGATGGGTCTGCATCTCGGCATGGAGGTGCCGGGCTGGCCGCCGGAGAACATCGACGAGCTGGCCAAGCGCTTCGAAGATCATTACTGAGCAAATGGCGAATAGGGAGCGGCGAATAGGGAAAACTACCCCATTCGCTACTCACCATTCGCCATCCGGGGCGAACGCAGGCAGCCCACCTGAGCAACATGTCCGACGAACCGTCGCGGCACATTGAGAAGTGAAGGAATAGACTATGCGTCACGGCAAGGTTCATCGGAAGCTCAACCGCACCGCCGAGCATCGCAAAGCGATGTTCGCCAATATGAGCGCATCGCTGATCAAGCACGAGCAGATCGTCACGACGCTGCCGAAGGCCAAGGAGCTGCGGCCGATCGTCGAAAAGCTGGTTACGCTCGGCAAGAAGGGTGGCCTGTCGATGCGCCGCCAGGCGGCTTCCGAGCTGCGCGACGAGGCGATGGCCAAGAAGCTGTTCGACGTGCTGGCGCCCCGCTACAAGGACCGCCAGGGCGGCTACACCCGCATCATCAAGGCCGGCTTCCGCTATGGCGACAACGCGGCGATGGCCGTGATTGAGTTCGTCGACCGCGACGTCGATGCCAAGGGCCAGGATTCGGTCCCGGTGCAGGGCGCGGAATCGGAAGCGGCGTAAGCCTCCGACCATCTTCGAACCAGCGAATTTGAAAGCGGCGCCTCGGCGCCGCTTTTTTGTTTGATAGAGATAGAGAGTTGTCCGCTTTCAACGAGAGGACCGTTGACGACGGCAATCGGCATCCCAGCCGCGAGAGCGAGGAATATGGCTACGGCCGAACTGGAGGTCACATACACGCTCGATCAAGATGGCACCGGCGAACTCATCGCGAACGTGAGATCGGGCGCGTTCTCTGCACGAGGATCAGGATGTTTTGGCCGCGATCTACAGGCTTTCGTCGCGAAGCTTCGAATGTATCCGCTGTCCTCGGAGTACCCACCGATGATCGAGGGCAGCTCTTGGGAAGGTCGGGCCGGCCCCGGTCAGTGCTACCTGCGGATTAGCATCAAGCCGCTCAACAGTCGCGGGATGCTTCTCGCCCACGTCGATTTGGGTGCTGGAGTCTGGACGACATCGGATTCAGAGCCGCAGAATAGCGCGACCATCCGTTTTCTGACCGAATACGCTGCCGTCGACCGCTTCGCGGCGGATCTTGAGCAGGTGCTGGATAGCAAGCGTGAGGTGGCTGTCCTGACTGGCTTCACGAACTGAACGAGGCGCCGCTTCTCGAACGTTCGTCACGCGCCGCTTTCTTTTTGTGCGCCGGTCCCGCTTGGGAAGCCTATGGCGCGCGCTCATATGTCAATCGTAACACGTGACAGGAGCGCCTCATGCAGATCGACCTCTCGGGAAAGACCGCACTGGTGACCGGTTCCACCGCCGGCATCGGCTTTGCCATCGCACGAGGACTGGCAGCCTCGGGCGCCGAGGTCGTACTCAACGGCCGCGGCGAGGGGCGCGTCGATGCCGCGCTAGCCAAGCTGAAGCAGTCGGTGCCGAAGGCGAAGCTCCGCGGCATTGCCGGCGATGTCGGCACCGTCGAGGGCTGCAACGATCTCATCACGGCACTGCCGGAGGTCGACATCCTCATCAACAACGCCGGCATCTATGGTGCGCAGGATTTCTTCGAGATCTCCGACGAAGAATGGAGCCGCTATTTCGAGATCAACGTGATGTCCGGCGTGCGGCTGGCGCGCGCCTACATGCAGGGCATGCTGAAGCGGAACTGGGGCCGCATCATCTTCATCTCCTCGGAGTCGGCGCTGAACATCCCGACCGAGATGATCCAGTACGGCATGACCAAGACGGCTCAGCTCGCGATCTCGCGCGGGCTCGCCAAGCTCACCTCCGGCAGCGGCGTCACCGTCAATGCCGTGCTGCCGGGGCCGACCATGTCGGAAGGCGTCGAGGTCTTCGTCAAGGATCTCGCGCGCCAGAACAAGCAGTCCGAACAGGAAGCGGCGGCGAATTTCGTCAAGCAGCATCGGCCGGGCTCGCTGCTGCAGCGCTTCGCAGGTGTCGATGAGATCGCCAATATGGTGGTCTATGTCGCGTCCAAAGAGGCCTCAGCCACCAATGGCGCGGCCCTGCGCGTCGAGGGCGGCCTCGTCGACACCATCGCCTAGTCTTGCTAATCGCATCATGATCTAGGAGGCCCAGCTCATGCTCGCCTATGTGATCTCCGAGGTCGAGGTGCGGGACGCCGAAACGATGAATGCCTATCGCTCGCTCGCCGCGGACACGATCGCGCAATATGGCGGCCGATATCTGGTTCGCGGCGGCTCGTCCGAGACGGTCGAAGGCGATCCGTCGGCCAAGACGCTGATCATCGTCGAGTTCCCGTCGATGGCCCGCGCACGCGAATGGTATGCGTCGCCTGAATATGCCGAAGCGTTGAAGCTCCGGCGTTCCGCGCTGGACCGCCGGCTGGTCTTCGTCGAGGGGATCGCGCCCTCCTAACCCTCACGCTCGCACGGCCGTCCGCGGCGAGAGCGGCACTGGCGACGTCGTTGCGCGAAAGCTCGAGTTGAGGGGGCGGTTCACACCGCCATCTCTGCCGGCGGCGGCTTGGGCGTTGAACTCGGCGAGCCAGCCGTCGCTTCCGCGGAGTCCTGCAGGTCCTCGGCCTCCTGCATCAGCAAGGCCACGCTATTCAGATGATCGGATAGCCTGCCGAAGAGTTCGCGCTTTTCGGCGTCGGTGGCGAGATCCCGGAGCTGTGCACATTCAGCGGCGTCTGCCCGCAGCTTCTCGTAGCGCATCTGCATATCCATCGGCGAATCTCATGATGCCCTGCGTGTATCAGCATAGCCCGTCTGCACCTCTGCGCGTTACCCTATGTTAGGGTGCGCGACAGGATTCATACCGTTTTCGCGGTGGCAAGTGCGGTGCATCCGTGGAATCGCGTTATTGTGGCTGCGATCATTCCCTTTGCGTGAGCGACCCGTGGCGTCCGTTCGACACGGGAACCGAAGCTTGTATCTGATGATGTCGATCTCTCCGCGCCGACTGCGACGGTTGAAAATCACCTCCCGGCGCTGGCAGCGCCAGGCCATTTTCCTGCTCGGCGGTCTCGTGGTCGGGGCGGCCGCTGTGGCGCTGGCGAAGCTCGCCGATCAGGCGCAGCTTGCATTCGACCTGCTGCTGGCGAAATCGCGCTACGCGTCGCTCCTGGTCACGCCGCTGGGCTTTGCGCTCTCGGTGTTTCTCACCATCCGCTTCTTTCCGAATGCGCAAGGCAGCGGCATCCCGCAGGCGATTGCTGCGCGCCATCTCACGGACACCAAGGCACGCACGCCGCTGGTCTCGATCCGGATTGCGATCGGCAAGATCGTGCTGACCTTGCTTGGCCTGCTTTGCGGCGCTTCGGTCGGGCGCGAGGGGCCGACGGTGCAGGTCGGCGCGTCCATCATGTTCGCGCTCGGCCGGTTGTCGCCGCGTCGCCAGCCTGGATTAATCCTGGCGGGTGCCGCCGCCGGTGTCGCGGCCGCCTTCAACACGCCGCTCGCCGGCATCGTGTTCGGGATCGAGGAGATGAGCCGGACATTCGAAACGCGGACGTCCAGCCTCATCATCGGCACCGTGATTGCCGCCGGCCTCACGTCGCTCGCGCTGATGGGTAACTACGCCTATTTCGGCACGACCCCGATTGCGCTGCGCAGCGGCATCGACTGGCTCGCGATTCCGCTCTGTGGCGTCTTCGGCGGGGCCATGGGTGGCCTGTTCAGCCGCATCGTGATCACCATGGCGCGCGCGGCCGCGCATCCCAAGCTCGGCGCGCTCAAGCAGCATCCGCTGCTGTTTGCGCTCCTGTGTGGGCTCGCGGTGGCGATCTGCGGCATCGTCTCCGGCGACATGATCTACGGCACCGGCTATGCACAGGTGAAGTCGGCGCTGGAGACCGGCACGCCGCTGCCTGAGAGCTTCGGTGTGCTGAAATTCCTTGCCACGATTTTTGCCGCGATCAGCGGCATTCCCGGCGGCATCTTCTCGCCGTCGCTCGCGGTGGGCGCAGGCCTCGGCGCCAATGTCGCCACGCTGTTCCATGACGCGCCGCTGGCGCCGAT
>Ga0209233_1000926_pt1 | contig 12800 bp, 5 predicted proteins | sample AraplaCL_Cvi_mCL_FD_184269 | JGI IMG/M metagenome (GOLD analysis project Ga0209233, IMG submission 184269) | Arabidopsis root microbial communities from the University of North Carolina, USA - plate scrape CL_Cvi_mCL (SPAdes) (version 2) | ecosystem: Host-associated > Plants > Roots > Endosphere ...
CATCGTCAGAACTCTCTCCGGCGCGGCGTCAGGTCACTCGCCGCACCACTCCATACAGATTAGACGCATGAGGCATGACGAAGCTTCGAAACTGTCAGGAACGACGTCCGGGCTGATGCTTCGCCTCTTCCACAGCCTCTGCTGAAAGAGGGTTCTCCGGCCATTTATGTCGTGGATAACGCCTCATAAGTTCACGTCGTACTTCAGGATACAGACGCTGCCAGAAACCGCGCAGATCCGCCGTCGTCTGCACCGCACGCTGATTTGGCCCAAGCAGATGCATCACCACCGGCGTCCGCTCCGGGCCAATGCGCGGACCGTCCTCCATGCCGAAGAAGTCCTGCATACGCGAGGCAATCCAGGGCGGTTTACCTGTTTCGTAATGTACCTTCACCTGCCGCCCCGCCTTTAGTCTCAGCGTTGCGGGAGCCAATTCACGAAGCCGTTGCGCCTCAAGTCTTGTCTCGATCATTGGCAATAAGTTCTCTGCGGCCCGACGCAACTCTTCAAACGAAAACCTGTTCAGTCCAGTGCAAATCTCTTCCAGCTCCTGCTGCACATCCAGCATCGGAAGCCCTGCAAACGCAGCACGCGCTTGAAGATTCTCCATCGCCTCTGTATCCAGAAACCGTCCTGCTCCTGTTGCCCCAGCCTGCTGTGCCAGAAGCTTCGCGGCATGTTCTGCATCTGGTCGTGCATCACGCCATTCCTGCAGCAACAGAACGTCGTAGCGCAACGATGTAACTGCTTCCACTCGTTCTGCATTGCGATTCCACGTAAGCGTCTCTTCTTCCTTCACGCGCTCTGGAAAAAGATCAATCAACCATTCCGGCTCAATGCGCGAGACCATGCGCACCAACGGCAAAGGTCGGTCACTACGATCTTCCGCATCCATCACGACTGCAAACTCATAAGGCAAAGCATCGCCCTGGACTTCTGCAGAGCCACCACCACTTAACAGAACCTCTTTGCCATTGCGCCTTCTCGCAACGCGATCAGGAAACCCCTGCAACACAGAAAGCAGCAATGGCTCATCGGATGCACTATGTCTTGCACCCGCAGCAATACCGGCAATGCGACGAAGCTGCTGCTCCGTCTGCCGCACCTTTGGATCGGGTTGCGCTACCTGCGCATCCATTGCCGCAAGCAAATCATTACGTTCAACGTTGCCACCTACACTTAACAACGCCGCTGCCGTTGCAGCCTCTGCTGCTGCACCGCGTTCCTGTGCCGACGCCATCATGCGCGCCAACCGCACCGGCAGCGGATAGCGCGCAAGTTGCCGCGCCATCTCATCCTGCGCGCCGAGTCGGTCCAGCAATGCTTCCGCTTGCGACAATGCAGCCGCATCTGGCGGTGTGAGCCATGCGATGTCCTCTACTCGGAGCGCTGGCTGCATGGCACGCAGCGCAAGCGCAAGCTCCGATAACTCGCTGCGTAGTATCTCTGGCACATCATGGTCTGCACGTTGCGAGAAATCCATCTCGGAATACAGCCGCAATACTTGTCCGGGTGCAGTTCTTCCAGCACGCCCCGCACGCTGTTTTGCACTCGCTTTGCTGATGCGCTTGATCTCCAGCGTGGGAAGTCCTGTCCACGGTGAATGCGATGCAATGCGCGCCAAGCCGCTATCAATCACCGCCGTCACGCCTTCCACTGTGACAGAACTCTCCGCAACATTCGTGGACAGAATCAGCTTCTGCTGCGTCGACGGACCAACCGCGCGATCCTGCTCCGCAGGAGAAAGATCGCCATGCAAAGGCAGCACCAATAGGTCATAACTTTGCGCAACACCTTCGCACTCACGCATGGCTCGACGAATATCCGCAGCACCGGGCAAAAACACCAACGTGTGGCCGCGATGTTCTTCACGCATTAATCGTTGCACTGCCATGCGCACCTGCACATGCAGCGGTTCTGCTGGCTGCGACATGTAAGCAATCGTCAATGGGAACACGCGTCCTGGCGCATCCATCACAGGACATCCACCTAGAAATTCCGCAACGGGTGCGGCATCCAGCGTTGCCGACATCACCACAATCTTTAAGTCAGGCCGCGACGTCTGCTGCACGCGTCGTAGCAGCGCCAGTGCAAGATCGCCATCCAGATGTCGTTCGTGAAATTCATCCAGCACCACGGCCCCCACGCCGTGCAACGCAGGATCAGCAATCAAGCGGCGAAGAAAAATACCCTCCGTCACAAAGCGCAAACGCGTCTTTGCACTCACCTTTTCATCGAAGCGCACCTGGTAGCCAACAGTGGCCCCCACATCTTCGCCTAACTCTTGTGCAACACGCCGTGCTGCCATGCGCGCTGGGAGACGCCGCGGCTCCAGAACAATTACGTCGCCTTGCACCACATCCAGCAGCGCAGGAGGAACGCACGTTGTCTTACCAGCGCCCGGCTCTGCCTGCAATACCAACGCATGTGATGAACGTATGGCCGCGACAATCTCTGGCAATAGATCATCGACAGGCAGGTGTAATTTGCGAGGAGATGGTGCAGCGCACATTGCTAACGACGCTTGCCCTTCTTCGCGCGGCTCGCAGCAATCAGGTCCTTATTCTTGCGCCGACGCGGCTTCACGCCATCAATCGTCGCGAACTTTGCAAAGGGAGATTCGTTCGATAACTGCTGTTTACCAGGAACACGCAACTTGCCTTCCTTCTTCGCAGGACGTAGACCTTCTGTTCTTACCGTGGTCTTTTTTTCCTCACGCGACGCTGTTTTGCCTGTGCGCTTGCTGACGAAGGGTCGCGTGCCTTCCGGCGCACTCACTTCTTCGGGAAGAATGGCAAACTGCAACCTGCGATTACCTCGATCGATGCGATCGAGCAAAACACGCACATGCATCCCAGGGCGAATCGTCTTTCCGCTCCTCGAACCGCGTATTTCACGAGAATTTTCTCGATATGTGTAGTGGTCATCGGTAAGCGAATGAATCGGCACAAGACCTTCCACATATAGATCGTGTAACTCCACATACGCGCCGTACTTTGTTACCGAGAGCACCATCGCGGCGAAGTCTTCACCCACGCGATCACTCATGAACTCAATCTTCTTCCATTCGATCAGTTCACGTTCTGCATCAGCAGCACGACGCTCTGTCTCGCTACACTCCTGCGCGATCGCTGCAATCTCTTCGCGCGGATAGAGCTCGTCATAACCCTCTGCATGAATCAGTTCGTGCGAATGAGTGGCTGCGAATCGCTGCGCTGATGACGATGCTGTTTCTTCCGGCCCACCAAAGGGCGAAGCACCTTCCGCAAGCAACGTCTTCACCACGCGATGCACAATCAAGTCAGGGTAACGACGAATGGGCGAAGTAAAGTGGGTATACGCTGGCGCAGCAAGAGCAAAGTGCCCCTCATTGTTCTCCGAATACTTTGCCTGTTTCAACGAGCGCAACATCAAGTAGCTGAGAATGCGTTCTTCTGGCCTGCCCTGTATCTTCGCTGCCAGCCGCTGATACATCTGCGGTTCCACGTCAATCTGCGCCGATACTTCATGCCCATGCGGCTTGCGACCATCACGGCCTCGTTCACGTTGACGGCGCTGATCTCGGCGATCCGCTTTCATGGTCAACGTCTTCACCGGCAATGCGCCAACGCCAAGCGAAACGCCGAATGCCGCCGCGGCATCTTCAAACTCAACAATGCGCTTGGGATCTGGCATCTCGTGAATGCGATACATGGCAGGCACACCGCTGGCCTCCATCCATCGCGCCACACATTCATTCGCGCACAACATGAACTCTTCAATGATGCGGTTGGACCATGCACGTTCGGCCTTGCGTACGCCACGCATCGCTCCGTTCTCATCAAAATCAATCACCGGCTCCGGCAAATCAAAATCAATGGAACCACGCTTCACCCGCTTGCCATTCAGCTTCTTCGCAAGCTCCAGCATGAGTTCAAACTGCGACACAAACTCTGTGTACTCAGCGCGCAGTTCTGCATCACCGTCGAGTATCTTCTGCACCTTCGTATACGTCATGCGGCGCGCAGAACGGATGATACCTTCACTTACCTCGTATCCCAACACATTGCCATCGCTGTCAATCGTAGCGATGCAGGAGAGGACCATACGGTCTTCATCCGGCCGCAACGAGCATTCACCATTCGACAACTCCTGTGGCAGCATGGGGACCGCACGATCCGGAAAATACACGCTGTTGCCACGCAGGCGCGCCTCCAGATCAAGGTCCGTACCATCGAGTACGTATTCCGCAACATCCGCGATGTGAACTTGCAACTCCCATGTTCCATCGTCGCGTTTGCGTACGAGTACGGCATCATCGAAGTCTTTCGCCGTCTCTCCATCAATCGTGACGATGGGTTCACCGCGAAAATCCCTGCGTGTGCGAAGCCCATTGTCATCCAGCGATGCAACATTGCGCAGCGCTGCATCCTGTGCCTCGGCCAACACATTCGCTGGAAACACGTGCGGCAGATGATGTTTGCGGATCACAATCTCTACATCCACACCAAATGCATCTGGAGAACCCAGCACTTCAATCACGCGGCCGCGTGCCGGCGAATGTTCCGTGGGATATTGCGTGATCTCCACATCAACAGCGAGCCCATGCAGATTCTGCAACGTGCCGTTCCACACATGTTCCTGTGCGCTCGCCTCCGCGCCAAGCGTGCGATGCGGCGTGATAGCCGCAGCCGGAAGGTCGCAATCATTTTCGATCAGTACCGGCTGCGATATGCGTTCATCCAACGGTGTGACGTAGCTTCCGCGAAGGCGAACATCATCGCTGCGATGGTCAACAACACGTCCACGCCCACCTGCTGCATGAAAGATACCGACAACGGTAGGGTTGCGACGTGTGAGCACGCGCACAATGCGACCACTGCGTCGACCGTCACGTGAAGGAGGCGCAGGCAACACCAACACCTGGTCGCCCTGCATGGCTCCGTTCAATTCATGCGGCGGGATGAAGAGATCACCATCGGATGCTGCAGCATCACTTGGCCGCACAAATCCATAGCCATCACGATGCAGTTGCAGCTTGCCCGCGATCAGATCCTTGCGGCTGCCCTCACGTGCATCCATGCGTTCCCGGACGCGACGCTTCAGATCGTGCGCAAAGCCGCGGCGACCGCCGCCGAAACGACTATCGTTCTTTGCACGCTCGACATTAATTTCGGGCAACGCCCAGTGCTCCTGGTCAATCTTCACCAAGGCACCGCGGGCCGTCATGCGCATAAGTTGTTCCAGCAACATGCGGCGTTCGCGACCGCCGCCCATGCCCAGTTCGCGAACCAGTTGTTTATAGCCTGCGCGGCCTCCGGCACGCTGAATGCGCCGCAGAATCTCGCGATCCGTATGCTGATAAGGGTGACCCGGCATCTGCCTGAAGCATACGCTGTGTGCCGCCCGATTGCAGAATCCGCCAGCCCAGCTTTACGGATGCCAACAAGCGCGAAACACTGCAGCACCATAGGAGTGGCTTACTTGCGAAGGTACTGCTTCGTGTCTCCGGTACGTTCGTTTGTCACACGCATGGTTCCGTTGGCGCCGATGACGATGGATACATTCTTCCCATCCGTTCCGGATGTATTGGCAATGAATCCCTCGGGAACATTGTGCTCAGGGCCTTCCTGCGGCGTTTTCCCAGGGTTGGGCGAACCTGCTGGCGGAGCCAGGTGAAGTTGATACAGCGCTTCCATACGCGGTGATTTGCGGATCGTATCAATCACCGATGTGCTGGCACCTTTGTGCGCTCCATTGTCCATGATGGCCACACGCGGCGCGATGGAATTGATAAAGACAGGGCTACTGCTCCAATCCACACCATGGTGCGAAACGATCAGCAGGTCCACCTTCCCAAGCTTGTTCGCGGGACATACCAGCGAATATTCGCGATCTGAGGTCAGATCGCCCGCATCGACGATTTTCAATCCTGCAAAACGAATCATGATGCCAAGCGACTGGCCATTCTCCTGTGTATCCGTCGCGGGCTGCTGCACATTTGCACAAAGGGGATTCAGCGTCTTGCGTGCAGCAGAGGCAGCGGGATCATGATCCATCACAATTCCATTGCTACTGATAGCCACTGCATCAAATCCGGGAGTTCGCAGCTTGTCACCCACTTTGACTACAAAGTGCTTGTACTTGCCGGTAGCCAGCAGCTTCCGGTAATTCTCCAGAAACGACGTGTTATTGGGATCGCTCGCAATGCGTTCGCCGTGATCCAGAAAAGTGCCTATTGGAAAGCGCTCTGCAAGCTGTGGAACGCCGCCAATGTGGTCATCATGGTAGTGCGTCAACAACACTGTATCAATCCGCGAAAGCCCCATCGCCTTCGCCGCTGCAACGATTCGATCCGCATCGCGCCCGTTGTTCTTGTCCCAGCCCGTATCCACTAGCAGGGACTGGCCCGTAGGCGAGACAAACAAGGTTGCTTGGCCACCCTCCACATCCACAGCCGTAATACGCAACGAACTCTTCTGCGCGGAAGCACCAAAAGCCAGCGCGAAAGCAAAACAGGAAGCGACGACAGGACGAAAGATCTTCATGGCCCAACAGCATACCGCGCCATGCGTGCAGGGCGCATCGTAAGCAATAAGTGCAATGCAAAAGGGCCGCTTTCGCGGCCCTTTTGGTTAGGTTCAGGTTCGATTAGAACGTTGCCGTCAGCTGGAACTCGGTCTGACGGGGCGCGCCCTGCGAGAACGTTCCCACACCGCGGTATGTACGTTGGGACGACTGTGTTGCAAAGTTATTCGGACCAGTCACAAACCCCGCACCGCCTGAACCGCTGTTAACCGCTCCGCCTGCTGTGGTCGTGTTCTGCAGTGTTCCAGTGTAGGAACTGAAGTTGCTGAAGTTGGCTACGTTATAGAAGGCAATCTTCGGCGTCAGAGTCAGTCCCTCACGCACCTTGTTGAAGTGGAACGGGTAAGAGAAATTTACGTCCAGCGAACGGAACATCGGATTGTTGTTCGCCGTTCCCGTTGGAAGCTGAGCAACCGGCTGAATCACACCCTTGAGCTGCGTGAGCTGCGAGAGAGTCATAAGCCCAGAGTTGATCACCTGCTGGCCAGCCGGAGTTGGCTTGCCTGCATAGCTGCCATTGAAGTTAGTGATGAAGCTTCCGAGCGTCTTTGCCTTGACACGATGCATATAGTCCCCCTGCACCGTTCCAGGAGCCGGATCACCTGTCGTTCCATCACCGGTTACGTCGGTTGTGAAGATATTTCCTGCAGCCAAACTGGAATCCAGGATTAGATTCGATGGAATTGCAGAGAAGAAGTGGCCGATAAGACCGATTTCGGGGCCATACTTCGGCTTAATGTTGCCACCGAAAGATAGCTGATGCTTACGGTCCAACGTGTTACGACCGATGAACTGATTCGGATTGTCATAATCCCAAGCGCCAGTTCCAAAGAACTCGTCATTTGAGGTCATGTTCGACACAACGCGCGACAGGTTATAGGAAACCTGGATGTTGCTGCGATCGATGCCCTTCATCGGATGGGAAGCAGCCTGGCGATAGACCACCTGCAGTGCATCATAGCCCGACCGGCCCGTAGGGCGGATTAAAGTCCCACGTCCTAGATCAGGGTTCAGGCCGGGAAACGCCGCCGGCGTTGAACGGCTCTGAACTTTGTAATTGTTGTTGCTTGTATACGCGTCACCATCTAGCCCCTGGCTGGCAAATGAGTTGATCGCAAACGATGGGTTGTTGTTGATGAGGCACTGCACCACAGCAACCGATGTTGCCGCCGTTGCTGTGCCGCATGCACCCTTTGTGGTGGATGCACTCGATAGGCGATTGATTGCCGCGAGTGCATTTGCCTGGCTAAAGGTGCGCGCTGCGCCGGTATGGTTGAGGTCGATGGACTGACCGATGCGCCACGTCATGTTGTGGACATAGTCAGCGCTCAGAACCGCGCCCTTGAAAATTTCGCGTTGAATACCGAAATTCCACTGTTCCGAGACCGGCTGCTTGTAGGTCGGTGCATACAGGCCGGAAGCATTTAGCGTGTTACCCAAGTATCCGCTGTTCACAACGTTCGGGTTCGCCTTCGCCACTGACTGATAGCTGTTCTGCAGCGCAGCGAACTGAGGTGCAGACTGAGCAATGGTGCGCTGGAGGCAAAGTGTCTGGAACGGGGTACCGTCGGGAGACGTGGTCACAACACTGCTGTCTGGAAACAGAATGGAAGTGGACGAGCAAGGAGTTGCCGGATTGTATGACTTAACCGTCTTCAACAGGCCAGACGCGGCATTACCGCTGCTATTGAAGACAACGCTCTCGTAGTACAGACCGAAGCCTGCGCGCAGGACGGTTTTGTGATTGCCGGGAGCGTATACCAGTCCGACCTGTGGTCCGAGATTGCTATACGGCTGACGTACGTGGCTTGCACCGAAGCTCGGATCAAAGAAGCTGAGAAGCGGAGTGTTACCTGCTTTGCCCGAGCAGACATAGCTCACCGTACTGGTTGTATCTGCGCAGGTAGGCAAGGCGAAGCTATTGTTCTGACGGTTCGTATCTACGCTGTAACGTAGAGCTGCCGTCACAGTGAAGCTGGGCGTCACCTTCCAGGCGTCAGCAACATAGAACGCATAGCGCCAGGCAGGTGCACCCCCACCAGGCAAGCCAAATCCGGGGACGTTGTTGCCATAACCGTTACCCGTGGCGATGGTCGCGGAGCTGGTGTTATAGCCGTTGAGCGGGTCACCCGGACAGGCCGCTGCTCCTACTACACCGCTGCAACCGAGACCGAGTGGGTTGGTGGCAGTAACGGTACCAGAAAGCAGGTTGGTAGCAGTTGGATTCACGCGGGGAGCCAAACCATAGAAAGCCGCATAGCCGCCGCCCTGAATACGGTTAAGCGATCCACCGAAACGTATGTTGTGGGTACCGCGTGTGTAGCTGCCGTCGTACCGAAGTTGCTTGTCCGACTGGAAGGTCGCCTGAGGAGCGGTATTATTGGGGCCGAAAACAAGCTGATTCGTGTAGCTGTAAGCCACCGTGCCGTTGGGCGTTACCAGTGGGTTATACCCGGAATTTGCACTGCCATCTGAGATGAAGTTATGGAACTTCTCATAGGAGCCACGGAATGAGTGGGTGAAACGCCCCTTGGCGAAATCGGCGCCGAATGCCAAGCCATATGTGTTATCGCGATTAGGGTAAGCAGCAAATCGAGCGCTACCGCCTGCAGTGGTCGTCGAATCGACGTTGTAGTTACCACGAGCAAAATAATGGCCGCCGAAAGGGCCCGTGTAATCCAGACGCACAGTTGAGTAGGTTTGGCGATACGGCGTTTGAACTGTCGGATGCTGTGCGGCTATCGAAGCAGACTGCCCGACCGGAGTATTAGCGGCGTTGTTGAAAACACTTCCTACATTGGAAGGCGACGCGCTGTTCTGCTGAATGCGCTCAGCATTGCCAAAGGCGAAGAGTTTGTCCTTGATGATCGGGAAGCCGATGCTACCGCCATACTGATTGCGCTGGAAGTACGGTGCGACGTGCTTTCCTGTGACGGGATCAGCATTCGCGTTCGGGTTCGCATCGAGAGCACGCTGATCCTGGAAGATGTAGAACGCTTCGCCGTGGATCGAGTTGGTTCCCGAGCGGGTCGATACGTTCACGGCACCCTGCGAGGTGACTTCGCCAGCAGCGTCCTGCGTGGAACGGTTCAACTGAAATTCGTTGATCGCACCCTGGGACACGTTGAAGATCGTGGTTCCCACGGTCTCGTCGGTAATGTCCGCACCGTCGAGGAGGATACGTGTCGTACGGCCCGAAGTACCGTTCACAGCGATGCCTGTGTAACCCGACTTCGTCGGATCGAAGGTATTGCCGTTCTGCAACTGAACACCCGGCTCGATCTGAGCCAGATCAAGGAAGTTGCGACCATTCACAGGAAGGTTCGCGATCTGCTCGCGGGTAATTACGTCTGCCACGCCGGCCTGATCCGTATTGACCTGAACTTCGCCAGCGGTCACTTCGACAGTCTCTGAGTTCTGGCCGACCTGAAGTTTGAAGCTGCCGGGGGTGGCAGTACCAGTGAGGATGCGCGTCTTAACTTCAAGCTGCTGGAAGCCTGGGGCAACCACCGTAACGGTGTAGTCACCTGGGTTTAGAGGTCCCATGCTGTAGAAGCCCGACTTGTCAGTTGTCAGAGTTCTAACTGTTCCCTGGTCGAGGCTCTTAATCGTGATATTGGCGTCTGAAACTGCAGCGCCGGATGCGTCCGTAATGGTTCCCTGAATGGCGCCACCGTTTACGGAAACGGCCTGGCCATATGCCGCGACGCAAACAACCGCCAGCGGTGCCGTGAGCAAAAGCTTCTTCATTGTGTACTGCCTCCTAAACACGCGGAGCCGATGAAGGGCAAAATCTCCGCGCGATGTACAGCAAAAGGGAATCTCGCCGGAAGGCACAACAGACGGCCTACAGCGAGACTCTGGTTGATCTTTGTTTGCGTTAGAGTGCCTTAGTTTTCCTGCCATGTCAACGCCAATAGACGTCGCATTTTCTCTTTTCTTACTTTTTATTCACTTTGCATAAACATTTCATCAGGTAATCCGTCCAAAAGATCCTGTCGGGGGATGAGATAGCGAAAGACTTTAATGGCCAACTGTAGCGAATAAGAGGCGAAGAAGCCGATAAACTTAATTTTATGGATTTGCCCGATCCATTTTGGAACCAGCAGCGAAGCGATCTTCCCGATCGCTTCGGGTTTCTGCATGTGGATCTGAATAGTTTCTTCGCTTCCGTGGAGCAGGAACTACATCCGGAATATCGCAATCGCCCCATTGCCGTTGTCCCCACCTTTGCGGACACCACGGTTGCCATTGCGGCCAGTTATGAGGCAAAGGAACTGGGCATAAAAACCGGCACGCGAGTGGCAGACATGAAACGCCTCTGTCCGGACATCATTCTGGTGGAAGGTGACCACTCCAGCTATGCGGAGTTCTCCCACAAGATTCATGACGCTGTGGACAGGATCTGTCCTGTGGCTCACGTGCCCTCCATTGATGAAGTGGCCTGCCAGTTAATCGGCCGCGAGCAGGAACCGCCACGCGCACGTCAGATCGCTCTTGATATCAAGCAAGCCATTCGGGATGACGTGGGCAAGACACTCCGCTGCTCCATTGGCATGGCCCCAAACCGATACTTGGCGAAGATTGCCAGTGATATGCAGAAGCCCGACGGCCTCATTGGCTTGCTGCCCTCGCAACTTCCTCGGGCGCTCGTTCATCTGGATCTGCGTGATCTTCCCGGCGTGGGCGCACGCACAGAACAGATGCTCCATCGCAAAGGCATCACCACCATGGCGCAGTTGCTTGATCTGGAACGTGAAGGCTGGCACAAGCTGTGGAACTCCGTGTGGGGAGATCGCCTGTATCACTGGTTGCACGGCCACAATACCGGCGATGATGGCGCACCCTTACCCAAGGAGATGCAGCAGTCGTTGGGCCACTCGCACGTACTTGGTCCGGAATATCGCAATCTTCAGGGCGCATGGGCCATCGCACATAAGCTGCTACATAAGGCAGCCATGCGTCTTCGTATGGAGAAGATGTGCGCGGGTTCACTCGCGTTGACGATTCGTTACCAGCTAACTCGCGAGCAGGCGGAACAGAAGAACAAAGTCCGTCATCATCAAAGCGGCATCAAGCACGACGGTTGGGGTATGGAGGCACGCTTCCCCACCTGCCAGGACACGCTTACGCTGCTGGAAATGCTGCAGAAGCTATGGCAACAACAACCAACCGGCCCGGAGTATCAACGTCCTTTCTTCATCGGCGTCACGTTGGGCCGCCTGATCAATGAAGATGAACAGCAGCCCACGCTCTTCGCCGATCCGGACAATCGCAACCAACTGAGCCGCACGCTGGACAAACTGAATCAGAAGTACGGCCACACCACGCTGCACTTCGCAGGCATGTTGCCCGCACGCGAAAGCGCACCCACACGCATTGCCTTCACGCAGATCCCTGTGCAATACGGCAAAGATTACATTTAGCCAGCGCTTGCAGTAGCCTCATGCTCAGACATGAAGCGCCTTCTCACATTGCTCTCTGCCATTCTTGTTGCCATACCCTGCTTCGCGCAGGCCACGGCGAACCTTTCTTCGCAGGGTTATTACGCCGATCCGGAGATTCGTATCTTCGATCATCAGTATTGGATTTACCCAACCTCTTCCAACACTGGCGAGCAAAGTGATGAGAGCCACTTCAATGCGCAGCAGAGCGAACTTCGCAAGCAACACGTGGTTCACAAGGCTTACCTTTCGCAAACATCACTGGATGCGTTCTCTTCTCCAGACATGGTGCATTGGACAAAGCATCCCCACGTTCTCAGCGTGCAGAACGTAACGTGGGCGGCATATGCGGTGTGGGCTCCCTCTGCCATCTATCGCAACGGGAAGTACTATCTCTTCTTCGCAGCAAATGACATTCAGAAGACCGACACATTTCTCGGCGGCATTGGCATTGCGGTCAGCAACAAGCCTGGTGGCCCGTTCAAAGATGCACTGGGTAAGCCGCTGATCGGCGCATTCCAGAACGGCGCGCAACCCATCGACCCCATGGCCTTTCAGGATGATGACGGCTCTGTCTATCTCTATTACGGCGGCCAGGGGCACTGTAATGTAGCAAAGCTATCCAGCGATCTGACGCATGTCATTCCCATGACCGATGGCACGCTCTACAAAGAGATTACGCCCGCGCATTACACCGAAGGCCCGTTCATGATCAAACGCAACGGCGTGTATTACTTCATGTGGTCTGAGGGCGACTGGGGCGACAGCACCTATGGCGTGGCCTATGCA
>Ga0209233_1000927_pt1 | contig 12799 bp, 12 predicted proteins | sample AraplaCL_Cvi_mCL_FD_184269 | JGI IMG/M metagenome (GOLD analysis project Ga0209233, IMG submission 184269) | Arabidopsis root microbial communities from the University of North Carolina, USA - plate scrape CL_Cvi_mCL (SPAdes) (version 2) | ecosystem: Host-associated > Plants > Roots > Endosphere...
CATGAACTTAGCTGCTATCGCTATCCAGGTCATTGCTGCGCTCGCTTCGGATCCGCAGTCGGCATCGCCGCAATGGCACACGCTGTCGACGATGCCGTATCCGAAGAAGCGCGACGACATCGTTTTCGTCGATGCCCACTTGGGTTTTTATGGCACGGGCAAGGGCGATTTGTACCGTACGCAGGATGGCGGGGCGTCGTGGGATCGGATCTGGACCAAGCCGGGCACGTTCATTCGTTCATTGGGGTTCATCGATTCGAAGCACGGTTTCCTGGGCAATCTTGGCGCCGGACTGGCGGGAATCACGGACGCCACGCCGCTATATGAAACCCGGGACGGCGGCGCGACGTGGAGCCCGGCGAAGATCGGCAACGCCGTCATACCCGGAGTGTGCTCGATCGATATTCTGAAATCCCGATCGATTCACGAAGGCGATTTGAGCGCGCGCTACTACATCCATGCCGCGGGTCGGGCGAATGGGCCGGCAAAGTTGCTCAGGTCGGAGAACGGCGGCGAATCGTGGACGCTCATCGATCTTTCCGACCGAGCGGGCATGATTCTCGACGTCAAGTTTCTCGACCCGAACACCGGGTTCGTGTTCGCAGCGACCAGTGGCGATGTGTCGCAATCCCATGGCTTGATTCTCAAGACTACGGACGGCGGACGGACATGGCGCAACGTTTATCAATCTACCCGCTTGAACGAACTCATGTGGAAGGCCTCTTTCGTCGACAACCGCTTCGGCTATGCGACGGTGCAAAACGACGATCCTGCCAATGCCCAGCAGAGAATCGTGAAGACCGTCGATGGCGGCGAACACTGGACCGAAATTCCGCTCGTCGTGAATAAAGACGCCGAAGAACTGGGAATCGGATTCGTGTCCACCGACACCGGCTGGGTCGGCACGGCAGCCGGAGGATTTGAAACGCACGATGGCGGAAAAACCTGGTCTCTTTCGACATTGGCTGCCAAAGCCAACAAGATTCGCGTCCGAACGGCAGATGGCACGCCAATGATTTATTCAATTGGAAGCGAAGTACAAGTTTATAAATAGATTCCAAAATTCGCGGTTCAGGCCGCGATAGCAAGTGAGGAAACGGGGTCAGAGTGGGCTCCGTTGTTCGGAATTCTGGCACGCTGTTCTCGAAAACCGCGCTTGCATGGCCATCGCTGCGGTACGACTATGTCGCATACCGCTGCGGGACTGTCCAAGATCGTGCACACGTGCGTTCGTGTTCCGCCCAACGAGGAGGGAGCATGGATCACGGCAAGTCACTCTCGGGCGTTTCCGTCGGTGATATCGACTGGGACGATCCGCATCTGAGTTCGCTGTTGGAGAAGACCGCCGGCTGGCGGTTGGACAATCGCAGCCATCTGTCGCCAACAAAAGTGCAGATTCACATCAGATCGAGTTGGACCACGGCCGACACCGCCCGCAAGCATGCGCTATTGGTCGCGAAGGATGAAGGCACCATGGTGCTTGTGACCCGGTTTCCTATCCAGCAAGGCGAACGTGTTGGGGTGGAGAGCCTGCGGGGCCACGGCGCCCACATCGTATGGGGCAAGGTGATTGAAGAACGCGAGGGTCATCGGGCCGAAGACCGCGAGCATGGTCTGTTCCTGAGCTGGTTGCGCCTCGACTGAGAAAGGCAGGAGGAGAGTGACTCTGCGCGGCATGACTCGAGCCCGCAGTGAATGCAACGCTTGTCCCCCATGCGATAGCTAGAATTCGGCTCGCCGCACCAATCCGTGCCGCACGCTATGGACGTGCGTCACCCGAGCATGGCGCTTCTGAGGAACAACGGATGAGCAGCCACGTCGAGTCGAAGAACATCACCGCAGAAAAGGCGACCGCCGCTTTCGGCTGGCGAGCCTACGGACTGGGAATGATCGCATTGGGCCTGGTGTGCTTCGCATTCGGAGACTTCCATCCGGGGCAGCCGGTGCCAAAGGACTTTCCGGAACGCACCGCTCTGGCTTACGCAGTCGCTGCATTGATGTTCATCGCGGGTATGGCGATCGAGTGGCGACGGACTACGGCTTGGGCAGCCGCGGCGCTCACTGCGTACTTTGCGCTCATCGTTGTTCTTGTGATGAATGGTCGCATCCTGATCGCCCACTATGAGCAGTTCGGGCCCTACGAGAGTCTCGCCATACAGCTTTCCATTGCAGCGGGTGGACTGATTCTCTTTGCCGCCAGCGCCGACATCGATGCCGGCCTGGCTGCACGCATCACGCGATGGGGCCAGATCGCGTTCGGATTCTGCGCGCTGATATTCGGCACGGCACATTTCGTCTACATGGACCTGACCGCTCCGCTGGTCCCGAAATGGCTGCCGCCTTCGCAAGAGTTCTGGGGCTATGCAACCGGGCTGTGCCACATCGCAGCGGGCATCGCGATTCTCACGGGTGTGCAGGCTCGCTTGGCCGCGATTCTTCTCACCGTGATGTTTGCTTCGTTCACGCCGCTGGTGCACTTGCCGATGCTGTTCGTCGATCCCTCCAGCCACTGGATCTGGAACGAGAATGCGATAAATCTCGCTTTGATCGGCGCCGCATGGGTCGTCGCAGACTCGCTTGGAAAAAGAAAAAAGCGGGAAACGGGTTCACTTCTCGAAAAAAGCAAACCCGCCCCGTCCTTGTCGCATCGAGCGATCTCGCCGTAACACCCGGAGTGCTACGCCGCGAACAAATTCGAGAACACGCTGTTGCTTTGATCCACGCTCACCAGCGACCACGAGCTGAAGTGAGCGAGCAGGTTGATCTGCGTCGCCGTCAATTGCGTCGTCAGGGTACTGTAGTGCGGAAACTGGTTGGTCGACACTTCGGAAGCGACGAGGTTTTGCACCGCTGAATTGTTCGCGAATAGAGCGGCCCAGTTGCTGGCGTAGTTGAGATAGACCCACACAACCGTGATCGGCGCCGTGCCTGCCTGCACGCCGAACCAACTGTTGGCTTGGACGGTGAGGCTCTGTTTCAGGATCGCAGGCTGAGTGGCGGGCGCGACGTTGCCCGCGGCGGCCCACAGGCCCGAGAGGAAACTGGCGAATTCGGTGGAAGCGAAGACCTGGCTGTTGCCGAACAACTGGTTTTCCGGGCTCACATTGCCCGCGGAGTACAGCACGTAGCCGTTGGTGTCGTCGTAGGGCTGATAGCCGAACAGCGGCGGCACCGAGCCGTCGACGATGACCTGCGTGCCCGAAATCCATCCGCCTTTCCCATCGGAGATGCCGGCGCTGCCGGCGACCATCGGGATCTCCGTGTTGACGCAGACGATCACGTTGTCGATGCCGCCGAAAGCGAGCAGGCTGGCCAGTCCGTTGTTCTCCAGGCTGCCGCCGTCGGCGTAGGTGTTCACGGTCGGGTTCGCTGCACCGGCACCCGCGGGCCACGAAGGGTATTGCGGGATCAGGTCTTTCGGATTCGGAAAATGAAATTCCGCCACGGCGGCCTCGCCCTGCTGGCCGCGCGCGACCAGGGCCAGCGCGGGAGCTTGCAGCTCTTCCGGCAGATGGTTCTTGATCCACTGGTAGATCGCGTTGCCTTCGGCCACGAGCCATTTCAGGAACAAGAACGGATTGGCTTCCCACTGCTGAATCTGATTCTGCACGGTCTCCGCGAAGGCCGCGCTGCTGGTGCCCATGATGTCGGTCAGCGACCACTGCCTGGTTTGCGTCACCGTGGCGGTGCTGCCGGATTGCGAGACGAAGCTGGAGTTGTAAGCGAAGGATGCGACACCGCCACCGCCGACGGCCAGCCCGTTGGCGTCGGTTGCTTTGCCTGGAGCGCCGACGGCGCCGGTCATCAGTCCGTTGGACTGCACCGGCGCCAAAAGTTGGAAAGTCACGCCGGGCACATTGACGAACAGACCCATGTTGCACAGATGAAGCGGCCGTTGCGCGCGCGAGGAATCGACTTGATCGGCGAAGAGGTAGGCAGTCTGCGAGGCGAGGCTGCTGTTCGCGTTGGTGATCGTTTGCAGCGACGATTTCGTCGCGGAGAACATGTCCTGCGGCTGGCAGCCGTTGATGTTCACGTTGAGCAGTTGGTAAGTGTCGAGGATGTTGAGGCCCATCACCATCTGCCACAGCATGTTTGGCGGCAGCGGAGTGCTCGTATTGAGCATGAGTTCGTAGAGCAGCACCGCCGTCCCCGCGATGCCTTCCAGCGAGAACAGGAACGAAGTCATCGGAACGCCGGCGTTGCCTGTGGGCAGGGTGGACAGATCCGCCAGTGTCAACGATCCCTGGTTGGCGTTGTACGTGCCGAGATAGACGCTGTCCGCCGGGCCCGACGCCGGCATGTATTGATAGGGCACACCGAGCCATGAGCCACCCGATACCGTCGACAACGCCTTGATCTGCGACAGCAAACTTTTGCCGTTGGCCTGCAGCGAGGCGAGCGCGCGCAACTGTCCCATGCCCGCGCAACACGCGCGCGTGCCGCCGCCGGATAGGCATAGTCCGACGTTGCCGGGTGTGGAAGCGGGTGTGTAGAGCTGATCGATCGTCAGCGGCGGGGTGGTGGTCACGGTGGCGCTGAGGGAAGGCGTCGTCATGATGCGTTTTCTCCTGTGGCGTTGGGGGTGGGAATCGATGAAATTGACGATAAGCGGGTCCGCCCCGCTTATCGTCAGTTTTTTCCGCATAGAAAATCAGAGGGAGAGCGAAATCACCGGTGGGCGTCGCTCGCAGCAGGGATTGCTTGTTTTCCCCCTGTCGGATTCTAGAAAGGCATGAGCGCAATAAACGCGGTCGAGTTCACTTCTCGGAAATGAGGTTGGCTTTTTTACACATAGCGTGGCGCTGTTCACGTCTTGAAGGCGCGTGCGGATTTCCTTCGCAAGGGCGTTGCACGTCTAGGGTCTTGGGCGGCGAAATGCCGATCCTTTCCCCGCCGCAGTGCTGCTTGTATCACCAAGCACATTGCGGCCCGACTGACATCCGACTATGAGGTGCCGCATGCTGCGTCGTCTGCTGATGTTTTTGTCCGCGTTCGTTCTGTCGTCGCCCGCGCTGGCCGGGAAGGTGCCGTCCTACACCTACACCCGCGTCGGCAATACCACCGATGTTGCGCCGGCCACCACGCCCGGCGTGGTCCTGATGGGTGGCGGAACGGATGTCGATCAGGCCTTTCAGTGGCTGTGCAGCCTCGGCGGCAACGGCGATTTCCTCATCGTCCGCGCCACCGGTACCGACGCCTACAACCCGTATGTGCAGACGCTGTGTCCGAGCACGAATTCCGTCGCGACGCTGATCATCCCCGATGCCGCGTCCGCCAACCTTCCTGCAGTCGCCGCGATCATCAATCAGGCGGAAGTGATTTGGATCGCCGGTGGCGATCAGTCCAACTACATCAATTTCTGGAAGAGCACCGCCTTGCAATCCACGCTCAACGCGCGCATTGCGCAGGGCGTGCCGGTGGGCGGTACCAGCGCCGGGCTCAACGTGCTCACCCAGTTCGTCTACAGCGCGCAGGCCAGCCAGGGCGTGACGAGCAGCCAGGCCCTGGCCGATCCGTTCAACCGTTACATGACCTTCGACCGCGATTTCGCCACGGTGTCGGGATTGCTAGGCATCATCGGCGATGCCCATTTTGGGGTGCGCGACCGCATGGGCCGCGACGTCGCCTTTCTCTGCCGCGTCGCCGCCAACGGTTGGAGTACCGCTCCGCGCGGCATCGCTATCGATGAGGCGACTGCACTTTTGATACCCAGCACAGGCAGCGCCAGCGTCGTCGGCACGGGCCACGTCTATTTCCTGCAGGCGCCGGGACTACCGCAAGTATGTGCGGCCAAACAGCCGCTGACCTACCGCGACATCGGCGTGGCGCGCATTGCCGCCGGCGACGAATTCAATCTCGCGACTTGGACGCGGGTGGGCGGGACGGCTTACTCCGTGTCCGCCGTGGCTGGGGTGCTGAGTTCTACACAGCCTGGCGGGTCGGCATATTGAGTGAGGCTTGCGATAAATGGAGTCAAACGAGGAAAGGGAGCACATCCCTTTCCTCTATCCCGATTTCGCTATGGCCTGACAACTCACCCGATGCAGCCCATCGACCCGTCGCCGCGGACACATTGCGCAATGTCGAATTCAGCGCGGCCCCGTTTTTCACAAACATGCTATCTTGCGGTCGGGGCGCAAACGACCGTTTGGAAACTATAAAGAAAGATGCGCGTTTTCGGCGCTATCGAGCAGTGCGCGCTCACAGGGCGTGCGCCAGTCGGGGGTCGACTGTTCAACGATTGACGCACTGATATCGGCTGTGAATCGACATGACTACAACAGGGGGTCATAGATGTATTTCAGTTCGAGTAAGAGAAGTATCTTTGCGCATGCGCCTAAACATCGGGCCGTGAGACGTCTGCTGGGCTTTGTGCTTGCAGGTGCGTTCCTCGTCGGTTCGCAACACGCCGTGGCGCAGGCTTTGGTTTTCGATCGAGGCTTGCCCACCGCAAACTTGAACAACGCTGCTGGTGCGAATCAGAGCAATGTCGAATGGGCGGATATCGAGACACCCCCGGAGACTCCGTGGCTGCCAGGAGATGACTTCAAGCTCCCGGGCTCGGGTTCTTATACGATCACAAAAATCCGTGTCTGGTCGACTGAAAACACGGGTCTGAGTCTTCGAGGTGGCGTGGCCGGAGGAGCGATCGGCGTCATATCGAATACGTACACCGCGACACCTGTGACCTACATAAATTCCCAGACCTACCAAACTTCGGCCGGAGCGTTTTTACCGCTGTATCAGCTCGATTTCAGTGTCAGCATCTCGCTCAACGGTGGCGTTACCTATCAATATTTCCTCAACGGGCCGGCGACTCCCTCAGGGACGGACTTCCAGGGCGTTCATCTGCACGCATCGAATGCGGCCTTGAGTGGTTCCACCCAAGCGGGAGCAGACGACACGCTTCTTTTCCTCGGGAATGACGGCACCGTATACACGTGGAATTCCGCGACGGGCGCGGGTACCTACTGCCCGGGTTGCGTTGGTTGGAACAAAACCAGCGATGGCAACGTGCAGGTCTTTGCGTCGGTGCCACAGTCGCCACCCGCTGTTTCGGCACCCGCAGTATCGGGACCGGGTCTTGCCGGACTGACGTTGCTGGTGGCGGGCGTCGGTCTTCTTGTTTCATGGGGCCGTCGTCGCCGTGCCTGAGACACCGCTCCCCGGCGCCGATTCACGCTCTTGCGAGCGAGATTGGCGCCGGGGGACTAGATGCCACATGCGGCATCCGCTGGTTCTCGGGCCATATTGCTATTTTGATTGCCGCTGCGACTGAGCCGAAGCGGGCGGTGAAGCCTCTTCCGGCGGCGGCTGCAGTTCCCCCGCCAATTCCTCGAGCGCCGTGATCTCTTGGTCCAGCGCATCGTGCAGCTCGCTTTGACGCGTCATCAGCGTCTCGATCGGTTCGGCTTGCTTGAGTTTCTTCAGCTCGCCGTCGAACAGCAGCCATTGGGCGGTCAGGGTCTCGACGTTGTTCTTCGCGTAATGGCGCATCTCCTTGAGCTGCGCCAAGACGTCGTTGACGTGTTCGAACGGGGTCTTCGTATCCGCAGACATGGCGATCTCCTCAGGTCTCGTTCGCTATCCAGGATAGTCGCGTGAAGCTGGCTGTTAGCGAAACGTGGGGTACGCAAGCGCAATCGGACCGGTTTGCCGATGCAGGTCACAGATCGCACCCATGCCATTCGGCCCATATCCGGCTGCGCGGGCTGGCATAGAATCGGTCCACTTCACGCCGGAGCATCGTCCCATGTCGATTCGACCGAAAGCACTTTTCCTGGCTTGCCTTGCCGTCTCGGTTTCCGCTTATGCGCAACACGGCATCGATGCCAGCGATATGCGGCGCGACGGCGCGGCCTGCAACGACTTCTTCGACTATGCCAACGGCGCTTGGCGCACGGCCCATCCCATTCCCGACTACATGGATCGTTGGAGTCGGCGCTGGGAATCCGGCGAGATCAACAAAGAACACGTGCGCGACATCCTCGTCGACGTATCGAAGAAGGCGGACTGGCCCCAGGGCAGCGCCGAGCAATTGTCGGGCGACTTCTATGCCGCGTGCATGGACGAGGGCCGCATCGACGCACTAGGCGTCAAGCCGGTGCAATCCCTGCTCGATGAAGCGCGCGCGCTCAAGACCCGCGCAGACGTGCAGCGCACGATCGAGCATCTGCACGACATCGGCATCGCGGTGCCATTCGGTTTGATTGCGGCGCAGGATCTGCACGATCCGACCCAAATGATCGCGCATCTCACCGCGGGCGGCCTCGGCCTGCCCGATCGCGACTACTACCTGAAACCGGAACCACGCTTCGCCGAGGCGCGGACAAAATATCTGGCGCATGTAGCGAAGATGTTCGAGCTGACCGGTGAAAAACCCGCAGTAGCAAAAGCCGACGCGGCGACCGTCTTCGCTTTCGAGAAGCGTCTCGCCGAGGCCTCGCTCGACAACGTCGCGCTGCGCGATCCGATGCAGCAGGATCACAAAACCCGTTTTGCCGATCTCGACAAGCTCGCTCCGAGTTTCGGCTGGGCGGCGTATTTCGACGCGGGCAAGCTGCCGCATGCGGATATCAATGTGACCCAGCCGAAGTTCCTGCAACAGTTCGAGAAGGAATTGAAATCCACGCCGGTCGCGCAATGGCGCACTTACCTGGAATGGCAGGTGCTTAACGCGGCGGCGGATTCGCTGTCCGCTCCGTTCGTCGAGGAAAATTTCGCGTTTAACGGCAAGTTCCTCAGCGGCGCGAAAGAGATGAAGCCGCGCTGGAAGCGCTGCGCGGAGTCTACGGACAATCAGATCGGCGAGGCGCTCGGCAAAAAGTATGTCGAGAAATATTTTCCGCCCGAAGCCAAGGCGCGCACGCAGGCGATGGTGAAGTACATCCTGCTCGCGATGGGCGACGTGATCCGCGATTTGGACTGGATGAGTGCGGAGACCAAGAAAAAGGCGCAGGAAAAGCTCGCTTCATTCAACGTCAAAGTCGGTTATCCGGACAAGTGGAAAGACTATGCTGGGGTGAAAGTCTCGCGCGGCTCGTACTGGGATGACGTGGTCGCGGCATCGCGCTGGAACGTGGACGACGGCCGCGGCCAGATCGGCAAGCCCGTCGACCGTTCGCGTTGGGGCATGACGCCGCCGACGTCGAACGCCTACTACAACCCGTTCCTCAATGAGATTGTCTTTCCTGCGGGCATTTTGCAGCCGCCCGCGTTCGACGTGAACGCCACCGACGCGGTGAACTACGGCGCGATCGGCGTGGTGATCGGCCATGAAATCACACACGGTTTCGACGACGAGGGTTCGCAGTTCGATGCGAAGGGCGCGTTGAGCAACTGGTGGACGGCGCAGGACAAGGAAAAGTTCACCGCGCGCGCGCAGTGCGTGGTGAACCAGTTCGACGGTTACTTCATCGAGCCGAACATTCATCACAATGGCAAGCTTGTGCTCGGCGAGTCGATCGCCGACCTTGGCGGCGCCAAGATCGCCTTCCTTGCCTACAAGAAATCGCGCGAAGGCAAAGGGCCGGAGCCGACCCTCGACGGCTTCACGCCGGAGCAGCAATTTTTCATCGCCTGGGGTCAGTGGCGCGGCGACGAGATCCGTCCGGAAGCGCAGCGCAAGATGGTGCAGGGCGACCCGCATCCGATCGCGAAGTATCGGGTGAACGGGCCGTTGTCGAATCTGCCGGCGTTCAAGGAGACGTTCCAATGCAAGGCGGATGCGCCCATGGTTCGTCCTGCGGCGAATCGGTGCGAGGTCTGGTAGCGGCATCGGATCGTCGCGGCTGCCGACTTATGCACCGATTGCCAGCGTGGTTGCCGCAAATTGCGAATTGAGCCCGGTCGCATGTTCGCGCTTGAGCACGTCGGCGCGAAGTGGGACGATCGCGCAATGACCAGCACACCGGCATCGGTTCATCTGCGCGATCTCGCGCGCCTGCGTCGCGTGCGCGACCGCATCGACCGCGAGTACGCGCAGCCGTTGAATGTGGAGGCGCTTGCGCAGGGTGTGCACATGTCGGCAGGGCATCTCAGCCGCCAGTTCAAACTCGCCTTCGGCGAATCGCCGTACAGCTATCTAATGACCCGGCGCATCGAGCGCGCGATGGCGCTGCTGCGTCGCGGCGATCTCAGCGTCACCGAAGTCTGCTTCGTGGTCGGCTGCGCGTCGCTCGGCACATTCAGCACGCGCTTCACCGAGCTGGTCGGCGTTTCGCCGAGCGTTTATCGGCAGGAGGCGGGGAACGCCACCGCGGGCATGCCGTCGTGCGTGGCGAGGCAAGTGACGCGACCGATCAGGAATCGAGAAGCGCCGGCCACCGAGTCGGAGATAGCATGACGGCTCGTTTCCAACACCGAGTATGACTGTCATGAACATCACCATCCATTCGAGCTTCCTCCCGCACAACGACCCGAATGCCTCCCTGGCGTTCTACCGCGACATCCTCGGCTTCGAAGTACGCAACGATGTGGGATACAACGGGATGCGCTGGATCACGGTCGGCCCGCCCGGCCAGCCCGGCACTTCCATCGTTCTCTTTCCGCCGGCCGCCAGCCCCGGCGTCACCGAGGAGGAGAAACGCACCATCGCCGAAATGATGGCCAAGGGTACCTACGCGATCATGCTGCTGGCCACGCCGAATCTCGATGCTGCATTCGAGCGGATTCAGGCGAGCGGCGCCGAGATCGTCGAAGAACCGACCATGCAGCCGTACGGTGTACGCGATTGCGCGGTGCGCGATCCGGCCGGCAATCTGCTTCGCGTGCAGGAACGGAACTGAGATTTCCAATTCGAATCAGTCAGGAGTTGTCATGAGCCAATCTGCAAAGAAAAGCGCGCCCAAGTCCGTCAAAAGCACAACGGCGAGCAGCAAGGAGTCCAAAGGATTCACCGCCGAAGAGCGTGAGGCGATGAAAGCGCGTGCCCAGGAGATGAAGGCAGAAGCGCGTGCGAGCAAGAACCGGGCGGAGGGCGAAAGCGCAGCACTCGCGGCGATCGCCGCAATGAAGGAACCCGATCGCGCACTCGCCAAGCGCGTGCACGACATCGTCACCACCACCGCACCGGGCTTGTTGCCGAAAACGTGGTACGGCATGCCCGCATACGCCCAAGGCGAAAAGATCGTCTGCTTCTTTCAAAGCGCACAGAAATTCAAGACGCGGTATGCGACATTGGGATTCACCGCGACGGCGAAGCTTGATGACGGCGCGATGTGGCCGGTTGCCTTCGCGCTGACGAAATTGACCGCCGCCGAAGAGACGAGGATCGCCGCCCTCGTGAAGAAAGCCGTGGGTTGATCGGGTGATCAGAAACTTCTCACAGGGGTTTGTCGAATACGGCGACGCTCGATCGTCGTCTTAATGAATCCCTTTGCAGAAGGAGACACCTATGTCACTTGTGAAGCCGATCACGCCGCATCTTTGGTATGACACCCAGGCCAAGGAGGCTGCCGAGTTTTATTGCTCGGTATTTCCGGACTCGCGGATCGAGACATCGACCCGCCTGCGCAATACGCCTTCGGGCGATTGCGATCTGTTGTACTTCAAATTGTGCGGGCAACCATTCATGGCGATCAGTGCCGGCCCGATATTCAAGTTCAACCCGTCAGTGTCGTTCATCGTCAACTTCGATCCGTCGCGCGACGCGCGGGCGCGCGAGCACCTCGACGCACTCTGGGCCGCGCTGATCGACGGCGGCCAGGTGCGGATGCCGCTGGACGCATACCCGTTCAGCCCGCGCTTCGGCTGGGTGCAGGACCGCTACGGTCTGTCGTGGCAGCTGATCCTGTCCCATCCCGGCGGCGAGCCGCGGCCGATGATCGTACCGTCGCTCATGTTCACCGGCGAGGTCTGCGGCAACGCCGAAGAAGCGGGCGCGTTCTATCGCTCGGTGTTCGACGATTCGCGCGCGGGTCGATCCGTGCCGCGTCCCGCGGGAATGGCACCCGATCGCGAAGGCACGATGATGTACTCCGACTTCTGCCTCGGCGAGACCTGGATCGCCGCGATGGACAGCGCGCATCCCCACGGCTTTGGCTTCAACGAGGCGATTTCGTTCGTCGTGTCATGCCGCAATCAGGCGGAGATCGATCGCTACTGGGCGAAGCTCTCCAGTGTGCCGGCGTCCGAAGTGTGCGGCTGGTGCAAGGATCGCTACGGCCTGTCGTGGCAGATTGCACCGGTCGCGATGGATGAGCTCATGGCCTCCGGCGATCAGGCGGCGATCGATCGTGTCGTGCAGGCGCTACTGCCGATGCACAAAATCGATCTGGCCAAGCTCGAGGCCGCGGCGGCGGGAACGAAGTAGGGAGGTATGAACGGACTTCGGATCTATGCAGCCAGGCGCAGTTTCGGATGCAATCCGGCACGCGCGGCCAGCGTCAGCAGCATGTCGAGGCTGAAGTCTTCCCATTTTCCTTTGACTAAACTGGATACACGCGGCTGCGTCACGCCGAGCTGGCGTGCCGCTTCCGCTTGCGTCCATCCTTTCGCTTTCAAATGCTGTTCCATACGAAGCATGACTTCGGCGCGCAGCTTCATCACTTCGGCTTCCGCGGCATCGAAGCCCAGATCGACGAACACGTTTCCACTGCTCTTGATGCGACGTGCGTCGTTCCAGCGTGGATCGGATTTCTTCATGGCTCAGACTCCTATCAACTTGTAACGCTTGGCTGCGAGATCGAGATCGGCTTTCGCAGTTTTCTGTGTTTTCTTTTAAATATTTGTATGAAAATGCTGAACGAAGTCGCGCCATATCCGGTAAACGATGTTGAGCCTGTTTTCCTACGGC
>Ga0209233_1000928_pt1 | contig 12776 bp, 10 predicted proteins | sample AraplaCL_Cvi_mCL_FD_184269 | JGI IMG/M metagenome (GOLD analysis project Ga0209233, IMG submission 184269) | Arabidopsis root microbial communities from the University of North Carolina, USA - plate scrape CL_Cvi_mCL (SPAdes) (version 2) | ecosystem: Host-associated > Plants > Roots > Endosphere...
GCCTGAACGCGAAGGCGACCGAGTTGGTCAAGAAGCTGAACGAGGGCGGCAAGCTCGCTGACGAGGCGGCCGCGCTCGGCGTCCAGGTCGAGACCGCAACCAGCTTCCGCCGTGACGCGACGCTCCCGGGCGTGCCCAACGGTGTCGTCACAGCTGCGTTCCGCACCGCCAAGGACAGCGCCAGCCAGACCGAGGCAGCTGGCGGCAGCCAGTGGGTGGTGTTCCGCGTCACTGACATCACCACGCCGACGGTGGACATGGCGTCGGAAGACGTCAAGAAGCTGAAGGACACGCTGCAGCGTGCGCTCAGCCAAGAGCAGAGCGCAGAGTATGTCGCCCGGCTCGAGAAGGACATCGGCACCACGATCAACGAGGCCGCCGTCGCGCAGGTGGTTGGCAGTAACCAGTAATATTGAAAGCACGCGATGGACGATCTCAAGTCGATCATTGGCAAGGTCGCCACCGGCGCCACCCTGTCCCGCGAGGAAGCGGCTAGCGCCTTCGACAGCATGATGTCGGGCGAAGCGACGCCGTCGCAGATGGGCGCGCTGGTGATGGCGCTGCGTGTACGCGGCGAGACCGTTGACGAGATCACCGGTGCGGTGAGCGTCATGCGCGCCAAGATGCTGCGGGTCGATGCGCCGGCGAACGCAGTCGACATCGTCGGCACCGGCGGTGACGGCTCCGGCTCCGTCAATGTCTCGACCTGCGCTTCGTTCATCGTCGCGGGTGCCGGCATTCCGGTCGCCAAGCACGGCAATCGCGCACTGTCCTCCCGCTCCGGCGCAGCCGACGTACTGGCCGCGCTCGGAGTCAAGATCGACCTCAGGCCGGACCAGGTCGGCCGCTGCGTGAAGGAGGCCGGCATCGGCTTCATGTTCGCGCCGGCGCATCATCCAGCGATGAAGAACGTCGGCCCGACGCGGGTCGAGCTCGCCACCCGCACCATCTTCAATCTGCTTGGACCGCTGTCCAATCCCGCCGGCGTCAAACGCCAAATGGTTGGCGTATTTTCACGCCAGTGGGTGGAACCGCTGGCGCAGGTGCTGAAGAATCTCGGCTCGGAAGCGGCCTGGGTGGTGCACGGCTCCGACGGCCTCGACGAGATCACCCTCACCGGCCCGACGTTCGTCGCCGCGCTGGAGAACGGCACGATCCGCACGTTCGAGATCTCGCCTGATGAAGCCGACCTGCCCCGCTGCGGCCACGAAGGGCTGAAGGGCGGCGACGCCGACGCCAACGCAACCGCGCTGATGAGTGTGCTCGAGGGCATGCCGAGCCCTTACCGCGATGTCGCGCTTTTGAACGCCGCGGCGGCGCTGCTGGTCGCCGGTCGTGCTAAGACGCTCAGGGAAGGCGTGGCGATCGGCCGGGACTCACTTGATAGCGGTGCGGCCGCAGCACGGTTGAAGCAGCTGATAGCCGTCTCGAACAGCTGAAATCGGTGCGGGCGAGCGAGCGACATGTCCGATATCCTCACCAAGATCGAAGCCTATAAGCGCGAAGAGATCGCAGCCGCCAAGCACACGCATCCGCTGTCGCAGATCGAGGCGCTGGCGCGTAGCGCCGCGCCGCCGCGCGGCTTCGTGCAGGCGATCCGTGCCAAGCTTGCCGAGGGCGACCACGCGCTGATCGCCGAGGTGAAGAAGGCTTCGCCCTCGAAGGGACTGATCCGCGCCGACTTCGATCCGCCTGCACTCGCCAAGGCCTATGAAGCCGGCGGCGCCGCCTGCCTGTCTGTGCTGACAGACGGGCCCTCGTTCCAGGGCCATCTCGATTTCATGGTGGCGGCCCGCGCGGCGACGTCGCTGCCGGTGCTGCGCAAGGACTTCATGTTCGATGCCTATCAGGTGGTCGAAGCCCGCGCCCACGGCGCCGACTGCATCCTGATCATCATGGCCGCGCTCGACGATGGCGCCGCACGCGACATCGAGGCCGCCGCGATCGCGAACGGCATGGACGTGCTGATCGAGATTCATGATCGCGCTGAACTCGACCGCGCGCTCAAGCTGCGCTCGCCGATGATCGGCATCAACAACCGCAATCTGCGCACCTTCGAGACCACGCTGGCGACCTCGGAAGCGCTGGCGCCGCTGGTGCCCAGGGATCGCCTCTTGGTCGGCGAGAGCGGCATCTTCACCCCGGCCGATCTGGCGCGGCTGTCGCGCGTCGACATCAAGACCTTCCTGGTCGGCGAGAGTCTGATGCGCCAGGCGGACGTCGCTGCCGCAACGCGTGCACTGCTCGCACGCAACGACAGTTCGGCAAGCGCGGCAGGCTGATCACGAAATGTCCGACCGCCCCGCCCTCACCCATATCGACGCGCAGGGCGAAGCGCGGATGGTGGACGTATCGGACAAGCCGGCCACCGAGCGGATCGCGGTGGCCGAGGGCCGGGTCATCATGACGCCGGCGACTTTGGAGCTTATCGTCTCCGGCAATGCCAAGAAGGGCGATGTGCTCGGCGCGGCGCGTATCGCCGGCATCATGGCAGCGAAGAAGACGTCCGAGCTGATCCCGCTGTGCCATCCGCTCGCGCTGTCCAAGGTAACGGTCGACATCACGCCGGACGCCGCGCTGCCCGGCTGCCTGGTTCAGGCCAGCGTCAAGGTCACCGGCCCGACTGGCGTCGAGATGGAGGCTCTGACGGCAGTTTCGGTGGCCTGCCTCACCATCTACGACATGATCAAGGCGGTCGAGCGCGGCGTGCGCATCGAGGCCATTCATTTGGTCGAGAAGCTCGGCGGCAAATCCGGTCATTACCGCGCCTAGGGCCCAGACCGACAAACGACCGCTTCAGATTAATCGTTTGCTAACTGAACTTCCTAACCTCGCCTCTACGGCAAAATGTAACCGTGAGTGGGGAGGGAGCGTTCCAGGACAATCTATCCGGGAACGTCGTGGGGAAGCGTTCAGGACCCATAGGCAGCGACATCAATTCGACGACAGCGGTGAAGGCTGCGACAGGCCGCGGGGGTCCGATCCTTTGGCTCATCGCAGGCGGGTTGATGCTGATTGCAGCCATCGCGATCGGCAGCACAATCATGGCGGACAGCTTCCGCGAACGTGCTTTGAACAGCACGACGCGGGAGTTGCAGAATACGGTGCTGCTGCTGGCCCGCCATTTCGACCAGCAGCTCGACGATCTCGGTGCCGTGCAGCGCGATCTGGCTGCTTACGTTCGGCAAAATGGCCTAACTACACGCTCGCTCTTTAACGACGGGATGGGAAGCGCCGAAGTCCACGCGATGCTCACGGCCAAGATCGGCGGATTGTCCCATGTCGGCAGCGCGAACATCTTCGACAGCGACGGCAACCTGATCAATTCCACGGCGTCCTGGCCGGTGTCGCCGGTGAACGTGGCGGACCGTGCATATTTCGCGCAATTCCGCACCGATCCCAGCGCACCACAGGTGTTGATTGAACCTGTTGTCAGCCGCGTGACTGGGACCGTCAGCACCGTATTCGCATTGAAGCTCACGGGGGCAAACGGCGAGTTTCTCGGCGTCATTTCGCGTGGCCTCGACCCGCTCAATATCGAGCGCTTTTTTGCATCTGTCGCCCTTGGCCCGGAAGCATCGATTTCGATGATGCATCGCGACGGCACACTGCTCGCGCGCTATCCGCGCGCCGCCGGCATGGCCGGCCAAAATTACCGCGATGCGCCGATCTTCCGCCAGATTCTCGCCGGCGACGGCAACACGACTGGGATATTCTACAGTCCTGTCGACGGGGTGCACAGAGTTGGCGCCGCGCATCGATTGACGAGCTATCCGTTGATCGTGACTGCCACGACAACGGTTTCGGCCGCGCTGGCAGATTGGCGTGAGCAGATGCGCTTTCTGATCGGAGTGGGAACAGCCTCGGTCATGCTGATCGCGACCATGCTTTATGTCGTCGTGCGAAGGCTCTTGCGCGACCACCGGGCCTCGAGCCAGCGGCTGACACTCGAGAAACAGCGGCTCGACAAGGCGGTCAACAACATGACGCAGGGGCTGTTGATGTTCTACGCATCGCAGCGCCTGGTCATCTGCAACCAGCGCTACATCGAGATGTACGGCCTGTCGGCCGAGGTGGTGAAACCCGGCTGCAGCTTCCGCGAGCTGATCGCGCACCGCAAGGTCTGCGGATCGCTGATCGGCGACGAGGGCGAATATGCGGCGTCGGTGCTGCGCGACATCGGGCGGAGCAAGTTCAAGGTGATCGAGACGCCCGATGGACGCTGGGTGCAGATCGTCGACGAGCCGCTCGCCGACGGCGGCTGGCTCGCGACGCATGAGGACATCACCGAGCGGCGTCGCGCCGAGCAGCAGATCACCCATCTTGCGCATTACGATGCGCTCACCGACCTGCCGAACCGGGCGCTGTTCCGCGAGCGCCTTGAGCAGGAGCTGGCCGAGCTTGGCTCCGACCGGCGGCTCGCCTTGCACTACATCGACATCGACGAGTTCAAGGGCGTCAACGACTCGCTTGGGCACCTGATCGGCGACGAGCTGCTGAAATCGGTGGCCGCGAGCTTGAGCGATTGCGTCGGCGACGCCGGCTTCGTCGCCCGGCTCGGCGGTGACGAATTCGCGATCGTGCAGACCGAGATCGGGTCGCCCGACGATGCGACACGGCTCGCCCAAACCATCTTCGAAGCGATCCGCGCGCCGCATGAGTGTCACGGCCACCTGATTCCGGCGGACGCCTCGATCGGGATCGCCCTGATTCCCGACCATGGCACCGACCTCGACGAGGTCCTGAAGAATGCCGATCTCGCGATGTATGCGGCCAAGGCGGCCGGCCGCCGGACCTGGCGCTTCTTCGCGCCCGACATGGACGCAAAGGTCAAGGCCCGCCGCCAGCTCGAGACCGACCTGCGCCAGGCCATCGCGGACGGCACGCTGGAGGTCCACTATCAGCCGCTGCTCAGCCTGCACGACGACCGCATCTCGGGCTGCGAGGCTTTGGTGCGCTGGCGGCATCCGGAGCGCGGGGCGATCTCGCCGGCCGAGTTCATCCCGATCGCCGAAGACACCGGGCTGATCAACCAGCTCGGCGAATGGGTGCTCGGCGTCGCCTGCGCCGAGGCCTCGACCTGGCCGGATGACATCCGCCTCGCGGTCAACGTCTCGCCTGTGCAGTTCAAGAGCGGCACGCTGGCGCTCAAGATCGCCCATGCGCTGGCTGCCTCCGGCCTGCCGGCGCGCCGACTGGAGCTTGAGATCACCGAAGCCGTGCTGATCCGCGATGACGAGACCGCGCTTGCCAACCTGCATCAGCTCCGCGGGCTCGGCGTGCGGATCGCGCTCGACGATTTCGGCACCGGCTATTCCAGCCTCAGCTATCTGCAGCGCTTCCCGTTCGACAAGATCAAGATCGACCGCTGCTTCGTCAACGACATCACCATATCGGGCGGCTCCGCCAGCATCGTCCAGGCCGTCGTCAACATCGCCGCCGTGCGCGACATGACGACCACGGCGGAGGGCGTCGAGACCGAAGAGCAGCGCGCGATGCTGCACATGCTCGGCTGCTCGGAGATTCAGGGCTATCTGTTCAGCCCGGCCCGCCCCGCCGCCGAGCTGCGGATCCTGTTTGCCACCCGCTTCGAGGGTCCCGCGGCGCTGCCGGAAACAGCCTGACGGCCAGCTGCGACAGCGATCTCTAAATACCGCTGCAATTTTACCGGTTCCCGCAATGGGAATCCAAACCTTGATCCCTGATTGCAGCGTGGCCGGCTTGCACGCAAGCACAGGCCCGTGGTTTTATCCGGCTCGACAGACCCAGGGTCTGCATGACGGCGCGTACACGTCGGTTGAAGCAAACTGGTAGACAACGCGACGGGACGACCCTCTCTCAAGGTCGCCCCGTCGGGGGCACATCGCCTCTTTCCGGCTCAGTTCGTTGCCAGCTCAGTTCGGCACTGCCTCCTTGGAGCGGACGACGTCGGCGTTGACGGTGACGCCGCGCAGGAATTTGAACGCCGCGCCGAGCGCCTTGTCGTCCTTCTCTTCCGGCGGCACGTAGGATTGCGAGCCGGTCTGCTCGGCGCCGTCGGCCGACAAATGGCCGCGCATCGAGGCCTCGCCGCGGATATCGGTGCGGTCCTTCATGTCATCAGGCACGTCCTGCTTGATCTCGATGTCGGGCGCGATGCCCTGCGCCTGGATCGAGCGGCCGGACGGCGTGTAGTAGCGCGCCGTGGTCAGCGCCAGCGCGCCATTGCCGGCGCCGAGCGGGATGATGGTCTGCACCGAGCCCTTGCCGAACGAACGCGTGCCGATCAGGGTCGCCCGCTTATGGTCGTGCAGCGCGCCGGCGACGATCTCGGAGGCCGAGGCCGAGCCGCCATTGATCAGCACCACCAGCGGCTTGCCCTTGATCAGGTCGCCGCCCTTGGCGGTGAAGCGCTGGGTCTCTTCGGGATTGCGGCCACGGGTGGAAACGACCTCGCCACGGGCGAGGAAAGCGCTCGACACCGAAACCGCCTGGTCCAAAAGGCCACCGGGATTGTTGCGCAGGTCGACCACGTAGCCGGCGAGCTTGTCCTGCGGAATTTCCTTGGCGATGCCGGCGATCGCCTTGCGCAGGCCATCGGTGGTCTGCTCGTTGAACGAGGTGACGCGGATATAGCCGATGTCGTTGCCTTCGGTGTGGTAGCGCACCGGGCGCACGCGGATGACCTCGCGGGTGATCGCGACGTCGAACGGCGCGTCCTTGCCTTTGCGGATGATGGTCAGCTTGGTCTTGGTGTTGACCGCGCCCTTCATCTTGTTGACGGCCTGCTCCAGCGTCAGGCCTTGCACCGCGTCGCCGTCGATCTTGGCGATCAGGTCGCCCGAGAGAATGCCGGCCTTGGCGGCCGGCGTATCGTCGATCGGCGCCACCACCTTGACGAGGCCGTCCTCCATCGTGACCTCGATGCCGAGGCCGCCGAATTCGCCGGACGTCGTCTCCTGCATCTCACGCCAGGACTTGTCATTCATGTAGCGCGAGTGCGGATCGAGCGAGGTGACCATGCCGTTGATGGCGCCCTCGATCAGTTCGGTGTCGTTTGGCTTCTCGACATAGTCGGCGCGGACGCGCTCGAACACTTCGCCGAACAGGTTGAGCTGCGAATAGGTGTCAGCCACTCCCGCGGCCGCCTTGGCGCGGGCGACCAGCTGCTCGCCTTCAGGGCCGGTCACGAGTAGGGTCAGGCAGGCACCGGTCAGCGAGCCCACCAGGAACAACCACTTTTTCCGCATTGCTTCCGCTTCCCCGAGCCTGTTGGCGCCCTGATGGATAAATACGAAGCCTGAGATCGAACCACCAGCCCTGTCCCAACCCTGAAACTCACAACAGCTTTCGGGTTTCTTCAAGGCCTTTCGTTGCAGCGGCCGACCAGACCAGATGGAGGTCTGCTGCCCGATTTCAAGGCAGAATCGTCTGAAACTACGGGGATTATTCAGCATTTCGCGCCCCGCTGCGATCAAGTCCGCATGATCGAAGCCTCCGTCCACCGGCGCCCGCCCCGCCCTGCCCCGCCAGCGAATCGCCGCCGCCTTGCCGTAGCAGCCGATGAGAGCCATGCGATTTTGCGATGGCATGGCCGGATGGGACACGGTAGGCGATAAGAACACACGAAGACCACAAGGTCCGGAGGAAACGATGAGTGAGCGGAAGAACGTCGAGCTTGGTGCCAGCGACGAGAAATTCCAGAACCTGCACGAGTTCATCCGCAAGGCTAGAGCCCAGCTCAACCAGAACGCCTGGGACTATATCGTCGGCGGCGCCGAGACCGAGACCACGCTCCGCCGCAACCGCATGGCGCTGGACGAGATTGCTTTCCGCCCGCGCGTGCTGCGCGACGTTTCCCATGTCGATGCCTCGGTCGAGGCGTTCGGCCGCCGGATGCGGCTGCCGGTGGTGCTGGCGCCGGTCGGCGCGCTCGAGATCTTCGATCCCGAGGGCGCAGCGAGCGTGGTGCGCGGCGTCGGCCGTTTTGGGGCTGCGCACATGCTGAGCTCGGTCTCCGACCCGGGCCTGGAGAAGACGGCGGAAGCCGCGCCCGATGCGATCCGCATGTTCCAGCTCTATGTCCGCGGCGACGACGCCTTCGTCGAGGATTACGTCAGCCGCGCGGTCGAGAACCGCTACACCGCCTTCTGCATCACCGTCGACACTGCCCATTACAGCCGGCGCGAGCGCGACATCGCCAAGCGCTATGTGCGCGAGAGCCGGCTGCGCGCCACCGGCGGCGACCATCAAAAAGGTCTCAGCTGGCGCACTGTCAAGCTGGTCAAGGACAAGTTCAAGATCCCGCTCATCATCAAGGGCATCGCCACCGCCGAGGATGCTCAAATCGCGCTCGATCACGGCGTCGACTGGATCTACGTCTCCAACCATGGCGGCCGCCAGCTCGATCACGGCCGCGGGTCGATGCATGTGCTCCCCGAAATCGTGCAGGCGGTGAAGGGCCGCGCCAAGATCATGGTCGATGGCAGCTTCGTGCGCGGCAGCGACATCGTCAAAGCGATCGCCTCCGGCGCCGATTTGGTCGGCATCGGCCGGCTGCAATGCTGGGCGCTGGCCGCCGCCGGCGAGATCGGCATTCTGCGCATGCTCGAGCTTCTGGAGGACGAGGTGGTCCGCACCCTCGGCCTGCTCGGCGTGACCTCGTTCAAAGAGATCGACGGCTCCTATCTGCATCCGGCAGCCGCGACCAACGCGCCGAGCGTGTTCAGCGCGTTCCCGCTGGTCGACATCGAGCCGTATCGCTATTGATGCGGCGCGCCGCACGAGGCGCGCCTGGGAGAGGTTGATGCCGTCATGACCGAGCCACATCTTGTACCAGGCAGCACCGACGCGCTGCTGTTCGATCTCGGCCGCGTCGTGATCGACGTCGACTTCTCCAAGGCGGTGGCCTGCTGGGCTGGGCACGCCGGCTGCACGCCTGATGACATCCTCTCGCGATACGCGCAGGATGAGGTCTATCAGCATCACGAGCGCGGGACCATCGAGGACGCCGCGTTCTTCGCCAATCTGCGCAAGACGTTGGACATCACAATCACGGACGATCAATTCCTCGAAGGCTGGAACGCGATCTTCGCCGGCGAGATCGAAGGCATCGCGCCGCTGCTCGCGCGCGCGGAAAAGCATCTGCCGCTCTACGCCTTCTCCAACACCAACAAGGCGCATGTCGCGCATTTCTCGACGGCTTATGCCGAAGTGCTCAGCCACTTCCGCAAGATCTTCCTCTCCTCGAGCATCGGCCTGCGCAAGCCGGATGCGGAGGCCTACGACCATGTCGTACGGGCGATCGGCGTTCCGGCCGAGCGCATCGTGTTCTTCGATGATCTCGCAGCCAACATCGAGGGCGCCCGCGCGCGCGGACTGCAAGCCGTCCAGGTGCGCTCCTCGGCCGACGTCGCCGCCGCGCTTGACGCGCTGGGAATTTAGGTTCGGACGCATCGGCCAAGTTTGTAGTTCGTCACCGCCAACTTCTCCGCCGCCATGTGCGCAATTGCGCACAGGAGCCGGGACCCATAACCACAGCGCGTCGTTCGTGGCACGCTTGTTGTTGCTGTTCGTACAAACAACAGCTGCCTGTGGGTATGGGTCCCGGGTCTGCGCCGCGCCAGCGCTATGCGCTGTCGCGGCTTGCCCGGGACGACATCGATGGATTTGACCCCCACCTCCTCCACATCGCCGGTCTCACGTCTCAAATAGCAGAGAAGCGTTTATCTTCCCGCGACGCTCTCGCGTCCGAGTCCTGCAATTAGTTCGTCCCTCCCCAGAGGAGAGGGCGCAGGGAATGCCGGGTGCTGGCCGCAACCCATGGCCCGCCTGCAGAAAAGAAAGCAGGCGGCAGTCACCACAGGTTCAGCCGAACAATCCGGCATTCCCTGCGCGATGGTTTAGCGGCTTATACGTGCTCTCCTCGGGGACCGGCTCTCTTGCCCCCGTCATCCGCGCGCTCGTCGCACCGCAGACTTGGCATCAGCACCGGGATGCCAGGACCACACGATTTCGCCGTCCGCGCCGTGCCGTTCGTCTGCGTAGAAAACCTACGCTGCGACACCTCGCGGTCCACCGCATCCCACCCCGCGTGTCGTGACGATCGCGATGCGCCCCTCTTGCCGAGGCGGGACGCACGTAAGGAAGCATAATTTCCGAAAACACGAAAGTGAAATTTTCCGGCCGATGGACATCGGAGCGGCGATCTGGTTGGTCCGACTGCTGAAATGAGTTTTTCGGCGCAGCGACTTTCAATCACCGGAAGAGGCATTGGCGCAACGCGTGTCTGAAAACCCCGACCGTGATTTGCCCGACGGCCGGAGGCTTCCAAAGCACCAGCACCATCGCGATGAGGAGCGTGGCTGGTGGCGGACCGCTGGTGCAGCCCGCCAACACCACGTCTGTCACTTCTGCTCGATACCCTCGACCCCGATCGCGCGGAAGCTGGCGTATTTGTTGCCTAGCTCGCTTTCAAGCCGCTGCTGTTTGTCACTGAAGGCTTTGAGCGCGTCAACGTCAGGGAATTGCAGGAGCACAATGCGATTGGCTGGCTTGGCGCCGGACCAGGTGACCGGGGCTCCGCCAGCCAGGTACTTGCCGCCCATCTCTTTGATGTTAGCCTGCGCCTTGGGGACAAACTCCCTGGTGTAGCCGTCCTGATCTTTGACATCGATTTCCGCTAGGACATAGGCCGGTCGCTTGGCCTGCGCGTGCAAGACACTCACAGCGCCTGCCGCCATAACAAAGCTGGCGATAACAGCCGATGCAATTTTGTAGCGGGATTTCATCGCCATTCCCTCCCTTTTGCGTGCGCGGGCGCCGGGGCACACGCCGCCCGGTCGAAATCAGCCGCAGGATTCGCACAGATAGCAGGTGTGATTTTGGAAACAGCTCTGTTGTGATATCGGTCGATTAAATCTGAAGCTTGTAACGGCGGCAAGAAGTTACAACACCCGCTGCGGGTCAAAAGCGTTCGCTGCAGGCGCCAGTCTTCTTCCGTTGGGAGCCAGGTCAGGATATCGCGTATTTTTGTTTTTTCGAGTGAAATAATGAACAGAACGACGACGACCGCCACGTATGAGCACGTCTTTCTGCAACGTAACATCGCCTCATGGGCCGTGATCTGGCTTGTAGCGGCCGTGTTCGTCTCCACGTCGGCCGAGGCGATGGCCGCGCCGATCTGTAGGGGCCTGACGGGCTGGGGCCTGTATAATTGCCTGGGCCAACGCTATCCCCGTAAGTATCTCTTGTGCAGCGATCGTGCCACCGCGCTTGGGCACACCAACATGGCTCCGGGCCGGGCGAGTTTTATCATGTCTTGCATCATCAAGCTCAACCGAGCCCAATGCATGCGGGAACGTTGCTTCCGCTGACCGTATTGGCCTGAGATCTTCAGCTACGGGCCGAAGCGAGTTATCAATGTGCTGCAAAAGAGCCAGGTAAGGCGTGGGCGACAACGGGGCTCAGTCGTGTCCTTCTTTTACAAATGCCGCTCGTGCGAACAGACGTTTCCGGTATTCAGGGAGAATGTGAGGGCATGCCCGCTTTGCAACAGCTCCCAGATCGAAGAGTCGCCGGAAATCGGTATGGGCGAGCGCCTGGAGCGCGGTGCCATTTACAAATTGGACCTGGCTAACGGGCGCCTCACAAAGCAAAACAGGCCACCTTCAGAGTCAGACTAGGTCGCTTCGGAACTGCTCGGGCGCCAGAGGATGCCTGATGCATTTGGCAGTTTGTAAGGCTACCATAGAGATCATGACTGACCACAAGGTGAAACGGCGTCTGACCACCGTCCTGTGCGCGGACGTGCACGGCTACTCTCGCCTCATGGGAGAAGACGAGGCGGCAACGTTGGCAATGTTGCGCCGCTACCGCACCGGGATTGCAGGATTGGTGGAGCGCCACGACGGGCGGATCGTGAATACTTGGGGCGATGCCGTGATTTCGGAGTTCGCCAGCGTCGTCGAGGCCGTGCAGTGTGCGATCGAGATTCAGCGCGAAATTTCCAATCAGGAGTCGGACCTACCCCACGCGCACCCGATGCGTTTTCGCATCGGTATCAATCTAGGAGACGTGATGGTGGACGGATCCGACATCTATGGTGACGGGGTCAACATCGCGGCGCGGCTGCAAGAGCTTGCCGAGCCCGGGGGCATCGTAGTCTCCGCTCCTGTCTACGATCAGGTGCACAACAAACTGTCGGTTGGCTTTGACTGTCTCGGTCAGCAGCAGATGAAGAACGTTGCCCCCATCATCAGCTATCGAGTAACCATGGGTCGATCCGTCGGGCGACCTGGTTTCACCGTTGCAGAGAGCCTTAATCCCCAAGCGGGAGGGGCTGGCGTTCAACCAATTCGGGACCGATACGAGCCATCCACCTGGATCGGCTCCATCTCGGATCGGTTCGCGCATCTGCCTCGCCCCATTGCAGCAACCCTCACAATTTCCGGCTTTCTGATTCTCATCAATGTCTTCACCGGCCTGCACAGGATCTGGTTTCATTGGCCGGTCGCGGCATTGCTCTTCATTGGAATCCTGCGGACAGTGCTGCGGCGCAGCCCTGCGTCGGACAGACATGAGGAGCGCCGACGTGGTCGGGACTGAATGGCCCGACAGTCGCGTACGCCTTCGTGCCGAACTGAGCAAATGAACGGCTCGGCATATTGAAGGTCGATCCTGAGCCAAGACGCGAAACACGCAAGCTTGAGTAATCTGGGTCGTTGACCTCTCCGGAGCAGACCTCAGCGCAAGAGGCCGCCAGTTCGCAAATGGGCCATAAGCGCTCTCGTGCACTG
>Ga0209233_1000929_pt1 | contig 12753 bp, 10 predicted proteins | sample AraplaCL_Cvi_mCL_FD_184269 | JGI IMG/M metagenome (GOLD analysis project Ga0209233, IMG submission 184269) | Arabidopsis root microbial communities from the University of North Carolina, USA - plate scrape CL_Cvi_mCL (SPAdes) (version 2) | ecosystem: Host-associated > Plants > Roots > Endosphere...
AATTTTCACCCGTTGCAAAAAATGAACAATTAATATTATAACCATCAATTGAGGTATCTAAATCTCCTACTCCTACCCATATTTTTGCTTTTACTTCATGCAATTTATATAAGCAATAGTGATATAGTTTATCACTAAGTAGCTTTGGGGTACTACCAGTCATAAAGGTTATTCCAACACCTCCGCCATGTTTTGATGAGCAAATAGAACAGTCGTGTAAATCGCGATCTTCAGAAAATTGCTTTTTTACCTTATGTATAAGGTCCATAAGAGTTCTTAATGAATCACTGCTAAACTCCAAAAATTCGTTCATTATTTTGACGCGGTGCTGAATTTTAGAAGATTCAATTGCAGTCAATAATTCAATAAAATCTTGTGGGTGAAATATTTTTACTTTAGGTGTAAATTGCGCCTTATGGCCAAATTTATACATGTAGTAATCATTAATATCATCCGTTTCATTATCAAAACTTAAATTTATAATATTCTGTTCTTCAGCTCTTCTTAAAGTATGTTCAATATATAAGCCATTAGCTAAATAATAGGCCATTAAATCAATTTCTTCATATACAAAAACCTTTTTCACTTCAAGAAATCTTTTACGACGTTTTAAATAATGTAGAAAAAACATCGGATGTTCAAAATGATCCGCCATTACAATTAAATCATAAATACTTAGAATCAGCGGAAATTGATGTTCATCAAAAAATTCTAAGTCATTTTTAACTTTTAGCAAAGGCGTTATATTTCCTATCGGTTCTAACGTTAAGCTAACCAAAATGAACTCATCATATTGGTTAGGGTCAAAATCAATAACTTGTTTTCTTTTGTTGCGAAATATTGGGTTTTCAGCAGTTGTTATAAAGTCAACGGTTCTTTGTGCTTGAGAAGTTGCATCTCTGATAAGCTCTTTAAGATGATTTTCAGTTCGACCGTAGCTCCCGTCTTTAGCTTCATTTGTAATTCGGCTTCCTTTAGCTTCTATTACAAACAAGGTGGTATCATATCCAATTAACCCATCCGCCTCACACCTGTTCCCGTTTGGTAAGTTATAATATAAGTTGAGCGGATATAATATAGCGTTCGGCATGATATTATTTAACAACTCAACGCCGAAACTCAATAAATAATCGTGTTTTATATCTTTAAATTTATTTGAAAGCTTAGCGTTCTGCTTGAAATAACTTTCTATTGACGGCTCCACCGACCAATTCAAAAGAGAATATGAAGGAATTATATACTTAGTATCTTTTTTGATAACCGGCTTTGTTCTTAAGATTGTAAGCGCTCCAAGTATTTCTTCATTTTCTGCAATTGAACCAAACTCACAAGTAAAGCATGCTAAAAAATTTACAGCGGTTTCTACACTAACTTGGCAGTGATTAGCTAATTCTTCCGCAGTAAAAGCATAAACAGAGCTTAAATCATAATAAACATCATTCATATAATGATATAGCAGGATGTTTTTTAGCCTTTTGGAAGGAAATGGTTTAAGCTGATTTAAATCTCCAATAGAGAGCAATCCATCAGGAGCAATATTACCTGTGTTTCGGAACGTTAATACTTCATTTCTGCTTATTTCTGTTTTGCGATGAGCTTCGTCAACGGCAACTCTATATCGGTCTTGAAAAAGTTTTATTAGGTTTTTTCTAATCATTAAACTATCATTCACATCAAAGCCAAATTGCTTTTTTATTTCTGGATTTAGGTCTTTAAATAGCTGTGCTGCCATTATATAATGATGTTCAACTAACCCTGGATTTCTAACTACAATTTCATCTCTATTTAGCTTATTCGTAATTTGTTGAAGTGTTGTTTCTTCTCTTAACCTTTTGTTGGAGTGATTTAAAGAAAACATACCGAAATATTTGGCTGCAACATCTTGAAGCTCTTTTAGCTTTTCATTAATATTTTCAGTTGGAATATCGCATCTATCAATATAACCTATTTTAAGGCAAAGAATGCTAACCAACTCCGCTATAACAGCTATACGCCCATCGTTGTGGTCGGAGTAGCTCCGGGTATCCCTGAGGTGGTTATAGTGGCTTATATTTGAAATGAGTTGTAAGCTCTCAAACTTAGAGGCTTTATCTTTTAAATCTTCCAGCAATGCCTCCATTTTTTGAGGAAGGTTCTCAAACATCTCATCAATTTGCCGTTGACCTTCTTCAGCACTAATTTTCGGTTGCTTCATCGTATCTATTAATCTTAAAACCTGACAATAAGAAATCGTAATTCATTTTGAATGTATACGTCCGTTTAAAACTTTCTACATTAGAAACAGATGCAATAAAACTGTATTTGCAAAACCATGCTGTTGAACATCTCCTTGTAGTTGGCTCTGAAATCGCCAAGAGCATTCCCAATCTCCACTTATTGTTCAATCTATAATTTATTACAAAACCATAGAATAGTTATCTAGAGTAATGTCATTTGCATCAATGGCATTGATCTTCTTTTTGAGATTATCGCACTCGATTTCAGCATCTAAAATAGCTTGTGTAATTGTTTGAATTCTCTTCTCTTTTATTGAGTTATCTATTATACTATTTAAAAAATCATCAAAATAGTTATGAAGATTTTCGACAAGTATGTTAGTATATGAAGGCATCTTTCCTGAATGTACTATCAAATTTCTAACTCTATAAATTCTTCTAATCTGCCATTCTACTTTTTGCCTATGATTTTCAAGTATCTTTTTGATGTTCTTACCGTTTGAAAAGTTTTTATTAAGCGTAAAAAGTCTAAATCTTAGCAGTGGATAATTGGCTAACAGGGCATAAATTTGATTCCTTAGGCTTTCGTTTTCCTTAGTCATGATTATAGCAGCTAGCGCAAAAAAAGTAGTTTCTTCTTTTTTTAGAACAACTTCATTTAATAATTTTTTCGATTTCAAACGGTCAAAATTTAAAAAATCACTACCTGCTTGCTCGATAAGTTTATTTATGTATTTAATTTCTTGAAAAGGTGTTAATGCTTTGATAATTTGAACAATTCTATCATCTCCGCATTCTATATCCTTTGGAATCAGTGTTTCAATAGCTGTCCATAGAGTTAAAAGTTTATTCTCAACCTGCTCACTGGTTAATGATATACTATGTAAATCGATAGCGCGAGTTATTCTCTTAACTGTCATTTTAGGTAGTTCTAATTCAGCGAGTAAATTTTTCACTTTAAGGGCGGCAACGTACGGCTTAACATCTGCTTTCTTAATTATAGATTTAATTGGTTCGCCTAACAGCATGTCAGTCCTATCCACTTCATTTATAATGAGCGCCATTGGACTTATCTTAGGAGTTTCTTTGTGATGGTAAAAAGAAAATAAATTACCAACTCTAAAAAGTGCATTTTCTGAATAAATTCTTACTGTACGCTCGTCTAAAGCTTCTGCATTTTCAAAAACCACAAACAATTCATCATCGGCCTTTTCTGCCAAGAATTTTTTTGCTTCACCTTTGAGATTCTTATGCGTGTATGTACTAACTATCTTATATCCCAAATGCTCACTAACGTTTGAAAATTCGTTAAATAGTTGGCTTACTTTATATACGACAGTAAATTTTTTTCCTTTAAAATCAAAGATTTCAAAAAATTCTTTAGGAGTCTTGTAGGTAAACTTTTTAAAAGAATTAAAGAAAAATCTGTTGACGATATAATATATATATGATGGATTATACCCGTAATTTATGATTTCAGTAATGTATGCCCTTGTAAGCTTAAAAATCTTTTCCTTCTCCTTATTAACAGGTATAAGCTCAATTAAAGATAATTGAAGATAATTCAGATACTTTTTATCATCAAGAAAATGATAAAGTAATAATATTACCTGTTTAAGTTTTCGCAGATTATTTTTATTAGCATTAATCCGCTCAATTATACCCTCAACCTTTTTGTCAACAAGTTCCTTTGCGGCTATATCTGAGCTTAAACTCCAAATCAATTCGTCAATGACGGATTCTAAATTGGGCTTTTTAATTAATCCTGTGCTAATATTATCGATAGTCTCAAGAGCTTCGATACAAAGTAGCCTTACATTAAGAGCTTGAGGTTTATAGGTATCTAAACTATAATCAAATAAAGCCTCGTTCAAGATTTGAGCAAAAAACAGCAATCCTTCTTGTTTAGGCTTATTTGCCCATTGGGGTGTCTTTATGAATTTCAATATTAAAAATTTAGGTTAAGTTACTAAGTTATAATAATGTATATACAAAATCAAACTGTACAATTGCCTATACCAACCACCCGTTACTTGAAGAAAACATGTTCCGTATGTACCTTTTTTTGAAAGGCCGCGCATGAAATTGATTTTGAAAAAATAGATGAAGAAGAGCTTGAAGAACCTGCTGTTAATTCTATTGATAGGTTATCAAGAGATTTAATCAATTTATTGAAAACAGTAAACTATTTCAATGAACGTAAAATTCCGATTCAATTTATTTCTCAAGGAATAAAAACCTTAGATACAAATGGAAAGGAAAATCCTGTAGTTACCAAGATTATACAAACACTTGGTGTGGTAGCTCAAATGGAGCGGATGAATTAGAAATAGCTGATTAATTATACCTGAACAGGAATATGAAGGTTGCGTTTATTAATCCTATCGCCGATTAACGCCCGAATATTATTCTCGTATTCATGACTGTATTGTGAAATAAAATTATCATTACACATGGGGCAACGATAGAAACCAGAACTGCTTGATAAAGTTTTAATATCACATTTTTCACAGACTGGTGTTAGATTTTCAATACTGAACTCTTTTCCATATAATTGGTACTCCCACCTCCATTTCCAACTTTTAAATCTATCAGATGTATAATCTAAAAATGGCAAGACTTCAGTCTTGGCTATTTGCACGTTACTATTTTTAATCAATTTATAAATTACATAACTAATTAATAATAATAAAATCGTCAGCCAAAGAGCTATCTTGAAATTAAAAACATCCTTCAAGATTCTTGATATAGGTGTGATAATGGGGATATTCTTAGTGTGGTCATATATCCAACTACCGATTGGAGTAAGAATTAGATACGCGATTAATGTTAGTACCCACGGATTGTATATCCAATTTGGTTGTTTCTTATTAGACATTGATACTGATTTGATTTAGTGTTCTATATCTATAAATCTTGTTTGAAGGCCAAAGCAGTGGCTTGTCAAATGACTTCATATTAGTGGAAGATAACCATTTTATATACAACCGGCAACAACATCAATTTCACAAGGTATTTATAAGCTTTTGCAAGCTCAAAGGATGTTTACAAATAAGCCGCAGATACGCTTTTTTAGACCAAAAATTTTTACAAAAACAAAGCTATTCGTTTTTCGTCTTAAAAAACTCTTTACATCAACTTCAAGAACTTCAGCCAATATATACAAACTCAAAACTTCGGCATTAACGGAACATCTATTTTAAAATCAATTTTATTGTTAGCAATGTTATCATGCCGCAGGATAAACTGGTGAGGGTTTCACAGACGGCATATTAGGCTAATTAAGCCCTTTTAAGCCCTCTCAGAGATTGTTGGCCGGCAAATTAACCAACATCTTTAAGGCGACTTAAAAACTCGATTGCCATCATGTAGCATTTTTCAACCTTGTCATTCAATTCATCTTTTAGCGTTGAAATTTCAGGCTGATATATAAATCTTTTCTTTATACTCTTTCGTATATCGCTCCTTACTTTTCTATCAACACTCGGGTTTCTTAAAATTGCATCTATGGCATCGAAGCCGCCTCTCAATGCTACTGCTTCCATTGCTAATGAATTAAAAAAACTTGAGGATGATGTAGTATTCAATCTAAGTGGTTTAAAATTTTCCTTTATTGGTATACAAAAAAAACTATCACGCCACTTCTTAATAAGTTCTGCATATATACCCTCATCTAATAAATCTCCAAAACATAATATAGGCATTTTAAAAAATTTACTTACATTTTTAGGCACATGCAATTCATATCTTAATTTGTTAACATTAATCAGTACTACCTTTTTTTTATCTTTTTGCTCTTTTACCTTATCATAAAACTTTGAAATCGATACACCTTTTTGCACCATCTCGAGAGTTTCGTAATGACCATATACTATTGTGGAAAAATTTTTTGGAGGAAGCAAAATCTCTAAATATCGAGACACTTCATGTTCAACATTAAAAGTGCCACTTATATCTATTCTGCGAATTTTTGCTTTATTTAAAGGTATTTCTAAAATATCTTCAAGCTTGGCCAATGCTGCTTTTATGTCTTCATGAGTTGCATTTTCAATACTGTTTCCTAAAATCAAATTTGTTAAGCTACCACTAAAATTCAAATACTTTTCTGTTAGCCAAAAACTCCAATTTAGATAGTATCTATGATGAGATTTACTATGAGGATATTGTGTTTCAGATTCAAAACTAAATTTTTTTTGAAATAATTCATTCATGCGAATTACATCGAAATTCTCCTTGTTTAAGGAAAATGTTACCGAGTCAAACATTATGTATTGGTGTTTGAATGTCTCCATTTTAGTAACATATTTTAACTTATTATAAGTTAATAGAACTTACAACAAGAATAGCATGTTAACTAATTTCGATTTGTTGTTGCGATTTTTAATTCTGACGAATTATTTTGTGAAAGCTTTATTAATAGCTTCCAAGGTATATCTCACTCTTGTACCTATTCTAATGGGTTTTAATATATTACCCTTTTCCCATGCATTTAAAGTAGGGAGGGTTACATTCAGCATTTTACAAACCTCTTCTCGAGTATAGAAAAGCTTTGGTGGAGAAGTTGCTATGTAATTATCAAGCTTTATATTTAACCTCGATACTAAAACTTCAAGCTTAGAAACTTGATTAATTAAATTTAGAATAGTTGTTTTTGAATTTGATTCAGAAATCGATTTAGAATCAAAAACGAATTGAGCTTCAGCATTTGATTGCTGCATTAACACACCTGACATATAGAAAGGTTTATCCAGTTATAAATTGAAATTAAAAGAAATTTATAACTGATGTTTATTTACTGGTTTGTTTAAAGTTTGAAAAACAATATACAATTGCCAGAACGTTGAAGTTAATTTACGGTGTGTTACAAAGAACGATGTAAAGTTAAAATAAAAATATTACACAAAAAAATTCATGAAAATAGGTTTTAGAATCTTCTTTAAAACTATCGAGTAAAAAAGAGACACCCAAACCGACACCCACAAAATAAAAAACCCTTCTCACATGCTGCAAGAAGGGTTTTTTGTGGTATCAGCTGGAATCGAACCAGCGACACAAGGATTTTCAGTCCTTTGCTCTACCAACTGAGCTATGATACCATCGCCCGTTTCGGGACTGCAAATGTAGCGTTTTTTTTATTTTGCGATAATTTTTTTTCAATTTTCTTTCATCGTTCTTATAACCTACTGTACTACATATAATTAATTTCTAAAAAACTTTTAGAAGCATATTTACATTGTATTATTTTGTTACATGGAAGATAAACCTATCTTTGAGTAATTACTATGCATGCATAATGATTTCACAACTGATCTTCATTCTCCTATTAGCTGCGGCCATTTATCTGTTTAGCAAAAACGCGGGTAAAATACGCCGTAATATACTGTTAGGCAAAGAGATTAACCGATCAGACCGCCGCGCCGAACGGTGGGCTATGATGGCCAAAGTAGCCCTGGGCCAAAGCAAAATGACCAGGCGCCCACTGGCTGCAGTGATGCACTTTTTTATTTACATCGGCTTTGTTATTATTAACCTGGAGGTGCTGGAGATCATGATCGACGGCATTTTTGGCTCGCATCGTATCTTTTCAAAGCCCTTGGGTAGTTTGTACGGACTGTTGATAGGCGGATTTGAAATGCTGGCGGTTTTAGTGCTGATAGCCTGTATAACTTTCCTGGCACGCCGCAACATTGCTCATTTAAAGCGCTTTAGCGGCGTAGAGATGACCGCCTGGCCAAAAAGCGACGCCAACTATATCCTAATTATAGAGATATGCCTGATGGCAGCTTTCCTGACCATGAATGCGGCGGATTATAAGCTCCAAACACTGCATTTCAGTCACTATATTACAGCCGGCAACTTCCTTGTAAGCAGGTTGATAGCCCCTATTCTTTCAGATAATGCAGCAACGCTGGTTATGGTTGAACGGGCCTGTTGGTGGTTCCATATTGTGGGAATTCTGGCTTTTTTGAATTACCTGCCCTACTCCAAGCATTTTCATATTTTACTGGCTTTCCCCAACACCTGGTACGCTGATTTGGAGCCGAAAGGAAAGTTCAGCAACATGGCATCGGTGACTGCCGAGGTAAAGGCCATGCTTGATCCTTCATTTGTACCTGAAAACACTTTACTTGCACGTTTCGGCGCCAAAGATGCACCTGATTTAACCTGGAAGAACCTTATGGACGCTTACACCTGCACCGAGTGCGGGCGTTGCACTTCAGTTTGTCCGGCCAACATTACCGGCAAGCTTTTATCGCCCCGAAAGATCATGATGGACACCCGCGACCGCATCACCGAAATTGGCAATAATCTGGACCGCCGGGGCAAAGATTACCAGGACGGTAAATCACTCCTCGACAATTACATCACCCGCGAAGAGCTTTGGGCCTGCACCAGTTGCAATGCCTGTGTCGAGGCCTGCCCGGTAAATATAAATCCCTTGGAAATTATTACCGAGATGCGCCGCTACATTGTAATGGAAGAGTCGCAGGCACCGGCGAGTTTGAATAGCATGTTCAGCAATGTCGAAAACAACGGCGCACCCTGGAAATACAGTAATGCTGACCGATTCAACTGGGCCGATAAAATCTAAACCTATGGAAGAAATCAATCCATCCGAAATCGAACATCCGCAATCCGAAATAACAGTTCCCACCATGGCCCAAATGGTTGCCGAGGGCAAAGCACCTGAAATATTATTCTGGGTGGGCTGCGCCGGTAGCTTTGACGAGCGCGCCCAAAAGATAACCCGCGACATTTGCAAGATACTCCATCATGTAGGCATCAGTTATGCGGTGCTGGGTACTGAAGAAAGCTGCACCGGCGACCCCGCCAAACGTGCAGGCAACGAATTTCTGTTCCAGATGCAGGCCATGACCAATATCGAGGTGCTAAACGGCTACAACATCAGAAAAATCGTCACCGGGTGCCCGCATTGTTTTAATACCATTAAGAATGAATATCCGGGCTTGGGTGGTAATTACGACGTCATCCATCACTCACAACTTATACAGCAATTAATTGATGCCGGCAAGTTAAAAGCCGAGGGCGGCGAAAGTTTCAAAGGTAAACGCATCACCTACCATGACCCTTGCTATTTGGGCTGTGGCAATGGGGTTTACGAGGCACCACGCCGCGCGCTTGAAATATTGGATACCGAACTGGTTGAAATGAAACGCTGCCGAAGCAATGGCTTATGCTGTGGTGCCGGCGGCGCGCAAATGTTCAAGGAGCCCGAAAAAGGCAACAAAGACATCAACATGGAGCGCATTGACGAAGTAATAGCAGTTAATGCCCAGGTAGTTGCCGCAGCGTGCCCCTTCTGCATGACCATGCTAAGCGACGGTGTTAAAAATCACGATAAAGAGCAGGAAATTAAAGTATTGGATATAGCCGAGATCACGGCTCGCGCTAACGGATTATAATCCTTTTGTTTTGAAGTAGTTAAGCGCTTGTTCCAGACTATCCAGACGCTCAGGCTCCATATTTTTTAGGGGGATCTTCAGTACGCTGGCCATTGAGTCGATATTGCCATGGCGGTCGTTATAGGTTTGGACGATGATATCGTCTGATTTAGCTTTCAGTTCAAGCGTACCAGCGTTTACATCGCCTACATAATTCATATCATCCAACTGCGGCAAGTGCAAAGAAAAGTATTCTTGTTTACCGTTTTGAAAGGTTTTGCGCAGGCGGATAAAATAATCGTCGCTAAGGTTAAGCTCCCACTTTTTGATTTTAATATCTACCGATGGGTCGTACGATTCGTTCAGGCATTTATTACCCCAACTTAGCCAGTCCTGATCGCTCATAGCGACTACAAAACACAAGCTAACCGCGGCGGTTACCAGGATGGAAAATAAGAATGCTATCTTTCTGAATTTAGGCAGAACTGATTTTACCATGACAACAAATGTAACGCTCTAAATTAATAATTTGGTATTTTTGCGCATGCAATTTTCTGAAAATTCGAGAGTGTGGATCTATCAGTCTGATAAAAAGTTAGCAGACCCCGTAGTACAACAAATACAACAGCGCCTTGACGCTTTTACCGCCGAGTGGACCGCCCATAACCATCAGCTTAAAGCCAAAGCCGAAATACGCTATAATCGCTTCTTTATCCTGATAGTAGACGAAAGCCAGGCAGGCGCCAGCGGATGCTCTATCGACAAATCAGTTAATTTCATGAAACGCCTGGAGCAGGAGTTCGGCCTGAACCTGTTCGACCGCTTTAACCTGGCCTATCGCGAAGCCGGCGAAGTGCTTTCGCTACCCCGCCATCAATTCGAAGAAAAACTGAAAGAGGGCAGCATCAACACCAACACCATCGTTTACAATAATCTTGTACAAAATCTTACCGAACTTAACTCAAAATGGGAAGTGCCGTTTAAGGATAGCTGGCATATTCAGTTGTTTAGGGATTTGGTTAGTCATTGAAGTCATTTCGCTGCGCTGTCATCGGTCATTGGTGACACTCTAAACTTACAAGCCACGTCATTGGAACGAAGCATGAGGGCAAAGGCCACCACTCACCATTCGAGAGCCTCAGGGTGACAGCCCTCATATTATATTTTGTCATGCTGAGGTATGAAGCATCGCCGGGCAGTTTAGCAAAGTTTGCAGATTCTTCGCTTCCGCTCAGAATGACAAAAGAAATATCTCCCTAAAAATCTAATGGCCCTAATCTCCTCATATTCTTCATGATCAAATACTGACGGTGCCTCACATAATCGCTCGGGTTAGTGGGCGACCATTTGAGCGGACTAGGGAAAATGGAAACTATGGCGGCGCTTTGGGCGCGGGTTAAGTCGTACGCGTCTTTGTGGAAATAGTGTTGCGCTGCTGCTTGTACGCCGTAAATACCATCACCCATTTCAATAACGTTTAGGTATACCTCCATAATGCGGCGTTTGCTCCAGAATATCTCGATCAGCAGGGTAAAATAAGCCTCGAAGCCTTTACGCACCCAGGAACGGCCCGGCCACAGGAAAACGTTTTTGGCCGTCTGCTGCGATATGGTGCTGCCGCCGATGAGTTTGCGGCTGCGCGAGTTTTTTTCGATGGCTTTTTCGATAGCGTGAAAATCAAATCCGTGATTTTCCAGAAAAGTTTGGTCTTCGGCAGCTACGGCGCCGCGTTTCATGCCGTCGGCAATATCGTCAAAGTCGCGCCATTCTTTGTCAATTTTCCAGTCTTTACCATCGGCTTTACGTTCAAAGCCACGGGTGATCATGAGCCAGGTAATCGGCGGATTTACAAAGCGATAGGCAATCACCCACAAAACAGTAATACCGATAAACAGGATCAGAAATAATTTAACAAAACGCCATACAAGCTTGCCAATACCTTTCATGGCAACTAAAATATTGTTTTTATTCGGGATGGCGGAAATCACATCGAACAAAATCAAACGGCTTAAGTCGTCACTTAAGGCAAATAATTGTAATTTAGCACTCTAAATTTTTATACTACAATGAGTACGCGAATTAAGATCAAAGCATTATTAGAAAGCACACAAACAGACATTGATGTAACCGTTAAAGGGTGGGTTCGTACCTTCCGCAATAATCAATTCATAGCTTTAAATGATGGTTCGACTAATAATAACATCCAAGTTGTAGTTGATTTTGAAAACACCGACCCTGCCCTGTTAAAACGCATCACTACCGGCGCGGCAATCAGTGTCGTTGGTCATCTGGTGGCGTCATTGGGTAAAGGCCAGTCGGTTGAGATCAAGGCTAAAACCATTGAGATTTTGGGCGATAGCGATCCTGAAAAATATCCGTTGCAACCCAAAAAACACAGCCTTGAGTTTTTGCGCGAGATAGCACACCTACGGTTCCGCACCAATACTTTCGGAGCAATATTCCGCGTGCGCCACAGCCTGGCATTTGCCATCCATAAGTTTTTTGAGGAACGCGGATTTGTTTACCTGCACACCCCTATCATCACAGCCAGTGATGCCGAAGGCGCAGGCGAAACTTTCCACGTCACCAACTTCGACCTGAACAATGTGCCGAAAGTTGATGGCGAGGTTGACTATAAACAAGATTTTTTTGGCCGCTCTGCTAACCTCACCGTATCCGGTCAGCTGGAAGGCGAGTTGGGTGCAATGGCGCTGAGCGATATTTATACCTTTGGCCCTACTTTCCGTGCCGAAAACTCAAACACCACCCGCCACCTGGCCGAGTTCTGGATGATTGAGCCTGAAATGGCTTTTGCCGATATTAACGATAACATGGACACTGCCGAGGCTTTGCTGAAATATGTGATTGCCTACGCTATGGACAAAAATAAAGAGGACATTGAGTTTCTGACCCAACGTTTGCTGGACGAGGAAAAGCAGAAGCCACAAAACGAGCGTTCAGAAATGAACCTGATCGAGAAACTGCAGTTTTGCCTGGATCACGATTTTAAGCGTCTTACTTACACCGAGGCCATAGACATTCTGAAAGAATCGACCCCAAACAAAAAGAAAAAGTTCCAATACCTGGTTGAAGGCTGGGGTACCGACTTACAGTCAGAGCACGAGCGTTACCTG
>Ga0209233_1000931_pt1 | contig 12737 bp, 20 predicted proteins | sample AraplaCL_Cvi_mCL_FD_184269 | JGI IMG/M metagenome (GOLD analysis project Ga0209233, IMG submission 184269) | Arabidopsis root microbial communities from the University of North Carolina, USA - plate scrape CL_Cvi_mCL (SPAdes) (version 2) | ecosystem: Host-associated > Plants > Roots > Endosphere...
AATTGTCGGCGTGCGTGCGTCAGAGCGTGCGGCTGACGGCGATCGGCGTCATGTTGCGCGGGCCCGGCGTGGCGCGCTGTCCGTTCGCGGTATAGGTGTTCGGGATGTTGCGGCGCTGCACCTCGGCATTGACGCCGCGCACGATGCCTTCGGAGACCGCGTGTGCGGTCGCAAGCACCGTCAGGTTGACCTGCAGCATCGCGCGGAACGTCTCGTGATGACGCCGTAGCGTTGCGAGCAGTTCGGGGTCGGTCTGCGACAGCATCTTCTGCATCGATTTGAGGTGCTCCACCGCGAGCATGTAGCGGCGCGACAGCTCCGACTTCTGCGCCTCGAGCCGCATGGCCTCGCGGATCTTGCCGGCGCGGACGAACTCGGTCTCCTGCTCGACGACGGTGAGCAGCGCGCTCATCACTTCGGTCAGTTCGTTGGCGAGACGTGCGACATCGGGGGGCGTCGTCGTCGCGGGCCGCGCCGCGGGAGCGGCTGGCCGATGCTGCTGTGGACGCTGATTCATCGCGCTGCTCCTTGAGAACCGAATTAGCTCTTGTTCGCCTGCTGCAGGATCAGCGAGCGGAACACTTCGTTGGAAATGCCGACGCCGCCGGCCTTGGCGAAGTTCTTCGAATATTCGTCGGTCAGCATCGACCTCCACGCGCCGGTGCCGACCGTGTCGCCGTAGGGGCCTTCACCCTTCAGGCCGGTGGTCATCTGCGAGAACATCGTATTGAGGAACATCGATTCGAAGTCGGTCGCGGTCGCCTTCGCCTTGGTGAGTTGCTGCGGCGTGACCTTCTTCATCGCGTCCTGCAGCACGGGATCGGGGCGGCCGTTGAACATCGGCATCAACGCCTTGTTCGGCATGCTGCCGGTGGTGCTGTTGATCAGGCTTCCCATCACATCACCTCGATGTCGGCTTCGATCGCGCCGGCGGCCTTGATCGCCTGCAGGATGCTGATGAGGTCGCGCGGTCCGATGCCGAGGCCGTTGAGGCCGTCGACGAGCTGCTGCAGCGAGACGCCGTCCTTGACCACCGCGAACTTCTTGCCGTCCTCGGTGACCTGCACATTGCTGCGCGGCGTCACCACGGTGCGGCCGCGTGACAGCGGATTGGGCTGGCTGACTTGCGGGCTCTCGGAGATCGTGACGGTGAGGTTGCCTTGCGCCACCGCGACGGTGGCGACGCGAACGTCGCGGCCCATCACGATGATGCCGGAGCGTTCGTCGATCACGATCCTCGCGGCGAGGTCGGGATCGACCTGCAACTGCTCGATCTCGGTCAGGAAGGCGACGACGTTGCCCTTGAACTCCGGCGGGATCGAGAGCTGCACCGTGGAGGGATCGAGCGGTTCGGCGGTCTTGACGCCGAGATAGTCGTTGACCGCGGCGGCGATCCGCTTGGCGGTGGTGAAGTCGGCGTTGCGCAGCGCGAGGCGGACATTGGGCAGGCGATTGAGCGCGAACTCGATCTCGCGCTCGATGATGGCGCCGTTGGCGATGCGGCCGACCGTCGGCACGCCGCGCACCACCTTGGCGGCTTCGCCCTCGGCGTTGAATCCGGAGATCGCCAGCGTGCCCTGCGCGACTGCGTAGACGTTGCCGTCGGCGCCGAGCAGGGGCGTGACGAGCAGGGTACCGCCGCGCAGATCCTTGGCGTCGCCGAGCGCGGAGACGGTGACGTCCATGCGGGTGCCCTGGGTGCCGAACGCCGGCAAATTGCCGGTGACCATCACGGCGGCGACGTTGCCGGTGCGGATGGTGGCGCCGCGGATGTTGACGCCCATGCGCTCGAGCATCGCCTGCAGCGACTGCTTGGTGAAGGGGATGTTGTTGAGCGTGTCGCCGGTGCCGTTGAGGCCGACCACGAGACCGTAGCCGATCAACTGGTTCTGGCGCACGCCCTCGATGTTGGCGAGATCCTTGATCCGCGACGTCGCGGCCGCCGGCATGGCCGAAGCCGCCAGCGCCAGCAGCGCGGCGCAGGCCAACCCGAATAAGCTTACGATGCGGATGCCGGGCATCCAATGCTCCCCTCGAACTTCAACTCGCGGATCGCGCGACACTCCCATGACGGCGATCCGCCATTAACCATGCGAGCCGCGTGCCACTTCGTTTCGTTGGGGCAATGTGTTGATATATTTATCGAAATTGTCGGGCCGCCGTTCGGTTCCGGTTCGCCAGGGAGCGCGAAACTGCCGTGCGGCGGCAGAAATTGCCGGGTCGTTTACGTACCGTTAACCATAAAACGGCGATGTTCGCGGCATTCAGGCCTGCGGGATCATGACGATGCGCATCTACGGACCGAACGGCACCACGCTTGGCACGTCGACCAGCTCCACGCGGCGCACCTCGTCGACCGGGTTCTCGCTGCCGGATGCGACGACCGCGCAGGAGGAGGTCCGCTCCACCGCCGCGCCGAAGGCCGCCGCCAGCCTCGATGCGCTGCTCGCGCTGCAGGGCGTCGAAGATCCGACCGAACGCCGCAAGCGCTCGGTGGCCCGCGGCAAGGGCGCGCTCGATGTGCTCGACGCGCTCAAGCTCGGACTGCTGTCCGGCAATTTCGATTCCTCCACCGTGAACCGGCTGCGCGATGCCGCGGCGAGCCTGAAGGAATCCTCTGGTGATCCGGGCCTCGATGCCGTGCTGGGCGAGATCGAGCTGCGCGTCGAAGTCGAGCTCGCCAAGGCCGGGCAGTATTAGGCTCCTCTCGATCAATTAACTTGCCTCAGGCCGCCAGTGCCCTGCGCTGCGCGTCATAGCGGCGTTGTGCGGCCAGCACTTCCTTCAGATTCTGCTCGGCCCAGTCGCGCAGCGGATCGACCGCCTCGGCGAGCGTCGATCCGAGCGGCGTGATCGAATACTCGACGGTGACCGGAACGGTTGCGATCGCGCGGCGGCGCAGCAGCCCGTCGCGCTCCAGGCTTTTGAGCACCTGCGACAGCATCTTCTGTGAGATGCCTTCGATGGCGCGGCGGAGCTGGTTGAAGCGCATCGGCTCGCTGCGGAGCAGCAGCAGGATCAGCACCGCCCATTTGTCGCCGACCCGGTCGAGGATCTGGCGCGTCGGGCAATTGGCGGCATAGGCGTCCGGCTTCAGGCTGGCGGCTTTCATCGGGTTACTCCGGCGTAATCAGGTGAGACAAGAGTGCCTTCTTCACACTTACATTCATTTCGCTATCTAGTCACCATTGGAAACTATCAATCGGAGACCTTGATGAAGATCGCCATCGCCGGCGCGTCCGGCCAGGCCGGCTCGCGCCTCACCGCGGAACTCGCCCGCCGCGGCCATGCCGTCACCGCCATCGCCCGCAACCCGGAGAAGATCGCAACCCTGCCTGGTGTCACCGCCGTGAGGGGGGATGTGAACGACCAGGGCGCCCTGACCGCGCTGTGGGCCGGCCACGATGCCGCGATCAGTTCCGTCCATTTCACCGTCAGCGACCCGGTCAAGCTGATCGGGGCGGCCAAGGCGTCCGGCGTCGGGCGCTATCTCGTGGTCGGCGGCGCCGGCAGCCTCGAAGTGGCCCCGGGCGTCCGCCTGGTGACCACGCCGAACTTCCCGGCCCAGTACAAGGCCGAGGCCTCGAAGGGGGCGGAGTTCCTCGACCTGCTGCGCCAGGAAAAGGACCTGAACTGGACCTTTTTGTCGCCCTCGGCGCTGTTCGTGGCGGGCGAGCGGACCGGCAAGTTCCGGCTCGGGACCGACCAGCTTTTGACGGCTGCGGACGGGAAGAGCTCGATCTCGTTCGAGGACTTCGCAGTTGCACTCGCCGACGAAATCGAGCGCCCGGCCCATATCCGTCAGCGCTTCACGGTCGGCTACTGACGGGCCAGGAGAGGGGAAAAGCCGGCCCCCGGGCAGCACGGATAAGTTTGCCTGTGCAAGGCCTTGGGGGCACCCCGCCTTTCGCGGTGGCAGATATTGTCTGTCACATGACGTGGCTATATAAGGCGCCGCGCGGAGGGGTTCTGTTCCCTCCGCCTGACAGGGACATGGCTGCCTTTGGAAAAGCTGAAGAACTACCGGCCGACTGAAAAAGAGCCTTTCATGAATGAGCGGCAGCGCGACTATTTCCGCGCCAAGCTGCTGGCCTGGAAGGATGAGATCCTCCGCGAATCGAAGGTCACGCTGCAGACGTTGCAGGAAGAGAACGTCAATCACCCCGACCTCGCGGACCGAGCTTCCTCGGAAACCGACCGCGCGATCGAACTTCGTGCCCGTGATCGTCAGCGCAAGCTGATCTCCAAGATCGACGCGGCGCTCCAGCGCATCGAAGACAACACCTACGGCTATTGCGAAGAGACCGGTGACCCGATCTCGCTGAAGCGGCTCGAAGCCCGCCCGATCGCGACGCTGTCGGTGGAGGCGCAGGAACGCCACGAGAAGCGCGAGAAGGTCTATCGCGACGAATAGTGGCGGTGGACCGCTACAGATTGATTCCGGCGCGCACCGGTCGTACGTTCGCGCCGCCATGATGACACGCACTCTCAACATCGCATCGGTCTTCCTCCTGGGCTGATCTCGTTTCCGCACGGAAGCGCTGATCGTCCCCGCGTGCTCGGGCTCGCGGGATTCCAGTGAACCGAATGAGCCGGCCAACTCCGCACACAGCGGTGCATCGACGGCTGGCGACGACTTGAGAGACAATCATGATCGATCGAGACGACGCGCGTGCGCTCAGCGACGCGCAAATCGAGCAATTCATCGAACAGGGCTTTGTCCGGATCGACAACGCCTTTCCCCGCGAACTCGCCGATGCGGGACGTGCCATCATGTGGCGCGACCTGCCGTGCCGCGAGCATGATCCTTCGACCTGGACGCGCCCGGTGGTGCGGTTGCCCGGCTATGGCGAGGAGCCGTTCCGGTTGGCGATCAACACGCCGCTGCTGTATCGGGCGTTTGACCAGATCGCAGGCCCCGGCCGCTGGTCTCCGCGCCACAACATCGGAACCTTCCCGGTGCGGTTCCCGCATCCGGACGATCCCGGTGACGCCGGCTGGCATGTCGATGTCAGCTTTCCCGGCGAGGATTGCGATCCGAACGAGCGGAGCGACTTCTCGGCATGGCGAGTGAACGTCAACTCGCGCGGCCGGGCGCTGCTGATGCTGTTCCTGTTCTCCGATGTCGGCGATGACGACGCGCCGACCCGGATCAGGGTCGGTTCGCACTTTCCGATGGCGCGTTACCTCGCGCCGGCCGGCGAGGCCGGACGCGCACGCATGAACCTCGCGCAAATGGGCGCCGAGTGCGAGCTTGCGCTGGCGACGGGTGAAGCAGGCACGGTCTATCTGTGCCATCCCTTCCTGGTGCATGCCGCGCAGAAGCACCGGGGCACCAGGCCGCGCTTCATGGCGCAACCGTCGCTCAGTCCCGCCGATCCGTACCGGCTCGGGCGTGACGACGGCGCCTACTCGCCGGTCGAGATCGCAATCCGGCGCGCGCTCGGCATGGGTTGAACCGATATCTCCACTGCCTTCCTTCACCTCTCCCGCTTGCGGGGGAGGTCGGATCGCATCGTTAGATGCGATCCGGGTGGGGGCTCTCACCACGATGCGACTCGTGGAGAAACCCCCACCCCAACCCTCCCCCGCAAGCGGGAGAGGGGGCCGAGCCCCGATGCCGTCGCAGCTCGACGTCATTCAGCCGATCGCCGCCCCGACTGTCGTCTCGCTTGCCTCCGCGTGACGGCGCGGGCCGTAGGTCTTCGACCACGCCAGCAATTCGCGGAAGGCCGGCGTGAGGCCCCAGGCCGAATCCGTCAGCTCGTATTCGACCTGCAACGGCTTTTCGGCGAGCACCTTGCGAGCCACCAGCCCATCGCGCTCGAGTTCGCGCAGCTGCGCGGTCAGCATATGCTGGGTGACCGGCACCAGCGCGCGGCGCAGCGCGCCGAACCGCACGCCGCCGTTCATCAGCGTGAACAGGATTTCGAGCTTCCATTTGCCGCCGAGCGCGTGGATCGCGTGCTTGAACTCGATCAGCAGATTGGGGTCGGTCGGGCAGCCCTCGCATTCACTGCCGTCACATAGTTCGCTGGTATTGTTTTCCATACCGGTCTCGAATTTCATTCTACTTGTCTGACGTCAGATAGTGACCAGATGCGGCCTGTGCAGGGTGGGCGGTGCATTTGTGCCCACCTGCCGAACCATGAAGAGGGCAGCGACATGAGCACGGTTTTGGTCACGGGCGGATCCGGGTTCATCGGCGTGCATACTATTCTGCAGCTGCTTGCCGACGGGCATGCGGTGCGAACCACGCTGCGCAATCCGGATCGCAGCAAGGACGTGATCGCGATGCTGCGCGAGGGGGGCGCGCTTGCGGCCGACCAGGCCGGCTTCGCCACCGCCGACCTGCTGCGCGATGACGGCTGGCGCGAGGCGGTCACAGGATGCGACTACGTGCTGCACGTCGCATCGCCGCTCGGCGCGCATGTGCCGGAGGACGAGAACGAGCTGATCGTTCCGGCGCGCGAAGGCACGCTGCGGGTGTTGCGCGCGGCGCGCGACGCCGGCGTCAAGCGCGTCGTCGTGACGTCGTCGTTTGCGGCGATCGGCTATGGCCATCCACCGCAAGCCGAGCCGTTCGATGAGACCACCTGGTCCAATCTCGATGGCCCCGATGTGCAGGCCTATCCGAAATCCAAGACGCTGGCCGAGCGCGCGGCCTGGGATTTCGTCGCGCGCGAAGGCAACGGCCTCGAGCTTGCCGTGGTCAATCCGACCGCGGTGTTCGGCCCCGCGCTCGGTGCCGACTTCTCCGAGTCGATCGGCATCATCAAGGCGCTGCTCGACGGCGCGATGCCGGCGGTGCCTCGGATCCATTTCGGCCTCGTCGACGTGCGCGATGTCGCCGACCTGCATCTCCGCGCCATGACCTCGCCGAAAGCCAGGGGGGAGCGGTTCCTCGCGGTCGCCGGCGAGACCATATCGGTGCTGCAGGTGGCCCGGCTGCTGCGCAGGAAACTCGGCAGCAAGGCGCGGCGCGTGCCCCGCTTCCAGGCGCCGGACTGGATGATGCGGCTCGCCGCGCGGCGCAACCCGTTGGCCCGCGCCGCCCTGCCGCTGCTCGGCAAGGTGCGCCGCTCGACCAGCGCCAAGGCGCAGAACCTGCTCGGCTGGCGTCCGCGCGGCAATGAGGAGATGATCGTCGCGACCGCCGAGAGCCTGATCAGGCTCGGCCTGGTCAAGGTTTGACGGCCTTGCCCGTCCGGCGTGCTTGCCAGACGCGTCGGCGAGTGCTGAATTGCAGTGAGCAGACGGAGGCGCCACCGCGCCGCCGAGAACATCAGGGAGGCTGCGCAGATGGAACGGATCCTCGCGGCCGCAAAGGCGATCGCCAGCGCGCGCCGCAGCCGCGCGCCGCTCAAGGCGCTTGCCAAAGACATCGTGCCGCGCGACGAGGCCGAAGGCTATCAGGTGCAATACGCGCTGCACGATCTGTTGCAGCCGCAGGTCGGCAGTCTCGTCGGCTACAAGATCGGCTGCACCAGCGCGGTGATGCAGGAATACATCAACATCCCGCACCCCTGCGGCGGCGGCGTATTCGAGAAGGTCGTGCATGAAAGCGGCGTGCGGCTGCCGGCGGCCGACTTCGTCCATGTCGGGGTCGAATGCGAGATCGCGGTGCGGCTGTCGCGCAGTCTCGCGCCCGGCGAAGCGCCGTTCACCGCCGAATGGGTCGCGGAAGCGATCGAGGCCTACCATCCGGCGATCGAGATCGTCGACGACCGCTATGTCAAATGGGAGACGCTCGGCGCGCCGACGCTGATCGCCGACGACTTCTTCGCCGCCGGCTGCGTGCTCGGCGAAGCCGTGCAGCGCATCACCGTGCCCGATCTGCGCAAGATCACCGGACGCGCGCTCGTCAACGGCAAGGAGGAGGGGCGCGGCACCGGCGCCGACGTGCTCGGCCATCCCCACAACGCGCTCGCCTGGCTCGCCAATCATCTCGCCGCCGAGGGCCGTGGCCTGCATGCCGGCCAGATCGTGCTGACCGGCAGTCTGGTCAAGACGGTCTGGCTGAAGGCGGGCGACGCAGTCGTGATGGAGCTCGATGGGCTCGGCAAGGTGGAAGCGACGTTCACCTGACTTTGCATGCTCTCTGCGCCGGGACGCCACTGTTTCCTACAGTTGATTGTTCGTGCACATCAGAACCGTGCCGTCCCACAGGCTCCTGATCGCGCCGAACGGCACGGCCAGCCTGGCATATTTGCGATTGAACCAGACGCCGACCTCGAAGCCTTCATCCTTCACCATGAGGCGATCGAATTCGTGCTGCAGGATGATCGTGATCTCCTCGGGATATTGCTCGATCACGCCGGCGGGCAGCTTCACGCCATCGGTCCGGGTTGCGAAGGTGATGTTGACCGGCCGGTCCTCAGCCGCATGGCGGAGCAACGCGATCATTTCGACCCGCTTCTGCGCCGTGTTGCAGGGCTCGACGCCGGCGCGTGCCGGCAATGAGGCCACGACCAGGAGCAGCACTCCAGCAATCCATCCGCGCCGGCGCCACATCCGCCTTCTCCATGTCGCTCACGCGATGTCGTTCTTGGCTTCAGTGGTCGCAGGTGGCGCCGAGGTTCAAGTCGCCAGTCGCTTGGCGTCCGTGACCAGCTCGACCTTGCCGTCGGTCAGCCGATAGACCGCGCCGACGATCCGGAGCTTGCCCTGATCGACCGCGGCGCTGAGGATCGGCGTCGCCGTCTTGAGCTTTGCGACGTTGTCGATGACGTTTTGCTTGATGGCGTTGGCGAGCCGGTCGCCCGGCTTGCCCTCGGTCGCCTTCACCGCAGGCGCGATCGCGGTGACCAGCGAGGGCAGATGGCCGGGCAGGGTGGTGTTGTCCTTCAGCGACTTGATCGCGGCGTCGACCGCCCCGCAGCTGTCATGACCGAGCACCATGAATAGCGGCACGCCGAGCACGGACTGCGCATATTCCAGGCTCGCGATCATCTCGTCGCTGGCGAAATTGCCGGCGACGCGGCAGACGAACAGATCGCCGCGACCGGTATCGAAGGCGTATTCCGGTGCGATGCGGGAGTCCGCGCAACTCAGGATGCCGGCGAACGGATTCTGTCCGCCGGACAGCGCCTCGCGCTCGTGCTTGAAATCATGCCGCCGCGAAACGCCTTCGACATAACGGAGATTGCCTTTCACCAGCCGGTCGAGCGCGGCGTACGGCGGCAGCACGTTCTGCGGCTTCGGCGGCCGTCTTGTCTCTTTGGCCGTCACAGCCGGCGCAAGGGCGAGGCTGACCGCGGTGCACGCCGCGCCAGCGAGGAAGACACGCCGGGAGGTTCGGTTGGGAGGCGTGATTTCGCAGAGCTGGCACATCAAGGTTCTCCGTGAACAAGGACCGCACCGCGCGATATGTGTAGGTCATGCGCAGTGCCTTCGCAACGAGGTGCATTCGAGCGCTTGCGACCGCCACGCCCACAATCGTCGTCGCTGCCTAGTGCGCAATTGCGCACGGGAGCAGGGACCCATGCTCCGCGGCGGATGTCGTGAAGGGACCCGTCGTTCCAGCTTCGTTCAACAATGTCGATCGGTGGTTATGGGTCCCTGCTTTCGCAGGGACGACACCAAGCATGTTTAAGGGTCTGTGAGCCAAACATCCGCATGCCCGCGATGAGTTGGGTCAGACGCCAGGCGGAATATTTTCTTATTTCGGGATTTACAGGTTTTGCTGAGTTGTCCGAACGGGCAAATCAGCGGCTGATGGATAGCCAATCAGTTATGGGTATGTCGGCGCGGCCAATTCCGCGCCAAGCACACCGAGGGTATTGCAGCATGATCGCCAGCCGGCGTTCCCCAACTTCTCGCTTGACCAATCCATAGCCGTCTAGTTATACGTTAATCCATAACCAACGGGCTATTGATCCGATGCCGGACGCTCACGACGTGCTGTTTCGAACCCTCGCAGACCCGACGCGCCGGGCGATCTTCGAGCGCCTGTGCCGCGAGGGCGAGCAGACCGTCGGCGCGCTGACCGCGCGGGCAAATATCTCGCAGCCGGCAGTGTCAAAGCATCTCGGCGTGCTGAAGCAGGCCGGGCTGGTGCGCGATCGCCATGAAGGAAGGCAGACGCACTACAGCGCGCAACTCGGCGCACTGGCGCCGTTGATCGACTGGACCAGCCAGATGGCGGGCTTCTGGCAGAACCGGTTCGACCACCTCGAAGATCTTCTCAAAAGGATGGACCAATGAACAAGACCACCGCTGAAACGCGCTCCGCCATCGTGGAGCGCGAATTTCCCCATCCGCCGGAAAAGCTCTGGCGCGCGCTGACGCAACCGCATCTGATGGAGGAGTGGCTGATGAAGAACGACTTCAAGCTCGAGGTCGGGCACAGCTTCAATCTGCGCGGCGAGTGGGGCGGTGTGCTGGACTGCAAGGTGCTCACTGTGGAGCCGCACAAGACGCTGTCCTACACCTGGAATTTCGCGCATGCGGATGCCGCCTACAATCTCGAGAGCGTGGTGGTCTTCACGCTGACGCCGACGGCGAAGGGCACCCATCTGCGCGTCGAGCAGTCCGGCTTCCAGCCGCATCAGAAGCAGGCCTATGGCGGCGCCCATGCCGGGTGGAAGCAGTTCCTTGAGAATCTCGATCAGCTGCTGGTGCGCGAGGATTGATCGTCTCGCTCTCCCTTTCTCGTCATTGCGAGGAGCGATAGCGACGAAGCAATCCATTGATCCGCGTATTCGGTGCGATGGATTGCTTCGCTTCGCTCGCAATGACGGCAATACACAAACTTGCACCTACCCAACAGGAGGTCACATTGAACTGGAACAACTGGATCAGGCAATTTCACCGCTGGCTCTCGATCGCCTTTACGGTTGCCGTCATCATCAACATCGTCGCGATGGTCCTGCAGCAGCAAGCCGTCTGGATCGGCCTGCTGGCGCTGTTCCCGCTGATCTTCATGCTGCTGAGCGGCCTGTATCTGTTCGCGTTGCCCTATCTGGCGCCGCGGCGCGAGCGTGGGGCATCGACCCGGGCGTCACAAGCGTGAGCCCGGGCATCACAAGCGTGATGTCTGGACATTCCAAATGTGATTGCATGGGACAGGCTGATAACGCGAGGCAGCAATGACGGCATCGGAACGTATCGACCAGATGATCGAGGATCTCACCGACTGGCGCGGCAAGACGCTCGCCAGCCTGCGCAAGAGCATCCTCGCCGCCGACTCGGAAATCATCGAGGAATGGAAGTGGATGGGCAGCCCGGTGTGGTCGCGCGACGGCATCATCGCGGTCGGCAACGCCCACAAGGGCAAGGTGAAGCTGACCTTCATGTATGGCGCGCAACTTCCCGACCCCGACAAGCTGTTCAACACCGGCTTCGAAGGCAATGTGCGGCGCGCGATCGATCTGTTCGAGGGCGACAAGATCAACGACCGCGCGCTGAAGGCCCTGATCCGTGCTGCGATCGAGCTCAACCAGGCCAAATCCAGCAAAACTGCGAAGAAGCCTGCAAAGAAGGCGGCCGCGGGCGCTCGCGCAACCGCGAAGAAGAAGGCATGAGCTGCGCCGGCATGCAGCCTGCCGATCCGGTCCGTCCGCGATGATCGAGACCAGGCTCGCCACATCGTCGGATGCGGAAGTGATCTCAGCGCTGCTGACGGCCAACGCCGGCGATCGCGGCGGCATGCTGCTCGGGCAATGGCCGCGCGAGGTGATTGAGACGCGCATTGCATGCGGGCAATCGATCGTCATCGCGACCCGCGATGAGGGCAGGCTGCTCGGTGCGCTCCTGACGTCGGAGATAGGATTCGGCGAGGCCCCGCCGGTGCAGGCCATGCTGAAGGCCTGGCCGGGCGGCCCCGGTGCGTGTGTGTATGGCCCCGTGTGCGTCGCCCCGGACGCGCGCGGCCTCGGCGTCCTCGACGCGCTCTACGCCAGGCTTCAGGCAACGTTTCCCGGCCGCGAAGCGATCCTGTTCATCAGAGAAGACAATCCGCGCTCGCTCAAGGCGCATCTGCGGCTCGGCATGCGCGCGGTCGCGCGATACGACTTCGGCGGCAAGGTTTTCGTGGTCCTGAGCGACAGGCCCGATCCCGGATAGCCCGGACCGCGCCGGGAACCCGCGTTCTGCGCACGGGAACTCAGGTCTCGGTGTCAGCAATACCGGGAAATAAATCGTTCACCATCAAGGGGGCCTTTGTCTATTTCGATCATCCCGTCGCGATCCTCGATGCGCTGCCCGAGCACGCGGGGATCTATCATCTCGCGAAGTTCGAGTACTTCCACAACGGCGTGTCTCCGGAATTGTCGTTGAACAATCTGCAGGGCGTCGTGACCTTTCCGTTGTTCCACACCTGTCTTGCCTTGATGACGATTTTCGCGACGATCGACACATGGTGGCTGTTCGGCATCACGCTGATCTGGAATCTCCTCGTCCTCGTCTCGACGCTTCCGATCGGCGGGCATTACGTCATCGACCTGACCTGCGGTGCGCTGCTGTGGCTGGCGGCGATGAAGATCGAGGCGATGCTCGGCAGATCGTTCATGACCTGGCGCGGAATGCCGATGCCGGAAGCCGTGTCCGCCTGACGCGCAGCTAACCGAGGCCGAGATGCCGACCGCATGGCCGGCCTTGCCGGCGTTCTTCTGGAACGACTGCTCGATCAATTCCTTGATCTTCCGCTCGACCGCCGCGCGGCCCGCGCCAAACCTGCCGCAGGAAAGTTCTGCCGGGTGAACCTTGCCGGGGAAGCGGCCGTCACGCCTTGGTGT
>Ga0209233_1000933_pt1 | contig 12708 bp, 11 predicted proteins | sample AraplaCL_Cvi_mCL_FD_184269 | JGI IMG/M metagenome (GOLD analysis project Ga0209233, IMG submission 184269) | Arabidopsis root microbial communities from the University of North Carolina, USA - plate scrape CL_Cvi_mCL (SPAdes) (version 2) | ecosystem: Host-associated > Plants > Roots > Endosphere...
CCGGCCATCTCTGGATGCTGGCGCCGGTCGTGTTCCTGATCGGCTGCACCGGCGGTCTGGGGACTGTGCTGCAGACGCGTTTGATGGATGTCGCGGAGGATGCGCAGACCTTGGCGGCGGCGCTCAATCACTCCGCATTCAACACCGCCAACGCGCTCGGGCCTTGGCTCGCAGGCCTTGTTCTTTCCGCCGGATTCGGTTTCCCGGCGACGGGCTGGGTCGGCGTCGCACTCGCGCTCTGCGGCCTCGTCATCTGGGGCGTGTCGCTCGCGACGGATCGGCCGAGGCGCGCGGAGCGGCGGGCCGAGGAAAGGCTTTCGCGCGCGGCGTAAACGGTGCCGTTTATTGGCCCGACCCAAACGCGGCGTGGTAATTGACCTCGCCGGAGGCCAGCGGCCCATTCAAAATGAGCCGCTGGAAGTATGGTGACGGCTTGCCGCCATACGTCAATTCCGGATCGGCCTCGAAACCAAAGCGATGGTAGTAGCGCGGATCGCCCAGGACGACGCAGCCTGCTGCACGCAGGGATGAGAGGCAGCGCAGCCCTTCCGTGATGAGTGCCTGACCGATCCCTCGCTTTTGCCGATCGGGCCTCACCGCGACCGGTCCGATTCCGTACCAATCACCTCGCGCTTGCGCGATTCGGATCGGCGAGAACGCGACGTGGCCGACGACGTCATCGCGATCCGCCGCGACCACCGAAACGGCCAGCGCGCCGGCCGCCCTCAGAGCGTCGACGATATCAGCCTCGGTTTGATGGCTATAAAGCACGTCTTTGAAAGCCGCGATCACGACGAGACGGATTGCGGCGATGTCCGCCGGACGCTCGGGTCTTATGTGCAATGTCATTCGCTACACAATCGGTGTCGTCCCGGCCTTGCGCCGGGACCCAGAACCACAGGCGATTGTGGCGAACGCTGTGCTGTCGCTCCATCGTTGTCAATTCACCAGCCGCGGTGTGTATGGGTCCCGGCGCAAGGCCGGGACGACGGCTGAGATTGCCGCGCTAACTACGCCCCCCTGACAGCGCCTCAGCCCAGATGCTTGTGGAAGAACGTCGTCGCCCTGCCCCAGGCAAGCTCGGCGGCGGCGCGGTCGTGCACGGTCATGCGCTGCTCGTTCACGAAGGCATGCTCGGCATCATAGCGATAGAGCTCGAGCGACTTGCCGGCGTCCTTCATCGCCTTCTCGAAGCCGCTCACGAGCGCTGGCGTGCACCAATCGTCCTTGTTCGCGAAATGCGCCTGCAGCGGGATCTTCACGTCGGCGGGCCTCGCCGCCTGCTCGGGCGGAATGCCGTAGAACACGACTCCGGCGGAGAGCTCCGGAATTTTGGTGGCGCCAATGATGGTCACCGCGCCGCCGAGGCAGAAGCCGGTCAGTCCTACTTTCGCACCGTTGCGCGCCAGATATTGCGCGGCGCCGCGCACGTTCTGCGTGGTCGCATCCATGAAGTCGAGCGAGTTCATCTCGCGGCCCGCGGCCTCCGTGTCGTGATAGGGCACCACCGTGCCCTTGTAGAGATCGGGCGCCAGCGCATCGAAGCCGGCACGCGCAAAGCGCTCGCACATCCCTTTGATCTGGTCCTGCAGCCCCCACCATTCCTGGATCACGACCACGCCCGGCGCGTTGCCGCCGGCGGCGTTGGCGAGATAGCCGCTCGCATCCTTGCCGTCTGGACGCTTGAAGGTGATGAGGGTGCCCATGGATGTCCTCCGGTTCTCGGTTTTGAGGGTACGGTTTGACGGCTATTCTGGCGGCTCGGCGCCCATCAGGCAACCACGCGCACGGTCACGTCCTCGCGCGGGTTAGCGCAGACGCTCGTGACCAGCGGCAACGGCTTCAGGCGACGGCCTTCTCAGCTGCCGCTCGGCCACGCTCGCACAGCGCCGCATGGACCCGCGCGACGACGTCACGCCAGTTGCGGCTTTCGGTCTGTCGAAACAGGCGCACGGTTCGATACCAGGGGCTGTCGTCACGATCGAGCAGCCAGCGCCAGTCCGGCGCATGGGTCACCATGATCCAGACCGGCTTGCCGAGCGCACCCGCCAGATGCGACACGCCAGTATCGACCGTGATGACCAGATCGAGCGCCGAGATCAGCGCCGCGGTGGCGGCGAAGTCGTGCAGGTCCGTGCTGACATCGCGAACGCCGAGCCCTGCGAGCCGCTCGGCCTCACCGGCGCGATATTGCTTCTGCAGACTCACGAAGGTCGCATCCACATCCAGCAGCGGCGCGAGTTGCGCCAGCGGCATCGAGCGCTCGCGATCGCGGACATGGTTGGGATTGCCGGACCAGGCCAGCCCGATCTTCAGGCCGCTGACCTCGCCGAGCCGCTGTTTCCACGGAACGACAGCGCGATCTGGTGCACGTAGATAGGGCGTATCCGCCGGAATCGTCTCCAGCCGCGTCGCAAATGCCAGCGGCAGGCTCGGCAGCGGACAATGCAGATCGTAGTCCGGCAACGCATCGCCCTTGGCAATGATCTCCGCTTGCCCGGCCAGCGTCGCCATCAGGCCGCAGAGCGGTTGGTCCACCTCCAGCAGCACGCGCGCGCCGCAGGCGGCCACGAGCGGCACATAACGGCAGAACTGAATGGACTCACCAAAGCCCTGCTCGCTGTGCAGCAGGATGGTCTTGCCTGCGAGATCGTCATCGCCGCGCCAGCGCGGGCGCGGCCGTTCATATGGTTTGAGGCGCGCGACCGGCGCCCGGTGGCGCCACTCGTAGCCGGGCCAGCCCTGCGCGAAATCGGCGGTGACGAGGCTGGTGAGGCTCTTCAGGAAGTGCGCATCGGCGTAGTCGGGGCGCAGCGCGATAGCAGAATCGTAGCTCGCCAGCGCCTCATCGAAGCGGTGGAGATCGCAGAGCGTGACGCCGCGGTTCGAAAACGCCGGGGCATAATCCGGTCGCGCCGCGATCGCCTGATCGAGGCATCCCAGCGCCTCCTCGAGCCGCTGCAGCTTGTGCAGCGTCACGGCGCGGTTGTCGAGCGCCACGGCATCATCCGGCCGCACCGCGATGGCCTGATCATGGCTCGCGAGCGCTTCGCCGTAGCGCGCGAGGTCATGCAGGACCGTGCCGCGATTGGTGAGGGCCTCGACGTTGTCGGGCTGCTCGCGCAGCACGCGCTCGAAGCTCGCCATGGCATCGTCGAGCCGCCCGAGCGCATGCAGCACCGCGCCGCGATTGACATGCGCCTTGACGTGGTTCGCCTGCAGCGCCAGTGCGCGATCATAGCTCAGCAGCGCCTCGTCCAGCCGGTCCAGCTCGTGCAGCGTGAGGCCGCGGCTGACCAGGGCGTGGGGATCAGTGGGGCGCAGCTTCAATGCGGAATCGTGGCTCGCAAGAGAAGCTTCGAGCTGGCCGAGCCCGCGCAGCGTGATGCCGCGATTGTTGAGCGCATCGATATGGTCGGGCTGCAGGGCCAGTGCGCGCTCGTAGCTCGCGAGCGCCTCATCGTGACGCCCGAGCTTGCCGAGCGCATTGCCGCGGTTGCTGAACGCGGCGGCGTAGTCCGGCCGCAATGCGATGGCGCGGTCATAATCCGCGACCGCGTCCTCGAGGCGGCCGAGCTCGTAAGCTGCGATGCCGCGGTTGTTCAGCGCCTCGGGATAATCCGGCTGCAGGGTCAGCGCGCGATCATAGTCGGCCAGTGCGTCCTGATATCGGCCCTCCTCCTGCAGCAGCGCCGCGCGGTTGTTGAGCAGGCCGACATGATCCGGCTGCAGCGCCAGTGCGCGGTCGAAACTCTCCAGCGCCTCGGCGCGACGTTCCAAACTCTGCAGCAGCGTGCCGCGGTTGCTCCAGGCTTCGGCAAAATCCGGACGCAGCCTCACGGCGCGGTCGTAATTGGCCAGCGCCAGGGTCTTGCGGCCGCGCGCCATGTGGATCACCGCAAGCAGATTGAGTGTGACGGCGGAGGCCGGATCGGCCGACAGGATCTTTTGGCAGGTCTTCTCGGCCTGGCCGAGCTTGCCATCCGAATACTGCTTGAGCGCGATCTCGAAGACCTGCGCAACGGTGAGGGAGACGGTCTTCATGCCGATCCGACGTGATCCAAGACGGTGCTGGATCATGCAGTCCTATCTGACTCGGCTAAAGGTTGGCCAGTTATCGCCAACTTACCTTCCGTCATTGCGGGGGATGCGAACCATCGAACTCTCAGGTGCGCAATTGCGCACCGAGAAATCTCGAGATTCCGGGTTCGGTCGCTGTCGCGACCGCCCCGGAATGACAGCGGAATGATCGATGTCGCAACAAAAAAGCCCCCGCAAGGGGGGCTTTTCCGTCTTCGCATCACCGGCATCAGTGGGCGGCGGCCCAGACCTTCTTCTTAGTGAAGTACATCAGGCCGGCGAAGATGATCAGGAACACGAACACCTGGAAGCCGAGGCGCTTGCGTGCCTCCATGTGCGGCTCCGCGGTCCACATCAGGAAGGTCGCGACGTCATGGGCATATTGCGCCACCGTCGCCGGCGAGCCGTCATCATAGGTCACCTGGCCGTCGGAGAGCGGCGGCGGCATCTTGATGGCGTGGCCGGGGAAGTACCTGTTGTAGTACGAGCCCTCCGGAATGGTGACGCCGGCCGGCACGTCCTTTTCGAACCCCTGCAGGATCGCATCGATGTAGTTCGGGCCCTGCTCCTGGAACTGGGTGAAGAAGTCGAAGATGAACCAGGGGAAGCCGCGCTCGTAGGACCGCGCCTTGGCGATCAGCGACAGATCCGGCGGGGCTGCGCCGCCGTTGGACGCGCGCGCCGCCTGCTCGTTCGGGAACGGCGCCGGGAAATAATCGGCCGCGCGGCCCGGCCGCTCGAACATCTCGCCCTGGTCGTTGGGGCCGTCCTTGATCTTGTAGTCGGCGGCAAATGCAGCCGCCTGCGCGGTCGAGTAGCCGGGGCCGCCGGGATCGGCGAGGTTGCGGAACGCCACGAAATTCAGCGAATGGCAGTTCGAGCAGACCTCCTTGTAGACCTTGAGGCCGCGCTGCAGCGCGCCGCGGTCGAACTTGCCGAACGGACCGGCGAACGACCATTTCTGCGACGGCGGCGTCGCGCTCTCCTCGGCGCGGGCGTCTTGCATGCCGGCGGCGAGCAGGCTGCCGGCGAGCGCCAGCGCGACCATCGTGGACACCATCGGCGCCCGCTTGCTGCCCGTCTTGGCCAGCACATCGTCGGCGATCGAGTTCGGCAGCGGACGCGGCGTCTCGACGCGGGCGAGCAGCGGCAGCACGATCAGGAAATAGGCGAAGTAGCAGACCGTCAGGATGCGGCCGAGCACGACATAGACGCCCTCCGGCGGCTGCGCCCCGAGATAGCCCAGCCCGATGCAGACCACGACGAACATCCAGAAGAACTGCTTGGCCAGCGGCCGGTACTTGCTGGAGCGGGTCTTGGCCGAGTCGAGCCAGGGCAGGAACACCAGCACGATGATCGCCGAGAACATCGCGATGACGCCCGCGAGCTTGTTCGGGATCGAGCGCAGGATCGCGTAGAACGGCAGGTAGTACCATTCGGGCACGATGTGCGCCGGCGTCACGCCCGGATTGGCCGGGATGTAGTTGTCGGCGTCGCCGAGATAGTTCGGCATGTAGAAGATGAACCAGGAATAGAAGATCAGGAAGCAGGCGACGCCAAAGAAGTCCTTGATCGTCGCATAGGGCGTGAACGGCACCGTGTCCTTCTCGGACTTCGGCTCGACGCCGGCCGGATTGTTCTGGCCAGCCACGTGCAGCGCCCAGATGTGCAGCACGACAACGCCGGCGATCAGGAACGGCAGCAGATAATGCAGTGAGAAGAAGCGGTTCAGAGTGGGATTACCGACAGAATAACCGCCCCACAGCAGGGTGACGATGCTCTCGCCGAAATAGGGCACGGCCGAGAACAGGTTGGTGATGACGGTGGCGCCCCAGAAGCTCATCTGGCCCCACGGCAGCACGTAACCCATGAAGCCGGTCGCCATCATCAACAGATAGATGATGACGCCGAGAATCCAGAGCACCTCGCGCGGCGCCTTGTAGGAGCCGTAATAGAGGCCGCGCAGCATATGGATGTAGACGGCGAAGAAGAACATCGACGCGCCGGCGGCGTGCATGTTGCGCAGCAGCCAGCCGTAGTTCACGTCACGCACGATCAGCTCGACCGACTTGAAGGCGAGGTCGGCATGGGGCGTGTAGTGCATCGCGAGGATGACGCCGGTCAGGATCTGCACGCCCAGCATCAGCGACAGGATGGCGCCGAAGGTCCACCAATAGTTCAGGTTGCGTGGCGTCGGATAGGCAACGAAAGACGAGTGGACCAGGCCGATAATGGGGAGTCGTTGCTCGAGCCACTTCAGGGCTGGATGGCTCGGTTGATAGGCGGAAGGTCCACTCATGATGCGTTCCTGAAGGAATATCTTATGGCATGCCAGTCGTGAGGCAGGCCCCCAAAGGGGGCCCGATCTCAACCGATCTGAATCTTGGTGTCGGAAACGAACTGATAGGGCGGGACGGCGAGATTGAGCGGCGCCGGCCCCTGGCGGATGCGGCCCGAGGCGTCGTATTGCGAGCCGTGGCACGGGCAGAAGAAGCCGTCATAATTGCCTTCATGCGCAATCGGGATGCAGCCGAGATGGGTGCAGATGCCGATCACGACCAGCCACTGCTCATGGCCGTCCTTGGTGCGGGCCTGATCGGTCTGCGGATCGGGCAGGCTCGACATCGGAACCTGACGCACCTCCTCGACCTGCTTCTTGGTGCGATGGCTGATATAGATCGGCTTGCCGCGCCAGAACACCTTGATGTCCTGCCCCTCGGCAACCGGGCTCAGATCGACCTCGATCGGCGCGCCGGCCGCGATTGTCGAGGCATCGGGATTCATCTGGGACACGAACGGCCAGAGGGTGGCCAAACCGCCGACCGCCGCGGCCGCGCCCGTGGCGACGAAGAGAAAGTCCCGACGTGTCGGTTGATCCGCAGTAGACGCTGTCACGATTCCAACCCTTTCATAGTTGCAGCCGGAGGAACCGCCCCGCTCGACGCTTGAGATCACGTGACCGAGAGATGCCCTGCCGGCGCCCGCGTCCCCCGCGGCGGCAGAAAACCGCCCATTCCACCGCCCCTGGCGGAATAAGCAGTCCAGAATCGTTCTATTGGCACCCTTGCGGAACGAGCGCAAGCCCGCTATCGGCCCGCGCGGGTGCCATGCACCAATTCCGCAGGAGGCGCGGATTTTCGGCACCATCTTCCGAGCCCATTGCCATGCAGATCGCGCTCTATCAGCCCGATATTCCCCAGAACACCGGCACCATCCTGCGGCTGTGCGCCTGCCTCGATGTGACAGCCCACATCATCGAGCCGGCGGGATTCGCGGTCTCCGACCGGCTGTTCCGGCGCGCCGGAATGGACTATCTGAGCCGCGTGCGCTGGCAGCGGCACGATTCCTGGACCGCGTTCGAGGCGTGGCGGGCGCAAGGCGGCCATCGGCTGTTGCTGTTCACGACGAAAGGCGCCAGATCCTATCTGGATTTCGCCTATGAAGAGACCGATATCCTGCTGTTCGGGCGGGAGAGCGCGGGCGTGCCCGAGCCGGTGGCGGCAGCGGCCGACGCCCGGCTCCTGATTCCGCTGCAGTCGGGGATGCGCTCGCTCAACGTCGCCATGGCCGCAGCGATGGCGGCCGGTGAGGCACTGCGCCAGACCCGGCATGCGGTGGCGCCGCACACCGAGACGTGATCGGGCGAGGCAACCGTAAAGTGAGCAAAGGCGCATCGCGACCGTCGCTTTGGCCATCCTACGATTTCAGGAGACAACACGGCAGTGAGCTACGCGGTGAAAGAGATCTTCATGACCCTGCAGGGCGAAGGCGCCCATGCGGGCCGTGCCGCCGTGTTCTGCCGCTTCTCGGGCTGCAATTTGTGGAGCGGCCGCGAGCAGGATCGCTCCGCCGCCATATGCCAGTTCTGTGACACCGATTTCGTCGGCCTCGACGGCACGCTCGGCGGCCGCTATGCCACGGCCTCCGAGCTGGCCGATACCATCGCCTCCCAATGGACAGGCGGCGAGCGCGGCCGCTATACCATCCTGACCGGCGGCGAGCCGCTGCTCCAGGTGGACGAGGATCTGGTCGCGGCGCTGCATGCGCGCGGCTTCGAGATCGGCATCGAGACCAATGGCACGCTTGCCCCGCCCGCAGGCATCGACTGGATTTGCGTGAGCCCCAAGGCGGGCGCGGAGCTCGTGCTTCGGCACGGCCATGAGCTGAAGCTGATCTATCCGCAGGACGGCGCGCAGCCTGCCGATTTCGAAGGGCTCGCCTTCGACCGTTTCTCGCTGCAGCCGATGGACGGTCCGAACGTGACGGCCAACACGGCACGCGCGACCGAATACTGCCTGACGCATCCGCAATGGCGGCTCAGCCTGCAGACGCACAAGATGATCGGAATGAGATAAGGACGAGACGTTTCACGATGTGGGAATTGACCAAATCGTTCACCTTCGAGGCCGCCCATGCGCTGCCCAACACGACGCTGGGCGAGGCGAGCCAGGAGATCCATGGCCACTCCTTCCGCGCCGAGGTGACCTTGCGCGGCACGCCTGATACGAAGACCGGCATGGTGATGGACCTGGGCCTGCTGACGGCGCAGATGGCCGAACTGCAGAAGATGCTCGACCACAAGTTCCTCAACAAGATCGAGGCGATCGGGCTGCCGACCCTGGAGAACCTGTCGCGCTTCATCTATGAGCGCCTCCAGCATGTCGGCCACATCACCAAGGTCAGCGTCCACCGCGATAGCTGCCGCGAGAGCTGCACCTATTTTGGGCCACAGCGTTAGGCCATAAGTCAGACGTTCGGCTCAACGGACGCAGAGGACATCATGGACACCGGCTCAATCGAAGATCGCAAGGCCCGCGCGCGTGCCTGGTTCGAACGCTTGCGCGACGAGATCTGCGCGGCCTTCGAGCGGCTCGAGGACGAGGCGCCGGCGGAGCTCTATCCCGGTGCGGCCGGCCGCTTCGTGCGCACGCCCTGGGATCGCACCGACCACACCGGCGCGCCGGGCGGCGGTGGCGTGATGGGCATGATGTATGGCCGGCTGTTCGAGAAGGTCGGCGTGCACTGCTCGAGCGTGCATGGCGAGTTTGCGCCTGCCTTCCGCGGCCAGATTCCGGGCTCGGACGAAGACCCGCGCTTCTGGGCCTCGGGCATTTCGCTGATCGCCCATATGCGCAATCCCCATGTGCCGGCCGTCCACATGAACACGCGCTTTGTCGTCACCACGAAAGCCTGGTTCGGCGGCGGCGCCGACCTGACGCCGGTGCTGAACCGACGGCGCACGCAGGAAGATCCCGACACGATCGCCTTCCATGCCGCGATGAAGGAGGCCTGCGGCGGCGCCAATGGCGTTGCCGATTACGAACGGTACAAGAAATGGTGCGACGAGTATTTCTTCCTGCCCCATCGAGGCGAGGCGCGCGGTGTCGGCGGCATCTTCTACGACCATCACGATAGCGGCGACTGGGACGCCGACTTCGCCTTCACGCAGGACGTCGGACGTGCGTTCCTGAAAATCTATCCTGAGCTGGTGCGGCGCAATTTCGCGGCGCCCTGGACAGCAGAGGATCGCGAGGAGCAACTGATCCGCCGCGGTCGCTACGTCGAATTCAATCTGCTTTACGACCGCGGCACCACCTTCGGCCTGAAGACCGGCGGCAATGTCGACGCGATCCTGTCGTCGATGCCGCCCGAGGTGAAATGGCCGTGACGATGATGACGATATTCCGATAGCAAAGAGCCTATGACACACCCCCCTGCCCTGCCTCGCGCCATGCTGATCGACATGGACGACACCATCCTGTCGGCCTACAGCAAGCCGGAGCTCGCCTGGACCATCATCGCCACCGAATTCGCCGGTGAGCTCGCGCCCTATGAGCCGCAGGTGGTCGCCGCGGCGATCACCGGCGCGGCGCGCGAATTCTGGTCCAAGGCCGGCGCCGAATGGCGCATCAGGTTGATCGAGGCGCGCCAGCTCGTTGTAAAGGGCGGCTTTGCCGCACTCGCCGCAACCGGTGGCCGCGCGCTGCCGGACGACCTCGCGGTGCGGATCGGCGACCGCTTCACCGCCTATCGCGAGGAGCAGATCTTCGTCTTCCCTGGCGCGCATGAAGCGATCGACGAATTGAAGGCGCGCGGGGTCAAGCTCGCGCTGGTCACCAACGGCGCCGCCGAGATGCAGCGCGCCAAGATCGAGCGCTTCGCGCTCACCCATCGCTTCGACCACATCCAGATCGAGGGCGAGCACGGCTTTGGCAAGCCGGAGGAGAAGGCCTACCGCCATGCCATGGCGGCGCTCGGCGTCGGCCCCGAGGACACCTGGATGGTTGGCGACAATCTGGAATGGGAGATCGTGGCGCCGCAGCGGCTCGGCATCTACGCGATCTGGATCGACGTCCATGGCGACGGCTTGCCCGCCGGCTCGACCGTCAAGCCCGACCGCATCATCCGCTCGCTGAGGGAGCTGGTGCCGGCCCCTTAGAGGTCGTATCACTGCACCGCGATTACCCGCGTGACGGAGCATCGAGATGCAGGTGAGGCCGGCTACGACCGATCAGATCGATCAGCTCGCGCGGTTGTGGCACGATAGCTGGCACGAAACGCACGCGCCCCTGGCGAGGCCTGAGTTGGTCCGCCTCCGCACCCTTGCGAGCTTTCGCGATCGGCTGCGGGCCGCACTCCCTGATGTCTATGTTGTCGAGTCAGTCGGCGCACCTCTTGGCCTCTGCATCCTCAGAGGAGAGGAGCTGTATCAGCTGTTCGTGTCGCCCGAAGCGCGCGGCTCGGGCGTCGCTGCGGCATTGATTGCCAACGCGGAGGCAAGGCTTACCAAGCGCGGTGTGGAAACGACGTGGCTTGCGTGCGCGATTGGCAACCATCGCGCCGCGCGGTTCTACGAAAAGAATGGTTGGCACAGGGCCGGCACCTTTGTGATTCCGTCGGAAACGTCGAACGGACCTTTCCCGGTGGAACAGTGGCGCTACGAAAAACGGCTCGCTCGCTCGACGTGAACGCGCAATGGACGCCGCACGCGAGTTCTGGTCCAAGACCGATGCCGAGCGCGCTTAACGCATAAGCCACATCCGATGGGCGCCGGTCGGCGTCCATCAGATGATCTTCAGGGATTGCACGCCGGCCTAGCGCAGGATCTCGCGCAGCACCTCGCCATCGACTTGGTGGGGTCGGACGCCCAGGAGCTGCATGATGGTCGGCGCCACATCGACATTGCGCATGCGCGGAATGATGGCGCCATGGCGGATCTGCGGGCCGGCGCCGATGAACGTCGCGCTCATCACCGGCAGCTCGGGATCGTGGCCGTGAGCGCCGTAGAAATTCGGCATCGACAGCGCGGTGGTCGCCGCGTTGAACGGTGCATCGCCTGACCGGGCGACGCCGGGATTCTGGACACCATCGAAATTATAGCCCGGCGCCATCAGCGCGAACACATCGCCGAAATCCTGGCCGATGGTCTTGCTGGTGCACTGTCCGGTCCCGGCATCACACTGCAGCGGCCTGGTCTCGACCACCGTGAAAATCCGCCAACCCGCGAGCGAGAAGTTGAACTTCGGGTTAGGATCGACCGCGTTCTTCACCGCGTTGGTGATCTGCGTCACCAGCGCGTTGTAGGTCGCCGGATCGACAGTGCCGCCGGACTCGCGGTTCTGCAGGTTGACGTAGATGTTGGCAGCCGGGCCCGAGGTGCGGATCGCCAGTTTGCTGGTGTCGACGCCGGCATTGCGCAGGATGTTGGTCATGCTGACCGAGGTGTGGAACGGCGCGAAGCCGTGGTCGGACACCACGATAACGTTGCTGTCCTTGCCCGCCGCATCAGCGATCCGCTTCACGGCCTTGTCGGCGGTCTGATAGGCGAAGCGGATATAGGACGCGTAGCGCGCGACCTTGGCGGGATCCTGGTTGGCGCCGATCGAGTTCGGATCGGTCGGGTTGGTGCCCTGGCGACGGTCTGTGAGCAGGAACTGATGCTCAGAGCCATCGGGCTGCTCGATATAGGCCATCACCAGGTCGGCATCGGGATGATTCCTGATCGCGCGCACGGCGATGTCAGCCTGATAGCGCACGAAGGTCTTCACCATGTCCTCGAACATCGTCTCGATCTCGACGTCGGGGAAGTTGGTAAAGCCTGCGCTCAGCCGCTCGGTGATGCGGAAGTCGGCCTGCGGACGCCAGAAGCCGATATTGTTGTTGATATCGTCGACGTCGGCCAGCACCGGTGTATTGCGCGGAATGAAGTTGGCGCCGTAACGGGCGAAGCGCACGATGGACAGATCGGGCGCCAGCGCGGAGACGAAATAGGCTGCGCCGACCTTGGCTCCGCTGCCTTCGAAGAAGAACGGCGCGCTCTCATCGCCGAATTTGGCGTAGGCCGGCCCTGTCGACGGCGCGGCGAATGGTCCCGCGGTGATACCGCGCGCCGCATCGAAGAACACCAAGGTATCGTAGTTCACCTTGTTGTCGTTGGTGGTGTCGAGCGCCGCCACGCGGATCGCGTATTTGAGATCGAAGGTCGCGGCGTTGTTCGTGCACGTCGCCGTCTGCGCCGAGGAGCAGGAGAACGTCTCGATCGGAACCGAGGTCGCCAGCACCGGGCTGAACGAATGATGGCCCGCCAGCTGCAGCGCAGCCACGACAGCCGCATCGGGCGCGAAGTCT
>Ga0209233_1000934_pt1 | contig 12693 bp, 4 predicted proteins | sample AraplaCL_Cvi_mCL_FD_184269 | JGI IMG/M metagenome (GOLD analysis project Ga0209233, IMG submission 184269) | Arabidopsis root microbial communities from the University of North Carolina, USA - plate scrape CL_Cvi_mCL (SPAdes) (version 2) | ecosystem: Host-associated > Plants > Roots > Endosphere ...
TGCCTCAGAGCTTCGATTTTGGTGCTACGTTTTCGCCCGGCACACGTGTCGATGTGCTCAGCCCATTTAGTCTCGACGCAGGTCGTAACTGGGGCAACATCATCACGCTCATCGCACGCCTGAAGCCTGGCGTGACCACGCAACAAGCCAGCACGGAAGCCACCGCTCTCTTCCCGCAGTTCTACAACAACAAAAAATACCCGAACTCAAAAGGCGATTACGGCGCCACAGTTGCCACGCCCATCAAGGAACACGTAGCAGGTCAGATACGCCGTTCGCTCTACATGCTGTGGGGAGCCGTCGCGATGATCCTGCTCATCGTCTGCGTCAATCTCTCCAACCTGCTGCTAGGACGCGCTGCCACGCGCAGCAAAGAATTTTCACTCCGCTTTGCACTCGGCGCCAGCCGTAGCCGCCTTATCCGCCAACTACTGACAGAGAGCGCTCTGCTCTCTATCTTTGGAACTCTGCTCGGCATCGGGTTCGCAGCAACGATCGTGCAATGGCTCGCTCACCAGGGTTCCGTTGCGCTGCCATTGCTTTCAGAACTACGCATCGACACAGCATCACTGCTATGGACGATTCTGCTCGCCATCGCTGTCACACTTCTCTTCGGCGTCATGCCGAGCCTGCGGATCACCGGCGGCGACCTGCAATCGCAACTGAAGGACAGCGGCCCCGGCACCAGTGAAGGCCGCTCCAATGAGCGCCTGCGCAACATGCTCGTCATCAGCGAAATCGCGCTTGCATGCGTGCTCATCGTCAGTGCAGGCCTTCTGTTGCGCAGCTTCCTGCACGTCATGGATGTCGACCTCGGCTATCAACCCACACAGGCCGCCGCCATCTCTCTGGATGTTCCCAACTTGAAAAACGAACCTCGCTACGCGTTCTATCGCAACGTGCTCAGCGAAGTCGCCAACATTCCTGGCATACAAAGCGTAGGCCTCTCCGATAATCTGCCGCTGGCACGCAATCGCACATGGGGCGCACCGCGCGTCAAAGGTGTCGATTACAAACCACACGATCTGCAACCCACTTTCATCTACATCGCCACACCCGGTTATGTGAAGACGATGGGTATGCATCTGCGCGGACGCGATTTCGCATGGACTGACAATGCCTCCAGCGAAAACGTCGCCATCATCAACGAAAAGGCCGCGCGTTTCCTATTCCCCAACAGCGACGCCATCGACCACAAGGTCATGCAGAACAACAAGGAAATCCGTATCGTCGGCGTCGTCTCCGACATTCACGAGACGGACGTCGAAGCCAGTTCCGCATGGCAACTCTACCTTCCTCTCACACAAGGTTGGGGAGAAGACGGAGCAGAACTCGTTGTGCGCAGCACACTGCCCGCAGACACGCTCGGCCCCACCATCATGCAGACACTGCGCCGCATCAACCCCGGCCAGCCCGCGATGCAACTGCGTCCACTACAGGAGTTTGTAGACCACTCCACCTCACCGCGACGCTTCTTTGCCATCCTCGTCGCGGCCTTTGCAGGAACAGGATTGATCCTCGCCTGCCTCGGCATCTACGGCGTCATCTCCTACTCAGTCACACGCAAGACGCAGGAGATCGGCATCCGCATGGCGCTAGGCGCATCGCGTGATGTTGTGCTGCGCGGCATCATCGGCAGAACGCTCCAACTCGCAGCCATCGGCATCATCGTTGGCTCCATCGCATCGTTCATCGTCGCGCAAAGCATCAGCGCCATGCTCTACGGAACTCAACCCACAGACACAGCCACCTTCACCGCAACACTCGTGCTGCTGCTCGCAGTAGCCCTCATCGCAGGCTACCTCCCAGCAAGACGAGCCTCACAGATCGACCCCATGGCCGCACTACGCACGCAATGAACTCGATGCAAAAACAAGGGGCAGAGCCGAAGCCCTGCCCTTCTGTTTCCTTGGAGGGACTTGTTAGAAACCCTTCGCCGTCGGATCAGGTTTCGGAGTTTCAATGCGCGGCAACATATCAGGACGCGTTGCAGCGTTATATGCAAACCACGCTTCAATCATCGATCCCTGCATCACGTCGCCCTTCTGCACGCGGTCATACAGATCCATGTTGGAGTGATGCGTGCGTGTGCCATACTCCAGCGGGTCCTGCATAAAGCCAATACCGTTCAGACCAATCCACGAGAACGAAGTGGAATCAGTACCGCCCGGAGCCTTCGTTGCACCCGCAGTCTGTCCCGTCACCGCGATGATGCCCACATCCTTGATCGGCTCAATCCACGAACGGAAGATCGACGCCATCTCATCAGAACCCAACGCCGATACTGCACGGAAGCGACCGGAACCCGAGTCGTCGTTGAAGTAGACATCCAGCTTGTCATACTCCGGCGTCTTCACCATCGTGGTGCGCGGTGCATAGTGCTTCTGCACATACGCCAGCGATCCGTAGAGACCTTCTTCTTCACCACCCCACAGCGCAACACGAACCGTACGCGCCATCGGCTTCTTGATGGTGGCAAGAATACGCATCGCTTCCATCGCCACAGACGATCCCGTACCGTTGTCAGTCGCGCCTGTGCCACCCTGCCAGCTATCGAAGTGACCGCCAACCATAACAACTTCGTCAGCCTTCGTCGTGCCCGGAATCTCACCGATCACGTTGAAGCCGTTCAGATCATCCTTCTGATAATCCACCTGGATATCGAACGTCAGCTTCGGATGCTCACCATGCTGCAGCAGACGCACCACGCGGTTGTACTGCTCCGGAGTAATCGCAGCCATCGGCGGCCCGACCGGATCGTTCGGATTCTGCGAGCCACCGTACGATGCAAACACAGTACCGCCATCGCCGTTGTAGCCCGGCGTAATCGCAACTGCGGCGCCTTCGTCCTTCAGAAACTTGTTGATCTTGTTACGCAACACCATGCCACTGGCGGCTGCAGTCGAAGTCGTGCTCGGAGTAATGTCCCCAGGACGCGGAGCGGCAGCACCCGAACGCGCACCACCAAAGCCGCTGCGCGAAACATCATTCACCACGGTGCGCGCCATCACCTCGGCATCAGTCAACCGCTTGGCTTCTGCTTCAGTGTGCATCTCCAACTCGCGCGGATCGAAGATCAGAACAATCTTCCCCTTGAGCTTTCCCTTGTACTTTTCAAAATCACGCTCGGTATGCAGCGGCGCCCAAACGGCTTCCGCCGTCACAGGCCCATCGGTACCCGGCGTCCACGCCAGCGGGAATCCAATCAGCGAAGCATACGCCGGCGTCTCCAACGCGCCATAGAACTTCTTGATCTGCCATCCGTATCCAAACGGCCCCCAGCTTTCCAGGTGTACATTCTGCAGACCCCACTCCTTCATCTGCTTCATGGCCCACTCAGCCGCAGCACGATGATTACGGCTATTGTTCACGCGCGGGCCGTAGACCTCGCTCATGTAATACAGGTTCTCCATCACCTGCGAACGCTCAAACGCCTCGCGCTTGATCGCGTTCAACGCAGTCAGATCCACCTTGTCGCCGCCCGCTTCCTGCGCGAACGAACCCTGTCCCATCACCACCGCAGCCGCGCACGCAACCGCCGCCAGCTTGTTCCTTAAACGAATCACTGTCATCTCCCCTGAAGGTGCAAAAGCGCATCGATGCTCTGAAAAGCACCCGAGCCCGCTGCATTCTGTCGATAGATACAGAACGAAACGGGCCCGGCCATTGTTTCAGCTCGTCACTGTTTTTAGAAAGTAACTTTGAAGGCAAACTGCACATTGAACGGTTCGCCAAATCCGATACCCGGAGCCGATGCACCGTTACGAGTATTGGTGATCAAACCAAACGTGCTGCTGCTGATGTTGCTCACGCTCGGATTGGCAAAGTTGTTGAAGTTGAAAATATTGAATACCTCAGCACGGAACTCCGTGTTGATTTTCTCTGTGATGGGCGTGTGCTTGAACAGGGAGAAATCAACCGTGCGGAAGTTCGGTCCAACATAAGCATCACGACGCTCATTGCCATACGTGCCGACAGGAGCTGCGGTAAACGCACCACCATTCTGCATCCAGCGATACTGACGACCACTGCTTGTGCTGCTCGACAGCTGTAGACCAGTGTAAGGATTCACTCCGGCGTTCACATTCGGACGATCCTTCAACTGATACGTGCGGCTGTTGTCCGTGCTCACAGTGGGATTCAAAGGTGTGCCAGACGAATACTGGAAGGACGCATTCAACTGGAAGCCCTTCGTCACCCGTGGCACCGCATGGAAGAGCTGCGGCACCGTATAGAACACATACCCGTTGACATTGTTCCTTCCGTCATTCGAACTCGGGCCGTAGTCCGCCTTCAGGTTATAGCTGTTCATCGGCGTCGCCGTGGACGAGGTCGTGTCCATAAACTTACTCAGCGTGTAATTCAAGTTGCCAGAGAAGCCATGCCAATCCGCCTGACGAACGCTCACTTGCAGCGAGTTGTAATTGGACGTGGCAGCACCACGAAGTTGGTTGATGCCCTGCAGCGCACCGCCCACAAATGCGGCATTCTCATTCACAAACGAAGTCTGCGATGCATACGGACGTGGATTGTAGGTGCTGCTGCCACTGGCCAACGGCTGGTTCAGGTCGAAGTAGGTCAGCAGGTTGCGGCCCAACGTTCCTACATAGCCAACGGTCAGCAGTGTCTTCTTGCCGACCTGCTGCTCAATGTTCAGATTGAACTCATCCGCATACGGCATACGGATATTCGGATCGACGCCAACTGCACCGACCGTGGGAGCAGCCGCTCCAAGGAATGGATTCACGCCCACCTGCCAACTTACTGCATTGTTGATATAGATGGCGGCTGCATCGGGGCCTGCAGGATTGTTCTGTGAGTATGCAGCGCCGCCATTGCCAGTGGTACCGGAGGCGAACGCGCTCATTGCGACCGTGTCGTAGAACCGGCCGATAAAGCCGCGAATGACAGTGGAGTTGTCCTCCCGTGGCGAGTAGGCAAAACCGATACGCGGTGCGACCGAAGCGTAGTACTGGTTGTACATCGGCTTGTAGAAACCCGCGGCATTCGAGCCATTCGCCGGACGGAAGCTGTAGGTATCATCCACCTGCGAATGAATCACGCCGGGAACCGAGTAGCGCACACCCAGGTTCAGCGTAAGCTTCGGGTTGACCTTAAACGTATCCGCAGCCCACACCTCTTCCGTGTTCATCAGCCATACACGCTGCGCATTACCTTGCAGCAGTCGGGCACCAGACGACGCCGTCGGCTGACCTGCAAGAAAGTCCGCAATGTACGCCAGGTTGTTGCAGGCAGAAGCAGTGCTAAAGCCAAGGCTCGCCGCATACGCCAACGATGGGGCATTGCAAGTGGAACCAGTCGTACCCGTACCACCACCGGCGCGGAACCACGGGCCACGCGTGCCATCAAAATTGAACGTGCCGCGCGACGACGAGAAGTAAAGCTGATTGATATCGCCGCGACGATACTCGCCACCAAACACAAGCTGGTGGCGACCCAACGTCCAATGCAGCGAATCCGTAATGTGACCCGTAACATCAGTACGACCTGAAGGCTGCGTCGCACCTGTAATGTCGAAGCTGCTGATGTTAATGGTCGGTGCGCCCTGCGCCACAATCGGATTTGTGATGCCCAGGTTCAACCCAGCATTCTTCTGCGGAAAGAAGTTCTGATTCGCATCGTTAAACGTCTGCAGGAAGTAGTTCACACCCAGCGTCAGCTGATTGAGAATCTTGCTGGTGAAAATGTGATTATCCACGACCGAGAAGTTGTGGATGTGCATCGGCGCCGTCTGGTAGTAGTCCGCGTAGTACGACCCCGTAGGTGCAGTCTGCTTACCCGTCGTGCCCAGGTAGCGCAAACTCAACGTATTCTTATCACCAAAGTGGTGATCCAGCTTAATGATGCCGTTATATGAGTTGTAGTTCGTCGTGCCTTGCGCAAAGTAGTTGCTGGTCGTTGCAGCGCCGCCCTTCGAATTGGCAGGGAACAGCAAGCCATACAGATTCGTGCTGAGCTGACTTACCGCAGGCGCAGTTGCAAGCCCTCCGCGCCACGCATTCATGAACGACGTGGCACCAGCAACCCACGAATCCGTCAGCACCGTATCGGTCAACGCGGTGTTGATCTTCGCAATCTGAATTTCGCCTGCGAGGAAGAAGAACGTCTTATCCTTCCAGATAGGACCGCCCAGTGTGAATCCACCCTGATGATTGCGCAGGAACTGCTTGCGGCTATTCACCGGTGCCACAGGCGAGATCGCCGCGAAGAACTCGTTACGGTCGAAGTAAAACACGTCACCATGCAGATTGTTCGTGCCGGACTTCAACACCATGTTGCTGTTTGCGCCTGCGTTGCGTCCCTGATCGGCAGCGCCACCGGACTGCATCGAAAACTGGTCAATCGCTTCAATCGGAATCAAGCCACCTGCAACGCTCGCAATACCACCTTGATTGGAAGCCACAATGCCAAGCCACGCATCCACGTTATCGGCGCCATCCACCTGGAAGTTAATCGACGCCGTACGCGATCCGTTCACTGAGTTCGAGAGCGCTGCCACACCTGGCGCATAACGCACCAGTCGCGTAAAGTCGCGGCCATTCAAGGGCAGTTCCGAAACCGCTTTGTTATCCACCACGGTCACCAGCGCGCTTGACTCTGTATCCGGCGCAACCGTGTTGCCCGCTGCCACATCTACAACGGTGCTCTCGGCACCAACGCTCAACGGCACATCGATCGTGGCAACCTTCGTCACCTGCACATCAATGTCAGACACCTTGCGCGTCGCAAAGCCCGGAGCGCTTACCGTCAACTCATATTTACCCGGCGCAATTTCCGGAAAGCTATAGTTACCCGCGCCATTTGTCTTGCTCTGAATCGTTGCGCCTGTCGCAGGATTCTTCAGTTCCACTGCGGCGCCTGAAACAATCGCCCCCGTGCTGTCCGTCACGGTACCGCTCACCGTACCGCGATATGTTTGAGCCCCTGCAATAGCACTGCCGATGAGAACAGCCGAAGTGGCCAATGCAATGCTGCCGCGCCTTCCGAAAGAAAAGCTGCTGCGCTTGGAATACATGGTCATCTGAATCTCCCTGAGGTCCTGCAAAAGTCAGCCCAATGGCGTCTATGCAAACTGCGCCTGTGGGCGGATACAAGAGTGCGTTTACGCCACATGAAACATGGCGAATCGCAAGCCCGGAACGTCATTCCGGTGAAAAAGGTTGAACGATAGGCCCACAGTAACCGTTAAAGCGCCATGACGCAAGAGATAAAGTTAGGTAACTTTCACATTTTTCTTGCGCACGTATCATGATGCACCACATGTGCAGCACAAGCACGAGAAGCCATCACTGCTTCCCAACAGAACCTCAACACAAAAGAAAAGCCCGCATGGCTTAGAGGCCATGCGGGCGGGTGTTGCGTTACGCCGAAGTTAGAAGATGATCTTTCCGGCGAACTGTACGTTGAACGGAGCACCCGATGAGATACCTGTCGGAGCACCCGTAATACGACCGAACTGCGAACTGGTGAGGCCGGTCGTTGGAGTGTTGGGATTCAGGATGTTGAACAGGTTGAACAGATCCGCACGAAACTGAAACTTCACGTTCTCGTAGATCGTTGTGTTCTTTGCCAGTGCCGCATCGATCACATAGAAGCCGGGGCCGCGGAAAAAGTCACGTCCCACGTTTCCATGCGATCCAAAGGTTGGCGTCTGCAGTACCGCATTGGAACCACCTGCAACAGCTGAAGGCGACCAATACTGGATGTACTTACTTCCATCAGTATTCGTCTGGATCGTGCGGCTGCCGGTCTTGTAAACACCACCGCTGTACTTGACGCGATCCTTCGACATACCCAGGCCAGTGTTATCGCCCACCGTGATGTTGATGGGGGCCGAAGTATGAAGCTGGGCATTGAGCGTAGTCTGCCAACCCGCGGTCAACGGAGCAAGATGTTTCGTGAACTGCGGAGCCTCCCACACTAGATATCCATTCAACGTATGGCGAATATCAAACGTTGCGTTTCCGTAATCCAGCCCCAGGTTGTTCGAGTCCATTGGGCCAGTGCTGCGGAAGCCAGAACCGTTATCCAGTGAGTGGCCATAAGTCCAGGAAAGCTGGCTAGTCAGATGATGCCAGTTGTTGGACTTGATGGTTGCCTGCAGCGAGTTGAAGTTCGAGGAACCCCAGCTTGCAACCTCTTGCACGGGACCAATGGAAGCATAGTTCGCAACGCACTTGTTGATGTAGCAAGGACGACGTGGAATCAGCGTCGTCGCGGTGATGCCAGTGCCTGGCGCTGCCTGGTTCGCGTCGCGAAGACCGTACAGGTGGGTTCCGGTGGAGCCGGCGTATCCCAGAGTCACAACTGTGTTGCGGCTGAGCTGATATTCCGTACCCAGATTGAAGGTCTGCGCATAAGCAGTCTTGAGGTTCGGATTAACAGAGAACAGGCCATAGTTTGACAGCCCGCCTGCGGCGCCCCAGACATACTGGTTCGTCTGCCATGTACCCACACCAAGAGACACGTTCTGCACACCACCGAAAGGATTGGCTTGCAGACCAGTTGCGGTCGATCCGGTAGCAATGCTGCCGTTGTTGCCGAAGCCGTTGAACGGAGCTGCATCGAAGTAGAGGCCGTAACTACCGCGGACTACAAGCTTGTCCGTAGCCGTGTACGCAATACCCACGCGCGGAGAGAAGTTCACCTTGCTCGGGCTATAGGTGGACGGGCTTCCCGGAGTACCAACCTTGATCAGACCATTCGCATCTGCGCCACTTGCACCAGGACGCCAGACTGAAAGAGGCCCAGTCGACGAAAGTGCTCCAAAGTAGTCATAGCGAACGCCGTAGTTCAGCACCAGCTTCGACGTCGCCTTGAACTGATCCTGAAGGAAAAATGCCAGGTCCGTACGATACAGATCGCGACGCAGATTGCCCTGAATGAACGATCCTGAGAAGTAGGTACCATTCAGGAAGTCTGCCAGCGCCAGCACTTCGTTGTGGGTTCCAATGTAGTTGTAGTCGTTAACCCCGCCGCAATCAGCTGTCGCGGTTGCGTTTGGTGTTCCGCACACTTGCGCTGTGTTCTTGCTTGCAGACCACCCGCTCACGCCCGGCCCAAGGGTGGTTTGTTGAGACGAATATCCGCTGAAGGCAAACGTTCCTCGGACACCGCTCTGATATTGCAGATCGATGTAGCTGCGACGGAACTCACCGCCGAAGCGGATCTGATGCGCGCCCTTCACCCACGTCGCTGCATCCGTGATGTGGCCAGTGTAGTCCTTGCGGCCTAGGGGCTGGGTTGCGCCGACACAGTCGAAGCCACCAGTGCTGCATGACGAGGTGCTGGTGGGGTTAATTGTGATGGTAGGTGCACCGAAGAGCGATGTGTTTGTCACACCGGTGTTCAGACCAAGGCCCGGCATGTTGAAGCTGTGATTCAGATCGTTGAATGTCTGGTTGAAGACACCCGTGGCGATGATCAACTGATTCGACAGACGTTCCGTCGGGGCCCAGTTGTGAGAGAGCGAAAAGCTTTGCGTAATATCCGGTGCCACCTGGTAGTACGAGTACGTGGTGACGGTGTTAGCAGGTTCTGCCTGACGTCCTGTACCCACAAATGCCTGCAGACGAATTGTCTGCTTCGGAGACAGGATGTAATTCAGGTTGGCAACAAAGTTGTCGCTGTAACCATGACGCTGATGGGTTTCCACATAGTTGCTGACGTTCGCAGCCAGTCCCGGGGCATTACCGCCTGCCCACAAGGTCTGAAGCAAGGTCAGCGACAGCGGATTGACCGTGTTGACGCCATGACGTGCCAGCAACTGAGTAGCCTGCGTTACATAAGCCGCCCCGGGTTCCGTCAGTGAATTGCTGGAGAGCTGAATGCCGTATGCCTGGCGCTCATAGTTCGTGAAAAAGAACAGCTTATCCTTGAAAATCGGTCCGCCGATGGACCCACCAAACTGCTGGTTACGGGTCTTCGTCTTACGAGCACCAGTCTTCGCGAAAAAGTCATTCGCTGCGAAAAATTCGCTACGACCGTAGAAGTAAGCGGAACCGTGGAAGCTGTTCGTGCCGGTCTTCAGGCCCAGTGACACAAGGCCGCCGGCGCTATGGCCTACTTCCGCATTGCCCGACGACTGAATCGAGAACTGGTCGATCGCCTCGATAGGCAGAGTTACACCAGCAATGGGACCCACGCCGCCCTGGTTAGCCGCCGTGCCGCCCTGCCAGATATCGTTGTTGTCCGTACCGTCGATCTGATAGTTCAACTGGTTGCTACGGGCGCCGTTCAACGAGCCGTTCGCGTTATAACCAGGAGCAAGCTGCAGAAGATTTGTGAAGCTGCGTCCATTCAAGGGAATTTCGGCGACAGCCTTGCTTCCAATCACCGCGTTGTTCGCCGATGACAGCGTCTGAATCTGCGAAGTGGTATCCGCTGCGACGTCGATCACTACTTCCGATCCGCCCACAGACAACTTGCCATTCGCCGGGGTCACAGCACCCGGGTTTACATCGATCTTGTTCAATGTCAGATCGCCAAAACCAGTTGCGGAGATCGTCAAGGTGTATGTGCCAAGCTGCAAATCCTGGAAGACATACGTACCAGCCACAGTCGTATCTGTCTGACGTGTTTCGCCGGTTTCGCTGTTCTTCAGAACAACCTTCGCCTTCGGGATCGCTGCACCAGTGGCATCCACCACCGTACCCCCGATACCGCCACGATACGTCTGTGCGCCTGCCGTTACGCTGCTTACCAATACTGCTGACGCAAACAGCGCCAGGTGTGGCCTCTTAGTGAACATACTCATGGTGCTCTTCTCTCCTGCTGCCTGGGGGTCGTCCCGAACCTACGGGTCTGCGACGAGATACACGTATCCCATTGCGGCCCATGAATCTCCGTTAACGCTGACTGCCAGCGCTAAAGAGCGGTTAGGAACGACAGAACATCTGAATTGACAAGGTAGATATCACCCTATTCAAACAACGTTCACAATGCAACCATTCATTTTGCAAAAAATTATCTTTTGAGATTGCTTGCACTGAATACGTTGCAATCTCGAGCGCTGAACGCAAAATTCGTTCGCAAAACGAACCATTTCAGTTAAGGAATGTAGTTACAAACAAAGAGGGAGACGCCGAAGCGCCTCCCTCTTTCGTTGTCCGTTTTGGAACAGTTGTTAGAACACCAGCTTCGCACCAAGTTGCAGAATGCGCTTATCGCGATAGCTCGTGATGTTACCTGCCGTGCTGCTATAACCACTGGCGCTGATGATGCTGCCGGTCGTCACGCCATCCGGGTTGGTGTGATTGAACAGGTTGAACGCCTCACCGCGAAGCTGCAGGTTCAGCCGTTCATAGATGCGGATGTTGCGGAACAGGCCCGCGTCCACACGCCACCAGCCCGGTCCATTGATAGTGCTGCGTGCTGCGTTACCGCCGCGATACTGTCCTTGCGGCACCGCCTGGAACGCGTTGATGTTGTACCAGTGCAAACGATTGTGAATAGGACCGCTCGCTGCAGAAGCCACATTCGGATTGCCAACTTGATCCGGCCGACCGCTCTCCGTTGCAGAAGAGATGATGACACCCACGCCTGCGGGATCAAGGCCGGAAGTGGTTGGCGTAAGCGGAAGGCCACTGTTAAAGAAGCCCAGCGCCGAAGCTTCCCATCCACCGAGCAGATGGCCCACCAGTCCTTTCTGTTCATAGAAGAAGGGCAGTGCGTACACCGCGTTGAAGTTCAGCATGTGCGTACGATCCGCCGCAGCGCGACCGTATTCGGCATACAGGTTTGACGCTATCTGCGGTCCGCCTGTGCGATCTGCAGCCGCATTTGTCAGCGCACGCGACCACGTATAGTTCACCTGCACCAGCGAGTCATGCTTCCACTGTTTGCGTCCGGCCACCTGCAGCGCGTTGTAGTTGCCGCTATAGATGGGATTCACGGACTCGATGACACCATAGCCGCGGTAAGGACGAATCTGGTTAATCTGGTTAATCGTTGTGGAGTTCACGCTGTACGTGCCACCGGCGCCGGGAGTTCCCAGTTTGGCGGCCGCAAACGCACCCGGAGCGGGCTGGTTAATGTCATTGAAGCCCAGCAGATGCACCTGGTGGTTGCCCACATAGCTCACATCCACCGTCACACCCAGGCCAATACCCGACTGCACACCCAGAGACCACTGCTGGTTGTACGGCGTGCTGAAGTGCGGAGACGTCGCACGGATCACCGGTGCCGCATAGCTCACCGTGGCCGCAACTGCTGCAGGATTATCAAAGCTAGTGTTGTTAATCACCGGCGTGTTGATGAACGGAATGTTCTGGAAGATGTTCTGTTCATAAATGCCGAACAGAGCCGAGTCATACGCAATGCCGTAGCCGCCGCGCAGGCTCGTCTTCCCATTGCCAAACACGTCGAAGGCAAAGCCGACACGCGGCGCGAAGTTTGCATTGTCGCTCGAACCAACCTTCGTGCCATACGGTGAATTGCCCGTCGCACTGTAAGGATTGCTTGCTGCATTCTTGTTAATACTGATGCCGTTCAGCAGATTCGCACTCGGGTTCGGTGTCACGCCCATGCACGGAGCGCCCGGCACACACAGGTTGCCGCTATTGCTCTTATCAATCGTGGGAGCATTCGCTGCAACATACAGCGAAGGATCAAACGTGCTCAGCTGATGATTTCCATCGATCGGCTGGTTGAACTTCGAATAACGCAGACCAA